>Ga0193726_1000069_pt1 | contig 184838 bp, 162 predicted proteins | sample H2c1metaG_FD_144928 | JGI IMG/M metagenome (GOLD analysis project Ga0193726, IMG submission 144928) | Soil microbial communities from a riparian zone of the East river system, Colorado, United States - H2c1 | ecosystem: Environmental > Terrestrial > Soil > Riparian zone | place: USA: East...
GTGGAGCGGCCGGATTCGTCGGCGCGGCCGCCGTGATTCGACACGATGATCGCGTCGATGCCGGTCTCGGCGGCAATTTTTGCATCCTCCCAGGCGAGGATGCCCTTGAGCACCATCTTGGTCTTGGCCACGTCGCGCAGCCGTTTGATGTAGTCCCACGACATGGCGGAGGACTGGATGTTCTTGAGCCCGGACAGATCGGCGCCCTCATAGATCGGATCGTGCCGCATCGAAGCCTCAAGACTCGAATTGTCGTGGCAGCCCGAGCATTCGCGGGTGTCGAGCCGGCGCATGCGCAGCGCCACTTCCTGGTTGCGGCCGCCGTTGCGGTCGACGGTGACGGCAATGGCGATCGAGCCTTGCCGCTCCATGCTCTCGACATGGTGCTTGGCGACTTCGAACTTGTTGGTGGCATAGAGCTGCGACCAGATCGGCCGGCCGCGGGCGGCGATCACGTCGGCGACCGAGGTCGACGCTTGGGTCGACAGGATCATCAGATGATCGCCGGTCTTGGCGGCGCGCGCGACGCCTTCCTCGCCGTCGGCGTTGTAGGCCTTATGGCCGCCGGTCGGAGCGACGATGATCGGCGTCTCATAGCGCTGGCCGAGAATTTCGGTGCTCATGTCGATTTTGCTGACGTCGACCAGCCGGCGCGGGCGAAGCTGGAATTTCGAAAAGCCCTCGCGGTTAGCGCGCAACGTAACGTCGTCGTCGACGCCGGAGGCCATGTAGCCGAAATGCGCCGGCGGCACGTTTTTGTGCATCACCGGCTCGAAATCGAATACGTCGAGCGCTTCCTTGGGGCTGGCAATCAGATGGTCGTAATCGCGCGGCGCCCAGACGAATGGATCAGCCGGCAGCTGCTGGTATGGTTCTCCGGCGAGTGCCGAAAGGCCGGTGCCGGCGAACAGCGGGCTTGCGGCGAGAAACTGAATGAAGCGGCGGCGGCTGGTCGCCCGATCGACGATCGGCGTCATGACGGATTCTCCTCCCCGGCTATTTATTTTGCCGCGTATCCTACCGGGCAACCGCGGCGATGGAAACCGGCGCCATTGCAATGTTCGCGCCGAAACTGCCATCATTCGCGCAAGACTAAGGGAACCGTCACCATGCCAAACGGCAAGCCGTCAATCGCGTTCATCGGCTTCGGCGAAGCCGGCCAAGCCATAGCCGCCGGATTGCGCGAGGCCGGCGTCGAGACGATGGCGGCGTGGGACATTCTGTTTCCGCAAGCGGCGGGCGAAAGGCTCAAGCAGGCCGCCCAGGCGGCGGGCGTGCATTGCGCCAATTCGGCCGCGGACGCGGTCCGCGGCGCCGGCCTGATCATTTCCGCGGTCACCGCGGCGTCGAGCGTCGACGCGGCGCAGGCGGTCAAGGCGCATCTTGCCGGCGTGCCGTATTTTCTCGACATCAACTCGGTCTCGCCCGGCCGCAAGCAGGACACCGCGAAGCTTCTCGGCGATGCCGGCCGCTATGTCGACGTCGCGGTGCTGGCGCCGATTTATCCGGCGCGGCATCAAACGCCAATGCTGCTTGCCGGTCCGCACGCGGACGCGATCGCTCCCACACTCGCCGCGCTTGGCATGCGCGTCAGCATTGCCGGAGCCGAAACCGGAGCAGCCGCCGCCATCAAGATGGTGCGCAGCGTCATGATCAAGGGCATCGAGGCGCTGACGCTGGAATGTTTTCTGGCAGCGTCCCGCGCCGGCGTCATCGACGAGGTCGCGGCCTCGATAAAGAACAATTACCCCGGCCTCGATTGGGCAAAGATCGTGCCCTACAATCTCGAGCGCATGGCCAACCACGGCGAGCGCCGCGCCGCCGAAATGGAAGAGGTCGCCGATACGCTGCGCGAGCTCGGCGTCGAGCCGCTGATGACGTCGGCCACGGTCAGGCGGCAGCGCGAGATGGGACAGATCGGCAGCCAGCAATCCGTGCGCGGCGTGCTCGATAAGGACCGCGCCGCGATGCTCGGCGCGATCAGCGCTGTGGCGCGCGACCGGCATTGATTAATGTCGTATGACGGCATTTGTCTCGTTTGAGTAGATTGACTATTTAACCTCCCCGGACAGTTGTGCTAGCCTTCGACCGGGATGCTCAAGCAATCCCGTCAACAAAAGGGGGGGTACACATGAAGACCTCACGAACGAACGCATGGTGTCTCGCAATCCTGGGCGGGATCGCTGCGACCATGGTTTCGATGCCATCTAGCCAAGCGGCGAAGCCGAAGGTATGCCCGCAGTTTGTGACGGACTACTGCGTCGTCAACAAAGACGGTTTCCGCCACACCGAGGCGACCAACCCGTGCTTCGCTAAGCAGAAAGGCCAACGGGTCCTGCATATCGGCGCGTGCGAGGGACCGATCTGCCCGTTTGTCGTCCTGCCCGTTTGCTCGATCAATCCGGACACCCACAAGCAGCAGACCTATTCCAACCTCTGCCTGTCCGATGCTGCAAACGCGACGCTTGTCCATAAGGGCGCTTGCCGCGGCAAGAAGTGAAAAGCTGACGGCCGGCTTCGCGTCCGCCACGTGACACGGGCGAGTTAGACGAACAACGGCTTCGGCGTGTGTAGGTGTCGCAAGAACGCCATCAACCACGCCGAAGAGCCCTCAACAGACCTTGCGGCGCCGATGCGCGGCATCGGCGCGCCGGCAGGGTCGGCATTGACGTTTCAATGCACTATCCCCTCCGGATAATTGTGCTAACATTTCGCGAGGGGTGCCTGTGCACGCCAATCCAGGAGGGGCTAACATGCGTAATCTACGAACCAATCTCTCATGCCTTGCGGTACTGGCCGGCATTGCCGCGGTATCGCTTGCCGCGACCAGCGGCAGCGCCGTCGCGGCAAAGGCCTGTGCCGGCGGCCCGGTCTGCGTCATGAAGGCCGACGGCCCGCAGACTTATGACAGCGCCTGCGCGGCCAAGGCGGCTGGCGCCAAAATTACCCATCTCGGCACCTGCAACGTATTCTGCCAGGGCTTCGGCGCCACGCTTATCGCAGGGCCGCTGTGCGGGATGGATCCGCTCAATCACGCCAGGATGACCTACCCGAACAATTGTGCGGCCGAGAACGCCCGCGCGATCTGGATCCACGACGGTCCGTGTAAGTAGTAAGCTTCAGGCACTGAGAACCAAGTCGCTGGCGGCGCCAAGCGCCGCCACTTCCAGCCATTACGATAAGATGAAGCTTCCGGCGCGAACCGCGCCGAGGGCTTCATCGCCGGCTGCGTGCTTTGCCCCGACCCCGTGTGGCTTTCTTCGCGCCACGGCGCGGCGGCATGGCGCCCGCTGCAGCGAGCCGCAAGCTCCAATATTCCCAGGTCCGGCTCACCACGTTCGGCATCGCGCTGATGACGCCGGCGAGCCTGGTCTCGCCGGGATGCAACGGCGTCGCCGCGCCGAGCGCCAGCGCGCGCATCTGATACTCGGCGTTCTGGCACATGAAGATCGAGCGGGCGACCAGTTCCTTCAATCCGCCGCCGACCACAGTGGCGCCATGACGGTTCATCAGCACCGCGGCATGCCGGCCGAGCGTGCGCGCCAGCGAATGGCCCTCCTCCGGCTTGACGACCAGGAGGTTGGTGTCGCCGAACTCATCATGCTGGTCCCAAAACGGCGCCTCCTCGCCCATCGCGGCGCCGAGATGGAAGACCGGCACGATCGGCTTGCCGGCAATGCAGAACGGCATGACCGCCGGCGCGTGGTGATGGCACACTGCCATGACGTCGCTCCTCGCCTGATAGATGCAGCCGTGAATGACGCGCTCGGCATAAAGATGCACCTTGGGCGGCCGCACCGGCGCGGAATCCAGCGTGTATTCCAGAATATCGCCGGGCTCGATCAGCAACGGCGAGCGTGCGCGCGACAGCAGATAGCGCCCGGGATCGGACGGATGGCGCATGCTGACATGGCCGAAGGCGTCGAGCACGCCTTCGTGGGCGAGAATGCGGTTGGCGAGTGCGAGCTCCGCGATCAGGTCGGTCAAATTCTCGGGCACGATTCCCCCTGTTATGGCGTTTTTCGGCAATTGCCGGCAAATCCGTTACGCCATCAAGTCGCGTACATTAAAAGCGTGGACAGGGCGATGAAAGCCTTTCAGGTCGAGATCGCCGATCGGCTCGGTGGCGGCGATCGCTTCGACGGCGAGCTGGACCCGGCCGTCGATCAGAATCTGTCCGTCGGCGGCCTGCGTGCACAGGCGTGAGCCGAGATTGACCACCGTGCCGTTCGCCGAATAGTGAAAACGGCCCTCGTAGCCGACGCTGCCCAAAGTGGCGTGCCCCGAGGCGATGCCGACGCCGAAGCCGAGCTCGTGGCCGAAACGGCGCCATTTCTCCACCAGCGCCGCGACCCGCCCGCGCATCTCGACCGCCATGCGCACCGCGCGCAATGCCGGATCGGCGCAGGGCAGCGGATCGTTGAAGATGATCAGCAAGCCGTCGCCGGCGAAATGCTGCAGCGTGCCCTCGAAGCGGTCGATCGATTCGCCGAGGCACTGATAATATTCCTGCAACACCGCGATGATGTCTTCCGGCTCCGCGCTTTCGGCGAACGCCGTGAAGCCGCGCAGGTCGCAGAACACCACCGTAATGTCGCGGCGGTGGCTTTCCAAAAGCTTGTCGTCGCCCGACGACACCACGAGCTTGGCGATCTGCGGCGACAGAAAGCGCTTCAGCCGGTTCATGCGGTCGAGCTCGCTGACCTGCTCGTTGACGCGCTGCTCCAAGGTACGGTTCCAGGTCGCAAGGTCGGCGGCCTGCGCCTGCACCTGGTCGTGCAGCGCCTTGACGCGCAGCATCGAGCGCACCCGGGCGACCAGCGCCGCCTGGTCGATCGGCTTGGTCAAATATTCGTCGGCGCCGGCGTCCAAGCCGGTGACCACGTCCTGGCTGGCAGCCCGCGCCGTCACCAATACGATCGGGATGAACGGCATCGCCGGATCGTTTTTCAGCCGGCGGCAGACTTCGAAGCCGTCGAGTTTCGGCATTTCCACGTCGAGCAGGATCAGGTCGGGACTATGCCGCGCGACGCTTGCCAGCGCTTCTTCGCCGTCAGCCGCCTGCAGCAACTGATAGCCGTGCTTCTCCAGCCGCGTAATCAGAATGTCGCGGTTGGTTTCGTTGTCGTCGACCACCAGGATGCAGGCGGGATTATTCATGCTCGTCTCGCGATCGATGATTCGGTTGTGGAGCGAAGCGGGCCGGGATTCCTAAGCGGGAAGGAATTCCCTGATCTTTGCCAATAATTGCCGCGGACTATACGGCTTTGTGACATAGGCGTCGCAGCCGGCGGCACGCGCCTTGGCCTCATCGCCGCTCAAAGCGTACGAAGTCACGACGATGATCGGAATGGCTTTGAGATCGGGATCGGCCTTGATGCGCCGCGTCGCCTCGTAGCCGTCGAGCAGCGGCAGCTGAATGTCCATGAGAATGAGATCGGGGCGCTCCGCCTTCGCCGCGGCGACCCCCGCTTCGCCGTCGCCGGCTTCGCTCATGGCGTAGCCGGCACTGCCCAACAGATCGCGCAGGATCTGCCGGTTATCCTCCTGATCCTCGACGACGAGAATCCGCTTGCTCATGGTCGCCCCGCCTGGTGTTCGACGCGCAACGGCACCGTGAACGAGAAGGTCGAACCGGCGCCGAGGCTGGATTCGACCCACAATGTGCCGCCGTGCATTTCGATGATGCGTTTTGCGATCGACAGACCCAGCCCGGTGCCGCCTTTGGCCTTGGTCTGCGTGCTGTCGGCCTGCTGGAACTCGTCGAAAATCTTCGTCTGGTCCGCCTCGGCAATGCCCGGGCCGGTATCGCGCACGGAGATGGTGTAGGCGCCGTTCGACGCCGCCGCCTTGACGGCAACCTCGCCCGCGTCGGTGAATTTGATCGCGTTGCCGACCAGATTGAGCAGCACCTGGGTCAGGCGCCGGTCGTCGCCGCGGGCCGGCGGCAGGTTTGGCGGCACGTCGATCTTGAAAGCAAGCTTCTTGCTATTCGCCAGCGGCTCGACCGCGCTATAGACGCCGTGCACGACGTCCTTGATGGAATAATCCTGGATCGACAGTACCAATTGCCCGGCCTCGATTTTCGACAGGTCAAGCACGTCGTTGATCAGGCCGAGCAGATGTTTGCCGTTCGACTGCACGCGCTCCATCACGGTCCGCATTTTTTCCGGCGCCTCGCCGTAAATGCCGTCGATGATGAGCTCGGTATAGCCGAGAATGGCATTGAGCGGCGTGCGCAGCTCGTGGCTCATATTGGCGAGGAACTGCGATTTATGCTTGCTCGCTTCCTCGACCTGCCGGCTCTTGTCCTGGATCTCTTCGAACAGCCGCACGTTCTCGATGGCAATCACCCCCTGGTCGGCGAAGGTGGTCGCCAGCTCGATCTGCTTGTCGGTGAAGGGCCGCACTTTTTGGCGGCCTAAAATGATAACGCCGATCGGGTTTCCTTCGCGCAGCAGCGGCACCCCGAGGATGGTATGGAATCCAGCCGCTCTCGAGATGCCGACCATGGCGTATTCGGGATCGGCCTGGACGTCGGCGACATGAATAGGCTTGCCCTCGAGCAAAACGCGCCCCGCGACTGTCCCGCGCTCTCGTTCGACGGGGCGGTTTTGCATGTATTCGTTGTATTCGCTCGGCGAACCATGGCTGGCGACGTGAAGAAAGGTGGAGCCTTTCGGCCGACGAATGGCCGCCATATCCGCGTCGCACAGCCGGGCGGCCGACTCGACCAGCGTGCTGAGCACAGCCTGCAGATCGAACGTCGAGCGGCTGATGATCTTGAGGACGTCCGACGTCGCGGTCTGCTGCTGCAGCGATTCGGCGAGTTCGTGACTGCGCTGCTGCTCGGCTTCGAACAATCGCACATTCTCGATCGCGATGGCGGCCTGGTCGGCGAAGGTTTCCACCAGAGCGATCTGCTTGTCGGTGAACGGCCGGACTTCCAGGTGATAAACGACGATGACGCCGAGCAATTCATCGCCTTTGAGGATCGGGACGCCGAGCGCCGTACGGATCGGCTCGAAGTCCGCTGCTTTGTACGAATATTCCGGATCGGCCTGGACATCGAGGATGTGGATGGTCCGTCGTTCAAGCGCGGCGCGGGCGGACGTGCTGTGGCGGCCGGGCCGATTTGGATTTTGCTCCGCCCACTCCATGAATTCCTGCGGCAGATTAAAGGCTGCCCCCATCTGCAACAGCTCGCCATCGAAGCGATACACATTCGCCCGGTCGGCGCCACACAGCCTGACCGAATTCTCGGCCACGGTTTCGAACACCGCTCGGAGATCGAACGCCGAGCGGCTGATGACCTCGAGCACGTTGGCGGTGGCGGTCTGCTGCTCCAGCGACGCGCTCAATTCCTCGGTGCGCTGCTGCTCGGCCTTGAACAGGCGCACGTTCTCGATCGCAATCGCCGCCTGGTCGGCGAAGGTCGTCAGAAGAGCAATGTCCTTTTGCTCGAACGGTCGCACCTCGGTTCGGCGGACCAAGATGGCGCCGAGTGCGTGACCCTCGCGGATCAAAGGCACGGCGAGTATGCTGCGATGTCCAAATCTGAAGGCAAGCTCTCGCCCGAGCGCAAAGTCGTCGCCGACATTCTGCAGATCGGTAACTTGAACCGGCCGCATATCGCAGATAGAACGCCCCATGACCGTGGAGCGGTTCAGCGGCATCGACTCCCCGAGGTTCCGCTCGAGATCGCCTAACGAGGCACCGATGCGCAGGAAGTTGTCCTTGACGATAATAATATCGACAACTTGTGCCTCGCAGATGCGAGCGGCGTGTTCGGCGACCGAATCAAGCACCGGCTGCACGTCACTTGGCGAATTCGATATCACACGCAGGATTTCACCGATTGCAGTCTGCTGCTCCAATGACTCGGCGAGATCGTCGGTGCGCTTCTGAACGTCCTCGAACAACCGGACGTTCTCGATGGCGATCACCGCCTGGTCGGCGAAAGTGGTCACCAAATCGATTTGCTGCTGGCTGAATGGATTCACCTTGTCGCGGGTGAGCGCAAAGACGCCGATCGTCGTCCCGTCACGCAGGAGCGGCACACCGAGGATGGTTCGGAACCCAAATGCCCGCTGATAGCCAGCCGCGCTGTATTCGGGATCGGCCAGCACGTCGGGGATATGAATGACCCTGCCCTCCAACGCCACTCGCCCAACCGCGCTGCCACGGCCCGCTTGCTGCGGGTGGTCGAGCGCGTACTGCGCGGCATCGGCCGAAAATCCGTAGTTCGCGCCCAGCCGATACAAATCTCCGTCGCGTTGAAAGATGACGCCTTTTTCGGCCGCGCAAACCCTGGCGGCCGACTCGGTCAGCGTGTCGAGCACCGTCTTCAGATCGAATGTCGAGCGGCTGATGACCTTGAGCACGTCGGCGGTGGCGGTCTGCTGCTGCAGCGATTGCCGCAGCTCGTTGAGCAGCCGCGTGTTCTCGATGGCGATGACGGCCTGGGCGGCGAAATTCTGCACCAGCTCGACCTGTTTGTCGGTGAAGGGCAGAACCTCCTGGCGGTAGATGACGATAGCGCCAATCAGCGCATTCTCTTTGAGCATTGGCACGACGATACGCGACCGTGCGCCGCCAAGCCTTGCCACGTTGCTGAACGGCGATGCCGCGTCGTCGGCGATGCGGACTACGTCTTTCGTCTGCACTAAGCAATCGAGACCGGTTCCGGCAAGCGGTTGAAACGAACCACGCTGCCGGACAAACTCGGCATGTGCCGGTGGCACGCCGAACAGCGCGGCCGGATCGAAAGCTTCATTATCGTATCGGTACAGCATGCCGAATTTCGCGTCACAAATCCGTACCGCATTGGCCAGCATGGCCTGGAATACCGGCTCCAATTCTCCAGGTGACGAGCTGATCACGCGCAGCACGTCCGCCGTCGCCGTCTGCTGCTCCAGCGATTGCCGCAATTCGTTGAGCAACCGCGTGTTCTCGATGGCGATGATGGCCTGGGCGGCAAAATTCTGCACCAACGTAATCTGCTTGTCGGTGAACGGCCGCACCACTTCGCGATAGATCGCGATGGCGCCGATTACCTCGTCGTCCTTGAGCATTGGCACGCAGAGCAGAGTGCGAATTCCGCCAAGATCGACCGCCGCAACCCGCGTGGGATCGCCCGCGGAATAGCCGCGGTCCGCGGAGGCATCTTCGATCTGTACGACCCGTTTTGTGGCCACGACTCGGCCGATACCCGTATCGGGCCCTGGCTCAACGAGCTTGCGCAGCCGCGCCTCGGCGTAGGCCGGCGGGGCGCCGTGCATGGCAACCGCGCGGAAAGCATCGCCTTCACGGAAATACATCGTGCCGAATTTGGCCTCGCAAATGCGCGTGGCATTCTCCAGCATCGCCTGGAAGACCGGCTCAAGCTCGCCGGGCGAGGAACTGATGACGCGCAGCACGTCCGCCGTGGCCGTCTGCTGCTCCAGCGATTGCCGCAGCTCGTTGAGCAGCCGCGTATTCTCGATGGCGATGACGGCCTGGTTGGCAAAATTCTTGACCAAGTCGATCTGCTTGTCGGCGAACGGATGGACCACCTTGCGGTATATGCTGATGACGCCGATAAATTCGCCCTCCTTGAGCATCGGCACCAGAAGCACCGTGCGAGCGGCCGCCCTTTCGACAAGGCCGAGAAGAGCCGGATCGCGATTGCCTTGCGCCACCTCCTCGGCCACATCAACAATATGGAGCACCTGTTTCGCCGCGGCGACGCGTGCGAGCGGCGAGCCTGGGCGGGGCCGCAAGATCGGGTCGCGGCGACGCTCTTCGATGACTTCCGGCGCTGCGCGGTGCATCGCGCCGGCCCGGAATCCGCCATCTTCGACAAGCCAAAGAAAGCCAAACTCGGCTTCGCAGATACGGGTTGCGTTGGCCAGCATGGCCGCAAAGACCGGCTCGAGCTCGCCGGGCGAGGAGCTGATGACACCCAGCACCTCCGCCGTCGCCGTCTGCTGCTCCAGCGATTGCCGCAATTCGTTGAGCAGCCGTGTGTTCTCGATGGCGATGACCGCCTGGGCCGCGAAGTTCTGCACCAACTCGATTTGCTTGTCGCCGAATGGGCGCACCTCCTGACGGTAGATCGTGATGGCGCCGACCAGTTTGGCGTCCTTGAGCATCGGCACAACAATACGCGAGCGCGCGCCACCGAGCGTTGCTGGCCCTCCACCTGCGGACGGTCCCGCCGCGTCGTCGGTGATGCGGACCACGTCTTTTGTCTGCAATAGGCGGTCGAGGCCGCTTCCGGCTCGCGGCTCAAACGAACCTCGCTGCCCGAGAAATGCGGCGTATTCCGGCGTCACGCCGAATGTAGCGGCTGGATTAAACGTTTTGCGATCGTATCGAAACATCACGCCAAATTTCGCGTCGCAAATCCGCACCGCGTTTGCCAGCATGACCTGGAACACCGGCTCAAGGTCGCCCGGTGAGCTTGAGATGACGCGCAACACTTCGGACGTCGCGGTCTGCTGCTCCAGCGACTCGGCGAGATCGTTGGTCCGCTGGCGCAATTCGTTGAGCAGCCGCGTATTCTCGATAGCGATGACCGCCTGACTGGCATACGTCTTCAATGCCGCAAGCTGCTTCTCCGACAGCGGTCCGGTCTGGACGCGCACCACGCTAAGCGCGCCGATTGCCGTCTCGCCTCGCATGAGCGGCACGAAAGTCGCCGCCCGGTAGCCGCTCCCCAGAAAATTCTTTCGGCCGACCGCCATGTCCGCCGGCGCGGCCTCGACGTTGGGAATATCGAGCATCTTGCGGTCGAGAATGGCGACGCTGTGCATGTATTCGCGCGTGAGCGGGAAAGGAAAGCGCTGCCGCCATAATTCGGCGCGGACGGGATCGCGTTCGGCGACGGCCGCCGCCTTGACCATGCCGTCCTCCACCAGCGCGATGCTGACTGCGGCGCCTGAAAAGAGTCTGACCCCGCTCTGCACGATGGCGTCGAATACAGGCTGCGTGTCGCTGAGCGACTTGCTGATGACCCCCAGAATTTCCGCGGTTGTCGTCTGCTGCTCCAAGGCCTCGGTCAAATCATCGGTACGCTGCTGCAATTCGTTGAGCAGCCGCGTATTCTCGATGGCGATGACCGCCTGCGCGGCAAAGTTCTTAACAAGTTCGATCTGCTTGTCGGTGAAAGGACGGACCTCGCGGCGATAAATGCCAATGACTCCGACGAGCCCGTCATCCTTAAGCATCGGCACGTTCATCAATGTCCGAGCATGCCCGAATTTGACAATAGGCGCGTCAGGCTCGGAGTCCGACATGTCGGCGATCTGGTGTGCGGTCCGTGTTTCGATCATGCGTTTGAGGCTGGGGTGGCTGCTAAGAGGGAGACGCGGCGTCTTATCCGCGAACTCCAGATAATCGGCTGGGGCGTTATGAAGTGCCACACGTCGAAAGGCATCGCCTTCGTGCAGCATCAGCGTGCCAAAAGAGGCTTCGCAGATGCGTGTCGCATTCGCCAGCATAGCACTAAACACCGGCTCCAGTTCGCCTGGCGAACTTGAAATGACTTTGAGCACCTCGCTGGTCGCCGTCTGCTGGCTCAAGGCTTCGGTGAGGTCGTCGGTGCGCTGGCGCAATTCGTTGAGCAGCCGCGTGTTCTCGATGGCGATGACGGCCTGGGCGGCGAAATTCTCCAGCAATTCGATTTGCTTTTCGGCAAAGGGCCGTACTTCCTGCCGGTAGATGCTGATGGCGCCCACCAAAACATCATCCTTGAGCATCGGAACGCAAACCCGGGAACGCGCCCCACCAAGCCGCGCATGCATACTGTCCTGAGCTGCGTCGTCGGCGGTATGTGTCGTCTGCTTCGTTTGCGTAACCTTATCGAGCAAGCCGCCCGATCTCGGAACAAACGGGCCGCGCTGTCTTCGCGCCTCTGAATATTCCGCGGGTGTTCCGATCTCCGCTGCGATGTGAAACATCCCGCCGTCGTAACGGTACAGCGTTCCAAATTCAGCCGCGCAAATGCGCGTCGCATTTTCCAGCATGGCATGAAAAACGGGCTCAAGTTCGCCGGGCGACGAACTGATGACCTGCAGCACTTCCGAGGTCGCCGTCTGCTGCTCCAACGATTGCCGCAGCTCGCTGAGCAGCCGCGTGTTCTCGATGGCGATGACGGCCTGGTTGGCAAAATTCTTTACCAGATCGATCTGCTTGTCGGAGAACGACCGTATTTCCTGCCGATAAATGACGATTACGCCAGCCAGCGTATCATCCTTGAGCATTGGCACGGCAACGGTGGAGCGCGCGCCGCCGAGCGTGGCTGCGTTGCCGAGGACAGCTTCGGCAGCATAGTCCGCAGTGTAGCTCACCTGCTTTGTCCGCCTGACATGATCGAGTTGGGTGCCGGATTTTGTTTGGTATGGCCCGCGACGCCTTTGGAATTCGGCAAGTTCCGGTGGCGTTCCGAACTGCGCTGCGACGTGGAATGCCTCACCGTCGAAGCGAAACAGAGTGCCGAATTTCGCCTCGCAGATGCGAGTGGCGTTCTCCAGCATGGCCTGGAACACCGGCTCCAGCTCGCCGGGCGACGAACTGATGACGCGCAATACATCCGCCGTCGCCGTCTGCTGCTCCAGCGATTGCCGCAATTCATTGAGCAGCCGCGTGTTCTCGATGGCGATGACGGCCTGGGCAGCAAAGTTCGTCAGCAACTCGATTTGCTTGTCGGTGAATGGGCGGACCTCCTGCCGATAAATGACGATCGCGCCACTCAACGTATCGTCCTTCAGCATCGGCACGCAGACCATGGATCGCGCGCCAGCTAATTTGGCGGGTGGGCTTGGCTGGGCTTCAGCGGCATCGTCCGCGGTGTGGCTCACCCGCTTTGTCCGCATGGCGCGATCAAGCGGGCTGTCCGGCGTCGGCTGAAACGTCTCGTGCTGCCTATGAAACTCGGCGAGTTTCGGCGGAATACCGACGCCCGACGCCAGGCGGAACGCGGTGCCGTCAAGGCGCAACAGAGTGCCAAATTTCGCGTCGCAAATCCGCACCGCGTTCGCCAACATGGCCTGGAATACCGGCTCTAGTTCACCGGGCGACGAGCTAATGACCTTGAGCACGTCGGCGGTCGCGGTCTGCTGCTCCAGCGATTGACGCAACTCGTTGAGCAGCCGTGTGTTCTCGATGGCGATGACGGCCTGGGCGGCAAAATTCCGCACCAGTGCGATCTGCTTGTCGGTAAACGGCTGCACCTCCTGCCGATAGATGTGGATAGCGCCGATCAACGCGTCGTCCTTGAGCATTGGCACGGCGAGCAGTGTGCGAATGCCGGCCAGCTCGACGCCGGTGACGGAGAACGGATCACGCCGCAGGTATGTTGGCTCCGCCCTCAGGTCGGCGACATGGACCACGTCCTTTGACGACACCAGCCGGCCTGGGGCGCTGTCCGCCGGCGGACGGAATGGCCTAGCCGTCCTGGCATCGGAATAAGCCGCCGGCGCATTGTGCATGGCGACCGTGCGGAACATACCGTCCTCGATGAGGAACATATTGCCGAAGTTGGCCTCGCAAATGCGGGTCGCGTTCTCCAACATGGCCCCGAACACCGGCTCCAGGTCGCCGGGCGAGGAGCTGATGACGCCCAGCACCTCCGCCGTCGCCGTCTGCTGATCCAACGACTGCCGCAATTCATTGAGCAGCCGCGCATTCTCGATGGCGATGACGGCCTGGGCGGCAAAATTCTGTACCAGCGCGATCTGCTTGTCGGTGAATGGCCGCACCTCCTGGCGATAAATGTTGAGGTTGCCAATCAATTCTCCTTCCATGACCATCGGGACCAGGAGGAGAGTTCGCGCCCCAGCAAGCTCGACCAAGCCGACCGCCGCGGGATCGCGCTCCTTATAGGCGATGTCCTCGGCGTAGTCGGCGATGTGAATCAGCTGCTTTGTAGCGACCGCGCGGCCCAATGCGTTGTGCGGACTTGGAGTGATCAACGGGTTGTGCCGTCGGGCCTCGGCAAAGGCGGGCGGCGGGTTATGCATCGAAGCAATGCGAAACGCGCCATTTTCACGGAGTTGCAAAGTGCCGAAATTTGCTTCGCACAGCCTCGTAGCGTTGGTGAGAATCGCGCCAAATACCGGTTCAAGCTCTCCCGGTGAGCTTGAGATCACCCGCAGCACCTCGGATGTTGCGGTCTGCTGCTCCAGCGATTTGGTAAGATCGTCGGTGCGTTGCCGCAGCTCGTTGAGCAGCCGCGTGTTCTCGATGGCGATGACGGCTTGGGCGGCGAAGTTTTGCAGCAATTCGATCTGCTTGTCGGTGAACGGCCGCACCTCCTGTCGATAGATGCCGACCACGCCGACAAGCTCGCCATCCTTGAGCATCGGAATGTCGATCAGGGTGCGGGCGCCGCCGCGCTCCGCGATAACGACCGTCGCCTGCTCGCCGGAGAGGTAGCATTCGTCCTGCAGCAGATCGGGAATTTGCAGGGTCGCTTTGGTGGCCGCGACACGCGCCAGCGGATTGCTCGGCGTCGGGAAAATTTGCGGCTCGCGGCGGCGCGCCTCGGCGAATTCCGGCGGCGCGTTGTGCAGCGCCACCGCGCGAAACGATCCGCCTTCGTACAGCGTCATGATGCCGAATTTCGCATCGCAGATGCGCGTGGCGTTTTCGAGCATGGCCGTAAAGACCGGTTCCAGCTCGCCCGGCGACGAACTGATCACGCGCAGGACATTCGACGTCGCCGTCTGCTGCTCCAGCGATTGCCGCAATTCGTTGAGCAGCCGCGTGTTCTCGATGGCGATGACCGCCTGAGCGGCGAAGTTCTGCAACAGCGCGATTTGCCGATCGGTAAAAGGCCGCACTTCCTGACGGTAGACACTGATTTCGCCGATCAGCTCGCTTTCCTTGAGCATCGGCACCACAAGAAGCGTGCGTACGCCGGCCGTCTCGACGAACCGCACCGACGAAGGATCGCGGACCTTGTACGCCTCCTCCTGGGTAAGGTCGGCGAGGTGGAGCAACTGCTTGGTCGCAGCCACCCGGGCCGGCGGCGTCAACGGCCCAGGATGGATGACCGGTTGGCGGCGGCGCGACTCGGCATAAGCAGGTGGCGGATTGTGCATCGCCACCATGCGGAAGCCGCCATCCTCGCAAAGTTGCAGCACGCCGAAATTGGCCTCGCAAAGCCGCGTCGCATTGGCCAATACCGTTTCGAACACCGGCTCGATCGCGCCCGGCGAGCTGGAGATGACGCCCAACACCTCCGCCGTCGCCGTCTGCTGCTCGAGCGATTGGCGCAATTCGTTGAGCAGCCGCGTGTTCTCGATGGCGATCACGGCCTGGGCGGCAAAATTCTGCACCAGCGCGATCTGCTTGTCGGTGAAGGGCCGGACTTCCTGGCGGTAGATGACGATTGCACCGATCAACACATCGTCTTTGAGCATCGGTACGGCAATCTGAGATCGCGCGCCGCCGAGCCTCACTGCCGGGCTGGACGCAGGTTCGGCACGGCGGTCGGCTGTATGACTCGCCTGCTTTGTCCGTATAACGCGTTCAAGCAAGCTCCCGGGTATCGGCTGAAAGAGCCCGCGCCGCCTTTGGAATTCGACAAGTTCCGGCGGCGTCCCGAAATGTGCCGCAGGGTCGAGGTTCTTGCCGTCGAAGCGGAACAGCGTGCCGAACTTGGCATCACAGACGCGGGTCGCGTTCTCCAGCATGGCCTGGAATACCTGCTCCAGGTCGCCGGGCGACGAGCTGATGACCTTCAACACTTCCGAAGTCGCCGTCTGCTGCTCCAGCGATTCGGCGAGATCGTCGGTGCGCTGGCGCAGCTCGTTGAGCAGCCTCGTGTTCTCGATGGCGATGACGGCCTGCGTGGCGAAGTTCTGCACCAGATCGATCTGTTTGTCGGTAAACGGCCTGACCTCCTGCCGGAAAATTACGATAGCGCCGACCAATTCGTTGGCCTTGAGCATCGGCACTGTGACAACGCTACGCGCGCCAGCGAGCTTGACCAAGAGCCGCGTATTTCGTGGGTTTTTCTGGTAAGCTGGGTGTTTGGCCATATCGGCGATCTGGATCGTCCGTTTAGTCCTCGCCACCTCTGCGAGCACTGTAGTGCCGGTCATGCTCACCAGAGGTTCGCGCTGTCGGATCTCGACAAACGCAGGTGGTGCGTTGTGCATCGCTACAGCGCGATAAGCCTCCCCCTCAGAGAGGAACAGCAAGCCGAAATTGGCTTGGCAAAGGCGTGTCGCATTTTCCAGAATGACCGCAAAAACCCGCTGCAGATCGCCCGGCGCCGCGCTGATCAGGCGCAGCACCTCCGACGTTGCGGCCTGTTGCTGCAAGGCCTCCTTCAATTCCTGCCGATTGCGGGCAAGCCGCTCTTGCAGGCCGGCAGCGGCAGCGCGCGGCTGAGACTTGAATTTCGCAACAGTCTTCGACTTAGCGACGGCACTGCGCTTGCGGCTGGCCGCCTTTGGGCGCCGCAATTCCGCTGCCTTGCCACCAGCCTTGCCGCGCCGCTTCATCAGACCCACCACGCTTGAACCCGCGCCGATCATACGCAACGGGGCGCCGTGCCGCCACGTCGATACTGACGCTGCAGCATCGATCTTGTGGCGATTTATCGCGGGTTTTGCTGCCTTCGCAGTGACGGCTGTCACAACGGCCGGTGGTGATAGCGCCCCGCAGGCAGTTGTCGGCAAGTGGGAAACCGACTGTCGGAGGCAACCGATTTGCGCGATAATGCGACTTCGCCTGCCGGCGATGATAAAAAGCCATAAAGGCCGTTCGCGCGCCGCGAGCGCACGAACGTCAAGCCCAGGGAGGAGTCCTATGGTCGCCTTGACCGTCAACGGACAGCGGCACGAGGTCGATGCCGCGCCCAACACGCCGCTGCTTTGGGTGTTGCGCGAGCATCTCAAACCCACCGGCACCAAATTCGGCTGCGGCATCGCCGCCTGCGGCGCCTGTACGGTGCATATCGACGGCGAAGCAGTGCGCTCGTGCTCGATGCCGCTGTCGCTGGTCGCGGGCAAGTCCGTGACCACCATCGAAGGATTATCCGCCGACGGCAGCCACCCACTGCAGAAGGCCTGGGTCGTCGAGCAGGTGCCGCAATGCGGCTACTGCCAATCGGGCCAGATCATGCAGGCGGCGACGCTGCTCGCCGGCAACAAAAATCCGTCGCGCGACGACATCGTCGAACATATGGACGGCAACATCTGCCGCTGCGGCACCTATCTCAAGATTATCAGCGCCATCCAACGCGCGGCGCGGGAGGGCTGAGCCATGAATCAGCACAGCAAGATCGTGAACCGCCGCAATTTCCTCAAAACCACGTCCGGTCTGAGCTTGGCGCTGACGATCGCGCCCGATGCGCTCTCCCTCATCGACGACGCCTTCGCCGACGCGCCGGCGGCCTATACGCCAAATGTCTGGCTGACGATCGCGCCCGACGGCACGATTACGATGGTCGCGCCGGCGGCCGAGATGGGCCAAGGCTCGTTCACCAGCCTGCCGGTCATCATCGCCGAAGAGCTCGACGCCGACTGGAGCAAGGTGAGGCCGGTGTTCCCAACGGAGTGGGACGACAAGAAGTTCGGCAATCCGGGATACAATTACACCTTCCAGACGTCGGCGAGCGCGTCGGTTACCGGCTACTTCACGTCGCTACGCCTGGCCGGCGCGCAGGCGCGCCGCGTTCTGCTCGATGCGGTCGCGGCAAAATGGGCGGTGCCGGTCGGCGAGCTTGTGACTGAACCGAGCGTCGTCGTGCACAAAGCCTCGGGCCGGCGCATCGGCTATGGCGAGATCGCCGCGTTTGCGAGCGCACCCGCCGAATTGCCGAAAATCGCCGAAAGCGATCTCAAGCCGACGGCAAGCTTCCGGCTCATCGGCAAAGACATCCCACGCGTCGACGTGCCGCTGAAAGTCAAAGGCGCGGCCACCTACGGCATGGATGTGCAGGTGCCGGGCATGGTCTATGCCGCAGTGTTGCAATCGCCCTATGCCGGCGGCGCGCCGCTCGACATCGACGACAGCCGCGCACGCAAAATTCCGGGCGTCACCGACATCGTGAAACTGCCCGAAGGCGTCGGCGTCATCGGCACCACGGTCGAAGGCACGCAAGCGGCCAAAAACCTGCTCAAGGTGACCTGGGGCGACGCGCCGGGCGCGCATCTCGACAGCGAGCAAGCGCTCGAAGATTTTGCCGCCATCGGCCGCGACAAGACTCGGGAAGGCGTCGCTTACGAGAACAAGGGCGACGCCAAGACGGCGCTGGCGGGCGCCAAGCGCGTGTTCCGCGGCGAATATCGCACCCGCTACGTCTACCACGCGCAAATGGAGCCGATGAACGCCACCGCCGCTGTGGCCGCCGACGGCAAATCGGCCGAGCTTTGGGTCGGCACTCAGGCGGCGACCAGCCTCCTCAACGGCGTCGCCCGCATCCTGCAGACCGAGCGCGCAAAAATCGCGCTGCACCAGCAATTCCTCGGCGGCGGTTTTGGCCGGCGCGGCAACCACGAGGCCGTGTACGACGCGGTTCGCCTGTCCAAGGCGGCTGGCAAACCGGTGAAGCTGATCTGGACGCGCGAAGACGACATCACCTTCGGCAAATTCCGCCCGGCCACCGCGCACCACATCGAGGCCGGCTTCGACGACAACGGCAAGCTCGTCGCCTGGCATCACCGTGTCGTTGCCGAATCGGTCTTGGCCTACGTCTCCGGCGATCCAAAACCGCGGCAGGACCGCATCGTGATGAAGGGCTCGCCGGTTCCGCAATATCCGGTTGCCAACAAGCTCGCCGAGCACGTCATCGAGAACCGCGGCGCACGGCTGTCGCCGTGGCGCGGCGTCGGCAACGGCCACAATGCCTTCGCCATCGAGAGCTTTGTCGACGACATCGCCAAGGATCTCGGCAAGGATCCGGTGGCGTTCCGCCTCGAACTTTCGGAGGGCGTGCCGCGCATGCAGCATCTCCTTCGCACCGTCACCGAAATGTCGGACTGGACGCGCAAGCGCGACGGCACGGCACTTGGCGTCGGCACCATGGTGAAGGACGACACCCTTGCCGCCGGCGTCGCCGAGGTCTCGCTCGATCGCAAGACCGGCAAGATCAAGGTGCTCAACTTCTGGGCCGCGCTCGATGCCGGCATCGCCGTGCAGCCGCGCAATCTCGCGGCGCAAACCGAGGGCAGCATCGTCTATGCGCTGGGCTCGGTATTGCGGGAAAAAATCACCATCAAGGACGGCCGCGTGCTGCAATCGAATTACAGCGACTACGAGGTCGCGCGCATGTCCGACGTGCCGCATATCGAGATCAAGGTGGTCTCGACCGACAACCATCCGACCGGCGGCGGCGAGGAAGGCGTGCCGCTGGTTGCCTGCGCGGTCGGCAACGCCATCGCCACGCTCACCGGCGTACGCTTGCGCGAGCTGCCGTTCTCGCCCGATCGCGTGCGCGGCGCCTTGGGGGCTTAGGACGGGTTACCGCTACGCCGGACGATCGCGGTGGGAAATCTCGATGACGCGGGCGCGCGCGGCGAGCTCGTCGACCAGCGCATCGGCCTTGGCCTTGTTCGCTGAGTCGAGATTGGCGTCCCATTCGTCGAGCAGATAGACCTGTGCACGGGTCTCATTGACGATCTCTTCGAGCGATTTGAGCTGCAGCTCGCCCGAGGAGTAGCCGAGCTTCTTGTGCATCGAATCGGCGACGACGACCACATCGTCGTCGTCCTCGTCGTCACCCTCGACGTCGACCGGCACCACGCCGCCAGTGAACTTGAACGCCAGCCGGTCGGTCGTCGGCCAGTAATAGGCGCGTTTCTTCATCTCGGTCTTTAGGCTGGCCAGCAGCGAAGACTTTCCCGAACCATTGCCGCCGCGCACATTGACCCTGCCGGTCGGGTGCGCGAGCGCGATCTGCAATGCGTCGCCGACCGACGACACCACATTGGCGCCGTCGCCTTCCCGCAACACCAGCCGGTCGAACTTGATGCGCTTGTCGAAATCCGGGTCCGCCTCGGGCAGCATGTTGGCGGCGACGCCGCCGAACCGCGTCCAGATGGCGATGAAATCGTTCCAGCCGCTGGCCAGCAGATGCAGCTCGTAGGTCATCTCGATCTGCCGCGGCAGCGTCGTGGCGAGCCCGACCAACAGCGCCATGTTGCCGTGATTTTGCACCGCGACCACGGTGACGGTTGCAAACACGATGGCAAGGCTGACGATGCCGCTCATCGCGCTCATGCCCTCGCGCGCTACGATGGCGCGGATTTGCGCCGTCACCCCTTCGCGCAGCCGGGCCTTGAAGCCTGAGAGCCACAGGCGAAGATTGTAGCTGTTGCCGCTGAACACGTTATCCCACGCGGTGTAGCCCTGTGCGGTGATGCGGTTATTCATGCGCTGGTTTTCCAGATAGGTGTGCGCGATCGGTTTCTGCAGCACCCATTGCATCAACAACAGCACGCCGAATGCGCCGACATAGGCGAACGGCAGGCTGATGTCGATTTCCGCGCCCAGCACGATGGAATTGAAAACGAGACCGAGAAACAGCTTCAGCGCGAATTCCAGCTCGTACATGACGTTGAAGAAGCACTGGAACGTCTCGCCGGTGAGGAACGGCTCAACTTGCTCGCGCGACGGCTTGTCGCCAAAGAGCTTGACCTTGCCGCGGTTCTCGCGCGCGAAACGCAACATGAATTTGCCGAAGCCGCGGTAACCGGCCCGTTCGGCGAACACCCAGCTGATGACGCCGACCACGTAAGACGAGGATTGCGCGGTGAGGATCCAGATCAAGTCGCCGATCAGGAAATGGCCGGTAGCGACCTTTTGCCCGGCATTGATGACGAACCACGTCGTCGCCGCGGCCAGCATGGCCTCGACCACCATGAGGACGATCATCACGAAGAGCGACGGGCTGAGCAAAAAGCGCGCCAAGTCGAGGCGTGAAATCTGTTTTCCTGCCATGGTGTTCCCGGAACGAGGATGCAGAGCGTAGGGTCTTTGAGTCGGTCGGTCGATCAGTCTAACGGCATCGGCATGGGACATTAAGCGCGGGCACACCCGCGCGTTAGCGCAAATTCGCACGCCTCATCAAGGACTTTCTGGCATCGGCCGGGATTTGCCGGCAGCCCGGTACCCGTTCGTTAGCGTCGGCGCGGCCCCCCGCCTCACACTTTAGCCTCATGGAGCCGCGCCAGCTCGGCTTCCATCTTGCTGATATTTTCGAACAGCCGCGCCGTCGCCAGGTGCAGGAAATAGAAGCCGAAGGTCGGGTTCTGGTAGTAGAGTTGCTCGACCTGCTCGTAGGTAATCGACAGCGCTTCGCCCTCCTCGATGCATTCGAGCGTCGCGGTGCGCCGGTTATCGGGCGCCAGCATCCCGAGCTCGCCGACGAGTTGGCCGGGCTTGAGCTCGATGCCGAGCTCGAGCAGACGGTAGCGCCCGGTCACCGTCAAAAACATCTCGTTCGCCAGTTCGCCCTTGGCGAACAGGATGTCGCCCTTCTTGAAGTGACGCCCGGTCATGAAGGGTTTGAGCCAATCCATCGAGGCGTTGCCGCGAACCGATTCGCGTACGTTCCTGATGAGGGCAATCATCTGGTAAAGACGGTAGCCGTTGACCGGTAACGTGATGGCCTGCAGGGCCAACAGGACATAGGTGTACGTAAACGCGTAGGAAAAGATCAGAAAGCAATTGGCGACGATGGAGAGGATGCGCAGCGGCACCATCGTCTTCGATGAGGCGGTCGCTACGATGAAGAGCGCAGCACAGGCGTTGAAAAGCTCATTCCAATGCATGAATTGCATAGTCACCCTCCACCACCCGTCTGCGCCGCAGTTGCGACGCAGCGGGAAATTCTCAACCGCAAGCAACCCGCCGTTAATCCAGTACCAATTGCCTCACTGGCAGGGACCCTACGCCCCGGCCATGCGACAAATACGACTGGCCGTTGGCATGTCCACGGCGTAATTTATTGGCCCGTGTGGGTTAAGAACCACACCCCTCATGGCCACTGAAAGGGCCCGCGTGAAGCTGCCGATCGCGCTTACGAATCTCGCGCATTATACCGCGCCGCTTCGCCGTTTCGGGGCATCGTCGCTTGGCCGCCTGTTCGTGCTGGCCATCGGGATGGCCGCCATGACGGCGTTTACGATATCGGATTTGCAGAAATCGGCCAGCTTCTGGCTGAGCGCGTGCCTGTGGTGCTGTCTCGCATATTTCGCCGTCGAGGCTTACGTCCGCGCCCAGGCTGCATTTCAAGCCGGTAAAGCCAGAAGCTATCTGCTCTCGGCTTCGGGGATCGTGGACCTGATCGCGATTTTTCCGGTCCCGATTGCGCTCGCCTACGGCGTCGCGGAACCGACGGCATGGCTCTTGGCATCATTATGGGTGCTCAAGCTGGCGCAAAATTCGCCCGGCTTCGCCCAGCTTGCGCGCGTGTTCGTGCTCGAGGCGAGACCGCTCGCCAGCGTCTTGGCGCTGTTCCTGATCGTGCTGTTCCTGTCTTCCGCCGCCATGCATGTGCTGGAGCGTGACGAGCAGCCGGCGGCGTTCGGCTCGTTGCCGCAGGCGCTGTGGTGGGCGGTGGTGACGCTGACCACGACCGGATATGGCGACGAGGTGCCGCGCACCCATCTGGGCCACGTGCTCGGCGCCTTTGTCATGATCTGCGGCATCGCCACCTTCGGATTATGGACTGGTATTCTGGCCACCGGTTTCGCCGCCGAAAGCCGCCGGCGCAATTTCATCCAGACCTGGGACCTTGTCAGCAAGGTGCCGTTCTTCCAGACGCTCGACCCGTCGGCGATTGCGGAAATCACCCATATGCTGCGGCGGCTCGAAGTGCCGGCCAGGACCGCCGTGATCCGCCGCGGCCGGGCCGGCGATTGCATGTATTTCATCGCCGACGGCGAAGTCGAAGTCGATGTCAAACCGACGCCGGTTCGGCTGGCAACGGGATCGTTCTTCGGCGAGCTTGCGTTACTCGGCGATTCGGTCCGCAGCGCCAATGTGGTGACGACGCAGCCCTCGACACTCTTGATCCTCGACCTCGCCGATTTCCGTACGCTAACGGCGCATCATCCCGAATTGGCGCGCGCCATCGATGCCGAGGGCAAGCGGCGCGTGAGCGAGAACCAGCGGCTGCGCGAGTTGCAGGTGCAAAGCGGCGCGTCGCCGTCCAGCTGAATGGCTTTAATCGTAGAGCGGATCGGCGATCAGGCTTGACGCTTCGCCGGGATGACCGATCAAGGCCGGCGCGCCGAGCAGCACCGTTTGGCCGTCAACCGCAAGTGCCGCCTGCACCGACACCAGCGCGCCCGGCAGCGGCGGGGGCCCTTCGCCGAGGCGCGATCCGATCAGCGGATCGAGCGGCTGCGTCATGCGGCAGCCTTCCACCAGCCAGGAGCGAAAGCCGGCAAATCCGCGATCGCCGGGCAATGACGCAACGGCTTGCGCAAAGCGCGCTGCAGCCTCCTGCGCGATCGCGGTATCGCACACGGAGCGGACGAGACGAATCCACGTTCCCTTGTAGGCCACCGTGGCGCGTAATGCGAAAGTCTTGCCCAGAGCGACCTCTCCCTCGATGCGTTTGAACCGGGCATCCCGTTCGAGATCGGGGGCCGCGGCAACGTAGATTTCTTCCACCCCTAGCTGGCGCGCTTTGCTCTCGACGACGGCGATCATCGCGTTGAGATTTTCGCCTTCGGCAGAGGCAAGAGCGCGATGGCCAATCATGGCGGCTTTTGTTGCCAGAGCGATTTCCGCCGGATCGGCAATGCCACGTAACGCTGTGAACAGCGCGCTGGCATCACGCCAGGCAAGAGCAGGTCCGCCCTCGCGCAAATCCTCGGCAATGCCGGCGGGCAGACCGTCGAAATCGACGACGCCCACCGCCGCATCGGCTTGCGTCGCGACAATCTGCTGCGCGGCTTTCAATCCGATGCGCGGTGTGTGGAGAACATCCGCGACACGGCTCACCCGCTCGATCCAGGGTTTGACGCGAAAGCTCAACGCCACGACCAGATAAGGCGCCGCCTCACGCGGCACCACCAGCACCGCTTCCGACCAATACGGTACGAAACCGGCGAGCCACGACACGCCGGCTGGCCGCGTGTTGTTGGTGTAGATGACGATCGCGTCGAGCTGCGCCGCCTGCATCGCCGCACGCATACGAGCGAGCCGCGCGTCGAACACCGCGTCGGGCAATTCGACCGGAGAGCGAGCGATCAGGCCGCGGCGCATTGTGTTCGCCTTTTCTCACTCACGCGGCGACTTCGAACAATTGGCGCGGCGTGTTGCACAACACCTCGGCGCCGTTGTCGGTGACGACGATGGCATCGCCGAGCACGATATAGCCGGCGTCGGGATGGTAGGTGTTGGGATGCACGATTAGCGTCATACCCGGTTCCAGCACGGTGTCGACGTCTTCCAGGATGTGCGGCTTGGAATCGGCGAATAGGCCCATGCCGTGGCCGCGCACCCGCGTCCATTGGCTGGTGGTGTATTCGCCGAGCCCGTATTTGCGGAACACGTCGTTCTCGGCTTTCGCCACGTCGGCGGCGCGCACGCCGGGGCGCACCGCGGCGATGCCGGCTTCCAGGGCTTCGACGAACACGGCGAAGGCGCGGCGTTGCGCCTCGGTCGCCTTGCCGACAACCAGCGTGCGGCAAATCTGGGCGAAGTAACCTTCGACGGCGGGCGTAAGTTCGGTCGTGACCAAATCGCCCGCGGCGATGCGGCGCTCCGACGGCGGCGTCATGCCGAACACATCCTTGCCGCCGGAACCGATGATCATGAAATTGTCCGGGCAGCCTTTGCGGCGCAAATGCGCTTCGATATCGGCGACAATCTCGAATTGCTGCCGGCCCGGCCGCACCGCGCGCAAGAATTCGACATAAGCCTCGTCGGCAATCTGCGCAGCGCGGCGCACCGCCGCGATCTCGCCTGCGCTCTTGTGCATCAGCAGCCGGTCAAGCATCGCGGTGGCATCGTCGAGCTTGAAGCTTCGCGTCGCGTCGGTGAGCCAGCGCGGTAAAAACCGCCGCGGCGCGGCGGCGATATGCGCGTTGGCGACGCGGTCGAGCCGCGCGCCGACGACGCGTGCAATGTCGGGCGCGAGATGCACCTTCACTTGCGGCGCTTCGAGCTCGGCGCGCTCGGCGTCGGTGGCGCTGTCGAGGAATAATTCGACCTCGCCATCGGCGGCGATCAGCGCGATGCCGTGACCTTCGAGAATGCCGAAATCGGCGCCGTAGCGCAGGTAATCGCCCTGCCAGGCATTGCCGTAGAGCACCATGTGGCCGATGCCGGCCTCGCGCATGGCGGCCACGAGGCGCCGGCGCCGTTCTTCCGCAAGCATGGTGTTTAAGTCCCCTCAACGCCGCCGCGGCCGAGACATAGCCAGCGCGCACGTCCCCGGCAACCGCACGAGGAGCCCAACTGTCGCCGGAATCCGGACCCATGCTGCTGGACAAGCCGTTTTCCCGCACTGCAAGATCGTCGATACCCAAGAATTGCACCGAATCCATAGAGCTTCCCGGATGGCCTGCCCCAAGATCGCGCTGACGATGCTCATCCTGGGCAGCGTCATGGTTTTGGGCACGGACGCGCGCGCGCAAGCCGATGCACCGGGGCCGGCCCGCCTGGCGCAAGCGCCGACACCGCCGGCACCGCCTGCCACCCCACCGTCGCCGCCGGCCGCGAGCCAACCCGCCGCGCCAACTTCGCAGCAAACCCCAGATCCGGTCGGCAGCGTCGCAACACTGCAAGGCGCCGCCTCGGTCACGCGCAACAATGCCACCAGCGCGCTTGCGCTCCGCGACCCGGTCTACAAAAGCGACGTGCTGCAGACCAACGTCGACGGCACGCTCGGCATCACCTTCGACGACGAGACCACGTTCACGCTGAAGCCGAACACGCGCCTCGCCGTGGACGAGTTCGTCTATCAAGAGGGCGCCACGGACAATGCCGCCATATTCAACGTCGTGCGCGGCACCGCGGCCTTTGTCGCCGCCGAGGTCGCCCATACCGGCAATATGAAGATCAATACGCCGACCTCGTCGCTGGGCATTCGCGGCACTACCGGCCTTGTCGAAGTGCCCGAGGGCGGCGCCGCCGGCGGCCAAGTCTCCATCAAGCTCTATCCCGACGCCGACGGCCGGGTCGGCCGGATCGAAGTTTTCGGCCGCGACGGCGCGCAGCTCGGCATCCTGTCGCGCGGCGCTACCGGTTTTGCGGTGCGGCCCGGAGCGGGCGGCCGCTTCACCGCGGCACCACTGCAGATTTCGGCGCAGGAAGCCGAACGCGACCGGTCGTTCGTGCGCCAGACGTTTGCGGCGCGGACCGCGGGTCGCCAGATCATTCAGGAGCGCCGCACCCTGCAGCAACAGCAACGCAATCAGCTACGGCCCAATCAACCCAATCCGCAACGGCCGGGCCAGGTGCCGGGACGCGAGCAACGGCCCGGATTGCAGCAGCAGCGTACCGTGCCCGGCGGACAGCCATTGCCGTCGCCCGGCACGCGACCGACACTACAACAGCAACCTGGCGCGCCGCCGACGCAGCAGCAGCCAGGCCCAAGGCCTAACCTGCAGCAACAGCCAGGTGCCGCGCCGCCCGGCACTCGACCGAATGCGCCGACGTTGCAGCAGCAGCCCGGCACGCCGCCGACGCAGCAACAGCAGCCCGGTGCACGGCCGACTCTGCAGCAGCAACCCGGCGCAGCGCCGCCCGGTGGTCGACCGAATGCGCCGACGCTGCAGCAGCAGCCCGGCGCGCGGCCGACGCTGCAGCGGCAGCCCGGAGCACCGTCGGCTCCGCAACGCGCACCGGCCGGACAGCGCAAGCCAGCAAAGAAAAACGAAACCCGTTAGCGCGCGGACGAGTCGGTACGCTTGCTGTCAAAGCGAACGGCGGCGCCGGACGCTGCGAGGCCTATGCCGATGATCACGAAGATGCTGCCGGTTCCGGTTGCCGCCGCAACCAGGCTGGCGACAATCGGAATGATCGACTGGCCGATGCGGCTCGCCATGGTGCGCAGCGAATTCGCCGTCCCGATCGCGCCGCCGCTGGCGATAGAGAGCACGCCGGCGATGCTGGCGGTGATCGAAATGCTCAGCGCAAATCCGGCAACCGCGATGGCGGCGTACATGAGCGGCAGCGGCAATGGAAAAGCCAAGAGCGTATAGGCGACGGCGCTGACGAACGTGCTGGTCAGCGTGAGCGGAATGCGGCCAAAGGCAACATGCAGCCGCGCGTATATCAGCCGTGACAGCATCGAGGCGGCCGCGCGGACGGCGAGCAGCGTGCCGACGGCGTCGACGCTCAAGCCGCGGTCGGAGCCGAGCAGCGGCAAATAGACGACGATGAGGTCCTGCGCCACCACGGTGATGACACTCACCACGATGATCGTGGTCAGGCCGGGCGCGAAAAGCAGCGCGCGCAGCGGCACCTTGGCGCGGTCGACCGGCAATTTATGCGCGCCGGTGGATCGGGTCAGGAGAGCGCAGGCCATGGTCAAGACAGCGCCGCCGAGACCTATTGCAAAAAGAAGCTGCGTCGGCGGCACGCTGGCCGAGCCGCCGGCAAGCGCGACGATATAGGGGCCGACGCCCTGCCCCGCCGCATTGGCGACCATGTAATTGCCGATGGCGCGCTCCATCGCGCCCGGGCCGGTGCCGCACCGCGTGCACTGGATCTGCTGGCTGACCACGAACAATAGATGCGCGGTGCCGAGGATCGCGGTGGAAACCAGAATCCCCGCGAGATTCGGAAACAGCACGAACCCCGCGCAGCCGACGATCAGCAGGCCGCCGCCCATCCAGGTCGTCACGGCATCATAGCCGCGGTCGATGAAGCGCCCAATCGGCACGCCGATCGCGATCGGCAGCAGGGCATAGACCGCGGTGATGACACCGAGCCAAACCACCGACAGATCGAGCTCGACGGCGCGATAGGTCGTGGCGACGCGGACGATGGTGATGACCGCCTGCTCGACGAAGGCGGTGGAAACGATGGCGAAGAGCAGGCGGCGGTTCATCCCGGGTGAAGCGCCGTCACGCCAGGCGTTTGTTTTTTGTGAAATCGTAATCGGCGGCGTGTTCGGATTGGTAAATTTGCACGCGACGCGATGTGTCGTAACCCGGATCGAACACAGCCTTGAGAAACGCCAGCTGAAACGCCCATGCTGCCTCGGCCGCGTCGCGGCGATAGCGGCCCGGCATGGTGTCGTTGAGCCAGCCGTGCGGCGCGCCGGGATAGACCTTGATCGTATAGGTCTTGTCGTGGCGATCAAAACTGTCGCGCAGGCGCCGCACGTCGGCGAGCGAGATCACATGGTCGGCCTCGCCGAAAATGCCGAGCACCGGGCAGTCAACGCGCGCGATCACATCATCGAACGGTTTTGGAAATTGCGCGTTGACCTTCCATTCCTTGTCGCCCGCCGCGCCGTACCAGATCAGCGCCGCAGCGATCGGATGCGCGGCGGCATAGACCAGCGGATGGCGGCCGGTCTGGCAGACGCCTTTGACCGCAATCTTGCTGCGATCGACCTGCGGCAGCTTGGCAAGCTCGGCAATCGCAGTTGCGATGTGCTCGTTCGATTCAGCGTCCTTGATCGGATAGCCGACGTCGCCGCGATGCAGGGCGCCCTGGTCCGGATGCTTATAAAAAAAATCCGGCGCGATGCAGACAAAGCCGTCGCGGGCGAAACGTTCGGCGAGGTCGCAAGTGTGCTTCACCAGGCCGTAACGTTCGTGCATCAGCACGATAGCCGGGATTTTTTCGCCGCCGCCGGCCGGCATAGCGAGAAACGCCGGTAGTGCGCCAGCACAGTGAATGGTTTTTGTGACGATTTCAGGCACGCATCTCTCCCTAAAGACCGGCGGCGAATGTCGCCGCGAGCTTGCGGCACGCGGCGGCGTCATCGAGCGCTGCGCCAGCCATTTTCAGCCATTCGGCGGCGCCATCGTTGCCGACCAGCGGATCGAGCACGCGGTGCGCCTTGCCGACGATGCCAGCATGATCCAGCGGATGCTCGGGATCGCCGATCGCCTCGACGATACGCTGCTGGTGGACTTCGCCGTTGGCCTCGACGTCCACTTCGGCAGGCCAATGTTGCGGATAATAGACGTCGAGCCTCGCGTCCGCGATGATTTCTACCTTGGCGGCGAAACCGGCAACTTCGGCATCCGCCTTCGCCGAGCTGCGATCGACATCGTAAAGGCGATCCGCAGTAAGCGCGGCGAGCGCAATCTGATGCGCGACACTCACCATGGTCGACTGCCGCGCGCCGGCCTCGGCGCGAGTCGCGATCATACCGGCATAGGCCGGCGGCACGCGCACCCGCACCTTGCTGATCGTTTCGGCACGCACACCGCGGTCGAGGATGGCGCGAAACGCTTCGATGGCCGCGATGCCCTGCTTGGCCGAACAGAACGGCTTTAGGCTTAGCGCGGCATAGACGGTGCCGACGCCGAGTTTTTCTGTCAACCGCTCGCGATCGAGTGCGATGCCATGGCTATCGGTGAGCCAGGTCTTGTCCAAAATATCCGGATCGCCGCGATAGTCTGCGCCTGCCGCCTCGGCCGCGGCAACGCCGGCCGCGACCGCATTGGCATAGAGAAACCAGCGCCCGGATGGCGCGCCGTGGATACGGCCGACGCCGCCCGCCATCAGCATCACGGCGAGCGATAGGGCGTGGCCGGTGCGGGCCTCGGACAATCCCATGAGGCGCGCCGATGTTGCCGCCGCTGCCACCGGCGCGGCGAGATAAGTCGGCCAGATGCCGCGATAAAGAATTTGCGGGCCGCGCACCGCGACACCGATCCGGGTCATGATTTCGGTACCGGCCCAGATCGCGCTCGCGATTTCGCTAGGATCGAACTTTTGCTGCTGCGCCGCGAGCATCAACGCCACCGGAACAACGCCGGCACTCGGCGTGGTGCATGACGGCAGATGAATGTCGTCGATCTCAGTGAGCCGGATTGCCGCCGCCTGCCGGCCGATGCGGACAGCCAGCGCGCCGTCATCGCCCAGGCTTTGCAGCGCCTTGCCCTCGGGGATACGGGCGCCGGCCTTGGCGGCAACCACGGTATCGATGAAATGCAGGCGCAGCCGCTCCCGGTCCGCCGCCGGCAAGTCGGCCGCCTTGGCACCGGCGACGAAGGCCGCAAGCTCCCCGATGACGCTCACGGCGCGATTTCCCAAGGCGAGGCGAATTGTATATCCATATCGGCTTCATAGCAGAAACCCGCTGGCATCAGCACACCACACTCCTGCATAGAGTCCCTCCACAAATGGCATTACCCCTCAACGAAACCCACGATCCGGCCCGACGCAGCTGGGTCGAAAGCGCCAACGCGGCCGACAGCGAATTCCCGATCCAGAATTTACCGTTCGGCGTTTTCAGCCCGGCCGCGGGAATGCCGCCACGGGTCGGCGTCGCGATCGGCGACCAGATTCTCGATGTGGCGGCGGCCGGCCCGTCGCTCGAAGGCCTTGCCTTGGAGGCGGCGCGCGCCGGTGGGGCGCCGTTCCTCAATCTCATCATGTCGCTCGGGCCGCAGGCCTGGTCGGCGCTACGGCTCGGCCTGTCGCGCGCCTTGAGCGCCGAGCACGGCAATAAAAACATCAGCCAGCATCTCACCCCGATCGCGAAGGCGGAAATCAGGCTGCCGGTGGCGTTTCGCAATTTCACCGATTTTTTTGCTTCCATTTTCCACGCCAGCAATGCCGGCCGCATGTTCCGCCCCGACAATCCGCTGATGCCGAACTACAAATACGTGCCGGTCGCCTATCACAGCCGTGCCTCGTCGGTGCGCGTCAGCGGCACGGCGGTGAAGCGGCCGCAAGGCCAGCGCAAGGGGCAGAACGAGGACGCGCCGAGCTATGGGCCGTCGCGCAACCTCGATTTCGAGCTGGAGCTTGGCGCCTTCATCGGCATGGGCACCGAGCTCGGCACCATGGTCCCGGTCGGCAAGGCGGCCGATCACGTGTTCGGCTATTGCCTGCTCAACGACTGGTCGGCCCGCGACATCCAGGCCTGGGAATATCAGCCGCTCGGCCCGTTCCTCGGCAAAAATTTCGGCACCACGGTCTCGCCATGGGTGGTGACCGCGGAGGCGCTGGCGCCGTTCCACACCGCCGCTTATGCGCGACCGGAAGGCGATCCCGCCCCGCTGCCGCATCTCGCCGACGCCGACGATCAAACGAACGGCGGGCTCGACATCACGCTCGAAGCCTATTTTTTGACCGAGGCCATGCGGAAGAACGGCACCGCGCCGGCGCGCATCACGCAGACTTCGTTCGCGCTGATGTATTGGACCATCGCGCAGATGGTCGCGCACCAAACCAGCAACGGCTGCAATCTCGAGATCGGCGACCTGATCGGATCGGGCACCGTGTCGGGCCCCGAGAAATCGAGTTGGGGTAGCCTCCTTGAACTCAGCGCACGCGGCCGCGAACCGCTCGAACTGCCGGGCGGCGAGAAGCGCGGTTTTATCGAAGACGGCGACGAGATCATCTTCCGCGGCTTTTGCGCGAAAACCGGCTATCCGCGCATCGGCTTCGGCGAATGCCGCGCCGTTATTTTGCCGGCTGGGTGATCGTCCGCTACTCCACCGGCACCCACTTCTGCAGGCGCTTACCGGTATCGACTTCGCCGGTATAAAAATTGCCGCGCGAGTCGAACTTGCCGACGTGCACCCAATGGAATTCGCCGATCTCGCGGCCCGGCCGGCCGAAGGTGCGGACCACGGCGCCGTCGCTGCGGCGCACGGTCTCCAGTAAATTGTTGGTGCCGTCGATCAGCACGAAAAAGTTCTGCTTCTTGTCGAGCGGCGAGAATGCCAAGCCCCAGCTCGAGCCGGAACCCTTGGTTGCGGGATCAAATACATACTGCCGCACAAAACTGCCGTCCTTGTGAAATACCTGCACGCGGTTATTGGTGCGGTCGCAGACAAAGACCAGATCGTCCTTGGCCAGCGCGATGCAATGCACCGGATTGGCGAACTGCTGTGAATCCGGATTGTAGGCCGGCAGATCATCGTCGGTCGGCGGTTTGCCGTAGGCGCCCCATATGCGCTTGATCTCGCCGGTGTCCGCATCGAGTACGGCAACGCGATGATTGCCGTAGCCGTCGGCTGCGTAGATCTCGTTCGCCTTGGCATCGAGCTCGAGCGACGCAACCAAGCCGAACTGGCTCAAATCCGTGCTCGAGGTCAGCGGGCCGCGCTTGCCCAGCTGTTTGACGAATTTGCCGTCGGTGGTGAACTTCAGCACCATGCTGTCGCCCTTGCCGTTGCCGCTCAGCCAGACAAAACCCTTGTTGTCGACCAGGATGGCGTGCTCCTGCAGCGGCCAGTCGTAGCCCAGATTATCGCCCGGCCCGCCCCATGACTTGATGACGTCGCCCGCCTGATTGAACACCAGCACCGACGGCGCCGGCACGCAGCATTTTGAGCGCGGCGGCGTCAGTGCGGCGCCCTTCTCGTCATCGGTCAGCGAGCGCGGCCGCTGGAACACCCAGATATTGTCCTGCCCGTCGATCGCCATGCCGCCGACTTGGCCGAGGATCCAATTGTTCGGCAACGGCTTTGGCCAGAATGGATCGACACGAAACGCCGGGCTTTGGGCGCCGGCCGGCACGATCGCAGCGAACAGCAATGCGAGCGCGGCTGCAAACAGACGAATGTGAGTCATAGATGTCCATCCGGTAGGACGCGGCGCGCGATGCTTTCGCGCCGTTTGTCGTTAATGAATCTCCGGCTCCGCCGTACGCTGCGTGCCCGCGAGAAAATCGAAATCGCAGCCCTCGTCGGCCTGGCCGATATGCTCGGAATACATCGCGCCATAGCCGCGCAAAAAATGCGGCGGCGGCGGTTTCCAGGCGGCGCGGCGGCGCGTGAGCTCTTCCTCGCTGACGTGGAGGTGGATTTTCCGCGCCGCGACGTCGATCTCGATTTCATCGCCGGTTTGCACCAGAGCGAGCGGGCCGCCGACAAAACTTTCGGGCGCGACGTGCAGGATGCAGGCGCCGTAGCTGGTGCCGCTCATGCGCGCGTCGGAAATGCGCAGCATGTCGCGCACGCCGGCCTTTAAGAGCTTTTTCGGGATCGGCAGCTGGCCCCATTCCGGCATACCGGGGCCGCCCTTCGGGCCGCCGTTCTTGAGCACCAAAATATGGTCGGGCGTGACGTCGAGGTCGTCGCGCTCGACCTCGCGTGCCATGTGATCGTAATTCTCGAATGCTATCGCCTTGCCGCGGTGCTGCAGGAAACGCTTTTCAGCGGCGGCCGGCTTCATCACGCAGCCACGTGGCGCGAGGTTTCCGGTGAGCACCGCGGTGGCACCCTCGGGATAAAGCGGACGGTCGAGCCCATGGATAACGTCGGGCAGATGCACTTTGGCGTCGCCGATTGCTTCGCCCAGCGTGCGCCCGGTGACGGTGATGCAGGATAAATCGAGCATATCCTTCATCTCGCCCATCAGCGCGCGCAGGCCGCCGGCAAAGAAAAAATCCTCCATCAGAAATTTACCCGACGGCGTGATGTTGGCGATCACCGGCACTTGGCGGGAAATATCGTCGAAACGCTGCATGTCGAGGGGAATGCCGGCACGGCGCGCCATGGCGATGACGTGGATGATGGCATTGGTCGAGCCGCCGAGCGCCATGTGGACGCGGATGGCGTTGTCGAACGCGGCCGGCGTCAAAATCTTATCGGGCGTCAAATCCTCCCACACCATCTCGACGGCGCGGCGGCCGGAAGCCGCGCACATGCGCGGATGGCTGGCGTCGGGCGCCGGGATCGACGACGCGCCGGGCAACGACAGGCCGAGCGCCTCGGTGATCGCCATCATGGTCGCCGCGGTGCCCATCACCATGCAGGTGCCGAACGAGCGCGCAATGCCGCCCTCGATCTCGTTCCATTCCTCGTCGCCGATGCGGCCGGCGCGTTTCTCGTCCCAGTATTTCCAGGCGTCGGAGCCGGAGCCGAGCGCGTTGCCGCGCCAGTTGCCGCGCAGCATCGGCCCTGCCGGCACATAGATCGCCGGCAGCCCCATGCTGATCGCGCCCATGATCAGACCCGGCGTGGTCTTGTCGCAGCCACCCATCAGCACCGCGCCATCGATCGGATGGCTGCGCAAGAATTCCTCGCACTCCATGGCAAGGAAGTTGCGGTACATCATGGTCGACGGTTTTACGATCGGCTCGGCAAGCGACATCGCCGGCAGCTCGATGGGAAAACCGCCGGCCTGATAGACGCCGCGCTTCACGTCTTCGGCCCGCGCGCGCAAGTGGCCGTGGCAGGCGTTGATGTCGCTCCAGGTGTTGATGATGCCGATCACCGGCTTGCCGACCCAGTCGGCGCGGTCATAACCGAGCTGCTGCAGCCGCGAGCGGTGGCCGAACGAGCGCAAATCGTTCTTGCCGAGCCAGCGGTAGCTGCGGAGTTCTTCGGGCGGCTTCTTCTTGCTTTCGGACATGTGCAATCTCGTTTGGAAAATGCGCTCTTACCCTACACACGCGCCACGTCGAGCTTCAACAGCTTCGCCGCATTGCGCCAGAAAATCTTTTCACGGTCTTCGTCACTGACCCTCAACCCCTCAACCAGCTTGATGGCGCGCGGCTTGAGCGAGGTCAGCGGCGGCGCATCGCTGCCGTAGAGCACGTGGTCGGGCCCGACCGTGTCGACGACCAGCTGCGCCGCCGGCGGGTGATAGCTCACGGTGTCGAAATACATGCGTTTGAGATAATGGCCGGGCTCGTGCTTGATCTTGATCGGCGTGTAGGAGCCGAGAAAATAGCATTCGTCCTGCAATTCGTAGGCATAGTTCATCCGGCCGATGACCTCGCAGATACCGCCGCCGCCATGGGAAGCGACGATGGTGGCGCGCGGAAAATCCTCCAATACGCCGCGCACGATCAGCCGCGACAGCGCCAGGCACAGATCGGCCGGCCGGCCGATGCTGGACGCGAGGCGGTATTCCTTCATCCGCTCTTCGCCAAAGCCGACATGGGGCGGATGAATGAAGACCGGCACGCCGAGATCTTGCATCAGCTCCCAGAACGGCCGCGCCTCGTCGTCGTCCGGATAGTGACCTTTGTGGCTCGAATGAATCAGCACGCCTTTGAGGCCGAGCTGGCGAATAGCGCGCTCGGTCTCCTTGATAAAGGCCGAGCCGCCGCACGGCAGCATGGTCGCAAAGCCGTAAAACTTGCCCTTGTGCTGTTCCTGAATCTCCGCCGCGTAATCGGACCAGCGCTGCACCGCCTTGAGCTCTTCGGACGGCGCCTTGCCGCGCATGTAATGCGCCGCATTGCTGAAGACCGTCACGTCGATGTTGCAGCGTTGGTGGGCGGCGAGCACGTTCTCCAATGTCATCGGGCAACGCCCTTCCCAGGTCGGGCCGGACTTGCCGTCCCAGGTCAGCGTATCGGCCGCCGCCTCTTCGGGCGGATAGATGTGGGTGTGCCATTCGATGATCATGGTTTCGCCCGTTCAGTTGAGCTTGAGCAGCCGCGCGGCGTTGCCGCCCATCACCTTGGCGCGTTGCGCCGGCGTCATGCCGATCTGGTCCATCATCTTCAGCCCCTTCATCTTCAGCGGCACCATCGGCGGTGAATCGGTGCCGAACAGAAAATGATCTTCGCCGACCGTTTTCAGGCAGCATTCGGCGGCGGGCGCGGCATAACAGGCGGAATCAAAATAGAACATTTTCAGGTAATGGCTCGGCGCGTGCTTGATCAGCATCGGTTCGTAGGGACCGAGAAACGCTGAGAAGTCGAGCAGCTCATAGGCGTAGTCCATGCGGCCGATGACTTCACAGATGCCGCCGCCGAGATGGCTGCCGACGATCTTCACGGTCGGGAACTGCTCGAAAATGCCGCGCACGATCAGCCGTGCCAGCGACAGGCAATTGTCGGCCGGGCGGCCAATGCTCGACGCCAATCGGTAATCCTTCATCGCCGGCGTGGTCGCATCGCCCGGATGGATGAAGACTGGGATATCGAGATCGGTCACCAGCTTGAAGAACGGATTCGCCGCGTCCTCGTCCGGGTAATGGCCGTGATGGCTGGAATTGATGATCACCGCACGTGCGTCATCCTGCTTCACCGCGCGTTCCAGTTCTTTCAGGAACTCATCGCCGCCGTTGGGCACGCAGGTCGCCATGGCGACGAACTTGTCCGGGTGCTGATCGCGGCACTTGGCAAGATGCCGGTTCGAGCTCTCGATGGCGGCGACGACGTCTTTCGTCGACTCCATGTGCCGGATGTAATGCACCGCATTGCTGATCACGGTGCGGTCCAGGCCGGCGAGCGCGTGGGCCTCGAGCGCATCCTCCATGGTCATCGGCACCGGAACCGGCCACCACGGCTTGCCGATGAATTTCGGATCGTTGATGTGAACGTGCCAGTCGATCAGCAAGTGTCTCTCCTCTAGTTCTGTCCGCCGATGATTGCCGCAATACGGGCGACGAGACCGGGCGGGGTGGCGAGCGTATGCTCGACTACCTCTCGCACTTCGTCGCCGCGTCCGGGAACGATTTCAAGCCCTTGTTTCTGCGCGTCCGCCAGAAATTCCGGATCGCGTAGCGTCGCATCGAAGGCGCTGCGTAGCGCGGCAACGCGGTCCGCCGGCACGTCGGGCGGCGCGATCGCGTTCCAGCCGACACTGGAATCGGAATTCATGAATTCAAGAATGCGGCGGCCGTCGTCGCTCGTCGCCAGATCGCCGATCAGCGGCAGGTCGGGCAGATCGGCGTGACGCTTGAGCCCGGTTTGAAACGGCACGGCGATCCTGCCGTCCTTGAGCCATTCGCCGCGCGTGGTTTTCAGCGCCGTCCACGACGCCACCCGCGCGTCGGCCTCGCCGCGCTCGATTGCCAAATCGACGTCGGCGGCGCCGCGATAGCCGGTCACGATCTTGAACTGCGTGCCGGCCAAGGCGTTCAGCAGCGTCGGCGTCACGAAACTGTCGGTGGTGTTACCCCAGGAGCCGACAACCACGGCTTTACGGCGTAGATCGTCGGCAGTCTTCACGCCGGTGCGGCTCATGACCAACATCACTCCGGTATAGCTCGCGATGCGGCCGATCCAGGTGAAGCGTTTGGCATCGTAGCGCGCAGCTTCCGGATGCAGCATCTGATTGACGGCGATGTCGCGCGGCAGCATGCCGAGCTGGGTGCCGTCGCGCGCCGCCTTCTCGTACAGATTGACGGTACCGACCATGCCGCCGGCGCCGGGCATGTACTGGATCACGACCGTCGGATTGCCCGGAATGTGTTTGGGTAAATGCGTGATCAGAAGGCGGCTATACAGGTCGTACGTACCGCCGGGTTCATAGACCACGGTGAAGCGCAGCGTTTTGCCTTTGAAGAACTCTTCGGCCGATTGCGCTTGTGCGGTGGCGACCGAGGCGAAGCCGACACAGGCGGCGAGCAATGCTCCGGCGCAATGACGCAAGTACCCTTCCCTCACCGGCCGCACCTCACTGCGGCTCCATGCCGGATTGGCGAACGATACGGGCCGACGCGGCGCGGTCCGTTTTGAGGAAATCGGCGAATTGTTCCGGCGTGTCGAACACCGGCTCGAGCGCGACGTCGATCATGCGCTTCTGTCGGAATTCCGGATCGTCGCCGATCGCGGCAAACCCGTCGCGCAGCTTGTGCACGATCGCATCCGGCGCGCCGGTCGGCGCGACAATACCGAAATAAAGCCGGGTGAGATTTTGGCCGTAGCCGAGCTCGGTCAGCGTCGGCACGTCGGGTAACAGCGGCGAGCGCTTGGTGCTGTCGACCGCGAGCGCGTTCACGGTGCCGTTGCGGATGAAGGCCAGCCAGTTGGCGAGGCCGAAAAACGCGATTGGCGTCGAGCCGCCCATCACATTGTTGACCGCTTCGGCGCCGCCGCGAAACGGCACCTTGACGATGTCGGCGCCGGTTTCCTTGGTCCACTTGTCCATGAAGGCGATCAGCGGGATCGATGCCGCGGTGTAGCTCAGCGTGCCGGGCTTGGTCTTGGACAGTGCCGCAAGCTCGGCAAGCGTGTGCACGTTGAGTGACGCGTTCACCACCATGACTTGGGTGGCAAAGAACGGGTTGGTGACCGGCGCGAAATCCTTCGCCGGATCGTAGGTGATTTGCTTGAACACGAACTGGTTATAGGCGAGCGTCTCGGGCGGCAGGATGCAGATCGTATAGCCGTCGTTCGGCGCGTCGGCGCAAGCGCGGCCGCCGACATTCATGGCGCCGCCGGGACGGTTCTCCACCACGATCGGCTGGCCCCAGCGCTTGCGCAGCTCTTCGCCGAGCACGCGCATGAACACATCGCTGGTGCCGCCGGCGCTGGTCGCGGTCAGCGCGCGGATCGGCCGCGTCGGGTAATCCTGCGCCACAACGGGCGTGCAGGCGCCGAGCACGCAAAGCGCCAGAGCAAAACGCCTCACGCCCTACTCCGCTGTCGCGCCGGTGGCGGTGACCACCTTGGACCATTTCGCCGTTTCGTCGGCGATGATCTTGCCGAAATCCTCCGGCGTGCCGGCAATGCTGGCGCCGCCGAGATCGGCGAGCTTGGCCTGCATGGCCGGATCGGCGAGCGCCGCGTTCACCGCCTTGTTCAGCTTGTCGATGACCGCCCGCGGCGTGCCCTTCGGCACTCCCATGCCGTAGAACACGCTGGCCTCGAAGCCCGGCACGGTCTCGGCGACAGTCGGCACGTCCGGCAACGCGTCCGAGCGCTTCGCCGTGGTCACCGCGAGCGGGCGCAGCCGGCCGCCTTTGATGTGGCCGATCGAGGACGGCAGGTTGTCGAACAACACCTGCACCTGGCCGCCGAGCAGATCGGCGAGCGCCGGCGCTGCGCCGCGATACGGCACGTGCACCAGCTCGGTGCCGGTCATCATCATGAACAGTGCTCCCGACAGATGCGTCGAGGTGCCGACGCCGGCGGAGGCCATGTTGACCTTGCCCGGATTGGCCTTGGCATAAGAGATGAACTCGGCGACAGTTTTCGCCGGCACGTTCGGATTGACCTCCATCACGTTCGGCACGCGGATGATACCCACGACCGGCGCCATGTCGCGGATGAAATTGAACGTCAGATTCTTATAGAGCGTGGCGTTGATAGCGTTGGCGGGATTCACCAACAGCACCGTATAGCCGTCCGGCTCCGCCCTGGTGGCCATTTCGGTCGCGAGATTATTGCCGGCGCCCGGCTTGTTCTCGATGACGAATTGCTGGCCGAGATGTTCCGACAGATATTGTCCGATCAGGCGAGCGACGATGTCGGTCGAGCCGCCCGGCGGATAGCCGACCAGCCAGCGCACCGGGTGGTTCGGATAATCGTCGGCCGCACGCGCGGCACCGGCGACGAATGCCAGCGCAATGAGCGCCATGGCGCATGTGGCGAACCGCTGGATTGGAAACTTCATCCGTGTCTCCTCGCCGAGGGATTATTGTTGTTTTCGATCGCAAGCCTACGCGGCATCGGCGACCCCACACAAGGGCGCAAAGACCCGTCGCGCGCGGCCTTTCGGCACCTTGCCGGACGCCGCGGGGGCCGGTAGTTTCACGGCCTCCCCCGCAGACCTGAAGGACATTGCCATGATCGACTTGTATGCGTTGACCAGCCCGAACGTGCAAAAAGTCTACGTCATGCTCGAAGAGACGAAGCTGCCTTACAAGGAGCATTTCGTCGACGTGTGGAAAGGCGACCAGTACCATCCGGAATTCATCAAGATCAATCCGAACTCGAAGATCCCGGCGATCATCGATCACGACGGTCCGGGCGGCAAGCCCTACACCTTGTTCGAGTCGGGCGCGATCCTGATGTATCTCGCCGAGAAGGCCGGCAAATTCCTGCCGACCGACCCGGCGAAGAAATACCACGTGCTGCAATGGCTCTTCGTGCAAACTTCGAGCGTCGGCCCGATGTTCGGCCAGTTCACCCATTTCAAGATGTTCGCGACGAAAGACGCGGATCATTCCTATTCGCTGGCGCGCTATCAGACCGAGGTGAAGCGGCTCTACGAAGTTCTGGAAAAGCGGCTCGCCCATTCGCCGTATCTTGGCGGCGACGAGTACACGATCGCCGACATCGCCACCTATCCGTGGACGCGCAATCACGACATCCAGGGCGTGAAGTGGGAGGACAATCCGAATCTGGCGCGCTGGTTCAAATCGATCGACGAACGCCCGGCGGTGAAAGCCGCGCTGGCCAAGGTCGGCGCCATCAAGTCGAATCGCGACACCGCCAACGACGACCAGAAGGACCGCTTCTTCAACCGCGGTAAATACGCGCGGGCCTAGAGCATGATCCGGAAAAGTGGATGCCGGTTTTCCGAAAAGATCATGCTCAAACGAAAAAACTAGATCGTGATCCGATTCAATTTAATCGAATCACGGTCTAGTCAGCCACTCGCCTTCTCGATCATCGTCCGCATGAAACGCACGGCGGCGGGACCTTTGAGCGCGCTTGCCCATAGGTCCCGCGCCATTTTCTCATGCAAGGCGAGCGCCTCGGGCGCCGACGTGATCATGGCCATGCCGACACGGATGTTCGGTTCCTCACCGAGGCGAAATGGGCTCAGCGCCAAAATCTGCCGGTCGGGCTGACGGAAAATCTGGAAGCTGGTGTGCGGCAAGGTGTCGAGCACGATGCCGATCTGCACGCCGATTGGCTCGTTTTCCATCAGCGCGGTGAAATGCTCGGCTTCGGCGCGGGCAAGCGCACGGCGTTCGCGGCGCAGCTTTTCCGGCAGATCGTGCCGGCCGACAAGGCCGTTGCGCAAAAAACGCTCCATCTCGGCCGCGGCGATCAGGTTGACGACCGCGGGCCGGCGCCGGCGATAGGTTTCCTTGCGCTGGCGCAGCACCGCCATCAATTCGTCGATTTGCGCCATCGCCCGCTCCCGGGTCTCGACCGCGTCGCGCACCGACTCGCGCAATATGTCGCCGAGCGCGCGATCGAAGGCGTCGGAGGCGAGCACGTAGGAGATCGGCCCGGCCAGCACGATGACGTGCTCGGCGGCTTCCTCGATCTGCCGCATGCGCTCGAAATAGCTCACGGCGGAAGCGATGTATTCGACACCGACGCCGAGCAAGGTCGGCACCGAGACCTCAAGCAGCTCAGCGAGCTTCTCCAAGGTCTCGATCTTCGCCACCTCGCCCTTCTCGAAGCGGTACAGCGCCGTGCGCGAAATGCCGAGCTTTTGCGCGATCTCCTCCGCCGACAGTCCGGAGCCGAGGCGGAACGCTTTGAGCCGGTGACCAATATCGTCGAAGCGGATGGCCATCACGGCCCGCGCATTCGCTTTGCGGCATCGAGCGCAGCGACGACGATGTTCTGATAGCCAGTGCAGCGGCACAGATTGCCGGAAATACCGATGCGGATGTCTTCCTCGGTCGGGTCGGGATTGTCGCGCAAAAGTTCGATCAGCGTCGTCAAAATGCCCGGCGTGCAGAAGCCGCATTGCAGACCGTGATGCTCATGGAACGCCTGCTGCAACGGATGCAGCGTATCGGCGTCGGTCGCAATGCCTTCGACCGTCATGATCTCGTGGCCGTCGGCCTGCACCGCCAGCATCAGGCACGATCGCGCCGAATAGCCGTCAAAGAGAATGGTGCAGGCGCCGCACACGCCATGTTCACAGCCGAGATGAGTGCCGGTCAGTCCGAGCTGATAGCGCAAGAAATCCGCAAGCGTCACGCGCACCGGCACGGTCGCCTCGTGGCGCTTGCCGTTGACGGTGACGACGATGGCTCGCGTCTCGCTCATGGCCTTCTCCCCGCGCTAATGCGCTCATGCGCTTTAAGGAGCGCGCGGCGCGACAGCACCGTCGCTAATTGCTGTCGGTACGACGCCGGCGCATGGATATCGTCAATGGCGTCGAGCTTGCGCAGCGTTTCGCAAATCTCGCGCAGACGTTTTTCCTCGATGACTTCGCCGATCAGCGCACGCTCGACCTCGCCTGCCCGCACCGGCGCCGGCCCCATGCCGCCAAGCGTCAGCGACGCGCGCGTCACCTTGCCGTTGTTGCCCTCTTCGATCAGCGCCGCCGCCGAGACGATGGCGAAATCGCCGTGACGGCGGGCGAACTCGACGAAGGCGTGGCCGTGCCCGGCCGGCCAGCATGGAAACGTAGCGCCGGTCACGAGCTCGTCGAGCGCGATGGACGACGCCATATACCCGACCGGAAACGCGGCAAAATCGATGCTGCGCGCGCCGTTCTTGCCGATCACCGAGATTGTCGCGTCAAGCGCGGCGGCGACCGACACCAATTCGGCCGACGGATCGAGATGGCATAGCGAGCCGCCGAGCGTGCCGCGGTTGCGCGTCTGCCGGTGCCCGACCTGCCGCACCGCCTCGTACATCAGCGGACAGCGCTCGCGCACCAGCTCGGAAAATTCGATATCGCGCTGCCGCGTCATGGCGCCGATGTCGAGCGCGCCGTCGCGCTCGCGGATGTAGCTCATGCCATCGACCCGGTTGAGATCGATCACATGATCCGGCAACACGAAGCGCATGTTGAGCATCGGCATCAGCGATTGGCCGCCGGCGAGCAACTTGGCGTTGTCGAGGCTGGTGAGCAGGCCGACGACATCGGCGGTGCTGCGCGGATCGTGATAGGAAAAGAGCGGCGGCTTCATCCGGGGCGGGTACTTTTTCTCTGGGTTTTCGCACTTTGACTCTGTGCCAAAAACCGTGCAACTGTTCAAAAAAGATACGCCAATCCCAAAGTTGAAACCAGTCGATGAAGCCTGCAGCGTTCCGGTATCACGCACCGAAAACGATTGACGAGGCAGTCGCGCTGCTCGCCGAGGTCGCGCCGGAAGACGGCCGCGTGCTCGCCGGCGGCCAGAGCCTGGTGCCGACCATGGCGTTCCGGCTCGCCAAGCCCGCGCACCTGGTCGACATCAACGGCGTCGCGGCGCTCGATCGCATCGCGGTGACCGATGGCAAGCTCTCGATCGGTGCCTGCGTGCGCCACGCCGCGTTCCATCGCCCGGTCTGCGAGGGACCGCTCGGAAAATTGCTGACCGACGTGGTGCGCCACATCGCGCATTATCCGATCCGCAACCGCGGCACGTTCTGCGGCAGCCTTGCGCACGCCGACCCATCCTCCGAATGGTGCCTGGTGCTGGCCGCGCTCGACGGCGAAGTGGTGGCGAAGAGCGCCCGCGGCGAGCGCGTCATCGCGGCACGCGATTTCTTCCAAGGCATCATGACCACGGCGTTGCGTGACGACGAATTGCTCGTCGAGGCGCGCCTGCCGATACTGCCGGCGGATACGCGCTGCGGCTTCTATGAGTTCAGCCGCCGCGTCGGCGATTTTGCCATGGCCGCGGCGCTTGGCGTCTATCGCATCGAAGGCGGCAAGATGGTCGAGCCGCGCGTTGCGGTCGGCGGCGCCGAGCCGAATCCGCGGCGCATCGCCGAAGCCGAGCGCGCGCTCGCCGGCGCGCCGCCCGGCGACAAGGCGTTTCGCGCCGCGGCGGAAGCCGCCACCGCCGCCGTCGATGCCATGGAGGATGCGACCACGACCGCCGAATTCCGGCGCGATCTCGTTCTCGCGGTGACGCGCCGGGCGCTCGAACGCGCGGCAGCGTGAACGGAAGGCTTATCCGAGCCCGGGCACCGGCAGCTGGAAAGATGGTCCCGCCGTCGTACCCTCTTTGATCCCCGAAGGCGTTTGCATCAGTTCCCTCGCCTGGAGATCGAGCGAATACATCAGGCCGATAGCCTGGCCGAGATATCCGGGATCGCCGTTGAAAGTGCGGTTCAAGGCCTTCAGCAGCGCCTGGTATGACTGGGCAAATTGCTGAGCCAGGATCAGCGCGCGCGAGCCTGCGGGATAAAGCACCATGTTGGGGTCGTCGATCATCGGCCAAACTCCGTCCGGATCGAACGGAATGGGCGGGCCGCTATATTTGAACGCGTCGCCGACACGCTCCAAATGATGCCCGGCGACGATTTCGGCGAATTTGTAATAGTGCGCCAGTTCATGGTCGCCATCGCCCGGATCGCCTGCAGTGCCCTCACCCTGGTCTTTAATTTCCTGAATGGCTGCCTTGGCGTCATCGAGGTTTTTAATGACGTAGAGCTTGCCAGGACCCGTCCAATCCTTCACCTGCCGCGCTTCGTTGCCGAATTTGATCTTTCCGCTGGCGCTCAATACGTCCAGCGCCGCGATAATCTGATCGTAAAACCAGCCGATAGTGACTTTCCTGTCGAGCTGCATCTGCAGCCGCTTGATTTGCACGATCTTTTCCGGCTCCTCGATGGACATGAAACAATCGCGGATTTGCTCGATGGAGCAGCGTCGCAGCCGGACGATCAACCCGGTGCGCAATCCGCCCGGCAACGGACCCGGGTAAATCGGCACGAACTTAGCGTGGCCGATATTCGGGCCGCCGCCGATGGCGATGAAAATGTTTGCCACCAGCGCCATGTGCAGCATCTCTTCCACCACCACGCTGCGGATCAGCCCCGCCACCTCGACGTTGGTGCCCGGCTTGATGCTGTAAAGTGCGCATAGGTAGGGCGGAATGGTCGAGTGCTCCAACTCGATGGCCAGCTGCAAGGCCTGCATCAGGTCCTCGGCAGAATCGAGATTCATGTAGACCGGGTTGTCCAGCCATGTGCGGATCATCGCCCGCTTGGCCTCGGAGAGATCGCGCGTCACCGGCATGTAGTTGGGATCGGTGACCGGAGCGTTGAAAACATTCTTGAGAATGTTGCGCCTGGAAACGACGCTGCCGTAATTGCCGAGATCGACGATCGGCCGCATTACGGGATAGAGATCGGCGTATTGCTGAAAGATGGGACGGACGTTTTCCATCCAGTTCGGCTGGGCTGGCGCCTCATAGCCGGAGAAGACCAGGGCGTTGAGGAATTGGCTGCCGTTTTGCACGGAGCCGAGCGGCGGCGGCGAGGTACCCAGCTGGTAGGTCACGCCGTAGAGCTGGCCGTCAATGTATACACGCGGGTTGCCCGGATCAGCGGCCTTCAACTGCAGCTCCGCCGTGCCGTCCGCTGCCGTGGTGATAGAGGTGACAGGAGTTTTTTGATTCGGCGGATCGTAAAGTTGCAGCGCGGATTGCGGCGTGCCGAGGTTGGCCGGGCCCGACAACGGTCCTTGTGTGACCTGACCCTGCATCGCGGTGACGTCATATCCGAGGCTGATCTGCTGGCCGGAAAAGCGCTTGCCGAATACGGTCGCGTAAAGCTTTGCGGTTGCCGTATCGCCAGGGTTCAGCCGGTAGACAAACTTGTCGGCCCGCAGGAACGCGCCGTTGGCGGCTTCCGTCATCAACGGCGGCGGCGCCAGAACCGCCGGCTGCTGCAGGATCGAGGATTGAGCGATAGCGAGCGGAGCGCTTTGCGCCACCTTCAATTGGTCAGGCGTCAGCTTCAGCCTGGCGATTCCCGAGGTCTGGCGATACCAATTGGCATGCTGATATTCGATTTCTCCCAGCAGCACGGGTGGTCCGGCCGCCGGCAACGCTGCGGCGTAGAGCCGGCCGATGTTGGTGGCGATCGGTCCAGCGACCGCCTGGGTCGGCAAGCTGTTTCCCAGATCGACGAAAAGCTGATCGCCGTCGATCATCGCATAGGCCGTTCCCAGTGTCGGCGTCGCTCCGGGGGTTGCCGTCAGCGCACGCGCCGCGAGAAAATGCTTCGGCTCGTCCGGCGAATACAGTCCGATCGAACCCACGACGCGGCCGAAGGTGAATGTCGTAGATGTGGAGTCGTCGACATAACCGTCGACATTGAACTTGATGCTCAGCATTCGTTCGGCACCGTTGCCCGATGTGAGCTGTTCCAGTTCTTTGAGGAAACGCGAGGCGGTCTGGTTCTTCCAGTCCAGGTTCGCCAGCACGCTCTGATAGAAGGCGCCGAAGAACGAATCCGGCTGCCCTTGCGGATAGCGAACCCAGATGTCGGCAAAGCCCGTCACTTCAAAGTCGCCGCGGATGGCAAAGCCGCTGCCCGAACCGCCAAGCGTCACCTGAAAGCCCCAGATCTCGGACACCATCTGTTGCTCGGGATCCAGATCGACAAGCTTGCCTTCGGTGCGTGCATCGCCGCTGGCGACCGGTGAGCCGACCACGGGATCGACCGCCGGATCGTCGCAGATCGTTCCATCCCGGTAGACGACCTGCTGCACCGTGCAGCCGAAAAAACGCCAAGCGGCGGTGCCGCCCGGATTCCACCAACCGTTGGTCGCACCTGGGCCAGGCAGTTTGTAGTTCGACTGAAACTTACCGGTGTCGAAATGCTCGGGATCGTTGTTCACGGTCGAGGGATCGGCCTGGAAGGAGCCGGCGAAGTGCAAACGTGGCGACTGGAGATAACTCATGTGCGAATGCCCCTTGGACTTAAGGCGGCAATCATGTGCCAGATCAGGCCAGCGATCAATCCGTAGTTGTGCAACGATGGGTCGCGATCTTGGGCTGAATTGGGGTCGCGGGCGATTTGCGCAAACGGAGCGACCGCATTGCCGGGCGGCGGGTACTTCAAGCGGATTGCCCTTGTGACAGGGCCCACGGCCGGCGATAACGACGAGCGTGCCGGGCCGACATCGTTGGCGGCATGCCCGCTACACGCGGCGCACGACGGAAGGGGGAACGCGAATTTCTCGATGAACATGGAACAAACAAAACAGCCGTGGATCGGCCAATCGGTCACGCGGCTGGAAGACCCGCCGCTGGTCACCGGCCGCGGCGAGTTCGCCGGCGACATCAATTTCCCGCATCAGCTGCACATGCGCATGGTGCGCTCGGCGCACGCCCACGGCCGCGTCGTCGCGCTCGATCTGTCCGCGGCACGGGCGCTGCCCGGTGTGTTCGCGGTGTGGAGTTCAGCCGACATCGCCGACGTGCCGCCGGTCGATTTTCGCGAGGGCTCGATCCCGGCGCTCGATCCGTATCGCCAGCCGGTTCTGGCGAGAGATTTGGTGCGTTATGTCGGCGAGCCGGTCGCCGCGGTGTTCGCCGAAGACTCCTACGTCGCCGAAGACGCTGCCGACCTCGTCGCGATGCAGATCGAGGAACTGCCGCCGCAACTCGATGCGCAGGCGACGCCGGTGGAATTTTCGCCGGGCCACAGCAGCGAGGCGGCGATCATCCGCCAGGGCTATGGCGACGTCGATGCGGTGTTCCGCACGGCCAAGCACATCGTCGAAGTCGAGCTTGCCATCGGCCGGCATTCCGGCGTGCCGCTGGAAACGCGCGGTGCCATCGGCCGCTACGACGCTTCGCGCGACATTCTCGAATTGCACGGCGCCGCCAAGGTGCCGCATCGCAACCAGGAACTGTTGTCGCGCATGCTCAAAATTCCGCCGAGCGGGATCCATGTCCACGAGTCCCATGTCGGCGGCGGCTTCGGTATCCGCGGCGAACTTTATCCCGAGGACGTGCTGGTCTGCGTCGCCGCGAAAAAATTCAATCGCCCGGTGAAATGGATCGAAGACCGGCGCGAGCATTTGATCGCGGCCAATCATTCGCGCCAGCAGTTGCACAAGATCCGCGCCGCGGTCGATGCCGACGGCGTCATCCTCGCCATCGACGACGTCTATTTCCACGACCAGGGCGCCTATGTGCGCACCCATGCCGCAAGAGTGGTGCACATGACGGCGGGCATCTTGCCCGGCCCCTACCGAGTGCCGGCCTACCGCGCGATCGGCCACTTCCGCCTGACCAACAAGACGCCAGCGGCGACCTATCGCGCGCCCGGCCGCTACGAGACCACCTTCGTGCGCGAACGGCTGGTCGATGCCATCGCCGCGCAGCTCGGCATGGACCGCATCGAAATCCGCCGGCGCAATACGATCAGCGCGGCGGAATTGCCCTACCCGCGCCCGCTCGAGGCGCTTGGCGAGGAAATCCACTACGACACCGGCGACTATGTCGGGCTGTTGGACAAGCTGTTCGCCAAAATCAATTGGGACAAACTCAACGCCGACGTGAAGACGCGCAAAGCCGCCGGCGAATTGGTCGGCATCGGCATCGCCATGTTCGTGGAAAAGAGCGGGCTTGGCCCGACCGACGGCGTGAAAATCTCCATCGACACCTCGGGCGCGGTCGAAGTCCTCACCGGTGGCGCTTCGATCGGCCAAGGCTTCGAAACCGTCATGGCGCAAGTCGCTGCCGACGCGCTCGGCGTCGACTACCGGCGCTGCCGGGTGATCCACGGCCAGACCGACCTCATCCCGTTCGGCATCGGCGCGCACGCCTCGCGCGCCACGGTGATGACGGCATCGGCAACGCATATTGCGGCGCTGAACGTGCGCAAGAAGGCGCTCGAAGTCGCCGCCGAATTATTGCAAACCACGCCCGATGCGCTCGACATTGCCGATGGTGAAGTTTTTCGTCGCGACCGCAGCGCCGGACCATCGATCAGCCTCGGCAAGATCGCGCAAAATCTCGCGCCCGGCACCAAGACGCTGGGCGAACGCACGCCGGGGCTATCCGCCGAAGGCTGGTTCAAGACCGAGCATCAGGTCTATCCGTATGGCAGTCACGTCGCCGTGGTGCGGGTCGATCGCGACACCGGCAGCGTTGCCATCGAGCATTACGCCATCGCCTACGACATCGGACGAGCGATCAACCCGGCTCTGGTCAAGGGCCAGATCGTCGGCGGCTTTGCCCAAGGGCTGGGCGGCGCGCTGTTCGAGGAATTCACTTACAGCGAACGCGGCGATCCGCTCGCCGTGACCTTCGCCGATTATCTCTTGCCGGCGATGCACGAGACGCCGGAGCCCGACGTGCTGCTGCGCGAAGACTACACCACGCCGCTCAATCCGCTCGGCATCAAGGGCGCCGGCGAAAGCGGTATCACCGGCGTCGGCGCCGCGATTGCGTCAGCCATCGACGATGCCATCGGCATTCCCGGCGCGGTGACAGAGCTTCCGGTCACGCCGCAGCGGCTCAAAGCACTGCTCAGTCAGCGGCGATAGCGCCGGCACTTATCGAAAATTACTCCGGCTTGATGTTGGCCGCCTGGATTACCTTGGCCCACCGCTCGGTCTCAGCGGCCATCAGGCCGCCAAATTCCGCGACCGGCATCGGCGTCGGCACGAAGCCGAAATCGACCAGCCGCGCCTTGATGGCGGGATCGGCGAGCGCGGTATTGATCTTGTCATTAAGGATGGCAATCACCTCGGCCGGCGTGCCCTGCGGCGCGCCGATACCCAGCGCGCCGGTCACGTCGAAACCGGGCACGGTTTCGACGACAGGCGGCACGTCAGGCAGCGTTGCAAGCCGCGCCGCGCTGGTGACGCCGAGTGCCCGCAACTGGCCGCCCTTGATATAGCCGAGGCAAGACACGATCGGATCGAACATGACCTGCGCACGGTCGGCGAGCAAGTCACTCTGTGCCTGCATTTCGCCGCGGCCCGGCACATGAAGCATGTCGACGCCGGCCAGCATCTTGAACAGTTCGCCGACCACGTGGGTCAGGTTGCCGGTGCCGGTCGACGTCATGTTGATCTTGCCGGGATTGGCCTTGGCATAGGCGATAAACTCCGCGACGGTTTTGGCCGGAAACGCCGGGTTCACAACCATGACGAAGGGATTGCGGCCGATGCTGGCGACCGGCGCGATGTCGCGCAGAAAATTGAATTTCAGGTCCTTATAGAGCGAGGCGTTGATGAAATTCGGTGAGCCGACCTGCAGAAGCGTATAGCCGTCGGCCGGCGACCGCACGACCGCCTCGACGGCGATATTGCCGCCGGCGCCGGGCCGATTCTCGACCAGAAAATTCTGACCGACGCGCTCCGACAACCATTGGCACAGCAACCGGGCGACCACGTCGGGCGCGCCTCCGGCGTTGAAGCCGATGAGGAGACGCACCGGACGCGCCGGATAAGTTTCAGCCCAAGCCATGCGCGCCGCCGCCGGTAGAGCGGCGGCGCCGGCGGCGAGACCCAGGAGGTTGCGGCGCGAAGCTTTCATCGGAACCAAATGTTCAATCGAGCTTGATGCCGATCGCCTTCACCAGCGGCGTCCAGCGCGCGACGTCTTCCTTCATGAACTGATTGAACCGTTCCACCGTCCAATCCGGCACCGGGATGACCGCGGCATCGACCAGGGATTGGGTGTAAGCCTTGTCCGCCATCGCGTTGGCGTTCGCCGCGGCGATCTGCGCGGCGATCGGCTGCGGCACGCCGGCCGGAACAAACAAGCCGAGCACCTGCTGGGTGACAAGGCCCGGAATTCCGGATTCCACCGCGGTGGGAATTTCGGGCGCGATCGGCAGCCGGGTCGGATTGGTGATCGCGAGCAGACGCAATTTGCCGGTGCGATGAAATTCGAGCACCTGGCTGGTCATCGCCGGGATGATGATCGGGATCTGTCCGCCCATCACGTCGGCCAACGCTGGCCCAGCGCCGCGATAAGGCACATGCGGCAGGTCGGTGATGCCGGTCAGCGATTTGAGCAATTCGCCGCTGAGATGGTTGAGCGTGCCGGCGCCGGACGAGCCGTAGGACAGCTTGCCGGGGTTCGCTTTCACATAATCGACGAGCTCTTTGAGATTCTGCGCCGGCACGGAAGGATGCACGGCAATGCCAAAGCAGGTGATCGCCACCATCGAGACCGTCACCAGATCCTTCATCGGATCGAGCAGCGGGTGCTCGCGCAGCACCATCTCGGCGAGGTGGATCGACGAGGTGCCGAGAAAGATCGTGTAGCCGTCCGGCGCGGAGTGCGCGACCGAAGCCGCCGCCACAGAGCCGCCAGCGCCGGGCTGGTTCTCCACAAAAACCGTGTTGAGCATGCCGCTTTTGCTCACTTTGTCCGCCCACGGCCGGCCGACGATGTCGAACACGCCGCCCGGCGGAAACGGCAGCACCAGCCGGACCGGCCGCGACGGATAGGTGTCCGCCCGCAAGACGCCGGGCGCCGCGGCGAGACCGGCGGCACCGGCCGCCAAATGCAAGAACTGCCGACGCGGAATTCGCATAATCCTCCCCTTTTCAGCTTTGCTTCTGCGGAATGCCGACGTGGCCGCTGGCAGCGCTGCAGCGAAATTACACGGATTTTTCAAGGACGTGGAGGGGTGCGCGATGACGCAGGCGATATTCGTCCACTCTCCCCCACCCCGGCCCTCATCAAACTGTAAAGATTCTCCGCTTATTGTCCGTAGACGCGCGAGCAAGCGACCAGCCTCGCGCATGTGATTCCTGCCTATCTGGGGGGTGGTTTCATGCAAGCCTTGTTATTGCCGCTGACGGCACGGTTCCTCGTTTTGACGTCCGTCGTCGCCATTGCCTTGATCCTGTTATTTGCCGATCTCGACGGCTATTCGTCGATCTATGTCGTCATCCCACTCTTTCTGTTTACGGGGCTCGCGCTCGTCGGCATCCACGACGTGGTGCAGACCCGGCATGCGGTGCTGCGCAATTATCCCCTGATGGCGCATATCCGCTTCATCCTGGAAGAAATCCGCCCCGAGATCCGCCAGTATTTCCTCGAAAGCGAAAAGGACGGCACGCCGTTTTCCCGCGACAAACGCGCCATCGTCTACCAACGCGCCAAGCGGGCCTTGGATAAACGCCCGTTCGGCACGCAGAACGATGTCTATTCCAGCGGCTACGAGTGGCTCGACCATTCGATGGCGCCGAAGCCCGTGGTCAAGGAGCCGTTCCGCGTCGGCATCGGCGGGCCGGATTGCAAAAAACCCTATTCAGCTTCGATCTTCAATATTTCGGCGATGAGTTTTGGCGCGCTCAGCGCCAACGCCATCCTCGCGCTCAACGGTGGGGCCAAGAAAGGCAATTTCGCCCACGACACCGGCGAAGGCGGCTATAGCCCCTATCATCAGAAACACAACGGCGACATCATCTGGGAAATCGGCTCGGGCTATTTCAGCTGCCGCAATGCCGACGGCACCTTCTCGCCTGAAAAATTCGCGACCATTGCAAAGAACGACCAAATAAAAATGGTCGAGCTGAAGCTCAGCCAGGGCGCCAAGCCCGGCCATGGCGGCGTGCTGCCCGGCGCCAAGGTCAGCGCCGAGATCGCCGCGACCCGGGGCGTGCCGGAGGGCGTCGATTGCATTTCGCCGTCGCGCCATTCGGCGTTCTCGACGCCGATCGAGATGATGCAATTCATCGCCACCATGCGGAAGCTCTCCGGCGGCAAGCCGACGGGTTTCAAGCTCTGCATCGGCCATCCGTGGGAGTTCCTTGCCGTGTGCAAGGCGATGCTGGAGACGGAAATCTATCCCGACTTCATCGTCGTCGACGGCAAGGAAGGCGGCACCGGCGCGGCGCCGCTGGAATTCACCGACCATCTCGGCATGCCGATGCGCGAAGGATTGAACTTCGTGCACAACGCGCTGATCGGCATCAATGCCCGCGATCGCATCAAGATCGGCGCCGCCGGCAAGATCATCAGCGCCTTCGACATCGCCTGCGTCATGGCGCTAGGCGCCGACTGGTGCAATTCGGCGCGCGGCTTCATGTTCGCGCTCGGCTGCATCCAGTCGCAGTCCTGTCACACCGACAAATGCCCGACCGGCGTCTCGACCCAGGACCGCGTACGCCAGCGCGCGCTGGTGGTCCCCGACAAGAGCGAGCGCGTGTTCAATTTCCAGCGCGCCACCGTCGAGGCACTGGCCGAGCTGGTCGCCGCCGCCGGCCTCGACCATCCGACGCAATTCTCGCCGGCGCATTTTTCGCGCCGCGTCTCGCCGCACGAGGTGAAAAGCTTCGCCGAGCTTTATCCGTCCTTGACGCCGGGCGAATTGATCGCCGGCACCAGCGACCGGCGGTTCGAAACCGCCTGGGCCATGGCGAGCGCCAAGGAATTCCGCGCCGTACCGCGCGCGGCACGAACCGTGCAGCCGACAGTCGACCGACTCAAACTCATTCCGGCTTGAGATTCGCGAACTTGACGACCTTGCCCCACTTTTCAATCTCAGTGGCGATGAATTTTTGGAAATCGGCGGGCGAACCGGTCATCACGATGGCGCCGAATTCGGCAAGCTTACCCTTGAGCGCGGGATCGGCGAGCGCCGCATTGGTCTCGCGGTTGAGCTTGTCGACGATCTCGGCGGGCGTGCCGGCGGGCGCGCCGATGCCGGCCCAGGACACCGCATCGTAGCCGGGCAAGGTTTCGGCGAGCGCCGGCACGTCCGGCAGCACGTCCATCCGTTTGGCGCTGGTCACCGCGAGCGCTCGCAACGTGCCGGCCTTGACGAAGTTCATGACCGAGCCGGGCGTGCTGAACATCACCTGGATCTGGCTGCCGAGCAGGTCGGTGACCGACGGCGCCTCGCCGCGATACGGCACGTGGGCGATCTTGAGGCCCGCCATCAGGTTGAACAGCTCGCCGGCCACGTGGCCGGTAGAGCCGACGCCGCCCGAGCCCATATTGATCTTGCCGGGATTGCTCTTGGCGTAAGCGATGAATTCCGCAACCGTCTTGGCCGGGAACGCCGGATTGACCGCCATGATGAGCGGCGCGCGCTCGATGCTGGCGACCGGCGCGATGTCGCGCGCGAAACTGAAATCGAGATTGGTGTAGAGCGTGGCATTGATAGCGCCCGGCGAGCCGGCGAGCAGCAGCGTGTAGCCGTCGGGGGTGGCGTGCGCGACCGTGGCCGTGCCGATATTGGTGCCGGCGCCGCCGCGGTTCTCGATGACGATCTGCTGGCCGAGGCGCTCCGATACCGATTGTGCGACCAGGCGCGCAACGATGTCGAAGGTGCCGCCGGCAGGAACGGGAACGATCAAATGAATCGGCCGCGTCGGATAGTTTTCCGCACTGGCGACACGAGATAGCGCCGGAAGCGCGGCGACACCGGCCGCGAGATGCAGAAATCGACGGCGGGGAAGTTTTTTCATCAGTTTGCTCTCGCACCAGAGAATTTTACGACCTTAGCCCATTTCACGGTCTCGTCGGCGACGAACTTGCCGAACTCGCCCGCCGAGCCGGGCAGCACCATGCCGCCCAGAGCCGTCACCTTGGCCTTCATCGCCGGATCGGCGAGCGCGGCATTGACCTCGGCGTTGAGCTTATTGACGATCGCAGCCGGCGTGTTTTTGGCTGCGCCGATGCCGATCCATTGGCTGGCTTCATAGCCCGGCAGGAATTCGGCCATCGCCGGCACGTCCGGAAGCAATTCGGAGCGCGTCGCCGACGTGACGGCCAAGGGGCGCAGCGTTCCTGCTTTGGCTTGCGCCATGACCAACAGCACGGTGCCGATCACGCCCTGGATCTGTCCGCTAAGCGCATCGGTCACCGCCCCCGGCCCACCGCGATACGGAATGACGGCAAGTTTTGTATCCGTCATCATCTCGAGCAGTGCGCCGCTGACATATTGCGGACTGCCGACCGGCGGCGTCCCGATATTGACCTTGCCCGGATTGGCTTTGGCATAGGCGATGAACTCCGGCAGCGTTTTGGCCGGGAAGGACGGGTTGACCGAGAGCAGCATCGGCAGATCGATCAAGCCTGCGACCGGCGCGATGTCGCGCGCCAGGTTGAAATTGAGCGTATCAAGCAGCGTCGTGTCGATAGCGTTCGACGCCGAGAACACCAGCAACATGTAGCCGTCCGGCGGCGCGCGCACGACCGGTTCGGCCGCCAGATTGCCGCCGCCGGCGGGCCGGTTTTCGACCACGAACGGCTGCCCAAGCCGCTCCCCGAGCCACTGGCCGAACAGCCGCGCGACGACATCGGGCGACGCGCCGGGAGTGGAGCCAACGAGCATGCGCACCGGCCGGCTCGGATAGGATTCCGCGCGCGCGACGCTCGGCAGCGCCGCGGCGCCGGCGGCGCTCGCGACCAAATGAAGAAATTTGCGGCGCGGCAATTGCATTGGCTTCGATCAGTTCGGCTTGATCCCCGAGAACTTGACGACCTTGCCCCACTTCTCGGTTTCCTCGGCGAGGAACTTGCCGAACGCGGCGGGCGTCATCGGCATCGGCTCACCGCCGAGATCTTTGATCTTGGCCTTGAGCTGCGGATCGGCGAGGCCGGCAGTGATGGTGGCGTTGAGCTTGTCGATGATCGCTGACGGCGTGCCGGCCGGCGCGCAAGTGCCGTCCCAGGCGGTCGCATCGAAGCCCGGCAGCAATTCGGCCATGGCCGGAACGTCCGGCATGACGTCGGCGCGCGTCGCGCCGGTCACCGCCAAGGCACGCAACTTGCCGGTCCGCACGAACCCGATCGCGGCCGGCACGGTGATGATGAAGGCCTGGATTTGTCCGGCGAGCAGGTCGGTGAACGCCCCCGCCGGACCGCGGTAAGGAACGTGCACGATGTTGACGCCGGTCATCATCTTGAACAGCTCGCCCGCGACATGCATCGGCGTGCCGATGCCCGGCGACGCCATGTTGATCTTGCCCGGATTGGCCTTGGCGTAGGCCACGAACTCGGCGAGCGTGGTCGCCGGGAACGATGGATTGACCAACAGCACCATGGGCAACCGCACCAGGCCAGCGACCGGCGCCATGTCGTGGAGGAAATTGAAGTCGAGCTTTTCGTAGAGCGTGGCGTTGACCGCGTTCGCCGAAAGACAGGTCAACAGCGTATAGCCGTCCGGCGCCGCGGTGGCGACCGCCGCGGTGGCGAGATTGCCGGCAGCGCCGGTACGGTTCTCGACCACGAAGGGCTGACCAAGCCGCTCGGCAAGCCACTGGCCGATCAGGCGCGACACCAAGTCCGGCGTACCGCCGCCGCCGAAGCCTTCGAAGATGCGCACCGGTCGCGTCGGATAATCAAGCGCAAAAGCGCCGCGTGGGCAGACGCTCGCAGCGAGAGCGCCGGCCGTTGCCAGCAGAAATTTGCGACGCGGCAACGCCATTGTGAAATCCCTGAGTTGGATGGTTTCCTCCCAATCGATTGTCGAGGATTTTAGCCGGTTCTTCGTGCGATTTATGCGCTTCGGTGGCGGCGCGACAAGTAGGCGCAGGTTGTCCGGCTAAGCGCTGCGCACGTCCCGGATTGCGGTCGGTGGCCGATCGAGCGCGAAGCCAGCCTCCGCATAGCATTCGCGCAGATCCTGGAAGCGTTTCTTGGCGATGACGTCGTTGAGGACATCCGTGACCGCCACCGTATAGATGAGAATCTTGGCGTCGTCGGCGCGCCGGCCGACGCGTTTCATGCCAAAGCCTTCGGCGAGCTTGATGCCCTCGGGCGTCCAGACGTCGGCCGCAACCTCGGTGATGAACACCGGCGGCTCGGCGGCGGCGAGCTTTTCCAGCACGTCGAAAAACGAGAAGAACAGCTGGCGGTAGAGCGCGGCGTTGCGGTGCGCGTTGTTGACGACGGTGATGACAAAAAACAAGTTGTAATGACCGCCTTTGTTCTCGAACAATGTCAGCCGGTCATAGGTCACCATGCCGGCCTTGAAGCGGCCGGCGATGAGCTTGTCATAGTCCTCGGCCTTGAGCGGCGCGACATGCCAATAGGCGACGATGGCATCGTTCTTGTCGAGCACCATCCGCCATGTCTGCGGATGATGCTCGAAGATGACGGCCCATTGCTCGGGCGTTCCCTCGTCGCCGGGATCCCTGCTGCGCAAACCCAGCCGCTCGAGACAACGATGGACGCCCTGCCGCAGCCGGTGCAACGGATGGCGCGGCGCGGCATCGATGGTCGGCACCTCATCGACGTCCAGCTTGATCAGATGTTTCAGGAAATCCACCCAATCCCAACGCCAGCGCACGATGTCGTCATGGCTGCCCACCCAATAGGGCGGCAATAGCCGACGTGCGCCTTCGATGATTTTGCCGACGTCGCCATCACCGGTGATTTCGAGATATTCCAGCTCGCCGATGGCAATGAGGTCGCTCGGCAATTGCTCGGATGGAATTCTGGCGCCATCGACCACGACGGGCAGGACCTTGAGTCCATCCTGCTGGCGCAAATCCAGCGCAGATTTGAGCTCGCGATGGACGAAATCATGCGTGCTGTCGAGGCGGTTGTTGGCGTTCCATTGCGGGCCGATCAGCGCGATCACCACCTGGCTAGATTGCAGCTCGCGCACGATCTTGGCGATGATCTCGGTGCCCGGCTCGGGAATATCGACGTCGAAGAAAATCTTTTTCTTCGGAAATGCCGCCTTCAGCGCCTCGTAGAGCCGACCCGCAATTACCCGCGTATCGTCGCGCCGATAACTGATGAAGATACCCTGCGACATGAATCAGCCCGCGCCTTCAGCGTTCCTCGGTCTTCCAGGGAATGACCATGCGCTCGAGCTCCGCCAGCAACACCGAGGTGACGAGACCAAGGAGGCCGATCACCACGATACCGACGAACATGGTATCGACCTGGAGCAACTCCCAGGAATTCCAGATCATGTAGCCGATGCCGACCTTGGTGGCGACGAATTCGGCGGCGACCAGCACGATGAAGGCCACCGCGACCGCGATACGCAGCCCGGCGAAGATCATCGGCAGCGCGCCGAAGAACACGATGCGCGTGAACATCACCCAAAGGCTCGCGCCATAATTACGCGAGACGTCCCAGTAGATTTTCTCGATGTTGGCGGCGCCCGCATAGGTGTTGACGATCACCGGGAAGAACACGCCGATGGCGACCAGGGCGATCTTCGAAGCGTCGCCGAAGCCGAAGGCGAGGAGAAGGAGCGGCATCAACGCCACTTTCGGGATCGGAAATAGCGCAGCAATCAGCGGATCGAAAAAGATGCGCACCGGGCGGAACATCGCCATGACCAGGCCGACGGCGATCGCCGGCACGACGCCGATGACGAAGCCGGCGACGACGCGCCAAAGCGTCGCCAGCGTATTCACCGCCAATTCCCCATTGAGCGTGAGCTGCCAGAACCGCACAGCGATGTCGCTCGGCGTCGGGATGAAGCGGCGATCGCCAAAGCCGAGACTGACCAGGATCTGCCAGAGCAGCAGCAATCCGATCGGCGAGATCAGATAGAGCAGCCGCTCGCGCCATTTTGCTGATGGCTCACTCATCGTTCGAGCTCTGCCCGCGCGCGATTGACCTCGTCCTCGAGTAGCCGCCAGATGTCGAGCTTGAGCCGGCCGAACTCGGCGCTCGCCGACAGCGCCATCAAATTCCGCGGATGCGGGAACGGCACGTCGATGATCTCCTTGATGCGGCCCGGTTGCGCCGTCATCACCACGGTGCGGTCGCCCAACAGCAGCGCTTCCTCGATGGAATGGGTGATGTAGACCACGGTCTTGCCGGTTTCTTCCCAGATGCGTACCAGTTCGGCCTGCAGGATGGCGCGGTTCTGCGCATCAAGCGCGGCGAACGGCTCGTCCATCAGCAACATGGCAGGATCGGTGACGAAGGCGCGCGCGATGGCGCCACGCTGGCGCATGCCGCCGGAGAGCTGGTGCGGAAAATGATTGCGGAATTTGGTCAGCCCGACCAGCTTGAGCGCGGCCTCGACCCGCGCCGCCTGCTCGGCGGCCGGCACACCGCGGGTGAACAGACCGAAGCCGACATTGGCGTCGACGCGCATCCAGGGAAACAGTCCCGAATCCTGGAACACCATGGCGTTCTGCACCGCCCAGCCGGCAGCCTGAACATCGATACTGCCGCTCGTCTGCTGATCGAGGCCGGCGAGAATGCGCAACAACGTCGACTTGCCGCAGCCGCTCGGCCCAACGATGCACAGGAACTCGCCCGGTGCGACGCGCAGATTGATGTCGTCGAGCGCGACCAAGGCGGCGGAGCCGTTGCCGTAAACCTTATTGAGATGCGCGATCTCGATCGCCGCGCCGCGCCGCTCGACACTCATACGGTCTCGTCCTCCCGCGGCCGATCTTAGCAGAGCCGAGCCCTTCCGCGCACACTCGCGGGTCGTGTAGCATGGCGCAGGCGCTCCCGCGCGATTTCGGTAGGCCATGAGAATTCCGCGCCGTCACTTCCTGCACCTTGCCGCAGCCGCCACGCTCTTGCCGTCGCCGCGGACGGCGCGGGCCGACGATTATCCGTCGCGGCCGATCACCGTCATCGTGCCGTTCTCGGCCGGCGGCCCGCTCGACATCACCGGCCGGATGATCGCGGCCAAGATGCAGCAAACGCTGGGCCAGCCCATCGTCATCGAGAACGTCGGCGGCGCCGGCGGCAGCATCGGCGTCGGCCGCGGTGCCCGCGCCGTGCCCGACGGCTACACGCTGACTATGGGCATCTGGAGCACGCACGTGGTGAATCCCGTGCTCTACGATCTGTCCTACGACGTCGAAAAGGATTTCGAGCCGATAGCGCCGATCACCGACGGCCCGCTGGTGATCTGCGCGCGCAAGGACTTTCCGGCCAACGACTTGAAGGAATTGATCGCCTGGCTGAAGGCCAATCCGGACAAGGCGACCTCCAGTGACGCAGGCGTCGGCAGCCCACAGCATGTCTTTAGTGTTCTATTTCAGCAGGTCACCGGCACGCGTTTCCAGTTCGTGCATTATCGTGGCGGCGGCCAAGCCATGCAGGATCTGGTGACCGGGCACGTCGATCTGTCGTTTTCCGATGCGATCTCGGCGCTGACCCAGGTTCAGGGCGGCACGATCAAGACCTATGCCGTGATGTCGAAGAACCGGCTGCCCGGCGCGCCGCAAATTCCGAGCGTGGACGAGGCGGGGCTGCCTGGCTTCTACGATTCGGTGTGGAGCGGCATATGGGCACCGAAAGGCACACCCAAACCCATCATCGACAAGCTCAATGCCGCGGTCGTCGCTGCGGTCGAGGATCCGACCGTCCGCGAGCGGCTCACCGCGCTCGGACGTGTGCTGTTTCCGCGCGAGCAGATGACGCCGCAGGTGCTCGCCGCGCTGCAGCGAACCGAGATCGAGAAATGGTGGCCCATCATCAAAGCCGCGGGCATCCGAGGCGAATAGGGCAACCGACGGCGCCGTCGGCAAGCCGGCATGTGGATGGGTGGAGCCCCGGACATGCGGCGTCATCTGACCGTCATGGAGCGTAACCACACTTGGGGTCCTTTTGTGAGGAGAGGACCTTATGAGCGACATCGCGTTACCGGGCTCGATCGAGCCGGCGAGTGCAGGCGGCCCGAAACTTGATCAAACCCTCAATCCGCTGACGGCAATTCTTTTTCTGGGGGCGCTCACGGCCGGCATAGTCTTCGTGGCCTACAGCATCTACGTCGATATCGACGCCACCGGCACCAAGATCAGCAGTTACCTGCCGTTCATCCTGCTATTCGTCGCGCTGATGATCGCGCTCGGCTTCGAGTTCGTGAACGGTTTCCACGACACGGCAAACGCCGTTGCCACCGTGATCTACACGCGCTCGCTGCCGGCGAACGTCGCCGTGGTCTGGTCGGGCATGTTCAATCTGTTCGGCGTGCTATGGTCTTCCGGCGCCGTCGCCTTCGGCATCGTCTCGCTGCTGCCGGTCGAATTGATCCTCCAGGTCGGCAGCAGCGCCGGTTTCGCCATGGTGTTCGCGCTGTTGATCGCGGCGATCATCTGGAATTTGGGGACGTGGTCCTTCGGCCTGCCCGCATCGAGCTCGCACACGCTGATCGGCTCGGTAATCGGCGTCGGCATCGCCAATGCGCTCCTGCACGGCCGCAGCGGCACCACCGGCGTCGATTGGAACCAGGCGGTGTCGATCGGCAAGGCGTTGCTGTTTTCGCCGATCTTCGGCTTTCTCCTCGCCGGCATCCTGCTGCTGGTGGTGAAATTCATCATCCCCAACAAGGAACTGTTCGCCGAGCCGAAGGGCGATCAGCCGCCGCCGCTGTGGATTCGCAGCATTCTCGTGCTCACCTGCACGGCGGTGAGCTTCTTCCACGGCTCCAATGACGGCCAGAAAGGCATGGGCCTGATCATGCTGATCCTGATCGGCACGGTGCCGACGGCCTATGCGCTCAACCGCGCCATGCCGGCAAGCCAGATCGCGCAGTTCGAGACCAACTCGCAAGCCGCCGCCAAAGTCATCGGCGCCAGGGCCGCGGGCTACAACGTTCTTGGCGATCCGCGGCCGGCGGTCACGCTGTACGTGGCCCAGCGCCAGATCAACGAGGGCACATTTCCTTCGCTGGCCGCGCTGGTGAACGATATCGCCAAGCAGGTGTCCGACTATGGCTCGATCGCCAGGATGCCGGCCGACAAGGTCGGCAACACCCGCAACGACATGTACCTGGCATCGGAAGCGATCCGCTTTCTGATGAAGGACAAGGAAGCCGATCTCACCGCGGCAGAGACTGCGACGCTCAACGCCTACAAGGGCTCGCTCGACAACGCGACCAAGTTCATCCCGGGCTGGGTGAAGATCGTCGTCGCTATCGCGCTGGGTTTGGGCACCATGGTCGGCTGGAAGCGCATCGTCGTCACCGTGGGCTCGAAGATCGGCAAGACCCACCTGACCTATGCCCAAGGCGCCTGCGCCGAGATCACGGCGGCCGCGACCATCGCCGCCGCCGACGGTTTCGGCCTGCCGGTGTCGACCACCCACGTGCTGTCGTCGGGTATCGCCGGCACCATGGCGGCGAACGGCTCCGGGCTGCAATGGTCGACCGTGCGCAACATCGCGCTGGCCTGGGTCCTGACCTTACCGGCGGCAATGACGCTTTCCGGCACGCTCTATTTCATCTTCTCGCATCTGTTCTAAGCCGAAGAAGCGCCCTGCCCGACAAACACAAACCCCGGCGTTGCGGCGCCGGGGTTTTTGCATTCCCAAACTGAAACTTCGCGGTCTGCCGACTGGCCGATTACAGCTGTCCGTATTTGTGGAGCACCGCACGGCAATCGCTGCTGACGCGCCAGCTATGGGCAGCGAGCGTTGCGCCACAACGCGCAAGGTTGCTCCACGACATGCCGGCGGAGCGATCGCACATCCTGGCGGCGGCCGGTTTGCACGGCGCAAGTTCGGCGAGATCGATCGCGTTGGCGGCTGTAGCGGTGAGGCCAATCAAAAAGCAGGCGGCTACCATCGTCTTCATGCTGGGGTCCATCCCTCATGTTTGCTGGGAAGCGGCCTGTTTACGCGTTGACCGCCAGAAAATCCAGTATTTTTGTGCGTCGCACAACATTCCCTAAGAGGCTGACAACATTGATATAAATCAACAACCCGTGGGAACGGGCTAAAGTCACGTCACCGCACTGCCACATTTGGCGGCACGGCCTATGGTTAAAGCGCCGATTCGTGAATTGGTTCCGGCCTGGGATTTCCGCCGCTACGGTGACTAATTCAGGCAGGCCACGAGGAACGCCACCACCTGCGGCGCGGCGATGGCGGTCGCGGCCGAATTGGCCGCCGGCTCCTTGCGGTGCATGAAGCCATGCTCGGCCTCGGGATAGTACTGGATGATGGTCGCGGCACTGCGGCCGAGCAGCGCGTCCCTGAGCGTGCGATAGGTCTCGGGGCTTGCGACATGATCGATGCCCGGCTGGCAGACATGCACCGGGCAGGCAATGCCCGCCGCAAGCTTAAGCGCATCCTGGCTTTGATGGGACTGCATCGGATTATCGATCGACGGGTAAGCGGCGGCACAGGCCTTGATCCGCTGGTCTTGCGCGGCGCGTATGAGCACGTAGCGGCCGCCGAGGCAGAAGCCGGCCATGCCGAGCGACGTCCCGGCACGCTGCAAATAGTCGAGCCAGCGGCCTTCGATGTCGTCGGCCATGGCATCGTTGAGCTGGCGCGCCCGCGCCAGCGCTTCCTCGTAGTTGGCCGGCAGCGGTAGTCCGGAATAAAGATCGCAAACCGCCGCGGTCAGTCCGGCCCGCGCCAAAGTGTCGGCGAAGCCGCGCACGAACGCATTGACGCCGAAAATCGTCGGCACGATCAGCACGCTGCCTTTGCCCGCCGTCTCCGGCTGCGCCAGATAGCCGTAGAGGCCGTCGCGGGCGATATCCTGCGTCTTGATCGACATTGTTGTTCTCTGCTCTTGTGTTTGTTTATTCGGCCGCGACCCGATTGCCGATCCCGGCATTGACGGCGGGCATGACCTTCTCGGCCATCAGCTCCATGGACCGGCGCGACAGCGCCGGGTCGGCCCAGTCCTTGCCGCAATAGAGCAATGTACCGAAGTCGCCGATCTTTTCGTGCAGCGCCAAAATGCCGTCGACGACCCTGTTGACGCTGCCGCGGATGACGACGTTGTCGAAAATATAATCGAGCGTCAGATCCTCGTCGGGCATATCTAGGCGCTCCTTGAAGCCGCCCAGCTTCTTGCCTTTGCGTAGCTTGGCGGTGAGCTGGTTCATGTAGAACCGGTACGGGCTTTGCGCATCGTCGCCGCCATAGGCGCGCGCGGTGGCGTCGTCATCGGCGACGAAGATCGAGCGCGCCACGCGCCAATTGGCGCGATCGGCGCGGTGGCCGCCCTCGGCGCAGCCTTTGGCGTAGTTGTTCCATTGGCTGAGCAGATGGTTCATGTGCAGGAAATGCGACGAGATCGGCCACCAGCCACGGCGGCCGAGCGCGATCAAACCCTTGGAGTCCGGATCGGTCGCGGTGCCGAGAATCGGCGGATGCGGTTTTTGGAACGGCTTGACGACGTTGCCCAGCCCGATTTCCGGCCACATGGTCTTGCCGGTGGAGATGTTCCAGTACTTGCCCTTGAGATCGTAGGGCGCGTCGCCGGTCCACAGTGCCAGGATATGGTCGATCGCCTCGGCGAACATGGCGCCGCGGTCGGCGTCGAGCATTTCCAGCGCCTCGCAATCGGTGCGCAGGATGCCGGCGCCGATGCCCAGCAGAAACCGTCCCTCGAGCAGATTGTCGACCAGCGCCGCGTGGGCTGCGACCAGCACCGGATGGCAAAACGGCAGGTTTACCACCGCGGTGCCGAGCTTGATTTGCGAGGTGAAGCCGGCGAGCGAAGCGCAGAACATCAAGCTCGACGGAATATTCTCGGCAAGGTCGGTCAGATGCTCGCCGCAATAGCCTTCGCTGTAGCCAAGCTTGTCGGCGAGGATGAAGGCCTCGCGATCTTCCCGCAGCGTCTCGGCATAGGGACGCGTCAGCGGGTGGACGGGCATGATGAAGAAGCCGAGCTTCATGGATGACTCCGGATTGGCAAATTCCGCTGCAGCGGGAAAGCAAGGTTATGCCATGACGCGGCAGGGTCAATCCGCCGCACAGCGCGGCTCAGCTGCAACCTGTGCGCTGCTTGCGGCCGCACCGCTAAAACGCAAAGATTGCAGCGCGGGCCGTACAAGGCTTGGCATAAAAAGACCGGAACGGAAAAGATCCGGGAGAACTTGGGGAGGAAGCCATGACCAGCATGGACACCGGCGCGCCCGCGCCGTGGTATCGCTCGCTCAGCGGAGCCCAGTGGAAGGCGCTCGTCGCTTCCAACCTCGGCTGGACGTTCGACGGCTTCGAGGTGTACTCGCTCATCCTCGTTGTCGGCGTGGCGCTGCACCAGCTCTTGGACCCGTCCGAATACAAATTCATTCCGTTCTATGCCGGCGCCGTCATTGCCATCACGGTGTTCGGATGGGGTCTGGGCGGCCTGCTCGGCGGCATTCTTGCCGACTATATCGGCCGCAAGCGCTCGATGATGATCACGATCCTGGCCTATTCGGCGCTGACAGGATTGAGCGCGCTGTCGTGGAATTGGCTGTCGTTTGCGGCGTTCCGCTTTCTGGTCGGACTCGCGATCGGCTCGGAATGGGCGACCGGCGCATCGATTACCGCCGAGCTTTGGCCGAACAACGCGCGCGGCAAGGGCGGCGCCTTCCTGCAATCCGGCTACCCGATCGGCAGTATCCTGGCATCCGGGGTTTGGCTCCTCATCGGCAATTCCGGACCGGGCGCCTGGCGCTACATGTTCCTCGTCGGCGTGCTGCCGGCGCTGATCGCATTCTGGATCCGGCGCAATATTCCCGAATCGCCGCGCTGGGAGGAATCCGACAAGCGCCGTCGCGCCGCCTACGATCTGCGGCGCAAGGGCGTGGCGCTTAAGGGCGAAGATACTGCGCTGGTGCGCTTTACCCTGTTCGATCTGTTCGCCGAGCCGACCGTGCGCTCGCGCCTGATCCTGACGTTCATCATGTCGCTGTCGATCACCATCGGCTACTGGGGCGTTTCGAGCTTCGTGCCGAGCTTCGTCGCGGCGGTCGCTACCGGCGCCGGGCTCTCCGGCCCGACCTGGGCGGGCCTGGCGGGTCTGGTGCAGAATATCGGCGCGCTGCTCGGCTTCATCAGCTTCGGCTTCCTCGCCGACCGGTTTGGCCGCAAGCCAACGACGGCGCTGTTTTACGTGATGTGCCTGGTGCTGACCCCGATCGTATATCTGTGGGTGCAGGACGTCCACGTACTGGTGTTCGGCTTTGCCGTCTACGGCTTCTTCATCCAGGGCGTCTTTTCGTGGACGCCGATATGGCTGCCGGAGCTGTTTCCGACACGCATGCGCGCAACTGCTGCCGGCTTCATCTTCAATGCGCCGCGGCTGATCTCGGCGATCGCGCCGCTGATCGCCGGCAGCCTGATCGTCGGCCTCGGCGGCTACGGCAAGACGGCAACAATCATCGGCCTGTTCTATATCCTCGGCCTGTTCTGCATACCGTTCCTGCCGGAGACCAGGGGACAGCCGCTGCCGGAAGCCGACACGCTCGCGGCGCCCGAGGCGGCGAAAACGGTCGCGCAGACGACGTGACGGTGGCGCTGCGCCGCGCGAGCGCAATAAGAAAGCCGATGGTTTTTCTTGGACACTCTCATGAAAAACCGATGCCCGGCACGAGGCCGGGCATCAGCATTCGAAAACGGCTTTAAGCCGACAAGGGCCGGCGGCAATGTTACGCCGCAGCGGCGTGGAGATTGCCGAACTTCTGCAGGTTCGCCTTCTGCTTCTCGTTGCGCGGCGGCAGCTTGAACAGGCGCGCCGCGGTGCCGCCGAGGATGTTGTGCTTGGCCTTCTCCGACAGGAACGGCAGGTCGTAGATGGTCGACGGCAGGTCGAAATCCCAGTGCGGATAGTCGGAGGAGTAGAGCAGCTGGGTCTCCGCGTTCATCATGCGGAACGTGCACTCCATCGCGCCGTAATCCTGAATCTCCATCGGCTGCGACGAATAGAACATGTCGCGCATATAGTCCGACGGCTTCTTCTTGAGCAGCGGCGCTTCCGACGGCCGCAGCATGTATTCGTGGTCGAGCCGCTGCATCAGGAACGGCACCCAGGCGAGGCCGGATTCGATCCAGATCACCGGCAGCTTGGGGAAGCGCTCGCCCATGCCGTTGACGACCCAGTTCGTGCAATGCAGCACGTTGTACCAGGAGAAGCCGAGCGCGTGCGCCGCCATAAAGCGGTTGCAGCTCTTGAAGATCGGCTCGCCCCAGTTCGGCCCGGAATGGAACGACAGCACCAGGCCGCGCTCTTCCATCGCCCGGTAGAGCTTCATGTAGGCGTTATCGTAGACCGCCATGTGCGAGCGCACCGTGGTCACCATGAAGCCGCCGACGTGCTTCCTGTCGCCGAACGTCTCGACGTGACGCAGCGCCGCTTCCGGATCGTTGAACGGCAGGCACAGCATCGAAAAGAAGCGGTTGTCCGATTCCGGCATGATCTTTTCGGTGAGCCAGCGGTTGTAGGCCCAGCACAATTCGGTCTCCATCTCCTTCTGCGGATGCAGGCCGATATTGAGCATGCCGGTCGGGAACAAGCAGGAATAATCGACGCTCATGGCGTCCATCCAGCGGTGGCCGAGCTGAATGTCGCGCTCGGCGCCGGTCTGGTGCTCGGTCTTCTCCGAGCCGCGCAACGGATAACGGGTGACGCGGCCGCCCATGTCCTGGTAACCGACCTGAGTCGGCGTGATGCCGGCGCGGTTCCTTTTGCGGCCCGACATGGTGAGCTGACGCAGCACATCGTTTTCCATGTAGGGCAAGAACTCGTCGTAGTTCTCGTTCTCGTAATGGTGGGCGTCGACGTCGACGATGATCATGTCGTCGAAATTACGCTGGTGCGCCTGCTTGCGGGCGTGGGCCAGCAGCCTCGTGGTGTTCAACTCCTCGATCGTTACGCGGCGACCGCGGTCAGCGATGAGATCCATAGCGTTTCTCCTGACGTTCCTATCTGTACGGAGCGGGTCTCAGCGGCCCGTCCAACTCTGCCACATGCCGAGCTCGAACACGGCGAGATCGGCAGCTTTCAACAATCCGCTCGCCGTAACCATGACATCGGTGGCGGAAATCGAATTTTTGGGGATCGGCATGAACTGCTCGCCGGCTTCGAGGCGCGCGGTATAGACCCGGCAAGCCGCTGCCATCAGCTTCTGCAGCGCTTCGGCTGTCACCACGTCAAGCTTGCCGTCGACGATGCCGCGCTCGAGCGTAGCGGCGAGCTTCTTGGCATCGGCAGAAGCGCCGTTGTCCGCGGCCTCGCTCCGCTTCAGCGGCACCGGCGTCACAGCCGGGCGCACCTTGGCAGCCGATCTTGCCGCGTTCTTCGCGACAATGGCCTTTGCCACGATCTTTGCCGCGCGCTTAGGCGACGACATAAAGATCCTCGCCTTTTTGCACGGTCTTGTATTTCTTCAGCTTCATCTTGCGGTCGCTGACGCACTCGCCGGTCTTCATGTCGTATTCCATGCCGTGCCACGGGCAGACGAAGTGCATCTCGTCTTCGGAGAAGAACAGGCCCATCGAGGTCTTGTCGGGGCGCAGCCGCTCCTCGACCTTGGCGATGGTCAGGCCTTCGCAGGCTGGGCCGCCCTGGTGCAGGCAGAAATTGCTGTAGGCGTAGAATTCGCCCTCGTGGCGGAACACGCCGATCTCATTGTCGCCGACAAAAACGATCCGCCGATCGCCGTCCTGGAATTCCGCAAGCTTCGCTACGAACTTTTCCGCCATCTGCCCTTCACCTTCGCGTTTCACCCTGACGATCCGCCCCTTGCCTGGGGCGGCTTACGACTCAAATGGTTTGGACCGGACTCAGGCGCCGGTCCGGACCCATGCTATTAACACAGACCAGAACGGCGCGCGACGGGCATAAGCCGGTGCCCTGCCATGCCGTTAAGGGGGCGTCGGCCCCGCCCCTACGCCATCCGATTCTCGATCTCGCCGATGTTCTCGACCCAGAGTTTCACCACATCGCCGGCCTTGAGGAACTCGCCGCGGCCGGCGCCGACGCCCGCCGGCGTGCCGGTGAGGATCAGGTCGCCCGGATAAAGCGTCATGCCGGCCGATAATTGCTCGATCTGCTCGGCCAGGTTGAAGATCATGTCGCTTGTGTTGGAATCCTGCTTGAGCACGCCGTTGACCCACAGTTTTAGGCCGAGTTTTTGCGGGTCGCCGATGTCGCTTGCCGGCACGATCCAGGGCCCGAGCGGGCAGGAGCCCTCGAAAGTCTTGTGCTTGGTCCAGTCCCACTTGAACGGCGAGGCGTCGGGGACACCGGCCCGGCGGCCGCGATCGCGCGCCGAGAGGTCATTGGCGATGGTGTAGCCGGCGACGTGACTCAGCGCCTTGGCCTGCGGGATGTCCTTCCCCGTCTTGCCGATGACGGCGGCCATCTCGATCTCCCAGTCCATGTTTTTGGCATAGGTGGAAATCTGCACCGTTGCGCCCGGATCGGTGATGGCGCCGGCCGCCTTGAGAAAGTGCCAGGCCTTGTGGCCCAGCGTATGGGGATCGACCGGCGGCGGATTGCCCTCCTTGGCGGCCATTTCCGCGGCATGATCGCTGTAATTGGCGCCGGCGCAGTAGATCGCCGAGGGAAAGCGCAGCGGTGCCAGCAGTTTGGTTTTGGACAACGGCTGGCGCTTGGCCCGGCTTTTGGCGGCGCCGGCAGCCGCCTTCTTCAGCGCCGGCTCGGCGGCTTTCCAGTCGGCGAGAATACCCATCACCGAGGCATAGCCGGCCTTGCCGGTGAGCTTGGCGGCGTCGAATACGTCATTGCCGACGATGATGCCGGCCCGCGGGCCTTCGCTCGATTTGTAAGTGGCGAGCTTGTAGCCAGCCGATTTAGCGCCTGCCATATGCGTCTACTCCCTGTTGCGCAAAAACGTTGCCGGCGACAAAACCGCGATCCTGGACAATTGGCAAGGCCGGCTTGCATATGCGCCCGCACCACGGACTTGAGTTCGCGCCGCCGTGGTGATTGATTCCGCCCCAGGATTTAGGGAAACGCCGGCAGGTTGGAGAAGAAACATGATCAAGCCCAGACGCATCGGACACGCCACATTCGAGACGCCCGACTTGCAGAAGATGATCGACTACTACACCAACGTGATGGGCCTGGTTCTGGCCGAGCGCGAAAAAGACCGCGCCTTTCTCACCACCCAGATCGGGCTGTTGGCCATCGAGCTCAAAAAGGGCGACGTCGAACGCTGCTCCACGCTGTCGTTCGAAGTCGCGCCCGACTCCGATTTCGGCGCGCTGGCGCGCGAGCTCGAGAAAGAAGGCATCAGCAGCGAGCTGCGCAACGATTCGACGCCCGGCATCGGCCAAGTCCTCACCTTCAAGGACAACAAGGGCACCACTATCGCGCTGTTCAAGGAATGGAGCTATCTCGGCAAGCACCTGCAACATTATGGCGTCGGCCCGCTCAAGCTCGGCCACATCGCCTGGGTGGTCGACGATCCGCAAAAGACCGCCGAATTCTACGAGAAAGTGCTCGGCTTTAAGGTGTCCGACTGGATCGACGACTTCTTCGTGTTCATGCGCTGCAACACCGATCACCACACGGTGAATTTCATCCGCGGCAATAACATCAAAATGCACCACATGGCCTTCGAGCTGAAGGATTTCATCCACCTGCAGAATTCCTGCGATCTGTTCGGCCAACGCAAGATCCCGATCATCTGGGGCCCGCTGCGCCATGGCCCGGCCACAACATCCGCCACCTATCACCGAAATCCGGACGATCAGGTGATCGAATTCTTCTGCGAGCTCGACAAGATGGTGGACGAGAACCTCGGCTATTTCGAGCCGCGGCCGTGGCATCAGGACACGCCGCAGCGGCCGAAGATGTGGCAGGGCGGCAAGACCAATGTCTGGGGCCCGCCGCCGACGCCGGATTTTCACCGGGCGAGGGATTGATTTTCTTTCCTCCCCAACTCGCGGGGGAGGCGTTGCGCAAGCGTTCATTCCGTCATCCTGAGGTGCGAGCGCAGCGAGCCTCGAAGGACGATGGCCCCGGCGCCTCGGCCGGCATCCTTCGAGGCTCGCGCTGCGCGCGAGCACCTCAGGATGACGGATCACAAACAAGCTTCATCGTTCTCGCGATGCATCCGCATCCGAGTTTTCGGCACGAACGCCAAGAATGTTGCTGCCTCCAAAAAATAAAGGGAGGCGGAGCGCCGGTAGGCGCTACTGTCCCGTGGGGCCACGCCACGCGATCAGATGTTGCCATCTGCTCGCGCTTCGGGCGCGGCCGCGCGTCCAGCGGGACGCGCTCGCCTTTCGGCGCTCCACCGCGGTTCTCGCCAGGCTGTTACCCCTGACTCAGCCCCGGGCCGCGTTTCCTGGAACCGCCGGGTGCAAACGGGAGGACCCTCGCCGGCGCCAGTGCAGCGAGCTCCTCGCGGACCGGTCATAGTGCCGGACGAGCGGGACCCCAAGGCCGCCCGGGAACGGTTTGCGAGACCGCCCGCAGGCACCGCACCCGCCCCGCATCTTCAGATCGCATCCGGAATGCGCCCTTCGATGGGCGGGTCGTCTGCATCGCTAACGAACCAACGTGGCGTGTCAAGGACGAATGAATTTGCCTTTGGCGCTTTCATAAGCACCTGAAAACAATCCGCTTTTGCACGAGGCGTTGCTGATTTTGCGAGGCCGGCTGGTAGACGGCAGCGCCAATGCGTGCGCCACAGCCGAAAAGATTCGTTGGCGCAATCCTGCAAAGTAGCGTTTTGAAATTTACGGCTTCGCCTGCATCGCCTCTGTCGCGAGCTTGATCGCCTCGGGCGGCGATGCGTAGACCTCTTTGATTAGTGCCTCGACCGCGGCGCCGGCCACCGGCCGCACGTCGAGGTCGGCGGTGCGGGCCTCGGCAAGAAACTCCGGATCTTTCATCGTGGCATCGAAGGCCGAACGCAGCGCCGCAAGCCGCTGCACCGGTACGCCGGGCGGCGTCGCGAACGGCCGCGCGATGCTTTGCCGCGATACGATGAGCTTGAGCGCCGCACGCTGGGCCGGATCGGTGGTCAAATCCATGATCAAGGGCACGCGAAGGAGATAAGGATCGTCGTCCTTGTTCAGCGCGATCTGCAGCGCGACGTTGATCTCTTTGCCGGTCAGCATCGCCTTGCTGCGGCTCAATAGGCTGGTCCACGACCAGCCGCAGCGGCCGTCGACTTCGTGGCGCTGCATCGCCAGCGTGATTTCGGTGCCGCCGGGATAGCCGGTGACGATGCGGATCGGCATGTGGAACATGTTGCGCAAGACGGTTGAAAACACGTCGCTCTCGGCGCCGCCGCCCGAGGCGCCGATCACGAACGGCTTGCTCTGCATGTCCGCCAACGAGGCGATGCCGGTCGAGGCCATGAAGGCGCAGACGCTGACCTCTTGTGACACGCTGCCGAGCCAGCCGAATTTAGTGGCGTCGAATTGCGTGCCGTCGCCGTGGCCGAGCAGCGGCTCGGCGATGATGCCCGGCGCGAAAATGCCGATCGCCGTGCCGTCCTTCGGCGCGACGTTGTAGAGGTAGTTGACCAGCTTGAGCGAGCCGGCGCCCGGCATGTTCTGCGGCAGTACTTGCGGATTGCCGGGAATATGGCGGCCCAGATAGCGCGCCAGCGTGCGGCCATAGAGGTCGTAACCGCCGCCGGAGGAGAAGCCGATCAGCATCTGAATGGTTTTGCCGGAATAGAAATCGTCCTCGGCGTAGCCCGGATGCGAGCCGAACATCGCGAGCGAAGCGCAGGCGGCAATCAGGGCGGCGAAGGAAAAACCCCGCATGCTCACGACGCCAGCGCCGGCGCCGTTGCCGCGCCCATGAGCTCCGGCTGCCTGCCATAGAGCCACTCCATTCCGGCCATGGCGTCCTCGGGCGTGCGTGAGCCGAGCATCATGTTGCGCAACTCCTTGGCGACGCCGGCGGCGTGATAGAATTCGCCATAAACGCGCGCCATGATCTGCACGCGGCCGGTGCGCAAATAGCGCGCCTGCTGATAGGCGAGGAACGCCGCCGGATAATCGCCGCGCAGCGCGACGACTTTGTCGGCGAGGCACACCGCATCCTCGATCGACATGCCGGCGCCTTGCGCCAGATATTGCAGCATCGGATGGGCGGCATCGCCGACCAGCGTGATCCGGCCGCGGCTCCAGTCTTTGATCGGCGGCCGGTCGCACAACACCCACATGCGCCAGCTCTCGATCTTGTTGAGCAGCGTGCGAACGGGCTCGCAAGTTTTCGCAAAACGCTCGTGCAGCTCGGCCGGATCGCCGTAACTGTCCCAGCCTTCCTCGTAGCGGTTGGAATGGAACACCGCGACCAGATTGAACAATTCGCCGGTGCGCAGCGGATAGTGCACCAGGTGCACCTTCTCGCCGGCCCACAGCACCATGTCGCGCCAGCGATATTGCTCCGGCATTTCCGACGTCGGCAGCACGGCGCGATAGGTGATGTGGCCCGCGGGTTTCGGCTGGCCGTCGCCGACCACCATCTGCCGGATGGTCGACCACAATCCGTCGGCCCCGATCAGCGCGGCGCCGCGATACTCCTTGCCGCTCTCGGTTTGTACCGTGATGCCATCGGCCGCCTCGTCGACCTTGACGACTTTCTGCGAGGCGTCGAGCCGGATCAGATCGGACTTTTGGCAGGCCTCGAGCAGCATCTTGTGCAAATCGGCGCGATGGATCAGCGCGTAGGGGTGATGGAATTTCTTGCGGAACGTATCGCCGAGCGGAATGCGCGTGACCTCCTGCCCGGTCACCGAATCCATCATGATAAGATTGTTGGGAAACACCGCGAGCGCGCTGATCGGCTCGATCAAGCCGAGCGCCTCGAACATCCAGAATACGTTTGGCCCAAGCTGGATGCCGGCGCCGATTTCCTTGAATTCGGCCGCCTGCTCGATGACCTGCGCGGGAATACCCTTGCGCGACAGCGCCAGCGCCGCCGCTAGCCCACCGATGCCGCCGCCGACGATAAGGACTTGCTGATCTTTCCAATTGCTCATTCCCGCGCCTCCAGCGCGCATTGTAGAAGTCGATGGATTCACGACAAGACTTGCACAGTTGGCGAAGTCTGGCGATGAGATGCAGCCAACTGCTCCCTCCCCCTTGTGGGGAGGGAGGGGTGGGGGTCGGGAGGTGACGATCAGCGTCGACGTCTGCGATTCACCTCCCGACCCCACCCCTACCCCTCCCCACAAGGGGGAGGGGAAAGAAAAAGGAGAGCGCACCATGGCAGCGGGCATGATCGACGTGCACTTCCACCTCATCCCGCAATTCTATCGCGAGGCGGTGTATGAGGCCGGCACCGGGCCGGCGATCGGCCGCTATCCGGATTGGACGCCAGCGCTGGCGCTCGCGCTCATGGACAGGCACGGGATTGCGTTGGCAATGCTGTCGCTGGGGCAACCGGGAGTCGGGTTCTTGCCGCCGGACAAGGCCGCGGCCTTCGGCCGCCGCTGCAACGATTACTCAGCCGAGCTGATCGTGCAGCATCCGAAACGCTTCGGCTGCTTCGGCCTCCTGCCGATGCACGACATCGACGCGGCCATCGCCGAAGCGCGCTATTGTCTCGAGACGTTGCGCTTCGAGGGCATTTCGCTGTTCGCAAGCTACGGCGAGAAATTCCTCGGCGACGCCGCGTTCGATCCGCTGCTGCGCTATCTCGATAGCCGTCACGCCGTGGTCCACGTCCATCCGAGCCTGCATCCGTCGAGCAAGTCGCTCGATCTGCCGTGGCCGGGCTTCATGATCGAATACCCGTTCGATACGACACGCGCGGCGGTCAATCTTTTGTTCTCCGGCGCACTCGATCGCTTTCCGAACATTCGCTTCATTTTATCTCACGCCGGCGGCACCCTGCCCTTCCTCGCCTGGCGGCTGTCGGTGGCGCCGATGATCGATAAACGGCTCAAGCAAAGAACTCGCGAAGAGATTTTCGCCGGGCTAAAAACGTTCTGGTACGACAACGCGCTGGCGTCCGGCGCGGCGCCGATGGGCGCGCTGTCGCACATCGCAGCCAAGGAGCGCATCGTCTTCGGCAGCGATTGGCCGTTCTGCAACGATAGCGTGGTGGCGGAAGAGGTCGCCGATTTCACCGCGCCGGATTTTCTGCCGCCGCAGACCATCGCGATGATCGCGCACGATAATGCACTGAAGCTGTTACCGAACCGCGCCGGGCAGTTCGGTTAAACGACACCTTCCGGCCGATGGCCGCTGACTTCGGCGGCGGCATCGTGGCGCAGCACCCAGCCGAACGGAAAGTTGAGCAGCGCCAGGATCGCCGCGCCGGCAAAGGCCACGGTGAAATCGGGCAGGCCGAGATTTTCGGCGCCGCGCCAGGCGAGCGACAGGTTCAGCAATGCCGCGACGAACGCGATGCCAAAACCGCGGCTCAATTGCTGCGACATGCTGGCAATGCTGGTCGCCGAGCTCATCTGCGGCTGCTCCACGTCGGCGTAGGTCATGGCCTGGGTCGCGGTGAATTGCAGCGACTGGAAAAAGCCCGCGATCAGCAACAATGCGAAAATGACCGGTATCGGCGTCGCCGATGTGAACAATATACACATGGCGATGGTCGCAGCGCTGATCACGCTGTTGACGATAAGGACGGCGCGGAAGCCGAAGCGCCGCAGAATAGGCCGGGCCGTCAGCTTCATCGAGATCGAGCCGAGCGCGGTGGCGAAAGTAATCGTGCCGGAGGCGAAGGCTGAGAGGCCGAACACCACTTGCAGCAACAGCGGCAACAGGAAAACCAGCGAGCCGGCGCCGGCGCGGAACAGCGAGCCGCCGGTGATGCTGGTTTGAAACGTGGCGATGCGAAAAACGGAAAGATCGAGCAAAGGATGTGGCGAGCGCCACAGGTGGCGCAGCGCCAGCGTGCCAAACACGACGCCGAGCACCAGCAGGACGACAAGTTCGGTGATGTTGCCGCGGCCGCGGCCGAACGCCTCGATGGAGTACATGAGGCAGAACAGCGCCGCGCCGGTGAGCACGAAGCCGAGCCAGTCGAACGGCCGCTGCGTGTCCTCCTTCGGATTGTCGAAGAACATCGTCACCAGAATTATGCCGAGGATGCCGAGCGGCACGTTAATCAGAAAGATCCAGCGCCAGGAGAAATACGTCGTGATGAAGCCGCCGATCGGCGGCCCGAGCACCGGGCCGAGCTGCGCCGGCACCTGCAGATAGGCCATGGTGGCTATCAGCGCAGTTTTCTCGACGCTGCGAAACAATACCAGGCGTCCGACCGGCACCATCATGGCGCCGCCGAGGCCTTGCAGCACCCGCGCCGCGGTCAGCTCGACGATATTGCCGCTCAGCCCGCACAGGATCGAGCCCAGCGTGAATATCGCGATGGCGGCGCGAAAGATGGTGCGGCCGCCGAACCGATCCGCCGCCCAGCCGCTGACCGGAACGAACACCGCGAGGCTGAGCAGATAGGCAGTGACGGCGACGCTCAAGCGTATCGGATCGGAATGCAGCGAGATCGCCATCTGCGGCAGCGCCGTGGTGACCACGGTGGAATCGATCTGCTGCATGATGATCGCCGAGCCGACGATCATGGCAACGATTTTTGGTTTGGAGACGGAGGGCATCCCGGGGAGGATTACCCCCGCAACGCGCGCAACACCAGTTCCGGCGTGACCGGCATCTGCGTGATGACCGCGGCGCCGAGCGGGCGCAGCGCGTCATTGATGGCGTTCATGATGCAGGCCGGCGCGCCGGCGGTGCCGGCCTCGCCCGCACCCTTGGCGCCAAGCTCGGAATCCGCGGTCGGCGTCACCACGTGGCCGATCTCCATATCCGGCATCTCGCCGGCCATCGGCACGAGGTAGTCCATCATGGTGGCGTTGAGGAACTGGCCGCTGTCGTCATAGCGGCAATGCTCGAACAGCACGGCGCCGATGCCCTGCACGATGCCGCCGCGGATCTGCTCGTCGACCAGCTGCGGATTGATGACGGTGCCGCAATCCTCGACGCACCAGTGCCGCAAGAGCTTCACCGCGCCGATCCGGGTGTCGACTTCGAGATAGGACGCCTGCACGCCGTTGGTGAAGGCGAACGGCCAGGCGCGCGGTACGTAATGACGCGTCACCAGAAACTCGGCCTGAAAGCCGGGCGGCAAGGTGTCGGGGCGGAAATAGACCACGCGCGCCACCTCATCGAGGCCCATGCGCTCGCGGCCGGTGTCGGCATCGACCACCACGCCAGCCCGGATATCGAGCGCCTTCGGATCGGCCTGCAGGATCGAGGCGGCGGCGGCGAGCACGTTGCCGCGCAACGCTTTGCCGGCCTGCCAGGCGGCCTCGCCGCCGATGCCGGCGGCGCGCGACGCCCAGGTGCCGCCGCCATAGGGCGTGTTGTCGGTGTCGCCGGTGATCACGCGGACGCGCTCGATCGGCACGCCGAAGGAGCTGGCGACGCATTGCGCCAGCACCGCCTCGGCGCCCTGGCCCTGCTCAGTGACGCCGGAGTGGATGAAAATGGCGCCGGTGGCATCGAGCTTCACGGTGGCGCCGTCCTGCGACGTGATGCGCGCGCCGCCGACGCCGTAAAACGCGGCGGAGGGATTCGTCACCTCGATGAACGAGGCAAAGCCGATGCCGCGCTGGATGCCGCGCTCGCGCAAGCGCCCCTGCTCGGCGCGCAGCGCGGCGTAATCCATCATTTTGAGAATTTTGTCGAGCGAAGCGTGGTGCGACAGGCCCTCGAATTTCAGGCCGGCGGCGCTCACCGCCGGGTAGGCGTTATCGGCAAACAGATTGCGCCGCCGCAGCTCCGCCGGGTCCATGCCGATCTTCACCGCGGCAAGCTCGACCAAACCTTCGGTCACCGCGGTCGCGATCGGATGGCCGACGGCGCGGTACTGGCACATGACATTCTTGTTTTGGAATACGACGCGGGCGCGGGCGCGATAGTTCGGGCAGGTGTACGGCCCGCCGACCAGATTCACCACCTGGTTGGCCTCGATACCGCTGGTGCGCGGATAAACCGAATACGGCCCGATGCCGGTCAGGTCGTCGATCTCGAACGCGGTAATCGTGCCATCTTTCCTGACGCCGATGCGTGCCTTGACCCGATGGTCCCGCGCATGAATGTCGGTGACAAAACTCTCGAAGCGGTCGGCGATGAATTTGACCGGCCGCTTCAGCAGCTTTGCCAGCGCGACCACCGCCATCTCGTCGGCATAAGTGTGCACCTTGATGCCGAACGAGCCGCCGACGTCTTTCGTGAGCACGCGCACCTGGTACTCTTCGAGCCCAAGGTGCTTGGCGAACAGGTTCTGCATCATGTGCGGCGCCTGGGTGCCCTGATACACCGTCAGGCGCTGCTCGCCCGGATTCCAATCGGCGACGATGGCGCGCGCCTCGTTGGTGACGCCGGTGTGGCGGCCGAACACGAAAGTCGTTTCCACAATCGCATCGGCTTCGGCAAAACCTTTGTCCGGGTCGCCGGCGTTCAATATCCGCTCGAAGGTGAGATTGTCACCAAGCTCGGGATGGATCACCGGCGTCTTGGCATCGAGCGCGGTTTCCGCGTCCGTCACGGCGGCGAGCACCTCGTAGCCGACATCGACCAGCGCGGCAGCGTCTTCGGCTTCGGCGCGGCTTTTGGCGACGACGGCGCACACCGCCTCGCCCTGCCAGCAGGCGCGCTCGACCGCGATGGCGTGCTGTGGCGCCGATTTGATGCCCTTGAGATGGGTGAGCACGCCGACCCACGGCGTGATCACTTTTGCCAGCTCGACGCCGGTGACGACCGCGATCACGCCCGGCGCCTGCTTCGCCTCCGCCGTCGCAATGTTTTTGATCCGGGCATGCGCATGCGGCGAGCGCACGAAGGCGACATGGGCCATGCGCGGCAGCACCACGTCGCTGACATATTGGCCGCGGCCTTGGGTCAGCCGCGCCAGATTGGGCCGCGGCACCGAGCGGCCGATATAGGAATTCGGCCGGTCGAGGGCGGTGAGACCGGACGGCTGATCGTCGGCGATTTTCATTTCGCCCCTTTATACCCTCCCCTGCAGGGGGAGGGACGCGTCGCGAAGCGACGCGGGGTGGGGCTGTGCATACACGTCCCCACCCTGGCCGCTGCGCGGCCTGCCCTCCCCCTGCAGGGGAGGGTGAAGGTCAGAGGAACCGCGTCGGCCACATCAGGGTGCGCCACATATGCGCCGACGGCGAATCGTCGAAGCCGAGGCCTTCCTCGGGCTGCTTGAAGTTGCGGCCGATGATGTCGACGAAATCGTTGAGATCGACCTTGGCGTTGGGGTCGAACGAATAGATGTCGTTCACGCAGATCATGCGCGAGGTCATGTAATATTTGTGCTTCTTAGCGCGCTCGTATTCGGCGACGATGTACGGCTCCGGTTTATAGTCGGCGCCGAAATATTTGATGTACATCTCCGGATATTCGTAGCCGACCGAAGCATCGGGGAAGAAGCGCAGCGCCTGATGCGTGCGCACCGCCCAGCTCACTTCCTCGTCGACATAGGGCTCGATCATCTGCGCGCCCCAATAACCGTGGTCGCAGCGGATAAAGCCTGCCACGCCGATGTCGTGGAGGAGACAAGCGAGTACGATCTTCTCGCTGTGGCCGCCCTTGAGCGCATGCGTCGCGCTTTGCAAAAGGTGATTGAGCGAAGCGAAGCGATTGTTGAAGAAATCGATCAGCGTCGGCTTCTTCGGCATTTTCGGCAGCCGCGCATCGGCGCCCATCAGGAAATATTTGTCCGGGTTGGCGGCTTTGAGCGCCGCGCCGTTCTCCATCTCGACTTTGCCGTCGGCCATGCGGAACAGCACCGATTTGGTGGCGATGCGCTCACCGAGTTCGTGCATCATCCGCTCTTCGAGCTCGTCGGCCTGAGCCGACAGCGTCGCCGGGTTTGCGTGTTCGTTCATGGTCAGCCTGCCTTTCCAGCCCGCACTTGGGCGACGGATTCGATTGCGTCGACGATAGCCTGATAGCCGGTGCAGCGACAGTAGTTGCCGGAGAGATGTTCACGGATGGCGTCGCGGCTCGGCACGCCGCCGCGGCCGAGCAGATCGCTAGCGCCGATCAGCATGCCAGGGGTGCAGAAGCCGCATTGCAGGGCGTTGCGCCGCTGGAACGCGTCCTGCAGGTCGGCGATGGCGCCGGAATCGGAAATCCCCTCGATGGTCGCGACCTCGGCGCCATCGCATTGCACCGCGAGCACGAGGCAGCCGCGCACCACGGCGCCATCGAGCATAACCGTACAAGCACCGCACACGCCCTGCTCGCAGCCGATATGGCTGCCCGTGAGGCCCAAATCGTCGCGCAGAAAATCGACCAGGGTTTTCCGCGCCTCGACGCGCTCGCGCACGTCCTCGCCATTCACGCGCAGACTGATGTCGAGATAACGTTCCATGAGGGTCCGGCAACGCGGCGTCACACACGTATTGATAGCATCGGCGGGCTGCTTATGCCACCGCCGGCATGCCCAGGATTCCGCGCACAATATCGATGGCCCGCCGCAGCAAGGTTTGCGAGGCCTCCAGCGTGCGGAACCCGGCATGGGCGGACAGCGTGACATTGTCCATGCCGGCAAGCGGATGGTCGGCTTTGAGCGGCTCGGCGTGGAACACGTCGAGGCCGGCATGGCGGATGCGGCCGCTACGCAGGCCCTCGATCAGCGCGTTCTCGTCGACCAAGGCGCCGCGCGCGGTGTTGATCAGGACGACGCCCGGCTTCATCCGCGCCACCTGCGCGGCGCCTAAAAATCCGCGCGTCTCGTCGTTGAGCGCAAGATGCAGCGTGATCACGTCGGACCGCGCCAAAAGCTCGTCGAGCGCAACGAGCGGCTCGCCGGGCAGCGGCGTGCGGTTCCAGGCGATCACCTCCATGCCGAGACCGCGGCCGATGCGCATCACCTCGCGGCCGATGCCGCCGAGACCGATGATACCGAGCGTCTTGCCGTTAAGCTGGACGCCTTCGCGCGTCAGCCAGGTGCCGGCGCGCACCTGGCGATCCATGCGGGCGACGTCGCGGCTCGCGGCCAGCATCAGCGCGATGGTGTGCTCGGCGACCGCGATATCGCCGTAGCCCTTGATGGTGTGGACGCGAACGCCGCGCGCCTCGAGCTCGGCGACATTCATGTAGCTCGACGCGCCGGTGCCGAGAAAGACGATGTGCTTGAGCGCGTCGCATTGCGCGACCAGCTCCGTCGGCATGTAGGAATGGTCATCGATGCAGATGTCGTAGCCGTTGAGCAGCCGCGGCAGCTCGGTGCGCTCGAACGGCTTACGGTTGATGTCGATCGGCGGATCATCGGCACGCGCGACGCTTTCCCAAACGGGAGCCAGTTGATCGTTGCAGTCGATGAAAAGCGCTTTCATCAATGCGCCACGATCGGTTGCGCGGCGAGCGTGGGCTCTCGCGGCGCGACGCCGGTGAACAACGAGCCTTGCTCGAACCACGAGGCCGGCGCCGGGTGGCCCCATAATGTCTGCCGCTGCGGGTCGGTCAGCGACCAGCGGACCGGGACGTGATCGGGATCGACGGTGAGGTAGTCCGAGGTGAACAGCTCGACCCTGTGGCCGTCGGGGTCGCGGATATAGAGAAAGAACGCGTTGGAAATGCCGTGGCGGCCGGGGCCACGTTCCATATTCGCCAGATAGCCGGAGGTCGCCATCACGTCGCAGATGTGGATGATGTCGAGCACGCCCGCGGTCCACACTCCGACATGGTGCAGCCGCGGGCCGACGCCGTTGGTGAAAGCGAGATCGTGGACGTTGCCCTTGCGCTGCAGCCACACCGCCCACAGCTTTGGATCGGCGCCGTCGGTTTCGGAATATTCGGTGAGGCGGAAGCCGAGCGCCGCATAGAAGTCGTAGCTCGCCTGCACGTCCGGCGTGAAGCAGTTGAGATGATCGATGCGCTGGATGCGGGCGCCCTGATGCGCGCCGTATTTTTGCAGCATGGATGGGCTCTGATCCATCCGCGCATAGAGGTCGAGCGGCATTCCGAAGACATCGGCGGTGCGCAGCGTGCGGCCCTGATGCGGCACGTCGGGAAACGCCGTCGGCAGGTTGCGGCGGGCGAACCAGGCCGCGGCGCGGTCGACGTCGTCTTCGCTGGCGAGCTTGAAGCCGAGCGCGCGCACGTCGGCTTCGCGGCCGCGCCGCAGCACGATCGAATGATGGTTGCGCTCCTCGACGCCGCGCAGGTAAAGCGCGTCGTCGGTCTCGTCGCTGACCAGAAGCCCAAGGCAATCGACATAAAAGGCGCGCGAGCGCTTGATGTCGCGCACGCCGAGCTCGACATGGCTCGCACGCACCACATTGAACGGCGGGTCGAAAACCGGCTTATGGACGGGCATCGTGCCGCTTCATGGCCGTTGACGGTTTGGGCGATGACTCTTAACACATCGTCCAAAGCAAAATACAAAAGCCGCCTGCCCGCGGCAATAAAGGAGACAGCGACATGCGCCTTGCAAGCTACAATATGCGCGGCCGGCCGAGCTTTGGCGCGGTCGTCGGCGAGGGCATCGTCGATCTGCGCTCGCGGCTCAGCCGCTTCGCCACCCTGGTCGACGTGTTCCGCGCCCAGGCGCTGGACGAGGCAAAATCCGCCGCCGCAGGCGTGCGCCCCGACGTGCCGTTCGGCGAGGTCGAATTGCTGCCGCCGCTCTTGGCGCCGGAAAAAATCCTCTGCATCGGCATCAATTATGCCAACCGCGGCGCCGACTATAATGTCACCAACAATCCGAAATATCCGAGCATGTTCTATCGCGCGCCGAACTCGATGGTCGGCTCCGGCCAAAAGCTCGTCCGGCCGAAAATCTCCGAGCAACTCGACTACGAAGGCGAGATCGCCATCGTGATCGGCCGCGACTGCAAGCACGTGCCGAAAGAGCAAGCGCTCGGACTGATCGCCGGCATCACGCTCGCCAACGAAGGCACCATCCGCGATTGGACGCGGCACGGCCAGTTCAACGTCACCCAGGGCAAGAATTTCGATGCCACCGGCGGCATCGGGCCGTGGATCGAAACCGAGTTCGACCCGGGCAAGCCGCTGCATCTCACCGTGCGCAAGAACGGCGAGGTCACCCAGGACGACACCACGGAAAGCATGATCTTCTCGTTCGCCGACATCATCGCCTACACCACCACGTTCATGACGCTCAAAGCCGGCGACGTCATCTGCACCGGCACGCCGGTGAAGAAGGGCCCAAAGGTCGATCCGCCGGTGTGGCTGAAGCCGGGCGACACCATCGAGGTCGAATGCCCGCAGATCGGCATCCTGCGCAACACCGTGGTGGATGAGGCGTGACCGCGCCCGTCCGCGCCGCTTGCATCATCGGATGGCCGGTCGAACATTCGCGCTCGCCGCTCATTCATAACTACTGGCTGAAAACCTACGGCATCGCCGGCGAATACCGCCGCGAGGCGGTGCCGCCGGACGAATTCGAAGCCTTCGTGCAATCGCTTGCCGCGCGCGATTATGTCGGCGCCAATGTCACGCTGCCGCACAAGGAAAAGGCGCTGGCCTTTTCGCTGCCGGACGAGCACGCCAAAGCGATCGGCGCCGCCAACACGCTGTGGATCGCCGGTGGTTTTTTGCATGCGACCAATACCGACGTCGAAGGTTTTTTGAACAATCTCGACGCCTGCGCGCCGCAATGGGATCGCGGGCTCGATAACGCGGTCGTGCTCGGCGCCGGCGGCGCGGCGCACGCGGTCGTCTATGCGCTGCTGACGCGCAGGGTCGAGCACATCACTGTCGTCAATCGCACCCCGGAACGCGCCGAAGCGTTGCGCCAGCGCTTCCTCGAGCGTCTGCAGGTCGCCCCGTGGGAACAGTTGAACGACCTGCTCGGCGACGCGACCTTGTTTGTCAACACCACCACGCTCGGCATGGTCGGGCAGCCGGAACTCGAGGCCGATATTGGGCGACTGCCCAGTCACGCCATTGTCGCCGACCTGGTCTATGTGCCCCTGGTCACGCCGCTGATCAAAACGGCAAAAGCCAAAGGCCTGCGCACCGCCGACGGGCTCGGCATGCTGCTGCATCAGGCAGTGCGCGGTTTTGAGCTGTGGTTCGGCAAAAAACCCGAAGTGACCGCGGAACTGCGGGCCCTGGCCGAAGCCGATCTCGGGCCTTCCGCCGTCGAGCCCACAGGAATAACGTAGCCGGCTACGTTATTCCTGTGTCCAGCCGCCAAGGCCTTTAGCTTGTGGCGTGAACTGGCAACCCTTTGGGAGGATCACGATGACGATGATGAGGACGTTGGGCGCGAGCGCCGTAGCCCTGCTTTTTGCAACTTCCTTTGCCGCGGCCCAGGCGCCGCAAATGGTGCGCGTGCGCGCCACCCTCGAAAACGTCAGCGCGCCGATGCTGACGGCGAAGTCGCGCGACGGCGCCGAGATGAAAATCAAGCTCGCCGACAACGCACCAGTGAACGAGGTGGTGAAGGCCTCGCTCGCCGATATCAAGGCGGACTCCTACATCGCCGTGACCGCCATGCCGCAACCCGACGGCAGCCAGAAGGCGGTGGCGATCCTGATCTTCCCCGAGGCGATGCGCGGTGTCGGCGAAGGCCATCGGCCCTGGGACCTCGAGCCCAATTCGACCATGACCAACGCCACGGTGGCCGAACAAGTCGCCGGCACCGACGGTCAAACGGTCACGGTCAAGTACAAGGACGGCGACAAGAAGATCCTGGTGACGCCGGCAACCATCATCGTCACCTACAAGAAGGCGGCGACAAGCGATCTCAAGGCCGGCCAGAAAATCTTCGTCGCCGCGGCGAAGAAGCTCGACGACGGCACGCTGGAAGCACCGAACGTCGCCTACGGCGATGTCGGCGTGTGGCGCTGAAGCATCCAACCATCACTGGAGCGTGAGATGAGACAGACAGTATTGAGCGCCGTCTTCGCCATCGGCGCCGCGGTCGTTACGACCGCGGCGCTGGCGCAGGCGCCGGACGTGGTGCGCGTGCGCGGCACCATCCAAAGCGTGGACGGCTCCATGCTCGACGTGAAGCCGCGCGACGGCGCCGACGTGAAGGTCAAGCTCGCCGACAACGCGGTGATCCGCACCGTCGTCGGCAAGACGATCGCCGACGTCAAGCAGGGCCTGTTCGTCGGCATCACCGCCATGCCGCAGCCGGACGGCACCCAGAAGGCGGTCGAGATCCACATCTTCCCGGAAGCCGCGCGCGGCACCGGCGAAGGCCACCGGCCGTGGGATCTCATGCCCGGCAGCACCATGACCAATGCCAATGTCGACAGCGAGGTCGCCGTCACCGACGGCAAGAAGCTGGTGCTGAAATACAAGGACGGCGACAAGACCTTCATCGTGGCGGATAACGTCAAGGTCGTCATGTTCGCACCGGGCTCGGCGGCCGACGTCAAGCCGGGCGCGAAAATCTTCATCGTCGCCGCCAAGAAGCTGCCCGACGGTACGCTGGAAGCGCCTGGCGCCACGGTGAGCGCCGGCGGCGTCGATCCGCCGATGTAAGCCAACGGAGGCGATTATGAGACCGACGGCAATCCGCGCCGCACTTTTCTTCGTCGCCGCGCTCGCGGCGACGGCGGCGCTGGCGCAGGCGCCGCAAACCGTACGCCTGCGCGGCGTCATCGAGAAGGTCGACGGCAATACGGTGACGGCGAAGTCGGACAAGGGCGATGAACTCAAGATCAACCTCGCCGACAAGATGCTGGTCGTCGCCGTGGTGAAAGCGTCGATGGCCGACATCAAGGACGGCGACTTCATCGGCAGCGGAGCAATGCCGCAGCCCGACGGCTCGCAAAAGGCCATCGAGGTGCACATTTTTGCCGAGTCGATGCGCGGCACCGGCGAAGGCTTTCGGCCCTGGGATGGCGCGCCCAACAGCACGATGACCAATGGCACCGTCGGCAATGCCGTCACGGGCGTCGATGGCCCGGTGATTACCGTCAAGTACAAGGACGGCGACAAGAAAATCATCGTCGGCCCCGACGTGCCGATCGTGCGCTACGAAATCGCCGACATGAGCGCGGTCAAGCCTGGCGTCGCCTTCACGGTGGTGGCGGCGACCAAGCAGCCGGACGGCAGCTTCAATATCGGCCGCATCAATGTCGGCCGCGACGGCGTGGTGCCGCGCTAATCGTCATTCCGGATCACGCGAAGCGTGAGTCCGGAATCCATAATCCCAGCGCAGGGGTTATGGATTCCGGGCTCCTCGCTGCGCTCGGCCCCGGAATGACAGGTCGCCTGTTGGCACGGCAATTGCTCGTATTTCGAGCACAAGCCACGCCGAACCACAGGAGGTCGTCCATGACACGAGCCGAACTCACCGAAAAGCTGCTCGACATCAAGCGCGAGAAGGGTTGGACCTGGAAATATATCTGCGACGAGATCGGCGGCATGTCGCCGGTGCTGATCACGGGCGCGGTGCTCGGTCAGATGAAAATGACCAAGCCGCAGGCCGCCAAGGCTGCGGAAATGTTCGGCCTGAGCAAGAGCGAGCAGGTGCTGCTCAACGAGGTGCCGAACCGCGGATCGCCGATGCCGCCGACGGACCCGCTGATCTACCGCTTCTACGAGTTGGTGATGGTCAACGGCCCGGCGCTGAAGGTGCTGATCGAAGAGGAATTCGGCGACGGCATCATGTCGGCCATCGACTTCGATTTACAGATGGAGCGGCAACCCGATCCCAAGGGGGACCGAGTGCGGCTCTCGATGTCGGGCAAATTCCTGCCGTACAAATATTACGGCTCAACCGGCAACGCGCAGGCGTACGGATATAAGGAAGAATGAAACTTCCTCCCCCGCTTCGTGGGGGGCGGATGAAATATCAGCGCCCCGACCAGTGATTACAATGACGGTGGAAGCTGTTGTCGGTCCAGCAATGGCCCCTGCTGATCGACGGGCCCCAGAACGGCTTGCCGTAGACCGCGCCGACGACGCCGCCGGCCACCGCGCCGACGGGACCCGCGACCACAAGACCGACGCCCGCGCCGGCCGCGGCACCGACCATGTCGGCGTGGGCCGGGGTTGCGGCTGCGATCGCGGCAAAAGCGGCGGTTGCCAGAATAAGGTTACGCATGGCGCTACTCCTATGTCTCAAAGCGAGCGCGCTACCTATCACGGTATACCTTTTCATAAGGTTGACGCCCCGTTGCAGTCACAACGTCCCGGGCACAGCACCGGTTCCCAACGCCGCAAAGGGCCAGCAAAAGGGTCGCTAAACCGCCGTGATCACGCGCCTGTCGATCTCGGCGATGCTGGTGACGCCGGTCAGCGCCATGCTGATATCGAGTTCGTTGCGGATGATCTCGATGGCGCGGGCGACGCCGGCCTCACCGCCGGCGCCGAGCCCGTAGATGTAGGCGCGGCCGCTCAGGCAAGCGCGCGCGCCGAGCGCAAGGGCGCGCATCAGATCCTGCCCGGAGCGGATGCCGCCGTCGAACATGACCTCCACGTCCGCGCCGACCGCCTCGGCGATCGGCGGCAGCATGGCGATCGAGGACGACGCGCCGTCGAGCTGGCGGCCGCCGTGATTGGACACCACGATCGCCGCCGCGCCGGTCTTGGCCGCGATACGCGCATCCTCGACGTCGAGGATGCCTTTGAGGATGAGCTTGCCCGGCCACAGGCTTTTGATCCACTCGACGTCCTTCCAGCTCAGCGCCGGATCGAACTGTTCGGCAGTCCACTTCGATAACACTGTCACGTTTGCCATGCCGCGGACGTGGCCTGCGATATTGCCAAAGGTCTTGCGCTTGCCGCGCAGCACGCTGAGCGCCCAAGCCGGCTTGGTGGCGATGTCGATCAGGTTGCCGAGGCGAATCTTCGGCGGCACCGACATGCCGTTCTTGATGTCGCGGTGGCGCTGGCCGAGCACTTGCAGATCGACGGTGAGCACCAGCGCGCTGCATTTGGCCGCCGCCGCGCGCGCCACCAGTTCGCGGATGAAGCCGCGGTCGCGCATGACGTAGAGCTGGAACCAGAACGGCTTGTCGACCGCCGCGGCGACATCTTCGATCGAACAGATCGACATGGTCGACAGCGTGAACGGAATGCCGGCCGCCTGCGCGGCACGGCAGGCGAGAATTTCGCCGTCGCCATGCTGCATGCCGCACAAGCCGATCGGCGCCAGGATGAGCGGCAGCGACGCCGGCTCGCCGAGGATGGTGGTCGCGGTCGAGCGCGCCGAAACGTCGACCAGGATGCGCTGGCGCAGCTTGATGGCTTCCAGATCGGCGCGGTTGGCGCGCAACGTCTGCTCGGAATAGGCGCCGCCGTCGGCGTATTCGAAAAACGCTCGCGGCACCTTGCGGCGGGCGGCCTGCCGCAAATCCTCGATGCAGGTCATGGTCTTCATGGATTGCGGATCCCAGCTCTCACGCCACCTTTCATAGCACAGAGCACCATTGCTCCAGCGGCTTTACGGGGGACGGAACCCCAGGCGCATAGCGGGGGTTATCGAGGAGACAATCGGTCGAAACCACGCGCGACTGCGGTCAAATTTCAGCTGGCGGCATAGAGGGAAAACGAAATGATGGACCACGACCGGCACCGCTCCACCCAGCCCGGCTATGACGACTTCGAGGATGACGAGGCGGCCGGCAAGCGTCGCCGCGAAGAGGATGCCACTGAAAAGAAGAAGCTCGACGCCGCGCTGGAGGTCGGGCTGGAGGAGACATTCCCCGGTTCCGATCCGGTTTCGGTCACCCAGCCCCCGCACAGCCCGTACGACAAGCCGAGGCGCTAGGCCCGGCAACCCCGCAGGCCGCCGATATCGCGCCATTTCCGCTGAGGTTATGGTAAACGCCGCATGAGTTCCGCCGGTAAGAATGTCGAATATTTTTTGAAGCACCTGACAGGCGGAACGGGTTAATATCCTCTCTCTGGGACAATGCGCCCGGTGGGGGATTTTTCGTATGGTCCGTAAGTATTTCGGCACCGACGGCATTCGCGGCCGGGCCAATGGCGAGATCACGCCGGAATTGGCGCTCAAAGTGGGCCAGGCGGCGGGGGTGACCTTCCGCCGCGGCGAGCACCGCCATCGCGTCGTGGTCGGCAAGGACACCCGGCTCTCCGGCTACATGATCGAGACGGCGCTGGTTGCCGGCTTCACCTCGGTCGGCATGGACGTGCTGCTGCTCGGCCCGATACCGACGCCGGCCGTCGCCATGCTGACGCGGTCGATGCGCGCCGATCTCGGCGTCATGATCTCGGCCTCGCACAATCCGTATGACGACAACGGCATCAAATTGTTCGGGCCGGACGGCTACAAGCTGTCCGACGAAGTCGAGCTCGGCATCGAACGGTTGATCGATTCCGACGTCACCAAGCGGCTCGCCAAGAGCATGGACCTCGGCCGCGCCAAGCGTATCGACGGCGTGCACGACCGCTACATCGAATTCGCCAAGCGCACGCTGCCGCGCAATCTGTCGCTCGACGGGCTGCGCATCGTCATCGATTGCGCCAACGGCGCCGCCTATCGGGTGGCGCCCGACGCGCTGTGGGAGCTCGGCGCCGACGTCGTGTCGATCGGCGTCGAACCGGACGGCTTCAACATCAACCGCGACTGCGGCTCGACCTCGACCGAGGCGTTGAGCCGCAAGGTCCGCGAAATGCGCGCCGATATCGGCATCGCACTCGACGGCGATGCCGACCGCGTCGTGATCGTGGACGAGCGCGGCCACCTGATCGACGGCGACCAGTTGCTCGCAGTGATCGCCGAGAGCTGGCGCGACGACGGCCGCCTCGCGCAGCCCGGCGTTGTCTCCACCGTGATGTCGAATCTCGGCCTGGAGCGGCACCTGCAAACGTTGCAACTTTCATTGGTGCGCACGCCGGTCGGTGACCGCTACGTGCTCGAGCACATGCGCCAGCATGGTTTCAATGTCGGCGGCGAGCCGTCCGGCCATATCATCCTGTCGGACTACACGACCACCGGCGATGGTTTCGTCGCCGCTCTGCAGGTGCTCGCGGTGGTCAAGAAGCTCAACAAGCCGGTGTCGTTAGCCTGCCACCGCTTCGAAGCGCTGCCGCAGGTGCTCAAGAGCGTGCGCTACCGCAGCGGCAAGCCCTTGGAAAACTCGAAAGTCCGTTCCGTCATTGCCGACGCCGAACATCGCCTCAACGGCCACGGCCGGCTGGTGGTGCGGCCGTCCGGCACCGAGCCCGTGATCCGCGTCATGGGCGAAGGCGACGACAAGGCCATGGTCGAGGAAATCGTCGACGGCATCGTCGACGCGCTGACCGACCACGCGGCGTAAATTTCTTTAGCGACGAGCCGAAAGTCCGGACTGCCTTGGGGGCGCAAGATCCCTCGCTCCGGCAATTCTCGCTTAAGTAAAATATTTTGCCTATACGCGAAAAACGAGAATTGGTATCGTGAAGACGATTGCTTTTGTCACCCGCCAACGACCCGCATTTCATTTGCAACGACTGAAGGGAAAACCGATGCAGAAATTTCGACATCTCCGCCTCGCGCTTGGAATGCTTGCGCTGACCTTCGCGCTCGCCGAATTGACGCCACAGCCGGCGGCCGCCGGCACCACATGCCAATGCGTCATGCCGACCGGATATACGCCGGTGAAGGGCACTTCGAATGGATGGTGCACAAGCCAAAGCGTGATCTGCTACTGCCACGGCATAAAGAGCAGTCAGGACATGTGCCTCTACAAGATTCAGCCGGGCGGCAACCTCAAGTCGGATCTTACGCCACCCACGAAGTGAGCCAGCTGCCGGTGGCGCGGCCGGGCCGGGCTCTCCTTCCGGGCTAGCTGCGCGACCTGAGAAACTGCGCGAACGCCTTCAGGGTGATTTCCGAGACGTGATGCTCGATGCCCTCGGCATCGGCCTCGGCGGCTTCGGTCGGGACGCCGAGCGCACGGAGCAGATCGACCACCAGCCGGTGGCGCACGCGCACCCTGTCGGCGAGCGCATGGCCTTTTTCGGTCAAGAACACCCCGCGGTACGGCCGCGCCGTCGCCAGGCCGGCGCGCTTGAGGCGCGAGATGGTTTTGATCGCGGTGGCGTGGGAAACGCCGAAGCGCCGGGCGATGTCGGTCGGCCGCGCCTCGCCCTCCCCGGTCAAGAGGTCCGCGATCAGCTCGGCGTAGTCCTCCAGCAAAGCGGTCGATTGCGCCGATCGCGTCTTGCCGAAGCGGCGTGCCTGCGTGCCTTCCGCCGGGAGCTTTGCCATTGCGATCTAATACCGGTCCGGCCGCCAAACGGCGCCACGTGTTCCCGCGCGAACCGCACACCACATTTTAGTGACGGTGTCAAATTGTAGCCTAGGCTACATAGTTTAGCCGTTGACGCCGACGGCGGCGCCGCCTATGCTGTAACCGATGCTACATTTTCAGGTAAATGCTGCGGAACTCCGGGAACGGGCCGCGTTATTCGGGCAATGACCGGCTGGAATGACAGACCCGACATGACCGACACCACCGTTCCGCCGGCATCGCTCTCCGCCCAGACCCTGGCCACGGCGAGGGAAGTCTTGGCCGGAAAGCGCCACGGCTTGCGCGCCTCGCTGGCCTTTGTCGGTCCCGCGGTCGTCGCCTCGATCGCCTATATGGACCCGGGCAATTTCGCCACCAACATCCAGGCCGGCGCCAAATACGGCTATGGGCTGCTCTGGGTGGTGCTGCTCGCCAACGTCATCGCCATGCTGTTCCAGGGCCTGTCCGCCAAGCTCGGCATCGTCACCGGTAAGAATCTCGCGGAAATGTGCCGCGATCATTTTTCGCGTCCGGTGGTTTACGCGATGTGGGCGGTCAGCGAGATCGCCGCCATGGCGACCGATCTCGCCGAGTTTCTCGGCGGCGCCATCGGCCTGTCGCTGCTGTTCCACATGCCGCTGATTGCCGGCATGGGCGTGACCGCGGTCGTGACTTACGGCCTGTTGATGTTCGAAGGCTACGGCTTCCGGCCGCTGGAGCTGATCATCGGCGCCATCGTCGGCGTGATCTGTCTTTGCTACTTGCTCGAAATGTTCATTGCGCCGGTCGATTGGGCGTCGGCGGCGTATCATCTGGTCACGCCGGAAATCGCCGATGCCGAGGCGCTGCTCTTGGCCGTCGGCATCATCGGCGCCACCGTCATGCCGCACGCGATCTATCTGCATTCCGGCCTGACGCAGGCGCGGGTGCCGGTGCGCAACGACGCCGAGCGGCGGAAAGTTTTGCGCTTCTCCAACCGGGAAGTGGTGATCGCGCTTGCCGTCGCCGGCCTCGTCAACATCGCCATGGTGATGATGGCCTCGGGTGCGTTCCACGCCGGCCATCCCGAGGTCGCCGAGATCGAAACCGCCTATCACACGCTGACACCGCTGCTCGGCGCCGCGGCGTCCGGAATCTTCCTGGTCTCGCTGATCGCCTCGGGCATATCGGCCTCGACGGTCGGCACGATGGCCGGCCAGATGATCATGCAGGGCTTCGTCGGCTTCCGCATCCCGATCTGGCTGCGCCGGCTGGTCACCATGGTGCCGGCCTTCGTCGTGGTCGCGCTCGGCGTCAACGCGACGAGCGCTCTCGTCATAAGTCAGGTGATCTTAAGCCTCGCGCTGCCGCTACCGATGATCGCGCTCGTCATCTTCACCAACAGGCGCGACATCATGGGCGCATTCGCCAATAGCGGCGCCACCCGCATCGTGGCGCTGATCGGCACGGCGGTGGTGTTGGCGCTCAATGTGGTGCTGATCGCGCAGACGCTGCTGTAGCCCGGATCGAGCATCGCGAAATCCGGGAATGGCGTCTATGGAAATCCCGGATTGCTCGTCGGCAATCCGGGCGACTTGTTCGGCGGCCGGCGCAGCGGCCGCCGCTTGACTTACAGCGTCTTCAGATTTTCTGCGGCCGACTTGCCGGTCTTGCGGTCCACCACGACTTCGAAGGAAACGCGTTGACCTTCTCTCAGCTCGCGGAGGCCGGCGCGTTCGACGGCGCTGATATGGACGAACACGTCCTTACCACCACCCTCGGGTTGGATGAATCCATAACCCTTCTGTGCGTTGAACCACTTCACGGTACCGTTGTCCACGGGTCTCTCCTTGTAGACATGCCAATGTGAGTCGCGCGATCGTGCACGGCTCGGTTCGCTCGAATTTTTGGTGAAAGATCGTCAGTCAGGCGCGTTTGTCGCTGCAAGGCCAAGTCATTCGGCCGAAAACTCGATGAGCCTTTTTACCGGCAAGTTGCGGAATTCGCAAGACGGTGGCGGGCCGATTGTGACAGTTGGTCACGCAGCCTTAATAGAATCGGAATCTCAATCAGATACTTGAAACGACAACGATGGCGCCGGTCTTCGCCGACGCGACGAGAGCGTCGAATACCGCCATACCGTGCAGCACGTCTTCAAGCGGTACCGGATAAGATTCGCCGCCACGGATCGCCTGCGCAAACGCCGTCAGCTCGGCGCGCAACGTGTCGAAACCCAAATGCTCAAAAATCTCGTCCGGCGGCGCGGCCACCCGGCCGGTCGGCGCGGTCGTCGCCATGGGCGCAAGGCGCAGGCGCGACATGTCCGGCCGCGAAATCTCGGCAAGACCGTTGCTGCCGTACAAGGTGAATTCAAAATTCGTCGCGGTCGCCACCGAGCAGAATATCAGCCCGGTGGCGCCGCTTAAGAACCGCAACATGATCGTCGTGGTGTCGTCGGAGTGGCCCGGATAGTTGCGCGCGGTTACGCAGCGCACGTCGCGCACCCGGCCGGCGAATTCGATCATGTGATCGAGCGCGTGCACGCCGACCGCGGTCAGAGCGCCGCCCGGCGCCTCCTCGGGCGCCGCGCGCCAGTTGTCGAGCGCGACGAATTGCGCCGTCGAGGTCGTGTGCTGGGCGACCATGGCCATGACTTTTCCGAGCCGCCCGCCTTGCAGCCTGTCACGTACCGCGACGAGGCTCGGATGGAAGCGCCGGGCCAGCCCGACGGCGAGCACGACGCCAGCCTTGCGCGCGGTGTCAACGACGACATGCGCGCTGGCAAGATCGAGCGTGATCGGCTTCTCCACGAAGATGTGCTTGCGCGCGGCGGCAGCTGCGAGCGCTTGCGCCTGATGCTGGCTGTGCGGCGTCGCCAGCACCACCGCGTCGATGTCCGGATCGCGCAAGACCTGCTCGTAGCTGTCGGCGAGCGGGATGCCCTTGTCGCGGCAAAAATCCTCGGCACTCGCCCGCGTGCGCGTGTAGGCGAGCACGAATTTGATATCGTTGCTGTTGCCGGCAACGGACGAGGCCAACGAGCGGCCCCAACGGCCCAGTCCGACGATGGCGGCGCGGATCATTGCGGTGCGAAACCCTCATCGGCCGCGTCGCCGCCGCAATTGCTAAAGATGGCCGCCATGGCACTATGATAGTCGAAAGCGAGTAGCCGGAAAACCTCAGCTAATGAAGCCGCCAGCCTTCGATTATATCGCCGCCGACAGCATCGCCATGGCGGCGGCGGCGTTGGCGCACGCCGGCGACGACGCCAAGATCATCGCCGGCGGCCAGAGCCTGGTGCCGATGCTCAATTTCCGCTTGCTGCGGCCGTCGATCCTGGTCGATATCAACCGCATCGCCGGACTGGATATCGTCGAAGAGACAAACGGGGCGATCCGCGTCGGCGCGCTCACGCGCCACTACCAGCTCGAGACCTCGCCGCTCATTGCCAAACATCTGCCGGTGCTGTCCTGCGCCATGACCCACGTGGCACATCTGGCGATCCGCAACCGTGGCACCATCGGCGGCAGCTTGGCGCACGCCGACCCGGCGGCCGAACTGCCGATGATGGCGCTGTTGCTCGACGCCGAGTTGCGCGTTGCGTCTGGCTGCGGCGAGCGGACCGTTGCCGCGCGCGATTTTTTTCTTGGCGCGCTGACGGTCGATCTCGCCTCGGGCGAAATCATCACCGGGATCGTGCTGCCGAAACTGCCACCGCGTACCGGTTGGGGATTTGAGGAGGTCGCGCGGCGCCACGGCGATTTCGCGCTCGCCGCCGCGGCCGCGACACTGACGGTGTCCGGCGGCACGATCGATCAAGCGCGCATTGCGCTAACCGGCGTCGGTCCCACGGCGCTACGCGCCACCGCAGCCGAGGGCCTGCTGATCGGACACGCGCTCGAACCGGGCTTGACCAATCGCGCAATCGAAGCAGTCCGCGCCACAATCAAACCCGAGACCGATCTGCATGCATCGTCGGATTACCGGCGTCATCTCGCCGGCGTGCTCACCGGACGCGCGCTTGCCGCCGCTTGGCGCCGCGCCAACGAAAGCGCCGCATGAGCAAGACCTGCGAGATCAGCGTGACCGTCAACGGCACGGCCCATCGCGCCACCGTTGAGCCGCGGCTACTGCTTTCCGATTTCTTGCGTCACACGCTCGGGCTCACCGGCACTCATGTCGGCTGCGAGCACGGCGTCTGCGGCGCCTGCACGGTGCTGATCGACGGCGACAGCGGCCGTGCCTGCCTGATGTTCGCGGTGCAGGCCGATGGCCGCAGCATCGAGACGGTCGAAAGCCTCGGCCGCATTGGGCAGATGAACGCGTTGCAGGAATCGTTTCACGAGCATCACGCTTTGCAGTGCGGCTTCTGTACGCCGGGAATGCTCATGACCGCGACCGATTTGTTGCGAAAATATCCGCTCGCCACCGACGACGACATCCGCAAAGGCCTGTCGGGCAATCTGTGCCGCTGCACCGGCTACGAGCACATCGTCAAGGCGATCCGCGCCGTCGTCGGCAAAGGGCACCCATGAACGACGCGCCCGAAATCCACGCCCGGCCAAAGATCATCGGCGCCCGTATCAAGCGCAGCGAGGACCCGCGGCTGCTCACGGGTCTCGGCGCTTACACCGACGACCGCCAGGTGATGCGCGTGTCGCACGTTGCGTTCCGACGAAGCGATCAATCCCATGCGCGTATCCGCGCGATCGACTGTGCCGCCGCGCGCGCCGCACCGGGCGTCGTTGCCGTATTCACCGCGGACGATTTGAGCGACACCGTGAAGCCGCTGGTTGCGACCTCGCGCATGGCCAATTATTACGCCACGCCAATCCTGCCGCTGGCGAGCGACAAGGTGCGCTATGTCGGCGAACCGGTTGTCGGCGTCGTCGCCGACAGCCGCTACCACGCCGAGGATGCGCTCGAACTTGTCGCCATCGATTACGAACCGCTGCCGATTGTGATCGATCCGGAACAGGCGGTGCGCCCCGGTGCGCCGCTATTGCATGACGAGGCCGGCACCAATGTCATTGTCAGCCGCGAGTTCAAGCGCGGCGACCCGGAAGCGTCATTTGCATCGGCGCCCGTCTGCGTCAAAGGCCGTTTCCGCATGCACCGCAAGAGTCCGGTCGCGATCGAGCCGCGCGCCTATCTCGCCGAATACGAGCCGGGCCGCGATGCGCTGACGCTGCACTCGGCGACGCAAGTGCCCGGCATCGTGCGCGATGCGCTGGCGGCGGCGCTCGACATGCCAGGTCACTGCATCCGCGTGATCGCGCCCGACGTCGGCGGTGGTTTTGGCGGCAAGGGTTCGCTCTATCCGGAAGAAATTTTTGTTTGCGCCGCGGCGCGGCACCTGCAGCGCCCGGTCAAATGGACCAGCGACCGCCTGGAAGACCTCGCCGCCAGCAGCCAGGGTTTTGATGAAATCATCGACGCCGAATTGGCGCTCGACAACGACGGCCGCATCCTCGCCTTGCGCGCCGACGTCATCGGCGACGTCGGCGCCTATTCGATCTATCCGTGGACCGCGGGGCTCGAGCCGGTGCAGGTCGTGAGTTTTTTGCCCGGCCCCTATCGCGTGCAACATTATCGCGGCCGGGTGCAAGCGGTGGCGACATCGAAAGCGCCGACTGGACCGTACCGCGGCGTCGGCCGGCCCATTTCGACCTTCGTGATGGAACGGCTGATGGATATGGCGGCAATAAAACTCGGCATCGATGCCAAGGACATCCGGCTGCGCAATCTCATTGCCGACGACGAGCTTCCCTATAAGGTCGCCTCGGGCATCGTCTGGGATAAATCCGGCTTTCACGAATGCCTGCACAAGGCGTGCGCCGCGATCGGCTATGACGCACTGCGCGCCAAACAAAAAGAAGCGCGCGGCGCCGGCCGCTGGGTCGGCATCGGGATTGCCTGCTACGCCGAGCTCACCGGCATCGGCTCGCGCATCTCCGTCGCACCGGGCATGCCGATCAACACCGGCACCGAGACGGCGATCGTGCGCATCGATTCCACCGGCGCCATCACCGCGACCTTCGGCATTGCTTCGCACGGCCAAGGCCTGGAGACGACACTCGCCCAGGTCGTCGCCGAACATCTCGGCGCCCGCTTCGAGGACATCCGCGTCCTGCACGGCGACAGCGACGGCGTCCCCGGCGGCACCGGGACCTATGCCAGCCGCAGCATGGTGCTGGCCGGCGGCGCGGCGACGCTGGCGGCGGGCAAAGTGCGCGAGAAAGTGCTCAATGCCGCTTCACATCTCCTCGAAGCGTCCGCTGCCGATCTGGTGGCGGAAGGCGGAAAAATTTTCGTCGCCGGCACCGACCGCTCGATCACCTTCCGCGAGGTGGCGCGCGCCGTCTATGCCGAAATGGGCCGGCTGCCGCCCGACGCGCGCGGCGAGCTTGCCGCCACCGAAACCTACGATCCGGTGTTCGGCACCACGACCTCGGCGACGCATATCGCCGTGGTCGAGATCGATCCGGAAACCTACGAAGTGCGCGTCGAGCGTTTCGCCGTGGCCGAGGATTGCGGCCGGCTGGTCAATCCACTGATCGTCGACGGCCAGGTGCACGGCGGCGTCGCCCAAGGCATCGGCGCCGCGCTCTTCGAAGAAATCGTCTACGACGAGCAGGGCCAGATCATCACCGCGAGCCTGGTCGATTATGTTGTCCCCTCGGCCTGCGAGATACCGCCGATGCAAGTCATGCATCTTGAAAGTATTTCGCCGACCACGCTCGGCGGCTTTCGCGGCATGGGCGAAGGCGGCACTATCGGCGCACCGGCCGCGGTCGCCAACGCCGTCGCCGATGCGCTCTGCCCGCTCGGCATCGAGATCAACGAGCTTCCGGCAACGCCGGAGCGCCTGTTCCGACTGATCGAAGCGGCGCGGGCGCGCACCAAATCATGAAAGGGCGAACATGGATCTCAATCTGACGGGAAAGATCGCCTTGGTGACGGGCGCGACCAGCGGCGTCGGCAGCGAGATTGCGCTGAGCCTTGCCGCCGAAGGCGCAAGCGTTGCCGTCAATTACCGCTCTTCGGGTGATGAAGCGGATGCGCTCGTCAAAGATATCGTTGCGAAAGGCGGCAAAGCCAAAGCCTACAAGGCCGACGTCGCAGATTTTACCGCCGTGCAGGCGATGGTCGAAAACATCGTCAAAGATTTCGGCGGCCTGAATATTTTGATCAACAATGCCGGGCTCGCCATCCGCCAGCGCTTCATGGAGACAAAGCCGGACGATTGGCATCGCCAGATCGACGCCTGCCTCTACGGCGCGATCCATTGCTGCTACGCCGCCGCACCGCATCTCGATGGCGGCAAGAACGGCCGTATCGTCAGCGTGATCGGCGATTCCTCCCGCGTCGGCGAATCCGGGCTGGCGATCGTCGCCGCCGCCCGCGCCGGCGTCATCGCGCTGATGAAATCGCTGGCGCGCGAATTCGGCCGCTCCGGCACCACCGCCAACACCGTGTCGCTCGGCCTGGTCGAGACGCCGCACGACAAAGAGTGGGTCGACGCCAACCGCGAAAAACTTGTGAAGCTTTATCCGCTGCGCCGGCTCGGCCTGCCCGAAGACGTGGCGCCGATGGTCGCGCTGCTCGCTTCGCCGCATAGCGGCTGGATCACCGGCCAGGTGCTCAGCATCAGCGGCGGCTACAGCATGGTTTGAGGGAAGCGATGCTGCACACCGACCTGATCGCCCCAATTCCGGAATTGCTGCGCCGGCACGCCGCCGCGCGCGGCGACAAAATCGCTTACCGCGACGCGCAGACGTCCGTGACTTATGCCGGACTGCTCGAGCGCACCGGCAAGCTCGCCGGCCATCTCGCCGACCACGGCATCGCGCCGGGCGACACCGTCGCGATCATGTTGCCGAATTCGGTGCAATGGGTGGAGACCTGCTTCGCCATTGCTCGCGCCGGCGCCGTCAGCGTGCCGATCAGCTATGACTCCACCGAAAGCGAAATCAGCTATCGACTCACCGACGCCAACTGCAAAGCGGTGATCACGACCGCCGAGCGCGGCGGTCTGTTCGCACGGCTGCAAGCAACCGCGGCGAATTTGAAAACGCTGATCGTGACCGATCGCGGCCAATGCAGCGCCCCGTCGCTTCGTTACGAGACGCTGGCAGCATCGCCGCCGAAATCCGAGCCGCGCGATCCCGCGTCGCTGCACGAGACCTCGTTCATTCTCTACACGTCGGGCACCACCGGCCGCGCCAAGGGCGTGCAGCTCACGGTGCACGGCATGTTGTGGATCGTCGCTGCCTGCTGGGCGCCGATCACCGGTCTTTCCGAGCGCGACACGGTGCTCTCCCCGCTGCCGCTGTTTCATTCCTTCGCGTTGAATCTGTCGGTGCTCGGCATCCTCGCGGCCGGCGCCAGCGTCTTCATCATGGAGCGGTTCTCGACCAGCGAGGCGGTGCGGCTCCTCAAAACCGGCGCGTTCACCTACTTCCCCGGCGTGCCGACCATGTTCCACTATCTGTTGCAGGCGACGCGCGGCGAGACGGGCCTGCGCTTTGCCAATCTCCGGCTCTGCGTCTCCGCCGGCGCCATCATGCCGGCGACGCTCAATCGCGAGTTCGAAAGCCATCTAGGCGTGCCGTTGCTCGACGGCTACGGCATCACCGAAACTTCGACCATGGTGACGATGAACTGGCCCACCGGGCAGCGCGTGCTCGGCTCGTGCGGCTTTCCGGTGCCGGGGCTTGCAGTGCGCATCGTCGATGCCAATGGCCGCGACGTCGCGGCGAACCAGGAGGGCGAGTTGATCGTCCGCGGGCCCAATGTCATGCCCGGCTATCACAACAAGCCGGAAGAAACCCGCAATGCGTTGCGCGCCGGCTGGTATCACACCGGCGACCTGGCCAAGAGCGACGCGAACGGATTCCTGACCATCACCGGCCGGCTCAAGGAGCTGATCATCCGCGGCGGCCAGAATATTGCGCCGGCCGAGATCGAGGAAGTGGTGAACACGTTTGCGCCGGTGCTCGACTGCGCCGTGGTCGGCGTGCCGCACGAGCATCTCGGCGAAGTGCCGGCGCTGTTCGTGGTGCCGCGGCCGGGCCATACGATCGAGATCGAAGTTTTGCTCGGCCATTGCCGGGAAAAGCTGTCGGCCTACAAGGTGCCGCACAGCGTGCAATTCATCGCCGAGATTCCGCGCACCGGATCGGGCAAGATCATTCGCTATAAGCTGCGTGAAACAATGAAAGCGTGAGGGAAACAAACCATGCGGATCGTCGATCTTTCAGTTGCGCTCAAGGCCGGCATCGCGTCCGATCCTCCAAGCATGCTGCCGCGCATAAAGTATCTCGACCATCACGACGGCGCCAAGGAGTTCATGGCCTGGTTTCCGGGGCTCAAGGCCGAGCAGTTGCCCGATGGCGAAGGCGCGGCGATGGAGCAGATCACACTCAGCACCCACAACGGCACCCATCTCGACGCGCCCTGGCATTTCGCCAGCACCCAGGACGGCGGCAAGCCGGCGCTAAAGATCGACGAGGTGCCGCTGGAATGGTTTTTCTCGTCGGGCGTAAAACTCGACTTCCGGCAAAAACTCGACGGCTATGTCTGCCAGGCCGACGACGTCAAGCGCGAGCTCGACCGCATCGGCTATACGTTAAAACCGCTGGACATCGTGCTGGTGAACACCGGCGCCGCGACGTTCTATGGCGCACCGAACTATCTCGACAAGGGCTGCGGCATGGGCCGCGAGGCGACACTTTATCTGCTCCGGCAGGGCGTGCGCGTCACCGGCATCGATGGCTGGAGCTGGGACGCGCCATTTTCGTTCACCCACAAGCGCTTCCTCGAAACCGGCGACGCCAGCATCATCTGGGAAGGCCACAAAGCCGGCCGCGAGATCGGCTATTGCCACATGGAAAAACTCACCAATCTCGACCAACTGCCGCCGTTCGGCTTCAAGGTCGCCTGCTTCCCGGTGAAGATCGAAGCGGCGTCGGCGGGATGGACGCGGTGTGTGGCGATGGTGGATGAGTGAGGCGCGCTAGCGCTCCCTAGGGATTAAGTAGAATTGCTTTCATGCCAAGCTTCAGGAGCCCAAGTCTCATGTTCGATTTCGACCGCATCATCGAGCGCCGCGGCACACACTCATCTAAGTGGGACAGTATTGCTCGCCTTTCGGGCATCGAGTCGCCCGATGCGATTGCGATGTGGGTGGCGGACATGGATTTCGCCGCGCCGCCAGGAGTGACGTCAGCCCTCACCGCCGAGATTCAATGCGCCGTTCACGGCTATTACGCAGACACCGGTAGCTGGGCGGCCGCGCTCGCGGACTGGATGGCGCGCCGCCATGGCCTGCGGATTGATCCGCGTTGGGTGAGCCCAACGCCCGGGATTGTTTCCGGGCTCGGTCTTATCCTTCAGGCTGTCAGTACGCCCGGCGACGAAGTCGTCGTCTTTCCGCCAGCCTATCACGCATTTCGCAGGATCATTGTTGCCAATGAGCGACGCATTCTCGATGCGCAGCTTGTCGAGACTGATGGGCGCTACGCGATGGATCTTGATGCGCTACGCGCCAAGCTGACGCCGCGAACGAAAGTCGTTTTCCTCTGTAGCCCGCACAATCCCGGCGGGACCGTCTGGTCGCCCCCCGAGCTTCGCGCGCTGGCGGCCTTATGCGTCGAGCATGACTTGATCCTGGTTTCCGACGAGATCCATTGCGATCTCGTTTTCGACGGCGCGAAGCACACGCCGACGATCACGGCCGCGCCCGAGATCGCGGATCGTCTGATCACCTGTGTCGCCGCGACGAAGACCTTTAATCTGGCTGGCGCGCACGTTGGCGCGTGCTTCACCTCGAATGCCACGTTGAAGCATAAGCTTGATGCGCGCATTGCGGCGAGCGGCCTTGGTTCCTACAACAGGTTCGGCATGATCGCGACCGAGGCGGCGTGGCGGACAGGTGAAACGTGGCTCGATCACTTGCTGCCTTATCTTGCCAAGAACCGCGATCTATTCGATGCGCGCATTGAGGCCGCAGTTCCCGGCGCACGCTCGATGCGTCTCGACGCCACCTATCTCGCATGGGTCGATTTTTCCGGAACCGATTTGGCGCCCAAAGAGATTGCCGACAGAGTCAAGAAGCGCGCCCGCATCTTTGCCAGCCCCGGCGAGCAGTTTGGACCAGGCGGAGAAACATGGCTGCGCTTCAATTTTGCTACGCCGCGCTCGATTCTCGAGGAAGCACTTTCGCGATTGGAGGACGCGTTTCAGGATTTGCGCGTGCCCAAGTGAGCCAGAAACGCAACCCGTTTGTTCGGTGCATTTTGCACTTAGGTTTGCACGGCGGCTATTCAATGATTTCGGGGACTTGTTGGCGAAATCGCTGCAAAAAAACGGCCGGCAAATGTGCCGGCCGTGCGCTTTTCTGCCAAGTGTCGTCGTCCGACAACGCTTCATCCTCAGTCGGACAGTTTAAAACCAAGTTCGCGTTCAATGTCGGTCATGCTCTTCCAGCCTTGGCTCACGCGAAGCGAGCGCACCATGGCGCGAGCATCGCGGCCGGCCCGCTGGTCCATCGGAACGCGGAAATCCAGCATAATGCTGTCCGGCTCAGTGCCGGATGTAATGAAAACACCATAGTCATCGCCGCCGCCTTGCAGGCTAAGGAAAGGACGGGAGCTTTCAGCATACATTGCCGTTCCCGAGTACCAACAGGATGCGGAGATTTTCATCATGAAGTGGTGCTCAAGACGGTGCCTATCGAGCACGTCCGGCTCATCGCCGGGGTTGGAAAAGTTGGCAACAAACTCGTCGTAGGATTTAGTTTTGAGCGCGTGGCGGATCAGCGTCAGCATTCGCACGATTTGGCTTGCGCGCGCCTCAATCGCGTGCCTTCGACGGCGAAAGTTCACTAGGGCAACGGGCAATAGGGCCAATAACAAGAGCGCGAGGATAAGGCCCCCGACCGTTGCGCCGGCAAGAAGTGACTCGCCGAACGGCCTTCCTCCCAAAAGATTGTAGGATGCGGCGAGGAAGGCGAAGAGGCCAAAGATACCCAATGCCCCGAGAATATCGTTACGCATTCGAAGGCTTAGGGTTTGGGCGCAAGTCCATGTGCGGGACGCAGATGGAATTCCACTTCGTATTCGAAAAGATGCACGTTCGGCACGATGGACGCGGCGTAACGAAGATTTTCACTGATAGACTTTGCAACAATGACGCCAAAAACTTCGCGGCCTTTGCCAATGGTCTGCTGAACCCATCCCATATATCGAGCTAACTGGCCCATCGCCCTGTCTGGGCTGTTGGCCCGTTTCAGTTCAAATACGAAGAAGGCTTCCTTATCATCAACGGCCAGAATGTCGATTGGGCCTACTGCCGAGGGAAATTCAATTCCGTCTCGACCTGTGGCGTCCACAAAAAGGCGAAGGCGCTTTCCATTGATTGAAATGGTGTTCAGATTTGATGCGAGAAAGTCTCGCAACTGGTATTCAAGAGAAAAAACTGGCTGGTTGTCGTCATCGTCGAGCGTCTCATTCGGTCCAAGGACTTCGCCTACCACCTGAATTTCGGTGCCGGGCTGGATCAACCTAATCTCGGTCGGGGTTTCCTGCATGGTCCACCCCAAGCGTCGCAAGGCACCCCGCAATTGATGAGATGTACTCGCGTTGGGATCGAGTCCGACTGGAATTTCGGGGTGCTGGCGCAGCCATTCCTTGAGCGGATGGATTTCAACTCCACCATCTTCCCGTGGAAGCACTACGTTGTGGCGTTGAATAGGCACCCCATCCCTCGCGCTGGACTGGATGGAGGTTACCTTAGCACCAGCCGGAACCGGACCGCCATGGCCCGACCAATACTTGACGGCCGTCGCAATCGCTCGCGACGGCCGTCCTTCTCACGAACTTCCCCAATTCACGCTCGATTGCTACGGGCATGACGCGGGCGTGATCCTTTGGTCAGCAGCGTGTAGCTCAAAATCAGCGATTTTTCCGTCCGGGATGGTTGTCCTTTTTCACGGCGCTTGCCGGTCATTATCACGTCGGCACCCAGCAGACGCTTAATGCGTGCTCCAATGCGCTTATTGATGCGCGCCTTCTCCGGATGACCGAACGTGAATGGATCACACCCGACAGCTCGCGCATACGTCTCAATGTCCTCATCCCTGATTTGTCCGAAAACGCGCCCGGTTACGTGTTCGTCCCATTTCCCGGTCTGCTGATAGCCTGCAACCTTCGCATCAACGACCGCCATTAGCTTCGCTTCCTCTTCGATCTGAGTACGACGCTCGTCGCTAATAAGATCGTCGTTCTTATCTGTGACGCGCTTTCGCACTATCTCCTCGACGGCTTCGCCAGGGTCTACCTTGTTCCGATCCGCATAGGCCAGAAGCCCCACGTAAACGTTCGGCGAGAACCGAACCGTCACCTGTGGCTCCTCATTCTTTTGGATGGTCATTTTACGCTCCTCAGTCAGGTTTAATGTGTGGCGCAGTAAGACTATAAATCTGACTGAGCGTCAAGTGTCGCCAATGACTGTCGCCATGATGCCAGGTAAGTAGTTGATTTTATTATCTGGCGCTCCCTAGGGGAATCGAACCCCTGTTTCAGCCTTGAGAGGGCCGCGTCCTAGACCGCTAGACGAAGGGAGCTTGCCCTGGAAATAAACGCGATGGCCCCGCCATGCAAGCGCGTTGGCGGGCCGGCGTGGCCGTCACGGCTCGGTGGCGAACTGCAGCCGGCCGGTTTGCTTCAAGGTCTTGATATCGAAGGTCCGCAATTCGCTGGCGCCGCCGATGTCGATCAGCACCGCGACGCGGCCGGCAGATGCCGACGTCGAGAGCACCCGCGCGCCCTTCGGCAGGGTGATGATGCCGTCGAAGCCAACGGGGCCGCCGTTATTGAAAACACGGTAGCCTATCACGCTGACGACGGCAGCGATTGCGATCAGGGTGGTGATGGCCGATATGATCATCATCAGCCGCGTCCGCGCCACCAGGGCTTCGGCATCGGCGTTGGGCGGATTAGCGGATACGTTGTTATTAGATATTTGGGCCATGGCTGTCAGTGTAACGCAGAAATCCTTCGTCGTCGCCGAACCGGAAGCCGGCGAGCGGCTTGACCGCGTGCTCGCCCGCCAAGTCGCCGAACTGTCCCGGTCGCGGCTCAAAGCGCTGATCGAGGCCGGCGCCGTCACGGTCGACGGCCACACGATCCGCGATCCCAATCACCGGGTCAATTCCGGCGCCACGATCGCCGTCAACGTGCCGCCGCCGGAGCCGGCCAAGCCCGCCGCCGAGGCCATTCCGCTCCGCGTGATTTACGAGGATGACGACATCGTCGTGATCGACAAACCCCGCAACCTCGTCGTTCATCCCGCCACCGGCAACTGGACCGGAACCCTGGTCAATGCGCTGATCGCCCATTGCGGCGATAGCCTTTCCGGCATCGGCGGCGAGCGCCGCCCCGGCATCGTGCATCGCCTCGACAAGGACACCACCGGCGTCATGGTGGTGGCGAAGAACGACCGCGCCCACCAGGCGCTGGCGGCGCAATTCGCCGATCATGGCAAGACCGACGAGACGTTCGAGCGGAGCTATCTGGCCCTGGTCTGGGGGGCGCCCGATCGCCCCCACGGTGTCGTCGACAAGCCGATCGACCGTCACCCCAAGGCCCGCGAGCGCATGGCGATCCGCCAAGGCGGCCGCGAGGCGGTCACCCGTTGGCAGGTGCTGGAGCGCTACGCGGGCAAGCCCGGGCCCCGCCGGATCGGCAGGGCCGGGAAGCCGGAAAAGCCCGAAGCGCCGGTGGCGGGCCTGCTGGCTTGCCGGCTGGAAACCGGCCGGACCCACCAGATCCGGGTCCATTTGGCCTCAATCGGCCATCCGGTCATGGGCGACCAAGTCTATGGCGGCGGATTCCGCACCAAAACGGCCCTTTTGCCGCCGGATGCCCAGGCGGCGCTCGACACCCTTGGCAGGCAGGCACTCCATGCCCATATATTGACGGTGAAACACCCGTCCACCGGGGAGATTCTTACTTTCCGGTCGGAACTACCACCCGAACTCGCCCGTTTGCGTACTGCCCTGGCCGCCCCTGGCGGAGACCGGGGATAGACTGTCGGGGATAAACGTAACGATTTGCTCGCAATGCATAATCACACATGGATCGGAAAGGATCACGGCTGCGTCGCGCGCATGTGACGCCGCTTGACTTCCATCGGTCCGATTCGACCGTGTATGCTGCAACTGCGAGATAATGGAACTGGCGCCGTCGGCTCGGGGAGCGACGGTGTCGTTGGCCCGCCGCTCTGCGGGGGCTTGAAGATGGAGGGCGCTGTCATGGCCCAAACTGCTGCATTGCCCATTTTATCGGGCGAAACCGGTCTCACCCGGTACCTGGAAGAAATCAGGCGGTTCCCGATGCTGGAACCGCAGGAAGAATTCATGCTGGCCAAACGCTGGCGCGAGCACGGCGACCGCGATGCGGCGCATCGGCTCGTCACCAGCCATTTGCGGCTCGTGGCCAAGATCGCCATGGGCTATCGCGGCTATGGCCTGCCGATCGCGGAAGTCATCTCCGAAGGCAATGTCGGGCTGATGCAGGCGGTCAAGCGCTTCGAGCCCGATAAGGGCTTTCGGCTGGCGACCTACGCCATGTGGTGGATCAAGGCGGCGATCCAGGAATACATCCTGCGCTCGTGGTCGCTGGTTAAGATGGGCACCACCGCCAACCAGAAGAAGCTGTTCTTCAACCTGCGCAAGGCGAAGAGCAAGATTTCCGCCCTCGACGAAGGCGACATGCGGCCCGATCAGGTCAAGCTGATCGCCAAGCGACTCGGTGTCACCGAGCAGGACGTCATCGACATGAACCGCCGGCTCGGCGGCGATGCGTCGCTCAACGCGCCGATCCGCGAGGACGGCGATTCCGGCGAGTGGATGGATTGGCTGGTCGACGACAGCGTCAGCCAGGAGAGCCGGCTCGCCGAATCCGAGCAGTCGAACAACCGCCATAAGGCCTTGGGCGACGCGCTCACGGTGCTCAACGATCGCGAGCGCCGTATCTTCGAGGCGCGCCGCCTCGCCGACGATCCGATCACGCTCGAAGAGCTCGCCGACGAGTTCGGCGTGTCGCGCGAGCGCGTCCGGCAGATCGAGGTGCGCGCCTTCGAGAAGGTGCAGAAGGCGGTCAAGAACTCGATCGCGCATATGGAAAATCCCGAGGCCGCCGCTGCGGCCTCGGCGATGCACTGAATTCTCTCTCGCTTGAACGTATCTAGCGACCACTCCGAATATTCGTAACCTCGGCGAGGCATGCTTCGGCACGGCGCGCGAAGATGACCGCGCCTTGCCGGCGAGCGCTGTCGCGTGCCGTCGCGAAAGCCCGTCGCGCCTCGTCCTTGTTGCCGCGCCCGAGCGTCAGCAGACATTCGCCGCGCAAGCGGTAGATTTCCGGCACATAAAAGCCGACCCCCGGCTCGTCGATGCCGGCGATCGCGCGGTCGAGATGGGCCAGCGCATCGGCGGCGCGCCCGGCGCCCAGCAGCACCTCGGCGGCCAAGCCGATGAAATACTGCGGCAGCGGACCGGAGGCCGTCGCGCTCACGATTTCCGCGTCGACCAGGTGCGCGGCATCGGCGATGCCGGCGCCGACCGCAATGGCCCAAGCGGTTTGCAGCAGGCTGTTGGCGCGCCATTGCGTCAGCCCGAACTTCTGCGCCAGCGCCACGGCACGGCTCGCGGCCGCATAGACGCCGTCGCGGTCGCCGGCCAACTGGTGGCCGATGGCGATATTGTGCAGGGCATGAGCGAGGGTGTTGGGATGGTCGAGCGCTTCGGCAAGGGCAAGTCCGCGCGCGCCGGCGCGCACCGCGTCTGTCTTGTCGCCCGCCATCTGCAACGCCATGACGCTGCAGACCTCCGCACAAACGCCGGGGTCGTGACCGCCGAAGGCGTGGCCAAGGTGGCGATGGCGGGCAATGTCATAGGTCGCGATGCCGATCCGGCAGTCTTTCAGGGTCGCCGCGACGTCGCCGCGGAAGAATGCCGTCGACCAGCGGCAGTGATGGGCTTCGAGCATCAAATCGCCGTCGCCGGAGCGCTCCGCCAGCGCCAATAGTTCGTCGGCCCGGTCGCGCGCCAGCGCGGTCTTGCGCCTGATATTGGCGTTGAGCCACAGGCCCCATTTGGCCTTGAACGTCGCCGGCTCATCGCCGGTTGCCTCGCCCATCTCGGCGGCGCGCCGATACGCATCCTCGACTTCGGGACTGCCCATGCCGCGCGTGACGATCAACGCCGGACCGAGCTTGAGCAGAAAATCAAGCTGGTGGCGGGTGCGATCCGCGGACGCGGGCAACGCCTCCGCCGCCTTGAGCCCCGCCGAAAAATGCGCGACCGCCTCCTGATAGGCGGACCGGCTGGCTGCGCGGTCGCCGGCCCGCATCCGGTAGTCGCAGGCCGGAGCGGGCAGCCCGGCCTCGGCGAAGTGATAGGCCAGCACTTCCGGCTCGCTCGCCGCAAGCTCGGGGAAGCGCTCTTCGACCGCACGCGCGGTGCGCTCATGCCACTCGCGCCGGCGCGTCAACAGCAAACTGTCGTAGGCGGCGTCGCGCAACAGCGCGTGCTTGAAACTGAAACCCCGCTCCAGACCGCGTCCCTCCGGCAGCAGGATTCCGGCTGCGACCAGATCCGTCAGCGCCGCCTCCAGCGCCGCGCCGCCGCGCGGCACGACCGCATCGAGAATCGCGAATGGAAACTGCCGGCCGACCACGGCGGCGATCTGAGCCACCTCGCGCGCCGCGCCGAGGCGGTCGAGGCGCGCCATCAGCAAATCCTTGAGTGTCGCCGGCACCGTCGCCGCCGCCTCGCCGGCCGACTCCAATATGCTGCGGGTAAATTCCTCGGCGAACAGCGGAATGCCGTCGGTCTTGTCGAGGATCGCGGCGACGGTTTCCGCGGACAGGTCCTCCGATGCGGCGACGCCGGCGACAAGCCGCGCGCAGTCGGCGCGGCCGAGGCGGCCGAGCGAGAGCAGCGTCGAATGGGGCCGCGTCTGCCACGGCGCCGCAAAATCCGGCCGCGCGGTCACCACCGCCAACAATCGCGCCCTGCCGATGCTGTCGGCAAGCTGCGTCATCAATTCGAGCGTGGTGGCATCGACCCAGTGGGCGTCCTCAAGCACCAGCAAGACCGGCTCGGTTTCACCGAGGCGGACGATCTCGTCGACCAGAAGCGCAATAGTCGTCGCCTTACGCTGCGCCGGCGTCAGCGACGGCAGCGGCGCGAGTCCATCCGCCGGGATCGACAACAGCTCCGCCAAGAGCGGCAGCGCCGCCGCATCCGACGCCACGCGCTGCGCGAACGCGGCGCGCAGCTTTTCGATCCGCACGGCGGCGGAGTCCGCGGCCGCAAAGTGGGCGGCGCGGGACAGATGTTTGATGACCGGGAACAGCGCGCTGTCGCTGTAATAGGGCGAACCCTGCAGGTGGATGCGCGCATGCGGCTCGCCGGCCAAGGCCGCGCGCAGCGCCTCGATCGCGCGCGACTTGCCGATGCCGGCCTCGCCGATCACCGTGACGATCTGGCCCTCGCCGCCGCGTGCCAGACGCCAGCGGTCGAGCATCAATCCCATTTCATGGGCGCGGCCGACCATCGGCAGATCGCGGCCGGCGCGGCTGGCGGCGAAACGGCTTTCCACCGCCGCTTCGCCGACCACGCGCCAGGCCGGCACGGGGCGGGCAAATCCCTTCAGCTCGTGCTCGCCGGTAGATTCGAGCTCGAACAATCCGCCCAACAGATTCTGCGTCGCCTCGCTGACCAGGATCGTATCGGGCGCGGCGAGCGCCTGCAGCCGTGCCGCGAGATTTGGCGTTTCGCCGACGATGGCGCGCTCCTGCGCGGCGCCGCTGCCGACGATCTCGCCGACCACGACGAGGCCGGTGGCGATGCCGACGCGCGCCTGAACCCGCGTGCCGTCGGGCAGTTCGATGCCTGCGACTTCGGCCAGGACATTGATCGCGGCGCGAATCGCCCGCTCCGCCGCGTCCTCGAAGGCGCGCGGGAAGCCGAAATAGGCGAGGACGCCGTCGCCCATGAATTTGGCGACGAAGCCGCCGAACCGTCCGATCGCGCCAGCCACGGCGTCCTGATAGCGGCGGATCAGCGCGCCCAGAAGCTCGGGATCGACCGTGCCGGACAGCGCCGTGGAACCGACCATGTCGCAGAACAGCACCGTGACCTGACGCCGCTCGGCGTCGCCGGAAGCCTCGGTGGCCTCGGCGTCGGACGGTTTCAACTTGGCAGCGCCTCGCTCGGCGATCGCCTTCAATAGCCGCCGGCGATTGCCCAATGACAGTCCGAGCTGTTCGAGATCCCGCTCGCTGAGTTCCGGCAGGATGTCGAGGTCGATATCGTTGGCCTCGAACGCGTCGGCATATTGCTCGATTTTGTTGCTGCGCAACCAGTCGCGAAGATCGCTCATGCCGTGAAGTTCCTGGGCCGCGCTGCCGACACGCATAGCGTAACACGAGCAAAACGTATATAAAGTCGAGCGTGCCCCGCGAAAGCGGGGCATTTCGTATGGACGTGCGATTAAGTTCGACTTGAAAGATGCCGACGAATGCCTCGCTACCGGATTGCGGTCGATACGGGTGGGACGTTCTCGGATTTCGTCTATCTCAACGAGGACACCGGCGCGGTTTCGGTCGGCAAAATCCCCTCGACGCCGGATGACCCGTCGCGCGCCATTCTGCAAGGCGTCGAGGCGCTGATTGGGCAAGGCGTCCGCGCGGCCGACGTCGGCTATTTCTGTCACGGCACCACCGTCGGCACCAACGCGCTGCTTGAGGGCAAGGGCGTCAAGACCGGCCTATTGGTCACCGAAGGTTTCCGCGGCATCTACGAAGTCGCCGAGCAGGCGCGGCCCTACGGTACCGCGATCTTCGACGTCATGTACGACAAGCCGGTGCCGCTGGTGCCGCAGAGCCTGACCGGCGAGATCAGGGAGCGCGTCGATTTCCGGGGAAACGTGCTGGTGCCGCTCGACGAGGCCGCGCTGCGCGAGACGTTGCGCGAGCTCAAAGCGCTGAACATTGAAGCGCTCGCCGTGTGCCTCTTGTTTTCGTTTCTCCATCCCGAGCACGAAGCGCGCGTAGGGAAAATCGCGAGTGAGGAAATGCCGGGTTGCGATATCTCGCTGTCCAGCGAAATCCTGCCGCAGATCCGCGAGTACTACAGGCTGAGCACGACGGTCATCAACGCCTACCTGCAGCCAATCCTTAAGCGCTACGTCGAAAACCTCGAGCGCCGCCTCACCGGCGCCGGCGTCACCACGCGACAGAAATACATCATGCAGTCGAACGGCGGCATGTCGACGTTCCCGGCCGCCGCGCGCACCGCCGTCACCACGGTGCTGTCCGGGCCGGCCGGTGGCGTGACCGCGGGCGTTGCCGCCTGCGCCATGACTGGACTCCCCAACATCGTCACCTTCGACATGGGCGGCACCTCTTGCGACGTCGCGCTGATCAAGGACGGTCGGCCGATTTTTTCCAGCCGCGGCAAGATCGAAGGCCGCGACATTGCCGTTCCGATGATGGACATCAACACGGTGAGCGCCGGCGGCGGCACCATCGCCAAGGTGGATCGTTTCGGCGTGCTCGAAGTCGGTCCGCACAGCGCCGGCGCCATGCCGGGGCCGGCCTGCTACGGCCGCGGCGGCGAGGCGGCGACCATCACCGACTGTAATCTCGTGCTCGGCTACCTCAGCGCCGACAATTTCCTCGGCGGCCGCATGGTACTCGACCGCGCCAAAGCAGACGTAGCGCTCGCGCGCATGGCAAAGCCGCTGTCGCTGGATGTCGCTGCAGCGGCCGAAGGCGTCGTGCGCATCATCGAAGTGAAAATGGAGGAAGCGATCAAGGCCATCTCCACCATGCGCGGCCACGATCTGCGCGATTTCATGCTGCTCGCCTTCGGCGGCGCCGGGCCGGTCCATGCCGCGCGCATGGCGCGTGATCTCGGCATGGCCGGCGTGATCGTGCCGCTCTATCCGGGCGTTTTCTCGGCGCTCGGTTTGCTGATGTCCGACGTCAAGCACGATTACATCCGCTCGCGAATGACGCCGATCGGCGCGCTTAGTCCCGACGACGTCAACGCCGTGTTCACGCAATTGGAAGCGCAAGCGCGCGACGACCTGCGCCGTGATGGTTTTTCCGACAATGAAATCCGCATCGAACGGGCGCTCGACCTGCGCTACGCCGGCCAGGGCTACGAAGTCACCATGGCCTGCACGGCCGAGCAGACCACGGCGCTCGACGCGCTGCGCAAAACCTTCGACGCCGAGCACAAAGCTCTGTTCGGCCACATGGCGCCCGAGGAGCCGGTCGAGGTCGTGTCCTATCGCGTGCGCGGCGTCGGTCTGGTACCGGCCGTCGCTATGCCGAAGTTCAAACCGGAAGGCCGTTCGCTGTCTGATGCACTGATCGAAACGCGCCAGGTACGTTTCGACGGCGCGGCCGTATCATGCCCGGTCTATCAGCGCGAAAAGCTCGACGTCGGCTTGACCTTGCGCGGCCCGGCTATCCTCGATCAATTCGATTGCACCACGGTGATCTGCGCCGGCCAAGTCGCCCGCGTCGATGAGTGGAAGAATTTGATTGTGACGGAGGAGAAGTGACCATGTTCACCGTCACCCTGAGGTGCGAGCGAAGCGAGCCTCGAAGGGCGACGGCCCGGGCGCCTCGGCCGTATCCTTCGAGGGCCGCTTCGCGGCCACCTCAGGATGACGGTTCAGAAGCATAGAGATATAACAAATGCCTATCGACGCCGTCGATCTTGAAGTCATCAAGGCGAGCCTCTCCGGCATCGTGCAGGAGATGCAGAACTCGTTGTTCCGCACCGGCTTCTCCACCATCGTGCGCGAGTCGCAAGACGCCTCCTGTGCGCTGATGAACGCGCAAGGCGACGTGGTCGCCCAGCACGTCGTGCTGCCGCTGCATATCGGCGCCTTTCCGGCTTGCTGCGCCGCAGTGCTCGCCGCATACGGCGACGCCATCGCCGAGGGCGATGCCTTCCTGATCAATCATCCCTATCAAGGCGGCAGCCCGCACGCGCCGGATATGGCGGTGATCACGCCGGTGTTCGTCGGCGGCGCGCTGTTCGGCTTCTGCGGCTCGATCGCGCATAAGGGCGACATCGGCGGTCCGGTGCCCGGAAGCTGCTCGGGCCAGGCACGCGAGATTTTCAACGAAGGCCTGCACCTGCCGGCGGTGCGCTATCAGCGGCGCTTTACGCAAAACACCGACATCGAGCGCATCATCGCCGCCAACAGCCGCACGCCGGAACTGGTGATCGGCGACATCCGCGGTCAGCTCGGCGCCGATCGGCTCGGCGAGCGGCGGCTGCAAGAGCTCGTCGCCAAATACGGCAAAGACAAAGTGCTGGCGAGTTATGCGCGGCTATTCGAGATCGGCGAAGCGCGGGTGCGCGCGGCCATCGCCGAATGGGCCGACGGCCGCTACGAAGCCGAGCGCTTTGTCGACGACGACGGCATTACGCTGGAACAGCCGGTGCGCATCCACGTGGTCGCCGAGAAAAAAGGCGACCAGCTGCATTTCGATTTTTCCGGCTCGGCCGACCAGACTCAAGGGCCGGCAAACATCCGCCCGCCGTTGGTACAGGCCGCCTGCGCCTATGCGCTGATCTCGCTGATCGATCCGCACATGTATGTGTCGAGCGGGCTGTTGCGCGCCTTCGGCATCACCGCGCGCGACGGCAGCGTGCTCAATCCGCGGTTTCCGGCGCCGGTCAACACCTATAATCCGACCGTGCATGCGCTGGTCGATGCGCTGTTCGCCGCGCTCGGCCCGATCGTGCCCGGAAAGGTGCGCGCCGACGGCAGCGGCAGCCGCTCGATCATCATCGGCGGGCGCTCTACCTCTGCCGGCAAGAGCTACGTGCAATACGAGATCATCGCCGGCGGCGGCGGCGCTCGCGCCACCAAAGACGGCGCGAACGCCATCACCGTCAATCAGAGCAATGCCCGCATCGCGCCGATCGAGATCATCGAGAGCGAGTTTCCGACCCGCGTAGTGCGCTTCGAGCTCGTCCGCGATTCTGGCGGCGCCGGACTTTATCGCGGCGGGCTGGGCATCCGGCGCGAATATCTCAATCTCGCCGACGCGCGGTTCTCGATCCGCTCGATGAAGCACGTCATTCCACCGAACGGTGCGGCAGGCGGCGGCACCGGCCGGCCCGGCGACATCTGGATCAATCCGGGCAGCGACCAGGCCAAACGCCTGCCGACGCGCTACGCCGATTATCCGCTGCAAGAGGGTGACATTTTTCGCCTCGATACGCCCGGCGGCGGCGGCTACGGCGATCCGCTGTCGCGGCCAGCCGAGCGCGTGCTCGCCGATGTGCGCGAAGGCTATGTGTCGCCGGGAGCTGCCGAGCGCGATTACCGCGTGGTGATGACGGCGGATCGAAGCGCCGTGGACGCGGCGGCAACGGCAAGAAAGCGGAGCAAATAACATGGATCAGACAACCGCAGTGAAGCGCACGGGCATGATCGGGCTCGGCGCCATGGGTCTGCAATTCGCCCGGCACATGCTGCGCCAAGGTTTTGACGTCGCCGGCTACGACATCAATGCCGACGCCGTGCGGCGCGCCGAAAACGACGGTATCAGGCATTGCAACTCCCCCGCCGAGATCGGCAAGCACGCCGAAGTCGTCGTCGTCATGGTGGCGACGGACAAACAGGTCGAGAGCGTCGTCGAAGGCTCAGGACTGATTGACGCTCTGGCGCCGGGTTCGGTGATCTGCATCGCAAGCTCAGTCGCGCCGGAAACATGCCGGCGTCTCGCCGCGCTTGCCGCGGCAAAGAACATCGGCGTGCTCGATACGCCGGTAGTGCTCGGCCAGGAAGCCGCCGACAACGGCACCTGCACGGTCTATGTCGGCGGCGAGGAGCGCTGGCTCGATCGCGCACGCCCAGTGCTGCAAACTTTTGGCCGCGACGTGGTCCATCTCGGCGATGTCGGCTCCGGCCAGATCGCCAAGATGATCAACAACATGCTGTTGTGGGCGACCATGGTGGCGAATTTCGAATCGCTGACTTTGGCCAAGCAACTCGGCATGGACATCCCCAAACTCGCCACCGCGCTCGGCCACGGCAGCGGCGCCAACTGGTCGCTGTCGCGCTGGGGCAAGAGCACCGGCAAATGGGCCGAAAAGGATATGGATACCGCGCTCGAATTGGCGCAAGCGGCGAAAGTCGCGGTGCCGCTCGGCGGCCTGGTCGACCAGTTGGTCAAGGGAATCAATCAGGAGAAGATGCGCGCGCTGCTGTCGTAGCGATTAATCCCGCAGCGCGCCGCGCAACGGCCAGCGACACAGAAAAATGATCACGCCGGCCAGCGCGGAAATGGCGGCGATCATCAGGAAGAACGTCGGCTTCTCCATCCGACTCCAGAAACTGCCGAGCCAGCCGGCGAGGAACCCGCCGGTGAAACTCGTCGCCAGCCACACCCCCATCATCATGGAAAGAATTCGCGCCGGCGCCACCTTGGTCACCAGGGACAGCCCGACCGGCGACAGATAAAGCTCGCCCAGCGTGATGATAACGAAATAGCCCATGAGCCATCCCAAGCCCGCCTTGCCGCTGCCGGCATGGAGTGCGGCAACGGCCATGATCAGGTTCGCCGCGGTGACGCCGAAACAACCGAGCGACATTTTGGCGATGGTCGAAGGCTCGGTGCCGCGCGCGGCCTGCCGCGTCCACAGCGCGACGATGAACGGCGTGAAGGCAAAGATCAGGAACGGATTGAAGGCGAGAAACCACGTCGTCGGGATTTGCGCGCCGACGCCGAACAGGGTGAGCGTGCGGTCGGTGTTGGCGTCAGCCCACAGCACGGTGGTATTGCCCATTTGCTCGTAGGTCGCCCAGAACAATGTGTTGGGCACGAACAGCACGAGCAACGCGATAATGGCGCGCCATTGATCGCGGTCGAGCGGCTTGCTCTCGACATGCGCGGCCCTCGCCTTGTGCAGTTCGTCCTGCGGCAACAACGGCAACGCGTAGAGATAGATCGACAGCCCGATGCACATGCCGACGCCGGCAGCGGCAAAGCCGTAATGCCAGCCGACCTTCTCGCCGAGCGTGCCGCAGATGAGCGGCGCCAGGAACGCGCCGACATTGATCCCGACATAGAAGATCGAATAGGCGCGGTCGCGGCGCGGATCGCCGGCCGCATAAAGCCCGCCGACCTGGGTCGATATATTCGGCTTGAACGCGCCGTTGCCGAGAATGAGCGCCAACAGCGCAAACAGGAACAGCTGCTCGACCGCCATCATGAAATGGCCGATCGCCATCAGGACGGCGCCAATGATGACGGTGCGGCGTTGGCCGATCACGCGGTCGGCCAATAGCCCGCCGAAGATCGGCGTGAAATACACCAGCGCGGTATAAAAGCCCCAGATCTGCGACGACAGCGGCTGCACGTCGAGCGGGCCGAAAATGCCTTCGAGCGCGCTCTTCACCGTGAGGAGGCCGCGCACACCGCCTGAATGCTCGGGCAGCAGCAGGTATTTCGTCATGTAGAGCACGAGCAGCGAGCGCATCCCGTAATACGAGAAGCGCTCCCACATCTCGGTGGTGAACAGGAAAGTGAGACCCCGCGGGTGGCCGAAAATCTCGGAACGGCCACCGGGGCGATCCACGGCAATAGCGGCGGCGCGATCAACCACCGGCATACCCCGTCTTGTCATGCTCCGCGAAGGCGGGGCACCCAGTAATCGCCGACTGCACTTGAATATCCTCCACCGCTAGTGATTACTGGATCATCCGCCTTCGCGGACGATGACAAGCCGGATGATGACAATAAAGCAAGTCGGACGCTACGGAGGAGCCATGCTTGGCCGCGCGATTGCCCTGGCATCAAGCTTCTGCAGCCTCACCTTGCTGGCACACGCCGCGGAGCCGACCTTGCTGCACGTCAACACCTTTCCCACCGCGCGCTCGTTGCCGTTTTACGTGGCGCTCGATCGCGGCTTCTTCGCCAGGCGCGGCTTGAAGGTCGAGCTCGAATTCACCGAAAGCTCCGAACGCCAGCGCCAAGGGCTCGCCGGCGGCACCGTCGATATCGTGCATTCGGCGGTCGACAACGCGGTGGCCATGATCGACGTCGCCAAGGCCGACATCGTGATCGTCTCCGGCGGCGACAGCGGCACCAACGAGCTCTACGTCCAGGATACGATCAAGGAATTTTCCGACATCCGCGGCAAGGCCATCGTCGTCGATGCCACCAACACCGCCTATGCGCTGCAGGCGAGGAAAATCTTAGGCCTGCACGGGCTGCGCGACGGCACGGACTACTCGCTCAATCCGGTCGGCAACGGCCAGCGGCGCCTCAAAGCCCTGCTCGACGACAAGAACAATGCCGGCGCCATCCTCAACCTGCCCTACTCGCTGCAAGCTGCAGCCAAAGGCATGCGCAGCCTCGGCCGCACCACCGACATGCTCGGCCCGTATCAGGCCGGCGGCGCCTTCGTGCGCCGCGCCTGGGCGCGCGACAATGCCGCGACGCTGGAGAATTATCTCGCCGCCTTCGTCGAGGCGCTACGCTGGTCGCTCGATCCGAACAACCACACCGAGGCGGCCGCCATTCTGGTCGACAAGCTCAAGCTGCCGCAGGATGTCGCGGAGAAGAGTCTCGCGCTGATGGCGGAGCCCGGTTTCGGCTTCGCCCGCGATGCCGCCTTCGACATGGCCGGTTACAAGAACGTGCTGGCGCTGCGCGCCGAGGTCGAAGGCGGCGTGCCGTCCGATCCGCAACACTACATCGATCTCAGCTACTATGATCGCGCCATGACGCTCGTGAACAAGTGAGGAGCTAAAAATGCCCGCCACCACCCCCGAAGAAGCAAAAAACTTTCGGCTGCTCGGCCACGACGCCTCGGCGGCGTGGGGCGGCGGCAGCCTCGTCCAAGTTCACAAAGGCCACGCCTATGTCGGCGCGGTCGGCGGCTCGAGCTATAACGGCCCGGAAGGTTTTACCGTGCACGACGTGCGCGATCCGACAGCACCGAAAAAAGTCGGCGAATTCCGCGCGCCGCCCGGCATCCATTGCCACAAGCTGCGCATCGTCGGCGACGATCTGCTCTACGTGAACTCGGAACGGCTCGCCGGTGACAAGGGCAAGAACGCGCGCGCCGGCTTTTTCATCTTCGACGTCTCGACGCCGTCCGCGCCAAAACCGATCGGCTTCTACGACATGCCGGGCTCCGGCCCGCACCGCTTTGGCGTCGATCTCAAGCGCGGCCTTGCCTTCATGCCCAACGACGCGCCGGGCTGGAACAAGCGCGTGATCTGGACCCTCGATATCCGCGACCCGCTCAAGCCCGAGGTGATCAGCATCTGGGGCCTGCCGTGGATGAAGACGGATTCCGACGAAGTCGGTAACGATCCGATGCCGGCCGAGGAAGCGGTCACCTTGCACGGCCCGCCGATGATCCGCGGCAACCGCATGTATTGCGCGTGGTGGGGCGGCGGCATGTCGATCATCGACTGCACTGACCTGCGCGCCATGAAGCTCGTCGGCCACATCAAATGGTCACCGCCGTTTCCGGGCTCGACCCACACCTGCTGGCCGCTCGGCGACCGGCCCTATCTCATCGTCACCGACGAGGCGCGCTCAAAAGAAAAATTCTGGGACGCGCAATTCATGTGGGTGATCGACGCGCGCGACGAAACCAATCCGCTGCCGGTCGCCACCTTCATGCCCGACCGCGAAAAATATTACGACCGCCCCGGCCGCTTCGGCGCGCACAATATTCTGGAAAACCTGCCGGCGGAGGGGCCATGGAAGGACATCGTGTTCCTGACCTATTTCAACGCCGGGCTACGCGCGGTGAACGTCAGCGACCCGCTGCATCCCAAGGAAGTCGGCTGCTACGTGCCGGAGCGGCCGGACGGCACCCCGGGGATCCAGTCGAACGACATCGGCTCAGACGACGACGGTCGGCTCTATCTCATCGACCGCTGGGGTCAGGGCATGCATATTTTGGAATATACGGGCTAGCTCTTCGTCGCGCCCGCCTGCCCGCGCCGCTGCACGCGCATTTCCAGCCACCGCAGACCCGCGACGATGACCAGCAGCGGCAGGATTTGCAGCACGCCCAGCGCCGCGACGGCGCCGTAGCTGCCGCCCTCCTCCCACATGGTGAGGCTGACGGTGCCGAGCACGCTGGTGCCCGGCCCGACCAGGAACACCGAGGCGCCAAGCTCGCGCACCGAGAGCACGAAGACGTAGATCCAGGCCGCCAGCAAAAACGGCAGGAGCAGCGGCAACAACACGCGCAGGAAAATCTGGCCGAGGCTTGCGCCGGAGACTGACGCCGCTTCCTCGAGCTCGCGATGGATTTGCGTAATGCCGCTCGAGGCGAAGCGCATGCCGTAAGGCAGGCACAGCGTCACGTAGGCGACGAGCAGAATCCAGATGGTGTTGTAGATCGGTATCGGCACGACCAGATAGGTGAACAGGATGCTGGCGCCGACGATCACGCTCGGAATCGCGATCGGCGCCGAGGCCAACGCGTCGAGCAGCCAGGCAAAGCGCGACGCCGAGCGCCGCGCCATCCAGGCCATCACCAAAGTGAGCGCGACGACGAACGTCGCCGCCATGGCGGAGACGACGACGCTGGTGCGCACCGCGTTGAGGAACACCGGATAGCTGAGGATGAAGCGATAATTCTCCAAGGTCGCCTGAGCCGGCGAACCCATGAACGGCTGCGACAGGTTGCGGAAGAACGACTGCCAGGCGAGCGTAAACAGCGGCAGGCCGAGCGCGACCAGGAACATGAAGCCGATGGCACCCGCCACCGGCCAGCGCCAGCGGCCGAGCTCGATGCGGGTCGGCTTGTAACCTTTGCCGGTGATCGTGGCGAAGGCCTCGGCGTTGCGGGTGGCGCGGCGATAGAAATAAACCGCGACGAGGCAGGTCAGCAGCAAGGTCAGGCTCAGCGCGCTGGCGACGCCGAATGCCGGCGGCGCGCTTGAGGTGGCGCTCTGGATTTCCGTGGTGAAGACGTCGATGCGCGCCGGCCGGCCGATCAGGCGCGGCACTTCATAAGAGGACATTCCCATGATGAAGAGCAGCAGCAGGCCGGAGAGTATCGCCGGCCGCAGCAGCGGCAGCGTGATCTTCGGCAGCACGTGCCAGTAGCGGCCGCCGGACATCAGCCCGGCCTCCTCCATGCGCACGTCGAGCGCGCGCAGCGCCGGGCCGATGGCGAGATAAGCCAGAGGAAAATAATGGCTCGACAGCGCCCAGATCATGCCGGCCATGGTGTAGATGTTGACCGGCGCGCTGCTCAGGTGGAATGCCGATTTCGCAATGGCATTGACCCAGCCGATATTGGGGCTGAGCACAAAAATCCACGCCATCGCCATGAGCAGGCCGGGAACGGCGAACGACAGCAGCGCCAGATTGTGAAACAGCGTGCGCCCCGGCGCATCGGTGCGTTCGACCGCCCAGGCGACGAAGCCGCCGATAAAAAATGTCACGATCGCTGTGCCCAGCGCGTAGACGACCGAGTTGGCGAACAGGCGCAGGATGCGCGTAGAGGCGTAGGCCTCGACGAAATTATCGAGCGTGAAAGCGCCAAAACCCAGTCCGGTATCTTCGGTGAACGCGGTGACGAGCAACGCCGCGACCGGCACCAGCACCAACCAGATGCCGATGGCGACGCAGACGATCAGGAGAATGTTCGGGTGGCGCCAGCGCGAAGCGGACGCCGTCACAGTTAGAAAGTCTGCGGGTCCATCGGCCGCCGTCACAGGCTTCGATCTCCCCGCTTGCTCCCCCCTCTCCCCAGCGGGAGAATCGTAGTATCATAAACACATGATATCACTTGTATATTTTCACTGTAATTTACCTGTGTACATAGTGTGTAGATTAATTTGAGAATTTTACGGCTGAGGGGCTCGCGGGAGTGTGAGCTATCACATGTCCACCTAAATCAACCACACATTTGTGGACTTTGCGAGGCTGGCGGACCGCGATCAATTTTCATTACGGGCTGCTCATTATTTCATGATAGTATGATCTCATGATTTTATGATTCGCCGGCATAGGATAAAGGCGCATGACAACGATGAAGCGATCTATGCATAATGGCCGTCGGCCAAAAAGCCTGAACTTTAATGGCGGCGGGCGGGAAGTGCCGCTTCAGATTATGGTCCCGGAATCCATTCGCCGACAAGTAGCGATGCTATGCGCGGATCGCGGTGAAAATATTCGGACCACAGTATTGCGGGGGCTGAGGGCTGTCGGAGTCCAGATAGCAGAGTCTGAATTAGCCGACCGTCGTGGTCGCCGACGCAGGGAGTGACCGTCGATGGCTCGAAGCGACTTATTGATAAATTTGGTCAAGGCAGGTGTCACCGGAGATACCGGAACATTCCGTCGAACCGTGGATGCAATTGTCGCCGAGGAGCGTGCGAAACAACATAATGTCGTTGCGGACCAGCTAGAGAAGGTAGCCGCTGCAAACGGCACAAACGGAGTATCGACCTTTATGCGCCATACTCCCGACGGCCATAACAAGGCCAGGGATTTTATTGCCGAAGTCATGCCACAGCGAAAGCTGGATGATATTGTATTGCCGGATTTGACGCGCCTTGCAGTCAGTCAACTTATCGAAGAACAACAGCGTGCAAACATATTGCGATCTCATTCACTCGAACCACGCCACAGGGTTTTGCTTGTAGGGCCTCCGGGCAATGGCAAGACAACACTGGCTGAGGCAATTGCGGAGAGTTTGGCAATTCCATTTTTTGTCGTTCGTTATGAAGCCATGATCGGAAGTTTTCTGGGCGAAACCGCCGCGCGACTAAAGCGCGTCTTTGATTACGCCCGTACTACGCCGTGCGTGCTTTTTTTTGATGAATTTGACGCTGTGGGAAAAGAGCGTGGTGACACACATGAAACTGGTGAAATTAAGCGCGTCGTCACTTCCCTCTTAATGCAAATTGATGACCTGCCAAGCTACGTCGTCGTTATTGCGGCAACAAATCACGCCGAACTTCTTGATCGCGCGGTGTGGCGACGGTTTCAGTTGCGCCTGACCTTGCCTGCGCCGTCGCTGAAGGAACTTTCAGCATTTATTGGGATGCTATCGCAAAAAACTGATTTCATACTTGGAATCACGCCAATGCAAATCGCGAAGGCATTAGGCCGCGTCAGTTATGGCGAGGCTGAAGAGTTTTTCCTGAGCGTTTTGCGGCGGCAGATATTGTCTGTTGGACAGAGTCAGCCTACGGAGACCATTCGCGAACAACTGAAATTATGGGCGGTGCGTGCGCGGAGCGCGGGCAGAGGCCGGAGAGAAGATAGTGCCGGATCGTCCGCTTCTTAATCTGCCCGAGGCACTGCCTGCTGCGCCACATGCCGCAACAGGCGGCGGAGGGAAAATTTCTCGACCCTCGCGTGACCGCCAGCGTGAACGGCTGGACCCGAAGTTCGATCGCTTATCACGCGCGGCCCAAACTCCCGAACAATTGCTTGCCTTACGGAACGATCCTGCTTCGATAGCGCCGGAACGGGCGATTGTGTTCGAAGTTGAAGGGTCCCTAAAAGACTTTTACGCGCAGGCGCGCGCAATCGGTCTTGAGTACCTTGGAGATTTCGAGGACGAATTTGAGCCGACGGAAGACTTTTTCGATAGCAAAAAGCCGGACAAAAAACTTGTGGGCCGCATTTATCTCGCAATGCCTGACGTACAGGCCCTTCGCGAACTGCTGAGCCTTTGGGAACGCTACAAGCAGAACCGAATCATGCCAAAGGGCAAGGGTGGATGGCGAGACCTGTTTTCACGGTTGCTCGATGTGCGCTCGTGGGGACCGCAAGATCGTATTTCCGCTGCTACCGTTGCAGTTTGGAATGAAGAGCTTACGCGCACTCCCGGCCAGCCTGTGCGCCTGGAAATCGAACTTTGGTTTCATGAAAACGCCGACAGAAGAGCGGGAGCGTTCCGAAGAGTTGAGGCTGAGGTGGTGAATGCTGGAGGACGGACCGTCTACCATGCGGTCATCCCGGAAATTCACTATGACGCAGCGTTGGTTGACTTGCCGGGGGCACAAGTCAGAACGCTTATCGATAACCCGGCTATCAGGCTCGCCCGCGCCGATGAGGTTATGTTTCTACGTCCTCAATCCGTTGTCCGGCACCCAAGCAGCGAGGAATTTGAAGGGGCGGACAGCGATGTCATGCAAGAAGAGGTCGCAATAGCCGAACCCATCGCCGCGCTTTTGGACGGCTTACCCATTCAAAATCATGTTCGTTTGTCTGGCCGCCTGGTGGTCGACGATCCGGAGGGTCTTGAAGCTATCTATCCTGTTGCCCGCCGCGAACATGGCACAGAAATGGCTTCACTCATCATTCATGGTGATCTAAATCGAGGCGAAGCCGCGCTGCCGAGGCGACTGTATGTTCGACCAGTCATGCAGCCGAGCGGTACGGGCGGCGAGAGAACCCCGTCTGAGCGTCTGCTTGTCGATGTCATTTACCAGGCTGTGCGCCGGATGAAGGAAGGCGAAGGCGGCCAAGAGCCGGTCGCACCGCGCGTTGTCGTCATCAATCTCTCTCTTGGTGATGAAATGCGACCATTCGCTCGCATGATGAGCCCGCTTGGACGGCTACTTGACTATCTTTCGTACCGGTACCGCATTCTGTTTGTCGTGAGTGCGGGAAATATCATGGATCGTTTGCCTGTTTCCACCTTCCGAACTTCGACGGAATTCGAAGCCGCTTCACCGGAAGAACGGGAGCTGGCCATTCTTACCGCGCTGGACGCCAACAAAAGCCAACGGACGTTGTTTTCTCCGGCAGAATCAGTAAACGCTTTGACCATCGGCGCTGCGCATTCAGGCTCTGCTTTTCGCGGGCATTTGCCTGCCGGTCGCTACGATCCGTTCACCGACGAGGAGCTTCCGAACATCGTCTCTGCCATGGGGCTTGGCTTCAAGAAAACGGTCAAGCCGGAGCTTCTGTTCGCGGGCGGAAGAGCGCCGGTTACTGTCGTTGCTTCAGGTGATCAGGTTGTCATTGCGCCCATCAGGGTGGGCGTTCAGCATTTCGGATTGAAAGCGGCCAGGCCGTCGCGCATCGGGGGCGATCGGTACGAAGACTTCACATGGGGAACCAGCGTTGCCACGGCTCTTGCAACCCGCGCCGCTCACCGCATTCATGACGTGTTGATTGATCGTGACGGTGGTTCCAACCACGGTGACATTGATCCGGCATTTATGCCGCTGGTGCTGAAGAGCCTTCTTGTGCATGGCGCACAATGGGGGCCAAAGGGCGACCTTCTCGACAGGATTTTCGGGCCTCAGGGCCAAGGCTCCCACTTTGCCCGTCGGGATAATATTGCGCGTCTTCTCGGTTACGGGGTTCCGCAAATTGATCGTGTGCTGGATTGCGCGGAGAATCGTGCGACTCTTGTCGGATATGGAACGATTGCGCCTGACACGGGCCTGCTCTACCGCATTCCGTTGCCGAACGGTCTTGAAAGTGTAAATGCATTTCGTGCGTTCACAGCCACGCTGGCATGGTTTTCTCCTATCAATCCACGCCATCAAGGATATCGAATGGCAGCGCTCGACATTAGTCCCGGGACCGATGAAAAATATTGGATTGCCCCGGATCGTTCCCTTCAGCCCACAGATAAGGCGACTGCAAGGGGTACCGTCTTTCATGAGCGCCGATCGGGAGAAGAGGCGACGGTCTTCGTTGACGATGGCCATTTAGTATTGCGGGTGTCTTGCCGGGCCGCTGCCGGCAATCTGGCTGAACGGATTCCGTTTGCCCTCGCCGTCAGCATGGAGGTGGCTATCGAAGCGGGCATTCCAGTTTATGATCAAGTGAGCGTTCGCTTGGCTACACCGATTCCGGCGAGAGTTGCCACATAAGCCCACTCGGATCACGTGCTTAGGCATTCAAACGACAGCGGCCACTCCACCGACCTTAAGCGTGTGCCAATCCTGCTCTATGCAAGAGAGAGCGTCCGCCGCCGGTGCTGCCGGCGACGGATCGCGACGCTAGAACAGCGAGAGCTGCCTGCTATCCGGCGGGTTCTTCATTCTCTGGCGCAGCAGGGAGAGCGCAGCTTCCCGCGCATATTCCTGCGGACTTGCGAAGCTCTTGACCTCCGCCATCTCGGCGAAATGGCTGAGATAGCCGGTTTCGCTGATGGGGATGCGGCGCGGTGGCCTGTGCGGGCTGCGAAACTCGAAATGCGCCGTGTCAGGCGTCCAGTTCGGCTTGTACACAACCGCGATTTCCTGCGCGTCGATGACCACGCGGAATTTCCGCGCGCGCTTCGACTGCTTCTTGCGAGTCTTACGCTTGCGGCGCGAGCTAGGGGCGCTCATTGAGCGCCCCCGTCGGCTTCGGCCTGCGCGTCGCCGCTGACGCGGACGACAAGATCGGCTTCGCTGAGAGGAAGATAGTCGATACGGAGATTAAAGCCCTTGCTGTCGGCATGGGCCCAGAGAGCGCCGACCGGTTGCCAGAATTTCTTCTCGCCGGATTTGGTAACCGCGTAGAGACGGTGCGTCGGGCGCGATTTGTTGGTTTCGGTTTTCATCGTTGTGTCCTTTCGATCGTGAGCCCGCCCCAATGGCGGCCTCGATGCCCGTTCCAGGGCCGAGGCGGAAAAGCGGGACTGTCACAAGCTGTCCGGACGGACACCGAAGGCGCGGAGCTGCACAACCCCGGACCCTTGATCCGGGGGCGGAAGCGAGCGGCTTTGACTGCGCCCGCGCGCCTCGGCAGAACTGGCAAATGAGAGGACGCCTGGGGCGGGATATGTGAGAGGACAGCGACGGCCGAAATCCAACGCCGACGCGCGCACCAGGCATCGGCGTCGCGGTGCCAGGCGGCATACGGCAACATCGGCACGCTCGCGGCGGTCACCACGAACGCTATAGGAGGACAATAATCCCTAGGACTATATGCCCGATCGCGTCCTATTCTGCAATGAAGGATTACCAGGGCGCTGTCAGTTCCGCTGCCAAAGCTGCTGAGCGACTAATTTTCATGGCCTAGCAACAAATTTCATAGCCGGTTTTTTCAGTTGTTGTCACATTCTCGTTGGAGCAAGCATCATCGCTTGCGGGCGACGCGACGCATTTCTACAATCGGATATGGACATCCGCCAGCTTCGTTACTTCGTTGGAATCGTCCAGGCCGGCAGCCTCTCGCGCGCCGCGGATCAATTGCATGTGGCGCAGTCCGCGGTCAGCCATCATCTCAACAGCCTGGAGTCCGAGCTGGATCGGCAACTGCTCACGCGCGGCCCGAAGGGCATCATCCTCACCGACGCGGGGGCCGTTCTTTACCAGCACGCCGAGGCGATCCTGCGCCATGTCGAATCCGCCAAGCAGGCCGTCACGAGCGCGCTGAGCGGCCCCTCTGGCCATGTCTCTGTGGGATTTCCGACCACATTGGCGACCATCTTGGGTTACGAACTGCTCCTGCGGGTTCGCAGTGCGTATCCGCAGATCTTGTTGTACCTCACCACTGGTAACGGCGCGCTGCTGCGTGAACGACTGGTCAATGGCCGCATCGACATCGCCGTGCTGTTCGCCGACCAGCCCGAGCGCGGCCTTGCGGTCGAACCGCTGCTGGTTGAGGAACTCTTTTATGTGACAACGGACCCGGATACTTCACCTATCCGAATTGTCGATGCGGCGCAGCGTCCGTTGGTCGTGACCGGTCCCGGCAGCGGCAGCCATCTCGCCGTTCAGGAAGCGTTCAAGAAACACGGACTGACCTTCAAGTCGGTTTGCGAAATTGAAGCATTGAGCACGCTTCGCCGCGCCATTGCATCCGGTATCGGCAACGCGATCCTGCCATGGTCTGCGCTTTACGACGGCGATCGGACAATAGAGCTCAATTACCGGCGCTTTGCCGACGCAAAATTGGTCCGGTCCGTTGCGCTGTGCCTTTCCGAGGTCGGCCAGCACAGCCCCGCTATCGAAGCCGTCGCCCTGACGCTGAAATCCTTGATCCGGGAACTTGTCGAGAGCGGGACCTGGCAAGGCGTCTCCCTGATTGCTGATCCCGCAGAGTTATCTAATTCATTGGCACCCCCCTAGAAACTCAGAATTGGACATTTGCGGACATACACGCATAGGTTCTGGCCGGCCGTAACACACGCCGAGGCCCGCCGCCGCAATGCCGGACTTCGATTTCGTCCACACTGGTCCCGAGACGCTCGGCGGCCGTTACATGCGGATGTTCTGGCAGCCCGTTTACCGCTCAGATGACCTTGAGCCCGGGCGCGCGGTGCCGCTGCGTATCATGAGCGAGGATTTTACGCTCTACCGCGGCCAAAGCGGCGCGCCGTTCGTTGTCGGCCCGCGCTGCGCGCATCGGCGCAGCCAGCTTTCGATCGGCCGGGTCGAAAGCAATTGCATCCGTTGCCTCTATCACGGCTGGAAATACGATGGCGGCGGCAGATGCACCGATCAGCCCGCCGAGCCCGTCGGCTTCACCAAGGACGTGGGGATCGCCGGTTACCCGACCCGCGAATACCTCGGGCTTATCTTTGCTTACCTCGGCGGCGGCCAAGCGCCAGCGCTGCCCCGGTTTCCCGAGTTTGAAGCCGAAGGCATTTTCGAAAACGAAACTTTCGTGCGCGCCTGCAACTATTTCAACGGCCTCGATAACGCCTGCGATCCGCTCCACGTATTCTTTACCCACCGAGACGTGCGTATGAAGGTCGACGTGCGCAGCATCGCGGCCGATGAGAGCGAATTCGGCGTGACGATTAAAACCAGCCGCACGAAAAAGAGCCGCGCTCGCTTGAACCTGTTTGGCATGCCAAATGTCGCCTTGCTTCGGCTGCCGCCCTCCGACAGAAGCGAGACGTCCTGGCGGGAGTGCGCGTCATGGAGCGTCCCGCTCGATGATGAACACCACGTGAGCTTCACCGTCACTCTGATTCATCTGACGGGAAAGAAAGCGCATCAGTTTCGCCAAAGGCGGGCTAGGGCATTCGCGCACGCGCGCACTTCAACGACGGAAATGGTCGCAAGAATTATTGCCGGCAAGGCAACTATTGATGATTTCAGAACCAAAGCTCCGAATATCGTTCGTCTTGAGGATGAGGTTGTGCTGGCCGCGCAGGGCGCCATTCCTGACCGCGAAAACGAAACTCTCGGACGTTCGGACATGGGTGTGGTGCTTCTGCGGCAAATATGGCAGCGCGAACTGGCGGCGCTTGCTGAAGGCGGGCAGCTCAAGAAATGGACGCGCCCCGCCACGTTGCTGGCGACCACCGGTTTTTCAGAGTCGTAGCTTTGGTCGTTGGAGGGGAAGGTGCCGAAAAGAAGCCCTGATCGAGTGGACATCGAGGTTGGACGGCGCGTTCGGACATTTCGCCTGGAAAAAGGATTATCGCAGGAACAACTTGGCGACCAATTGGGACTGACCTTTCAACAGGTCCAGGAATACGAGAAGGGGATCAATCGCATCGGCGCCGGACGGCTTCAGCACATTGCCAATATTTTAGAAATTCCAGTAGGGAACTTTTTTGATTTCCCACAAACAAGGAGGAGTTGCGCCAGCCGAGGTTTTTGAATTGCTGGACACGGCGGAGGCGCCGCGGTTCGCGGCGCGTGTGTCTCTTCCACGCGAGTCACTTGCCGAACGTTGCAAACAAATGACATTGTACACCTTCCAACATCTTCGGATGGCCCAAGTGATGAAGTCGGGCATTATTCTGCTCGGAGCCTTGTTGAGCGTATCCCAGCCGGCTGGCGCGCAGAGCTGGCCGGGGACGAAGCCGCTCAGGTTCGAGGTAATTGGGGCGCCCGGCGGCTTGGTTGACCTCGCGCCGCGCGAGCTGTCGAATTACCTTCCTGCCTCGATCGGTGTGCCGGTGGTGGTGGAAAACCGGCCCGGCGCCAATGGCAATATTGCAGCCGGCGTGGTGGCAAAGGCGGAGCCTGATGGTCACACATTTCTCGTGACCAGCACAAACCAGGCCGTCAATCCGACGCTGCTGCCAGATCCCGGTTTTGACTACGGGCGCGATCTCGTGCCGGTGTCGATGGTCGTGGCGTCGAAACTGCTGCTCGTTGCGTCGCCGTCCTTTCCCGCCAAAGACATCACGGACGTTATTAAAATCGCCAAGCAAAACCCGAAATCTGTCAGCATCGCGACTCCTGCAATCGGTTCCCCCAATCATCTTGCGGCGGAGATGCTTACGCAATACGGCAATGTCGATCTTATCATTGTGCCCTACGACGTCATCACGAAGGCCCTACCCGACGTGATGGGAAACCGGGTGAACCTGGCGGTCGGCTCCATGTCGGCGCTATTGCCTCAGGTTCGCAGCGGGGCGCTGAAGGCGCTGGCGGTGATATCGCCGCAACGGTCTCCGCTTGCTCCCGAGATACCATCTTCGGCGGAAGCGGGATTGCCGGAATTGCAGATAGACAACTGGATTTGCATCATGGGGACGGGCGGCACGCCGGCCCCGATCATCGCGCGCCTGGATGAGGAGATCGCCAAAGTTCTGGCCATGCCGGAAGTCCGTGATGTCTTCGCCAAGCAAGGCGTGGAAATTTACCACATGGGACCACGGCAGCTTGGCGAATTTCTGCAATCGGAAGCGGCGCGCTTCAGCAACCTTCTCAAGCAGGCGGGTGTCAAGGGCACATCGCAGTGAACAAAAGAAGGGCGTATGGGCGGGAGCCTAGCGGAGACCATTCGCCAGCCCCGAGACCGGACTAAAGGGCAGCCGCAGGAGCGTCAGCATAGCGCCGGACACTCGGGTGTGAGTGTCAGGGACGCGGGACCGACCGCCCCCGGCGAGGGGTACATTATATTTTTGCGCGAGGGATCGTGACCGAAGGACGAGACCCAGCATCCCGCGCTCGGGATCTGCGGGGCTCGGCGAGCGCTGCGAATAGAGCCCGGTCCGGTGAATCCGGACGCGCCCAAGCACGAAGGATACGTCAACGTCTGCAAATGCGCGGACGTACAAGCTTTTGACCTTCGTTTACCGCGTCCATGACGCCGCCGCCGACCTTCATATCCAGCATCACCATAAGAGCAGCCAGGTCAGCGTAATGAATGAAGGCTCCCCGCCTTTGGTTGGCCGCGACCTGTTCCGGCGTAGCGTGCAGGGTCACGCCCCACTGTTCGGAAAACGTACTGCTTGAATTGCAGCCCCGCGAATTGGGCGTGATTCGCACATAAGAAAAACCCATGAGCGCCGCCGTTCGGCGGTTCAGCGCATGGCTCAGAACCTTGCCGTCAATCGTCCGGTCCGGAAATGCCGTCCTGTATGCACGGCGATACCGCGTGAACCCAATGTGCACCCAAACTTGTCGGTGTTCATGAAATACCTTCGAGCCTGGAATTTCCCAGATGGGAAGTTGCGTGTCGATCGAAGGCGGTTCCTTGGTCCTGACGAGCAGCGCCTTGCGGGGCGAGCCGCCCGCCAGGACTGTTTCGATTTCTCCGATGTAGGTGGTGATCGCGGCTTCATCCACGGCCGCGATCGGGACGTGCAGACAATCGGGCAACGCCCATTGCGTCAGCGCGACCTCTCGTGCGGCCTTATCGATCAGAAAGGGCATCATTCGAAACTACACGAGGCAGCGAGACTGTCACTGCAAGAATCGGCAACGCGCCGCTAAGAATGACGCGCAGCTTGGCATGCAAACAACCTAGCATTCTTAGCGGCGTTTCCGGCATCGTTCGCGCAAGATGGGCGCATGGCCGAAGCAAAGCGCAGCCATTCGCCATCACCGAGACCGGTCAACAAGGCAGCCGCAGGAGCGTCAGCATAGCGCCCGGCTATCGGGGAGGCGGGAACGACTGCCTCCGGTCTGGTGGCCAGTTTAAAAATCATACGAAAAACTAAGCCAGACTTAGCAAACGCGGCGAGTCCTAAACTCCGTGGATACGGTCACTGTCCAATGTTCCCTCATTGTTCCAGGGCTTCTAAAGAGCTAGGATGCAGGAATAGCAACTGTCAGTAGGCCGATTTTCCCGCCTGCTAAAGGGTCGCGTGAGGGCGGAGTGTGAAGCTTTTTGGCTATCTTCCAGAGACGCTTTTTCAGCCGCTCGCCGGCCCGAAGAAGCATGTCTATGCCCGCCTCCTCCTTCGGCTATATGAGCGGCTCTTCGCGGCGCGCGTTCTCGAGACGCCGACAAAAGACGAAGTTCTCAGGCATATTGCCAGTGCCCTTCCAGAAACCGGCGTGAATACGTCCGATCAGCTTCAAGAAGACGGCGTTGAGGACGACACTCAGCCTTACGCGCACTACGTCGCCTACAATCGACTGCGCAATACCGGCTGGCTCGTTGAAGAGCACGAAAAGTGGGATGTGCTTGTCGATATGCATCCTGACGCCTTCATGCTGCTCGGCGCGATTGCCGATTTTGCCAATAGCCGCGTGCGTGTCGCCGGCGCGGTCGTCGAGGTGAAGAGCAATCTGGAAGCCGCCGCCAGGGAACCTGAATCGCTGGCGCAAGGCCTCGCGAACGCCTGTGAAACGGCGGTGCGGTTCGCGCGCAGCATGCGGCGCATTCTCGTCGGCATGCGCGATATCGAAGACAAAATCCTTGGCAACCCGGACGCCGGTTCAATCTTGCGCACATTCTTCCGCGACTTTGTCGATGGCCTTCTGATTGCCGACTATAAGCAGCTCAAAACGTCGAACAACCCTTATCGCTACCGGCGCCAGATCAGCACGCTTGCCAGCGAATTGCTTCACGACACCGACCGCCGCGCCAAGCTCGCGCGGGCCTACATCGATCAGGGCGTCGTCCCATCGGGAAGTTCGATCGCAACCGCAGAAGAGCGCATTGTCGGCGAACTCGAAAAAATCCGTCAGGTTTTCGAGGATGTCGGCCCGTTCATGGATCGGATCGAGGATTTCAGGGACCGTCTGGAGCGCCGCGTCCGCACGACGGTCCACTATATGGACGTGATGGGCGAAGGCTCGGCCGAACGTCTTGCCAGAGTGATCGAGCGCCTGGCTGCGATCGGCAGTGCGGATGTCGAACTGCGTCTGCGATCGCCGGATGTCGGCTTTCCCCTTAGCGAACAGGCCTTATACACGCCGCCGCCGCCGCGCTCCATGCCGGAAAAGACGCGCTTTAAGATGCCGAAGCGCGATCCCTATCTCAAAGCCTATGTCGCGGCGACGACGGTCTTCGATAGTATGGTCCGCGTCACGCCGGCCCGGATGACAGATTTCATCAACGCCAAAATCGGGGATTGCGGAGAACTTCATTCCTCGGAGATCAAGATCGAGACGATCGAGGAATTACTGGCCTTCCGCTCTCTTCGGGCCGCGATCGGCTCCGCCGCGTCGGCGGAGATCGGCTCTTACCGGGTCGTCGTCGAGGGCGGCCGTACCGATAATGAATGGATCAACCTTCCGTCATTTCGCATTGAGCGCGCTGCAAGCGAGGCCGCATGACACTCAAGGACCTCGAAAAACTCGTTGACGAATGCGACGCTGACGGTGGGGATGGCGAGCGTTTGGAGGTCGAGCTGCGGCAAGCCGCGCAAAACCTGTGGCGGGCCCAATTCCTCTACCAAAATGATTTCGGCTCGAAGACCAGTTTTGACCTGATCCTTCAGCACCGCGCCTATTTTGAAAACCTCTTCGCGGCGCTCGGCTATCGCATTGTCGGCGGCCGGCCGGCCGACCATTTTCTCGGCTTGCTCGCAACCGATTTGCCCGCCCGTCAGACCATGAAGCTGGATGAAAGCCTACTGCTGCTGGTGCTGCGGCTCTACTACGAGGAGGCTTTCAAGAAATTCGAGATCAATGATAACGGCGAAATCGAAGTGGATGGCGAGACGATCCTGCATCTTTACGAGGAGCGTACCCATCGAACCCGGCCACCCGTCACGCGCGTTCACGACATCCTGAATGTTTTTCGGCAGCGGGGGTTGCTCAGGATTGAAGACCACGGCGATAGCAGGAGCTTTACGCTGTTCCTGCGCCCGGCCCTTCCGATGGTAGTCGCTGAGGACACGCTTGCCTCACTTGAAGAATTTGTCGCGAAATCCTCGAACGCTCAGGATTCCGCTACCGAAGGCCCCGAAGAAGACGGGGCCGCCGCATGATCGAGCTTCGGCGCATTCTGCTCGTTGATTGGTACTTGTTCCGGGTCGAGCAGATCGACTTGGCCGGCATGGCCGCTCTGATCGGGCCGAATGGCGCCGGCAAATCAGCCATCATTGACGCCGCGCAAACGGTCCTCACCGGCGCCAATATGCTGAGCATCCGCTTCAATCCGAGCGCGCAAAGCGCCGCGCGGAGCAAACGTTCGATCCGTGATTATTGCCTGGGCGTCGTCTCCCTCGACGAAAAGGGAGAGCGTTCGGAGCCGACGCGCCAAAACGCTTATACCTATGCCATCCTCGGTTTCGTCGATGTCGAGAGTGGCGATGCCGTGAACCTCGGTGTCGCCTTTTCAGCCAGCGCCGCGCGTGGAGAAGAGCGATGCGAAGCCCGCTTCATGGTGAAGGGTGGGCTTATCTCCCAGGAAGATGTGCTGGAAGACGTCGGAAACGACGATGTCGAAACACGGCACTGGCACGCTGTCCGAACGTTGCTACGGGCGCGCGGCCTGGATGTCGTTGATGACTTTGGCTCGGCGGGTGATTTCGTCGCCGAGGGTTTGCGGGCGCTGTCGCCGCCTGGGTTTCCTCTTGATCCACGCCGCTTCATCAAGGCGTTCCGCAATGCGCTGCTGCTCAAGCCTGTCGATAATCCCACCGATTTCGTCCGCAATTACGTGCTGGACGTACCGACCATCCAGGTTGATCGGCTGCGGCGCAGCATAGAGCTGTATCGTTTTTTGGCGGGAAAAATCGAAAATTTGAAGGCCCAGACCGCGGGTCTCGTGCAAGTACAGCGCATCGTGGGACGCATTTCCGAAAACGAGCGGCTCATTCGCCTGTTGGAATGGCAGGTCGCGCGGCTGCATTGGGAGCGGTTTCGACGCGAGGTGCGCCAGCTTCAGGACGATCTCAGCCGTCTCCGCAAGGACGCCGAGACGAAAAAGGCCGCCGCCGTCATGGCGGAGGCCCGCGTATCGCGGATCGAGGTCGATTTCGCCGAAGTCGAACTCAAACTGAAGTCGAGCGACGGCGAGCAACTGGCATTGATGTATGACTCCGATCGCAACCGGGCGATCGCCGAGCGTGAAAACGCGCTGGCACCCGTCAGGGCCGTTGAGAATCTCGTCCAATGCGTCGAGACGCTCACGGAACGACGTGTTATTGCCGGGCGCGATGACAATCTGCACGGCCTGCTGAGCGCCGTAACGCTTGCGCACAAACCGGTGGGTTTGTCGCGCTGGAATCACGAGTTACCGGAGGGCTGGGAAGCATCTGTCGCGCATCTTGACGCGGCTCTTGCCGCAGTCGCAACCGAGCGCCTGGCGGACGTGAAAAGGCTCGCCGATGACGGTCTGTTTGCCGCGCAGAAGGAAGCGCATGACATCCAGGACCGCATTGACCAGATCGATGTCAACCTGAAACGGCTCGATAGCGGGCTGAGCCCGATTGAAGCCGGAACGAATGCGCTTCTAAAGGCGCTCGAAGCGGCGGGAATTTCTGCCGAACCCTTGTGCGATATCGTCGATGTGCGCGACCAGAAATGGCGCATTGCCGCCGAAGCGGCGCTAGGCCGCTCGCGCGAAGCGCTCATCGTCGAGGCTGAGAACGCTGTTCGTGCCCTTGAAATCTACCGACGCGGCACCGAGGAGGCTTATCGTTTCGCCGAAGTGGTGAACACCACCAAAACCACGCAGACCCGGCCGGCCGACAAAGCCTCGCTTGCGATGGTGATCGTGACGAAGAACAAGCATGCCCGGGCGTTTCTCGACTTCCGACTCGGCCGTCTGATGATGGTCGAGACCATGGACAAGATTGTCGCCTCGGAAAACGCGATTACGCCCGACCGCATGATGCAGTCGGGGCGCACCGTGAAGCGCCTTGCGCATCCTGGCCATTTAAAGCTCGGTCGCGCATCGGTCGAAGACACGCGCCGCCTCTTGAATGAAGAAAAAACCGACCTGCTAACCCGACTAGGGGAAAAAGCGCGCACGGCCTTGCGCCTCAAGGAAGATAGCGAACTGATCGAGGGCGTCGTACGTGGTTTTAACGAGCTGCGCTCGAAAGGGATTGTCTGCGCAACTGTCGGCAAGACACTGGTAGATTTTGACCGGAAGATCGCGAAACTGGCGGAAGACGCGGACGACGCGCGGCGCAGCCGCGACCCCAAGCTGCTCGAAAAACAGGCCCGGTTGAAGACGGAACTCGAAGCCGCCAAGCGTGATCGAACATTCGCGGACAAGGCGTGGCAGGACGCGCACGGCGCCGAGAACCGAGTTGCCGGCAACTATGATAAAGTTCTTCGGGACGATTACGAACGCTTGAGACTCGATCGGCGTGCCCGTGCGCGGTTTCTCAAAAACGAAACCGCCGGGCAGTCGGAAGCCGCAAAATTCGAACCGGTCGTTCGCAAGCTGGCGCTAGATTCGCTGCAGGCGCAGATTGTGGGCCATAACGCCGATCTGCAATGGAAGATCGGCGACGTGCGCCAAAGGTTGCAGCGTGAATTGAGTTCGACACTGCTCAAGCACTGCCAGGCTTTCTCGGTCAGCCTTCCGTTTAGCGACGAGGAAGCGAAGGCGGATACGGTCGGAGCCTGGGCGCAAGCCGAGAAGCAGCGGCTCGAATCCCACGAACTCGTCCAATACGAGGAACAATGCCGCAACGCCGCCGGCGAAATGACGACGGCGTTCCGCGATGATCTGCTGCACCGCCTGCACGATGCGTTTGAAGGCATCAAGGAGACGTTGAATGAGCTTAACCGCCACCTGAAGGACCGGGTCTTTCATGGCCGCGATTATTACAACTTCAAGTCAAGCCGCGAGCCGACGCACATCGACATGATCGAGCTCGTTCAGGAGTCGCGCCGCCCTGATTTCAAGCTTCCGTTATTCGCGGAGCAAAAAAGCGACGAGCCTGAAACGGCTGTCTTGCGCGCCGTTCGCCACATCGAGAAGATTCTTGATGATCCCCAGGCCAAGACCGATGAGATCGAGGACCCGCGCAAATATTTCAATTTCGAGCTTTATATCCAGGACGAGAACGGCAAGGTGCGGTCGTCACTGACAAGCCGCGCCGGTACGGGATCAGGCGGCGAAGGCCAGTTACCGTTCTATATCGCCATCGGCGCCTCTCTTGCTGCGACGTACCAAAATCGGCGGACGGGCCAGACCGGGCTCGCTCTCGCGATCTTCGACGAGGCCTTCAACCGCCTTGATACAAAGGCGGTTTGCGATTGCTCGGAGTTCATGCAGGCGCTCGGCCTGCAAATCGTCGTCGCAACGCCTGATGAGAAACGGCACATCTTCATGGAGGTGGCGGATACAATCGTAAACGTAAACCGCTCCGGCAACGTCGTGCTGGTGGATACGGAGTACCTGACTGACAAAACCAGGCGGGCGCTTGCCGCCGTCGATCCCTACCGAAAGGGGTTCGACAAATATAAAGCGGACATGATCGCGGCCTCGGAAATTCCCACTGACCAAGAAGCCGAACGGCGAGAGGCGGCTGAGTGAATAGTCACGTTGATCCCGGCGTCGCACTTTTGACGCGGCTTTTGGCACTCTCCGAAGCGATCCCCGACCGCACGCGGCCAGCGTCGCTCGCGCCTGATTACGATCAGCTTCGCACGGCTGAGGCGGTCAGCCGCTTCGAAGCTCAAATACTTACGGCCCAGCGCAGCGGAGCGGTTTCCATCCGGAATGGAAAGCGAGAGCGGCGGCATCTTATCGAGCGGGTAACGGTTCGGGATTCCTCGGCGCTGGCCGGTCACCTTGGCCGAAAGCCAGCACAGGTCATTGCTCACGAAGCAAGACTGAACTTGGATCCAACAATTCGTCACGGCGAGCCATGGCTGGTCAGTATCCTTGATGAAATGGAAAGCCGATGGGCGCGCGGCGAGACGGCTTTTCGCCTTCCATCCGGCGAGATCGAAGCCGCCGGAGAATTTTTAACGCTTCTTACCGCTATTTCCAAAGATCAGGCCCGTGGCCTCGATGCCCGTACTTTTTCATTGAGGGTGACGGGCGATACGAAGTCCTTCGATCGGCATTCAACACGCATTGCTTCCGTCATGGCCGCACAACTGGGCGAGATGGGTCTTACTTCGGATTTGATATGGTTGCGGATTGGGCTTGAACGTTTCGGCCATCCCGTTCATTTGCGCGGAGCATTGATGGCCGTGGATGATCGTGGTGTCCTTGTCGACGGAAGGATCAAGCCTTTCGCCTCCATTCACCCGGAGTTGCTGCCCCTGCTGAAGCTATCCGGCAAGCCCTCGCTCATCCTGACCATTGAAAATTACGCTAGCTTCAATCGCTATGTTCGTGAAATTAACGATGGCGGGCTTATTATCTATACCGGCGGCTTCGCTTCGGCAGGGGTCATTGAGATTCTGAGATGGCTTTTGAACAACCTTGAGCCTTCTGTTCCGTTCTTTCATTGGGGCGATATCGATCCCGGGGGATTGCGGATTTTCCGTTATCTGGAAGAGACATTGCCGCGTGCGCCGCGCCCTCATTTGATGGACAAATCACTCGCCGCAGCGCACGGAAAGCCCGCAAGCCGCGACCCGACGCTCATGCAAATTTCCAAATCAAACAGCACCATGGCCGGTATTGCGGGCTGGCTGGCAAGCGGCGACGATATCAAGCATCTGGAACAAGAAGCGATCGATCCATCTTCACCGCCGATTGGCGTGGTCAGCGAAACCGCCGCTTAATGCCGATCGCGGGGGCGAGAATCGCCTAATTCTCGTCCGTCGCGTCGCGCTCAGACTCAAGTCCACGGTTGTTCAGGAACTTGCTCGCCACGATCGCGCGGGCGCTTTCGTCGCTCCAGAGGAGGCGCTCGGGTTTGCCGCGCAGGATGGTCTTGAGGGCGCGCTTGATTTCCGTTCTCAGCGGCAAGGCGGGCATTCTTCTGCCGGGCGTTTCGCTGATGAGTTCCCACCCTCGGACCAGCACGTGCACCCAGCCGTCCTCATGAGCCTCGGCGAGAACTTCGGCGGTCACGCGGCGCTCACCGAGTTTAATGGATCTGCCTTTTCGCGAGCGGCGCGGCTTGAAGACGCCTTCGTGCCAGCGGATCACATCCGCTTTGATGAAATCGTCTCCGATTGGAATCCATTCGCCCATCGTCCCCATGAGCGCCGCGAATGGCGCGGCCTTACGCCATCATAGCATTGCCCGCGTGTATGCAGCGAAAGTTTTTTCACTGCATACAAGAAGCATCAAAGCTTCGGACTGTTCTGGTTGGCGCGTTGGAGTTGCTGCTGATGCTGGATTTGATTCTTCGCCTGAATGGTGGCCCCAGATTTGGCAAAGGCCAGAAGGAGCCCCGCGACGTCGTTAAAGGTCATCTCGAATTGCGTGATGATGCCGCCTTCTTGCGTCCAGGAGACGGCGGCCACGGTGCCGCAGGTATTTTCAAAGTTTTGCTCCAACGTGGTAACGACGGACAGAAAATCGACGCCCACGTTGTTGCGGGCGCTGTCGAGCTTGGGGGGATTGAGGCAAGCGGCCGGGTAGCGGAGACGGTGGCTGAGATCGCCTGACGTCAGAAGCTTGCCGTCGCGGCTCCATACATAAATCCTGTTCTCGCCCTGGTTTGTATGCGCCACGACCGCGGTCGGGGACGGGGCTTTCAGCTTCTCGGCAATGCTGCGCTGAAAATTCTCAACCGTTGGCGCGTCGGGATTCGCCTTTCGCGGATTTCCGCAGCTGTAACAGAGATGGCGATAGATGCGCAGGACCGTCGACTCGGTCGGCGGCGGCGCAAAATCGAGGTCGATGGAATCGACGGAATTGTAGACCGTATCCGGCGGGCTGCTCAGGCTGATGTGCCAGACAAAGGAGCCCAGGTCTTCGACGGTGAGGGCGACGGTATTTCCAACAACATAGGGTGGCTGACGGCCAAGGAGCAACCGCATGGCGGACTCACGCGGCATCTTGAGCTGCACGCCGAGGATATCGAGAGGCGGAGGCGGGGACGACTGCGCGAACGCACCGCCGACATCAAGCGACGCGAACAAACAGAACGTCGCGGCAAGCGAAGGCTTCATGGTTCTCTCCTTGCCTGTGGTCGCTGCCCACACCGAAAAAAAATGGGCATCAGCTATTCATGCAGAGCCCCCGCGCCCGCTTGATCTGGATTCCGTACCAGAACAAGGCGACCGCAAAGACGGAGCATACGAGCAAACCGAAGACTCCCGGCCCGCCGGCAGAGGCGAATGGAAGAGCGATCACCAGACAAATCAAGCCAAAGACAATCATGGCCGTTCCATGAGCATCGCCATAGGTGCCATTGGTGATATTGCGGTACGCACGGCATTTCAGTCCCCGCGCCGACGACTTGCCCGCGACAACGACTTCATCGCCGTCATTCACGATGATTGGAAATCTGGCCGTGAAAACAGCCGGCCGCCCATTGACCAGGAAGGTCTTGATTTGCCAGGTGCGGGTCGAGGTGCGCTGCCCGCCTTCAACGCTGGATGTCGATTGGCTGTTGCTGACGATGCCTTTCAAGACTTCCATGGCGATTTATTTCTCCATGTTGTTCAAGCGCAGCCAGTCAAAGCCTGCCCGGCCAGCACGACAAACAGGATCGGCCTTGTCATTCCGGGCGCTGCCGCTTCACGCATCGCCACCTCTCCGCCGTCTTCCAGATAATAGATGCTAAAAATCCGTGGGATAATAGTGCTTATATTTACATACTGCAAGTCGCTTTTTGTGACAATTCATACCGGCGCAGGACCGCGCGGTTTGTTTGGCGGGAATGACGCCAACAAAGCAGGGATTGCGGGTTTTGACGAGGTGCGTGTCAAGCTGGCTGCATGAATCCCGCTCTCGGTCGTCCCTTCGATTCCCATCTCGTCAGCGATTGATCTTTATTCTATGATTGCGGGCAAGGAGCAAAGCAGATGGCCGCAAAATCACACACGGGTCAATTTCTCCTCGTTGTTGAGACTCCGGAAAATATCGGTGCCAATAAAATTAGACAGAATGTTGAGCGCGGAATTAGCTCAAAGAATATTTCAGTAGTGAGCATCAATCGCTTGGATTACAGTGGCCTTCTCGTAAGAAAGGCTCAAAAAAACATGAAAGAAACGTCTGTTAAAAAACTGTTTGATGCGATCAGCAAAGCGCCCAAAGAATTGCAACCGGAACTCCGGGAAGCGGCCAAAGAGCTTATTGATCTTGATGCGGAGATGGATGAAGCGCTCGCCTCTTCGGACAAACGGAATGAGCTTCTTGACGATCTTTTAAAAGATATACGCCAGTTGCGTAAGACAACATCCGAGCGTTTGAAAAAAGCGCGCGAACAATATAAAGAATTCGACGACTGAGACCTTAAGGTCGAACTGTAGCGTGCATACGCGGGACGACACATGCCGTTCGGTTTCCTCTTCTTGTTCGCTCCTGCTGCAAAAGCAAAAGTGGCAGCAGGCGGAGCGTGGGTATTGGACAAAGCCGGCTCGGCATTTATCGGCGCAACGATCGCGGACTGGCGTGCCAAAATAAAGAACCGTTTTAGGAAAAATGATAACGGGCAGGAAAGACAACTGACAGATGCTCGCTGTGAGATTACGGAGTTGAAAGCAGAGGCGGATGAGCTTCACGACGAACTTGACCATAGGGACGAACTCATCAAGCACTATAGGGATACACGCAAAGAGCTTGAAGAACGCCTCAAAAACAAAGGCGAGCGCGTGGATTATCCGCCGCCGCCTGCCCGCAAACGAATGGAAAAATTGAAAAGCCGCCGAAAAAAATGAACGGGCCATAGCAGGGCCCCGCTCGTGGACCATCGCGCAATCACGATGGCTTGAAATCGCCCGGCTTGTTCCGCGTCGGCGGCGTCGCTGTCGTCAGAAATGCCGATTTGATCGCAGGGCGAGGCGATGGCGGCGGTTTATTCAGAAGTCGCTTGAGCGCCGCGATCGACACCGCGATTCTTTCCTGCGCTAATTCCAGCGTGTGCGCCGCCATCCCGGACACGAACCGCGAAGCCTGATGGATAGGCGTGGCAATCTGTTCTGGAAGGAAGCGGCTCGGCTTTGATTGCAAGAAGCCGGAGCCGCTCAGCGTGCGCGATCGAGCGGCGGGCCGTCCCTGGATCGCTGCTGTTCGGCGCGGCGTTCTTCTTCGCGGCGGCGGGCTTCGATCTCGGTGAGCAGGCGCAAGGCTGCTTCGTGCTCCATGATATAGCGGGTGAGGTCTTGTTCCTGCCGCCCGGCTTGTTCGCGCTGCTGCTGGGCATGGCGCTCGTTGAGGTCTTCGAGCTCGCGCTCTTTGATAAAAGTCAAAGCGGCGATTTGATTCCGACGTTCCATTTCCTGGACACGATGGAACTCCGCCCTCGCTTCGTCTCGTTGTTGTTTTTCAAGAGCCGCTTGCTGGGGATTGAGGAAAGCTTTGGCGGCAGAAACGAATCCGTCGAAGCCCGTCGTCTCGACATGATGCATGCGCTCAAAACGCGCGCGGGCCGCCTGCTGCCGGGCGAGCAGGTCCTTCACCTTCTCCGCGATTTCTAGATCGAGAATGCGCGCCGTCTGCTCGTGGATGGCTTGCTGAAGCTCGCGCTGCCGGCGGCTTTCATTCTCGTGCCGCTCTTTAAGCGCAGCTTCGATCTTCGCAACATCGTCCGCGGATACAGCGGCAGGCGGTTCAGGCACCGGCTCGGCGTGAGGGACCGGCCCGCGTTCGCGCTGCATCGCCTTGGCCGCATCGACGCTCGGAATCGTCTCGCGGTCGAGGTCAGCCATGAAGCCGCGCAGATCCTTGGCGGTGACGCCTTTGATCTGCCGGGCGAGGCTATGGACCTGGCCTTGTCCATCCACGATGACGTAATCGCGTCGGTCGCCCTGGGCCAGGACATATCCGTTTTGCTCGAGCGCGGCCCTGAGGGCCGATCCGGTATCGGACTGCTCGTAGAGCGCGGTGATCTCGGCTTTCATCGCGCGCGGATCGCGGCCCTCGCGCTCCGCCTGCTGCCATTCGGCGTGGTTGAACTCGGCTTTTGGCAGTTCGGGTTGTTTTTCGCGGTCGCGCTTGTCGTGTTTGCCGGGGACGCGTTCGTGACCGAATTCCAGTTCAAGCGCCATGCTGGCGCGCTCATGGGCGCGGTAGTTGTGGCTGTCGGGCACAAGGGTCATCGCGTCGATGTCGGTGCGCTGCCACACGACATGGATATGGGTGCGCCCGTGCTTCTCGTGCATCACCACGGCGCGGGGCTGGCCAGTGAGGCCCAGTTCTTTTTCCAGCACGTCGGCGGCGCGCAGCCATTGTTCGGGCGTCATCGTGTAGCGGGCGTCGGGGTCGATGTTCGCGTGGTAGAGCCCTTTGCTGCCGCGCGTGCCGGTCGCGAGCAACTGCCAGTCGCGCAAGGCTTCGCCGAGGTTGCCCGTGGGCGAATCGAGTTGAAGGACTTCGACGCGCGCGTTCGTATCCGTGCGCTGGAGGTGCCGGGACAGCTGGCTAGGTCCGGCGCGGCTGCTGCCCTTGATGATCATCGGGCGGGGCTTTCGTGGATACCATGCCGAGCGCGGCAAGGATCGCGCTTCGGATGTCGAGATAGGCGGCGAGCGCCTCTTTCAGCTCGCCGGGATTGGCCTGGCCGCCCGCATTCAGGTGCTTGGCGATCTGGTTGAGGTTGTTGCCGATGCGTCCGCAATGACCGAGGATTTGACGCAGCGCAGCATGGTCTGCCGGCGGCCGGCGTTGCGCGCGCGGTCCTGACTCGCCTAAGGCGGCGGCGCGCATGAACGCGCCGATGGCAAGCCCGCTGCGGGACGAAAGCTGCGTCAGCTTCTCGCGCTCGTCGTCGCTGAGACGGACGGTGACGGTGTGATCCCGCAGGCGCTTGTCGCTGCCGCTTGCCACGTCATCCCCCATACGCCCGTAATCACGGGCTCCAAGGGTTTCCCCCTTGGGCGGGGACCGGCACTTTGCCGGCTCTGGCTCCAAGGGCAAAAAGCATCCTTGGTCGGCGCCGGGACCGACTATCCCGGTCTGGGTTCCAAGGGGCACGAAGGCCACTGGTCGAGGTCGCTGCCGAAACAGCGATCGGGGTCCAGGGGCGAAAGCGCCCGGTCGGTCGAGGGTGATCCCTCGGCGGGTCCACGGGGTGAAACCCATGGTCCTGGGGGATGCAACGGGGGCGGAACGGACCCCCTTGCCAAGCCGCGCGGTGTTACCGCGCATGGCTTGCACACCATGATATCAGAATATCACGGTTTCCTTAACATTCGATTAAGGTGTGTGGCGATCGGAAAACTGGCGGAAGATTCGCCGTCCGAGTCGGTATCGATAATTGTAGCACATTGCCGGACGTAATGGGGAAAAAAGCGAACGCTGCCGGCGATGCCGAGGACGATGATGGGAGGGAGACGACAAGAGTTCAGCCGTGAAACGCAGGAGCTGGCGCTGCGGCGGCAAGGGGGCCTTTGCGCCTCCTGCGGGACGCCGATCTCGGCGATCGGCAATGCCGGTCAGGCTGCACACAAATTCGGCGAAGGCGCCCAGGCGCATCACATCAAACACGCGAAGTTCGGTGGCACGAACCACGTCGATAATTGTGTCGCGCTTTGCCAGTCCTGCCACTACAGCGTCCACGAGGGCGGCAACTACCGCTTCGGGACGGTCGTAGGCACTCCCGAAGACTTCCCGCACTATTGCGGTGCAACATCGTGAAAGGGATCGTCGCCGGATGGCCGAGACAGCAGCTCCCGCTGGCTCGGTGAGGTCACGCCCTGATTACAGGCGTAACCGAATAGAGCCCGGCCCGCGCTTTACACGGGTTCACACCACTTCGACCTCTATGAGAAAAGCGAAATGAGTTTGCTGGCAAAGGCCAGCTTGCCATCTTATGTAAAGAAAAAATGAACCGCGCTGAAAACGCATGGCGCGGTAGAATAATTGCGGGAAATAATGTAGATTGTCTCTGAGCGTTGTGAGGATTCGCAAATGACGGAAACGAACCAAACACGTGAACGTCCAAGGGCTGACAAATTTATTCGGCAGTTGAGTTGGATTTGGAAAATTCTGAGCGCCGCATTTCCCGGTTCACAGGCAAAGCTGACCGAAGAAACGGCAGTGAACCTTACTGAAGGTGAAGCGGCGAGCGCAGAACAGGTCGAGACGAGGACAGCCCCACAAACTGGGAAGAAAGAGAAGTTAGAAGTGAATGTTGAAGTAAATGGCGGCAATGTCCTCATCGCAGAAAAGCTGATACCGAGGGAAAAACTCCGCGAGATTCAATTTGCGCGAAAAGACGCAGAGCACTTCGAGGTAATAGTTCAGACCTTTGGGAAACGAGGTGGCGATTTTAGCGGATATTCCGAAAAATTTAACGAGGTCGTCGGCGTGATTGAGGAAGACAAAGTTCCCGCCCTCATAGACAAGATCGATAAGCTAGAAATCAGAACGCTCCTCAGGAGCCCCTTGCGCAGCATCGTCTGATCACTTACGCAAAGCTCGCTTACGCAAAGTTCGGTTCGCTCTTTTAGCAAGGAACGTCGTAACTGTGGCTATTTTCCCCACGACGATTGAGGTGGGAAAGTGAAAAATCCAAATTAGAATAGCGAATTTTCGAAGTATCAGTGCTGGAATTTTTCTACCTAGAGCCACACCAAAGAAATCGCAGATGATGACAATTGGAATGGTGACCATCACGGCCGTCAACAATTCTTTAGAATATGGATTCTCAGCACTCACTAAGTTTAAGACAAACAAAGTTCCGACTATGTCAACAAGCGCAACCAACGTAAGTAACGAGGCGGTGACGGCGTCGGAACCGGGCAGCTTAAGATAAGTCTCACAAAGCTGAAAAGACATTTCTGCTCTCTGATAACGCCGCTCAGATATTTCTCCTTTGCTACGTTTTTTGCCGACGCTTTCATACCACAATTTCAGGGCGTCGTTTTTTTTACTGTCCCAAATCGGTTGGAACGAGGAGATCGCAGATTCATATGTACAAAAGAGGAAGCTGAGCGCCACCATTATCACCAGGGCGACTGCTAACAACAGGATCGGACTAAATTGGTGAAGGCCACGTACCCAAACGATGATTACTCCGGCGATCAAAATCGTCGATCCAAGACAATAAATTGCGCCGAACTTCCTTTTGTCCTCGACACATGCGACCATGAAACGGGTAAGTACCTCCATCACGTTTACGCTATTCGAGATAATTCTTCGAATTCGAATAGTGACGTAGAGGGAACCTGCTGCACACGCGAGTCCGAGGCAGATAAATGCCCAATTACGCCAGTCGCTAATCCATATAATTGTCAGCGACGGCCACGAACTGTGCGGATGACCGCCATATACAAGACTTACGATGGGACCGACAATCAGTAAGGATATCACCAGCCAAGATATTGTGCGAACAGGCTTCGAATGTGTGCCAGCCCACGGGTCATTTTCTTCCAACATTAGTGTAACTGAAAAGATCAGGAACGCTTCGCACGCTAAAATTACGTAGAGACGCTCCCAGATAGTCCAATCAGGCGGCTCATTCATGCGCGGTCCCCTTTTCCGCACGTTGATGCCCTGAGTACTGGCTTCTTACTCTAAATCATCTCCGCTTCTTTGGCCGCCGTCCTCCGGGTAAAGGGTTCGGGCGCTGCGCGCCGGGCTTGGGCACGGCAAACAGGTCCTCGATCCTGATATCAAGCGCGGCCGCCAGCCGTTCCAGCACGGCGACCGTGGGATTCTCCATGCTGCGCTCAAGGCGGCTGACGTAGGTCCGGTCGATTTCGGCATCGACGGCAAGGGCTTCCTGCGCAATTCCGCGCTCGACGCGCAAGCGCCGGATGTTCCATGCGACTCGCTCGCGGGCATCCATGCCCGAAAGCGAGCATGTTGCAGTTTATAAACCCACGCACTATAGTCACGTGTTACGCGTGGTCGGGCAGCGTCTCAATCGTTTGGGGAAACTCATTCAGGGGAAAGCCATGCAATGCGGACAATGTGGCACGGAAATAAAGCGCGGATTTTATCGCGTGCTGCCGGCGATATCCGCGGGTATCGCGCTCCTTATCGTTGCGGCGTGCTCCGGCGGCGACAGCAAGGGCGAAGTCGCCGACGCGATCAATAAGAAAATCGGCGAGCAAAAGGTCTGCTTCAAGATTGTCGGCACCGGTCCGCCGACATGGCCGATGCGCGTCAATCGGCCAACGGGGGCGGTCGGCGACATGCCGCTCGATCCGATTTTGGCCGCGATGCAGGCGGCAGGTTATCTGCATATCGACACGATGCCGGGCAATCCGATGCGCCCGACGATCGACGTCGTCACCCCCACGGAAGAGGCCAAAGGTTGGTATGACCCAAAAATCGGCTTCTGCGTCGGCGAAAAATCCGTCGCCGAAATTCGAGAAGTGATCGAGCCGCCGAAGGAGTCGGGCATGCTCGGCAAGGCGCTGAAAGCCGATTACACCTGGAAGCTCGCGAACGTGCCGTCCTGGGCGAAGCGGGCGGAGTTCAACGCCATTCCCGGCATGAACACGCCCGTCCCCGCAACAGCCGCCCTACAAAAGACAGGCGACGGCTGGCAGGTCGTCATGATCATGTGACGGCGCTGTCAGCGTCCGACAAAAAACTCGCGCGCTCCTAGTTTCGTAAAACGTATATTCGATGTGTTGATTGTTTACTCATGCTAAAATTGACCGTGAAGTGGAGCGCGGTTGAGTGAAGCAGTTAGAAGTAAAAGACGTATCTGATCTCTCTTTTCTTGCCACTCGCGTAAGAATCTTAGCGCAGAAGTTCCCCCAAGACTCCAAGGAACGAGCTTTGCTGGTCGATGTTGAGAACGCTTTTACCGCTGTAAAAGATTTTCACCATTGCCTCGAGACACGCAAAAGCAGATAGACTTGATCCGCGCTCTGCCCTTGCCGGAAGATTATGACGTCGTCTGGTCGAAAATTGCCTTTGAGGACCTTGCAAAGCAGTTTGCAGAGCAATTTGGAGAACAGTCGAAGGTTGCGACAAGCCTAAAGCGCTCCAGCGAGATATTGGGCATCTGGCATCAATGGTATTCATCTGTCAAAAAACTGCTTGTGGTCAGCGCGGCGTTCCGCACCGGGATGGCTAGGCAAGAGGATGGCGCGTAACTATTGTCATCGATACCTTTCGGGCGGTCCTTTGTGCAGCAACGTTATTCGATCCATTCGTTGCTGCTGTTCGTAAGCCAACTCTTTCAATCGCTCTTTATGTTGTTCTTCGAGGCTTTTTCGAAGCTCTTCCTTTTCCAACTCTTTAAGCCCCAGGCTATCGGCCTTCTTGATTTCGTCTGACAATTCCTTCTGCTGTTCCCCGCGCAATTTCTCTTCTTCTTGCGCATTGCGGTCAGATTCGCTTTTCAAAACTTTCTCAAAGGGTGGCAATAGGTGCAGGCGTTCAATTTCGTCGCGCCGTTGTTGCTGGAGACGTAGCAGGGCGTCCCTTTGCTCAGCATGGGCCGCTTCCATTTTCTGCCTTAACTCGGCGCGCTCCGCTTCATCCTTATGGTAGCGGATGGCCGACTCCATTGCATGGCGCATCGCCTCCTTAAGGATTTCCTCCTGGCGCAATCGTTCCTCGTCACAACGTAGTTGATGCTGGTGAAGGTCCAGCTCCAGCGGCGACAGATGCGTTTCAGCCATTACAGGCTGCCCATCCGCGCCAGCAATGCCCGGTCTTCGTAGGCCGGGTATTTTTTCAGCCGCGCCGCCTTGGCGTTTGCGGCCATCACGATCACGATATCCTTGAAGTCAGGCCCGGCGAGAACGTTGGGCTCGACAATCTTGACTCGTGATCCGTCCACGACGCTGTCCTGAAAGCCGATATCGTCGGAAATCTTCTGCGCGGTTTCGTCGTGAAGGCTTGGATTCATGAACATGCGTATCGCACAACTGCCGATCATGCCGTCGGCGTTGTCGTAGGCGTTTTCAAGCTGCCCGAGGCTCTGGCTGAACATCCAGAGTTTGACGCCGTATTGGCGGCCGATCTCAAGCGCCTCTTCCACGGGCGGCATATGCCGCAACCGGGACAATTCATCGAGCATGAAGAGGATCGGGTGCGATCCTCGTGGCGGAAGTTCGGTCGTGAGCGCGCGGATGTGCTGGGCGATCACCACCCGCAGCACGGAGATATAGCTGTCGATCTCGTTCGGCTTCAGGCAAATATAGATCGTCGGGTTCCTGCCGCTGCGCAGATCGAGCGGGTTCCAGTCGGACTTGCTTGTTGCACGCTCCAGCCGCTCGCCCGCCCAGGCGCTGGTGAGGGATTGCGCGGTCTGCAAGACGCCGTCGCGCGTTCTCGCCTCCATGGAAGCGAGAGATTGCCCGGCCCGGCTCATGGAGCGGATATCGGCGCGTGCCGCCAGATAGGCGACGAATTTATCCCAGGCGACGCCGTGGACGATATCAAGGACAGTGCCCATGGGACGCTTGGTGACATCCTCTTGCAGACAGACATAGGCGACGGCGGCTGTCAGCACATCGCGCGCGCGGTTTTCCCAAAAGGGGTCTTTCGCATTGCTGGGAACGATCATCATATCCGCGAGGAAGCGCGAGTCTTCCCAAAGATATTCCGGATCGGAGCGAACGAGGGTGAGCGGATTGTAGCAATGGCTCCGCAGGGGATCCAAAGGATTGAAACGGAAGACCGGCCCCACGTTGTCCTGTCGCCATTTACTGGTGCGGTCGTAGATTTCGCCCTTCACGTCGAGCACGACGGCGGGGCCTTTCCACATGAGGAGATTCGGCAAGACCTGGGCCTGGGTCTTGCCGGAGCCCGGCGGGGCGATGGTGATCAGAGAGCCTTCGCCGTCGTAGCACCACCATTTGTCCTTGGATTTTTCGTCGAGGCCCAGAACGAGGCCGGTTCCGATTGCATCGCCCCTGTTGCCGAGAGTCAGCGGTGCGCCGGGAGCCAGGTCGCCGCCGTCGCCGTACAGTCGCGCCGCTATTTTTCTCAGGTCCGGGTGATCGGGATTCTCTCTAAGGCTTTCCGTCAGGTCGCTCAGTGCAGCCGTCATCATCGATTCAGCATTATTCGGTTCGAGATAGCGCCGGATCGCGTCGGTAATCGAGCGAATTGATTCACTGTGGCTATATTTCCTTTCCCCAGTCACAGCTCCCTTGCCGTCGCCGTATATCAAGCCGAGACGAACAAGATAGAAATTGTTCCAACGCATCATTCCGAGATTGTACAAATGATAAGCCGCGCGCAAAGCTTCGCGCTCCTTGGCCGACATGGCGGAGAGTGCCCTGAAAATATCGCATTTAAGCCCGGAGGGTGGGTCGTCGAGATGGAAATCGATATTGCTCGCTTTTTTGTCAAAGACACTGTCGATCCTGGTGGTTCTCTCACCTTGCGTGGACCCGAATTGTTCGAGGGCGGATTGGTTGTTATCGGTCCAGTATTTTTCTCTACGTTTGGCCCAGCGGGCCGATGATCGCTCCGATAAACGCTTCAGCCCTCGAATTCCAAACCAACCCGCAACAAGAATGAGAGCCCATTTTGCGATTGGATAGATCACGGCAAAGAGTTCAGAAAAGAACTTCGACTCAGGCAGGGGATTCGGATTTGGGAGAAACTCTGGATGTTCCTTTTGAAACGCGGTTTCTCGAGCGACTTCCGCCTCGACGTATTCCGAGGAGAAGTATCGCTGCAAAACCTGGCGGGTGAAACGAAGATCGGCGCTATAGCGCTGTTCTTTGACGGCAAACTGATACCGGGTACAGCCACCGAGATTGCAAGCGCCATCGTTGAATTTTAGCCCATAGGGTTTCTCGCTGTAGGCGTGGGAGTACTCGTTGTACTTCGCGGCGGCACGAGGCGACATAAACCGCGTATCCGGCGAGCCCGTCCATGTCTGGATTGAAAAGATGAGGATTTGAAAGGCGGCAGCCTGCCGCGCCGCCGCCTCTATCGGGTCCGCATTCTGCGTGTCCGTGAAGACCTGAGCGACGGTCGGGGCGTGGTCGATCCACGCCTCGCTCATCGGAGCCGCGGCCGCGGGCCGGGCTGAAACAATGACAGCGGCGATCAAGAAAGCGATGAGGCGAAGGCGCATTGGCATTGCCCCCCGATGCAATGCAAAAGCATTAACGTTCCCATGCTACGGCATACGCCACAAAGTTGAAACCCCGATAACTGCACGTTGGCGCAGGTATTGGCCCATGCGATTGGCAGTACGGCTGATTAAAACTCAGGTTCTTCTCTTTCCCCGGCACACCGATTCCCGGACTTCGATGGTGCAGCGTTAGCACCGGCGCGCCTTTCAGCGCCGCAAGCCTTGTCAGGCTCCTCCTCTCCGTTTCGGTCCAAGCGGATGCAGCGCAAGTCGGCCGTCGCTCTCCACGGCTGCGTGAAGTCCGCGATCGGCGCGGGCTCCGGAAAAAGGAGAAGCACCATGAGACTCATCATCGCATCCGAACTCGCCAACAAAAGCCAATCCCAACTGAGCGCCCTGTATCGTCTGGTTTACGAGGAACTGATGGCGACAGAACCCGACAGCATCGAACGCGCAAACGCTCGTGCCTCCCTCGACAACATCTCGCGGGCCATCGCAGCGCTTCGCCTCAAAGCACCGCATCCCTGATGCGCTCTCGCATTATAAGCCCCGGCCGGAAATTCCGGCCGGGGTTATTTCATTGAGGGTGGATGAAACTTTTGACTATATCGATTGCAGCTGACAGACGCCGCGCAGCAACTCCGCTTCAGCGGTTGCGCGGCTTGGGATTGTCCGATCTCGCGTTGCCGGAACGTCGAGGCTCGACGTTTTGATCCGGCATTCCGGCCAATCCGGCCCCTCACTTTTTCTTTTTCGTTCGGAGTTTCGCAGGATTCGCTTTGGCGGGGCCGGCGTTCACGCCGTCCAGTGCTCCGCCTACGCTCTCCGCGATCGGCTCCCATCCCGGTATGCCCTGCAAAATGCGCTCGGCATTTTTCGCAGGCGTGATGTGGCCGTAATGATCCTCGATCATTTTAACCGACGTGCCCATCTGCTTCGCCAGGAAGTAAACATCGATTCCCTCCATCAGGCGGAAGGTTGCGTAAGTGTGACGGAAGCAATAGCTGCTCCTGCGGCTTCCTGATGCACTTATCAGGAGCTTTGATTTGGTCAGAATATCTTCGATCGGCGTCGAATAGAGTGTAATGGCGGGCTTTCCCTCGCGCGTTGTAAACACGAAGTCGTCAGGCTTCGTCGCCGTGCTGATGGCCCGGATGCGCTCGAAATAAGACGCGACGCTCTGCGGTGCGATCAGTTCGCGGAATTTGCCCTTGCCGCGCACGCTCACGCAGACGAAGGGGCGGCCGTGTTTGTCGTTCCTTGCATCGATGTCACGCCAGCGCAGGTTTCGCGCCTCCATCGTCCGCATCCCGGTATTGGCCATGATGAGGATGAAATTATAGGCCACGGTGCGGTGCCAGCGGCTCCGTTCGTGCTTCGCTTCCTTGATCCAGCTCCGAGTGAAGGTGTGGAGCTGGCGGTACTCCTGCGGCGTGAATTCCTCGCGGCGGTCCTTCGCGGTCAGAACCTTGCCCTTCGGCACCTGACGCTCCGGGATATGCCGCTTCTCGGCGGCAAACCGCATGACGGCCCGGAAAACCATCATCTCGCCACGGATCGTTGCGTCTTTGACAGCTTCGCCGGTATGACCCTTGCCGTTCTGCTTGCGCCAGAGCGGATAGGACTTCCACTTGTCCTCGCCGATCAGCGTGATCTGGTCGTTGCCCACATAGGCGATGAGGTGAAGGCGGATATAGGACTCAACCGTGTCCCAGCGGCGCTGCGTGATCTGGCCTATGGCGACCACGCCTTTCAAATCGTCCAGATAATCCTTGGCGACCTCGGCGAAGGTTTTGTCGAAGATCGGAACGTCGTGTTTCACCCGGAAGCGGATATCGGCATCGTGGTCGAAGGCTTTGTCCCGTGCCTCGCGAAGGTCGGGTGTCTTCAGAGAGACTGTCTTGTACCGGTTATCGTCGGGGATTTTGACCCGGCAATACCAGCTGCGGTGCTTCACGTCGGCTCTTCGGAAAATGATGAGGCCGGTTTTGAGCTCCTGAACATCGGTCAAAAAGGACATGCGCGCGGCTTTCTGTGCAGAATGTGTGTATAAAAAATCTGCAACCCCTTGATTTTGCTTATCCGTGTAGGGGCTGTATAGGAATATCTAAGCATAAAACTGTTGCAAAGTCAAATACTTATCATATATCGCTTACCCCAGCGGGGAGAGGGAGGGGTGAGGGGGTTCGGGCCGAGAGGTCGGAACCCCCTCACCCCCACCCTCTCCCCCTCGGGGAGAGGGAGCCGCACTCGCCAACATCCAGGTCAGAGACATTCGCCTCCCGAAGATGACAGTGCCACCGCCTTCACCGCCCCTTGAACAATTCGTCGAACCGCTTCTGCCATTTGTGCTCTTCGTCGGCCGTCAGCAGCACGGTGATGACTTTCTTCTTGTTGATGGCGGCGACGATGCCGGGCGGGTTGGATTCGACGTCGGCGCGGGTCGGGATACGGCCGAATTTTGCAAGGAAGGTCTGGGCCTCTTGGCTGAGCAAGAAGTTCGCCGCCAAGAGCGCGGTGTTCGGATGCGGCGCCTTGGCGCTGATGCCGACCGCGCCAAACGTCAGCGCCACCGGATCGAGCGGGAAATAGTCGATCGGCCCGCCGGCAAGCTTCACATTCATGGTGAGATTGACGAAATTGTTCAGCGACACCCAGTACTCGCCGGAGCCGACCGAGCGCGCCTGCGCCAAATGGCCGTCGGTGGTAACCGGCTGGATCGCGGCGACGATGTCCTTGATCAGGGCGGTGGCTTTGTCGTCGCCGTAATACTGATACATCGCCCAGAGCCATTCGCTGTCGGTGCCGTCGATGGCGACATGGCCGGCCCAGTCCTTGTGCTGCGCGAAATCGGCGTAGGTTTTCGGCAGGTCGGCTGACTGGACGTGCTGGGTGTTGTAGGCCGGCGCGTTGTAGTTGGCGTAGAGGCCGTACCAGCGCCGGTCCTTGTCGCGCGCGTCGGCCGAAATATTCTTGGCTTCCGACGGATCGAACGGCTGCAAAAGCTGCGCCGGTATCTTGTCCATGGTGCCGAGTTGCGCCACGTCCCAGGCTTTCTGGTTGCCGCGGAATTCGACCACCATGCGCGCCATCAGCGGCGGATCGGCGCCGCGCACGTAATTGGTCTTGATGCCGGTCGCGGCCTCGAAAAGCTTGAACAGCGGCAGGCCTTCGCCCTCGTTGGTGTCGGAATAGATAGTCATCTCGCCGCCCTCGGCCTTGGCGGCGTCGAGCAGCTTTGGATCGAGCCAGGGATGGTCCTGCGCGGCGGCGTGCGCAAGCGACGCGGCGAGCAGCAATCCGGCGACACCGGCGGTCTTGAGCGGATGGAACAACGGCGCCTCCGATTGACAGGTTCTCGAATGCTTACACCGTCACCCGCCGCGCTGGCCACGCGACAAGGTCACGCGTGCTTCTCGGACGCGTGCCAATTCGGCTCGTTCGGCGGCTCGTTCGGCTTGAAGCCGAACATGCGCTCGAAGCGCTTGGCGTAGGCCGGCCACACCTGCGGGTTGATGATGCGGGGCACCGGCTTGCCGTCGAGTGCGTCGAGCATTTGTTCGGCGGCGATATGACCCATCCGGGTGCGCGCCTCATGGGTCACGCCGGCCATATGCGGCGTCACCATGACGTTGTCGTATTTCATCAGCGGATGGCTTGCCGGCGGCGGCTCCTTCTCCCAGACGTCGAGGCCGGCGCCGGCAATCTTCTTGTCGTGCAGCGCTTTCTCCAGCGCCTCCTCGTCGTGGATCGAGCCGCGCGCCGTGGTGATGAAATAGGCGTCCGGCCGCATCAGGGCGAATTCGCGTGCGCCCATCAGATTGCGGGTTTCCGGCGTGAGCGGGCAGTTGATAGAGACGAAGTCGGAGCGCTTGAGCAACTCGTCGAGCTCGACCTTCTCGGCGCCGCGCGCGCGCACCGCATCGGCCGGCAGATAGGGATCGTAGGCCAAGACCTTCATCTTGAACAAAATGCCGGCGAGCTCGGCGACGCGCTTGCCGACATTACCGAGGCCGACGATACCGATGGTGCGGCCATAGGCTTCGTGGCCGGTATAGTCGTTGCGGTTCTTCAGCGTACCAGTGCGCAGCGCGCGGTCGGAATCGTTCATGCGTTTGATCAGGCACAGCATCATGCCGATGACATGCTCGGCGACGGCTTCCGCATTGCCGCCCGACTGGTTCACCACCAGCACGCCGTGTCCCGTGCAGGCTTTCATATCGACGGTGTCGTAGCCGGCGCCGTTGGTCGAGACGATCAGCAGGTTCGGCGTCCGGCCCAAGAGCTCGGCGCCAGCGTGGTAGTGCCGCGCCAGCTCGTCGCGGGCCGAGCTCATCTGATAGGCGTGCGCGGCGCCGAGAATCTCCAAACCGTCTGCGTCCGGGCTCTTCTGCTCGAGCATGTCGAGTCGGATGTCGCCGCGTTTGCCGAGCATTTCGCCAAAGCCGATCGGCCGGTGCGGCTGGACACAAAACACGCGCTTGTTGTTGACCGCGTTATTCATCGATTCCCTTCCCCGTCATTGCGCGACTGCACTAATGTTTCTTCACGCCGCCCTTCTTGCCGCCGGCCTCGGGAAAAATCCACATGGCGACGACAAAAAAGACGGCGGTGAACAGCACGAACTTGTCGAATTCCGGCCGGATCGGCGAGCCGCTCCAAAAGGCGAGTCCGAGCGCCACCAGGATCACGACGGCGGATACGGCCGCTTTGACATCGGTCGGCATGGCGACGCTCGTCTCTGCCTAATTGGCCCGGACCGGCATGGCGGCGGCTTCTTCCGGACCCTTCGGCCGGGCGCGCAAGCGGCCCTTGAGGTGACTCGTCGAATAGCCGTTGAACAGATGGCCGAGCAAGCCGCGATCGAGGTCGGAGGTGCCGAACGCCCAATCGGCGATTGGGAAGGTCAGGTTCATGTTCACTTCCATCATCAGCCGGGCATTGTGGTGCGCGGTGTGATGGCGCCGCAGCGTGTTGACGAACGGAAAGTGCTTGACGAACCAGCTTTCGTCCAGGTGGCAGCAGAAATGCATGAACTCGTAGATCAGATACATGCCAGTGGTGACGCACATGAACAGCCAGCCGACATTCGGCGTGAAGACAAGGCCGAGAACGGCGGCGGGCGGGATCGACATCAAGGTGAACACGACCAGCGCATAGGGCGGGAAAACGGTGACGCGCCAATCCTTGTCGTCGCGGAAGCGCATTTCCTCGTCGCTGAAGAATTGGTGATGATTGAGCGTGTGCCGCTCATAGATCGCGCGCAGGCCTTTGATATTCACCGGCCGGTGCATGACGTATTTGTGCACGGTCCACTCGAAAATGTTGGTGAAGATGAAGGTCAGCGGCACCGTGAGCCATTCCAGCCAGGTCACGTTATGAAGGTGCGAGACGTAGATGGTGAACACCGCCGCGCCCATGGCGTAGATCAGCACGACATGGAAATAGCCGTTGTACCAGCCGACGATGCGGGAGCGGTATTCGTTGCGGAAGTCGATTTGCCGCTGGGTGATCATTGCCTGGACTCCCTTGGGCTGCCGTTGCCTAGCCCGCCGTTTCTTGTTGGCCGCAAGATTAACACATCGAGGTGCGCGAGCGAACCGCGTTAGCCTCCCTCGATGCTGCGAACGGCAGCATCGACCTCGGCGCCAGTAAGCTGCCAATCATTATCGAGATTGGCCACGATTTGCTTCATGAACGGCTCGGACAGCCGGATCGCCCTGGCATTGTCGCCAAGGTAGTCCGCCAAAATCGCCAGCGCGAGCTGCTGCGGGCTGTCGCCCTCGTAGGTCCATTCGAAGCCGAACTTGGTGAAGCGCTTGACCTCATAGTGTTCGCCAAGCGGCTTTCCGTCCACGGTGACGACCAGGCCGTCGATGGTGCGTTTGCCTTCGTACACTTTCATGGCAACTCACCCGTGCGGCACCGTCATGGCCGCGAGCTGCGACACGTCCGTACTTTTGTCTACCTGCCAGATGGCATCGATCAGCGGCGCAATGTCGTGGCGCGGATTCCAGCTTAAGGCCGCGTCGCGCAATTTCTCCTCGAGATCGCGATCGCTCATCGGATTGGTATCGCTGCCGCGCGCCGCGTGCTGCACCAGATGATGCGTTTCGCCATTGGCGGTAGTGATCTCGACCGCCGCGGCGATGGTCGGATACTTTTCATCGCGCAACACTTCGATTTTGCCGCGCAGCGCCCGCACCGCCGGATCGTTGACGCAGGCATCGGTGAACTGTTCGAGGCCGGCCTTGCCGAAGGTCAATGCGGCCGCAACGGCGTGCTGCACGCTGACCTGGGATTCGCGGCCGGTGGAAACATTGGGCCGGTCAGCGCGCGCCGCCATTAGCGGATTGCCGGTCACCACGACTTTTTCGACGGGAACCTTGGGATTTTCGCGACGCCATCCCAGCACGCAATCGATCGCCGGATGCACGACGAAGCCGCACGGATAAGGTTTGTACGACGTTGGCATGATTTCCCAGCTTTCGCCGAGGCCGTCGGTCAGAGCCGACAGTTTCGGCGCCTCGCCGAGCGCATGATAGTAGCCCTGGCGGCCATTGAGCGGCTCGGCCGGCCCGGCAAAATCCTTTGCCGCCAACAGCGCCGCCCACAGACCGTTGCGCGCCGCATTGCCGACGCCGACGCTTTTGGCCGGCGTGCCGAGGCATTCGCACAATCCGGCGGCCTGGGTCGCCGCGGTGCCCAGCGCCCACACCATTTGCGCAGGGCTCAGCGCCAACAGCTTGCCGCTGCCGGCGGCGGCGCCGAACACGCCGCAGGTCGCGGTGATGTGCCAGCCTTTGTTGTAATGGCTCGGCGATATCGCCAAGCCAATGCGGCACTCCACTTCCTGGCCAAGCACGAACGCGAGAATGAGATCGCGGCCGCTCACCCGCTTGAGCTCGGCGAGCGCCAGCAACGCCGGCGCCAACGGTGCGGTCGGATGGATCGCCGTCGGCACATGGGTGTCGCAGAAGTCGAGTACATTGGCGCCGGCAGCGTTGAGGAACGCGGCGCTGAGCGCATCGATGCGCTCGCGCCGGCCGATCAATGCCGCCTGCTTGCCGCCGGAGAATGCCGCCAGCGTCTGCAGCGCGGTCTCGAACGTTTGATCGCGGCAGCCGGTCAGCGCCACGGCAAAGAAATTCATCAGCGAGCGCTTGGCCTGATGGGTCACCTGCGGCGGCAGGTCGTCCCACCGCGCGTCGACGACGAACTTGGCCAAAACCTCGGTAACGCCCGGATTGTGCAGCACGCGCATGACTCCACGAAATACCCGCGAGCATCGGCCGGCCGGGCGAAAAGTGCAACACTGGCGGGTAATTGCCCGCCATTCTCATGGCCGCTATTCGCCGGTATAACTTGACCTGCTCGCGGCAACCTCGGGAGGACTTCAGTGAACAAGTTCGGCATCGGTCAGCCTGTGCCCCGGGTCGAGGACCCGCGCTTCATCACCGGCCGCGGCCGCTATGTCGACGACATCGACTTGCCGCACCAATGCTACGGCGTGGTGGTGATGTCGCCGCACGCCCATGCACGCATCAAACGCGTCGACACCGCGAAGGCCAAGGCGGCGGACGGCGTGCTCGCCGTGCTGACCGGCGCCGATGTCGTTGCCGACAAGCTAGGCAGCCTCGCCCCACCGATGCCCGAAGACATGGGCGGGCCGAAGGGCTTTCGCTCGCTGCGCGCCATCCTCGCCGCCGACAAGGTGCGCGCGGTCGGCGAGCGCGTCGCCTTCATCGTTGCGGAGACGGAAGTTGCGGCGAGGAATGCCGCCGAGTTGATCGAGTTCGATTACGAGCCGCTGCCGGCGGTAATCACCGTTGAGGACGCGGTAAAACCCGGCGCGCCGGCGATATGGGACGAGGCGCCGAACAATGTTTCGTTCACGCTGATGATGGGCAACAAAGACACGACGGACGCAGCATTCGCTGGCGCCAAGCACGTCGTGTCGCTGAAGCTCAACAATTCCCGCATCACCGCCAACTCGATCGAGACGCGCGCCGCGATTGGGCAGTATCATCCCGACGGCGACAATTACACGCTCTATTCGACGTCGCAGAACCCGCACGGCACCCGCTCGACCGTCGCCGGCCAAGTGCTGAAAATTCCCGAGACAAAGCTGCGCGTCATCTCGCCCGATGTCGGCGGCGGCTTTGGCATGAAGCACGGCGGCTATCCCGAAGACGCGCTGGTGGTGTGGGCATCGCGCAAGGTCGGCGGCCGGCCGGTGAAATGGGTATCGACACGTTCGGAAGCGCTGTTGAGCGACTCGCAAGGCCGCGACCAGGTCGTCACCGGCGAATTGGCGCTCGATGAGAGCGGCAAGGTTTTGGGGCTGCGCGTCAACGCGCTGCACGCCATGGGCTCGCACGTGTTCGGCGCCTCGATGGTGGTGCCGCTGTTCGCCATGCGGCTCGCGCCCGGCGTCTATCAGATTCCGGCGGTGCATTGCGTCGGCAGGGCGGTGTTCACCAACACCATTCCACTCGCGCCCTATCGCGGCGCCGGACGGCCGGAGGCGACCTATCTGATCGAGCAATTGCTCGACCGCGCCGCCAATGTCATCGGCATCGATCCGATCGAGATCAGGCGGCGCAATTTCATTCCGTCCTCCGCCATGCCGCACAAGATCCAGACCGGCATCACCTATGACAGCGGCGATTTCGTCCATGTCATGGACGAGTGCCTTAAGGTCGCCGACTGGAACGGTTTTGCCAAACGCGCCGTCGAATCGAAGAAAAACGGCAAGCTGCGCGGCCGCGGCATCGGCTATTTCCTCGAGGAAGCGGCGGTGTTCAACGACCGCATGGTGCTGCGTTTCGATCCGAGCGGCATGCTCACCATCCTCGCCGGCACCCATTCGCACGGCCAGGGCCATCAGACCGTCTATGCGCAGATGGTCACCGAGTGGCTCGGCGTGCCGTTCGAGAGTATCCGCTTCGTCCAGGGCGACACCGACGCGGTGCCGATCGGGCGCGGCAGCTACGGCTCGCGCAGCATGCATGTCGGCGGCAATGCGCTGAAAAAGGCGGCCGACAACATCATCGAGAAAGCAAAACCCATGGCGGCGATGATGATGGAAGCGGCCGCAGGCGACATCGAGTTCAAGGACGGTTCGTTCAGCATCGTCGGCACCGACCGTGCCATGAAGCTCACCGACGTGGCGAAAGCGTTCTATCGCCCGGCGATGCTGCCGCCGCAATTCGACGTCGGCCTTGAAGCTTCGGGCACCTTCGCCGCCGAGCCGCCGAATTATCCGAACGGCTGCCACGTCTGCGAGGTCGAGGTCGATCCGGAAACCGGCTTCGTCACGCTCGCCCGCTACGCCGCGGTCGACGACGTCGGCAAGATCATGAATCACCTGCTCTGCGAAGGCCAAATCCACGGCGGCGTCGCCCAAGGCGTCGGCCAGGCGCTGATGGAAGCGATCGTGTTCGACGCCGACGGCCAGCTCGTCACCGGCAGCTTCCAGGACTACGCCATGCCGCGCGCCGAGGATTTTCCGGACCTGGTCTCGGAGCTGACCGAGGTGCCTGCGAAAACCAACCCGCTCGGCGTCAAGGGCGCCGGCGAAGCCGGCGCGACGGGCGCGCCACCCGCGGTGATCGGCGCCATCCTTGATGCGCTAAAACCGCTCGGCATCGACCACATCGACATGCCGGCGACGCCGAGCCGGGTGTGGGCGGCGATCAAGGCGCGCGGGGCGAAAGCTGCGGCGGAGTAACTGCTTTCTTTCGCCCCCGCAAAGCGGGGGCGGAAAGAATTTACTGCACCTTCAGCCCCATCAGATTCGCAATGAGATTCCGCTGAATCTGCGACGTCCCCGCCGCGATGGTGGCGGCGCGGGAGTCGCGGAAGTGGCGCTCCATGTCGAACTCGGCGCTGTAGCCGAAGCCGCCGAGGACTTGCATGCCCTGGCTCGCGATCTTCACGTAGGTTTCCGAGGTGAAGAGCTTTGCCATGGTGATCTCGCGCAGCGCGTCCTGGCCGTTCGACACCATCCAGGCGGCGCGCCACATCAGAGTGCGCGCGGCCTCAACCTCGGTCTGCATGTCGGCGAGCATGTGGGCGATCGCCTGATTGGAGCCGATCGGGCGGCCGAACTGCCTTCGATCCTTGGCGTATTGCACGGCGAGATCGACCACCGCCTGGGCGGCGCCGACATTGCCGGCCGACGACGTGGCGCGCTCCACCTGCAGGCCGGACATTACGCAGTCCCAGCCCTTGTTCTCGCCGCCGATCAGGCGGTCGGGTGGCACCCGCACATGATCGAAGGTGAGCTCATAGGTGCCGGTGGCGCGGCGGCCGAGCATGTCGAGCTTGCGCAGGGTGAGCCCCGGCGTGTCGTTATCGACGAGAAACAACGACATGCCTTGACGGTAATGCGCCTTGGTATCGGTCTTCACATAGAGGTTGATGATGTTGTTCTTGGCGCCGGCCGTGGACGCCCAGAGCTTTTGGCCGTCGATGACCCATTCGTTGCCGTCTTTCACGGCAGTCGTCCGCATCGCCCCAATATCGGAGCCGGCGTCGGCTTCCGACATGGAGATCGAGAATTTGATTTTGCCGGCGAGAAATTTCGGCAGCCAGTAACGCTTCTGCTCCTCCGATGCCATGCGCACGAGGTTGAGCCCGCAAAAGATGCCGCCGGTATAGGCCATCACCAGATCGGCGGACACGCGCGCGATCTCCTCGGCGACGATCACCATGTCGAGGACGCTGCCGCCGGCGCCGCCGTACTCTTCCGGAAACGGCAGCGCCAAAAGCCCGGCCTCGGCACAGGCCTGAAACAGCTCCTCGGGATAAGTGCGCTCGCGGTCGTGCTTACGCACATAGTCGGGCGGCGCGTGCTTTTGCAAAAGCTTGCGCACGCTCTCGCGCAACAGCCGCTGTTCCTCGGTGAAGCCGAAATCCATGACGATCCATCCCAACTCCCCCTGCCCTCCCCGCTTGCGGGGGAGGGGTATGAAGGGGGCGGCCAGCAAAATACAATCCGCTGGTCGAGGCAACACCCGACGAAATCAACCGAGGTACCGATGACCGAACCCGGCCAAATGTTTTCCGACGGCAAGACCTATGAGCGGATGATGGGCCGCTGGAGCAAGCGCGTTGGCGTGCAATTCCTCGACTGGCTCGAAGCACCGAAGGGCCTGCACTGGGTCGAAGTCGGCTGCGGTAACGGCGCCTTCACCGAGGAGCTGATTGCGCACACCGCGCCGCGCGCGGTGTCGGCGATCGATCCGTCGGAGGGCCAGCTTGCCTTCGCGCGCACGCGGCCGGCGGCAAAGCTCGCCGAATTTCGGCTCGGCGACGCTCAGGCGCTGCCCTTCGCCGACAAGAGCTTCGACGCCGCCGCCATGGCGCTGGTGATTTCTTTCATTCCCGATCCGGCCAAGGCCGCCGCCGAAATGGCGCGGGTGGTCCGGCCGGGCGGGATCATCGCTACCTATATGTGGGACATCCCCGGCGGCGGCCTGCCGCTGGCGCCGGTGGGCCGCGCCTTCAAGGCCATGGGCAAGGAATATTCCCGCACCAGCGACAACGCCTCGCGGCGCGAGGTGATGCAAACGCTGTGGCAGGGCGCCGGCCTGCTAACGGTCGAAACCCGCGTCATCCGCATCACCGTCAACTACACGAGCTTCGACGATTTCTGCGAGTCGAGCCTGGTGCCGGTCGGGCCGGCCGGGCAAGTGATCGCCAAGATGTCGCCTGCGGAGTTGGAAGAGCTCAAGGCGCACCTGCGCAAATTGCTCCCGATCGCGGCGGACGGCAGTATCGCCTACGAAGCCTTCGCCAATGCCGTGAAGGGCAAGGTGCCTGGCTGAACTTCGGTCGCGGGACGCCGTCGAAAATTACTTCATCCGTTCCGGCATGATCGCCTGCCGTCCAAGCTGCTGCCACGCCATCGGCGCGCCCGCGTTTTTGGCGGCTTCCTCGGGCGGCAGGTTTTTGTCCCAGCGCATGCCGATGAAACGCTGGCCGTTGACTCCGTCGGAGGCGTTCGAGCAGAGCCAGATCAGCGGCGCCACCATCACCTCGGGCGGAATCAGCTTTCCGCGATCGGGCTCCTGCGCGCGCGAGACGAGGCGCGTGTTGGCCGCGCCGCCCGGCACCAGCACGTTGGCGCTGACGCCAGTGCCATCGAGCTCTTGCGCCATGGCGAGGAGATGCGCTTCGTTCGCCGCCTTGGAGCCGCCATAGGGCTGCATAGCGGCGCGATACATGGTGTCCAGACTGGTCGTCACGTTGATGATGCGGCCCCAGCCTTGCTTGAGCAGGACCGGCAGCGCCGCGCGAGTCATCAGAAACACGGCGACCACATTGACGTCGATGACGCGGCGGAATTCCGCCGGCGTCACCTCCCAGAATTTGCCGACCGGCTGGCCTTCGGGGCGCAGCAGGCTGGTATTGATGCCGGCATTGTTGATGAGGATGTCGAGGCGGCCGAAATGCTCGATGGTGGCGCGCACGATTTTTGGGGCGCTGTCGTCGCGCGTGATATCGGCAACGACGCCCTGGATGCGCTCGCCGGCGCCGCGTTGATCGGCGGCGCTCTCGGTTTCTTCGAGCGCCTGCGCATCGATCTCGACCGCGGCAACACGCGCGCCGGCTTCGAGCAATCCAAGCGTCATCACCTGGCCGAGGCCGCGCCCGGCACCGGTGACGATCGCGACTTTTCCATCAAGCGTTCCGGCCATATCTATCCCTCACTGTCTGTCCCTCATTCGATGGTGATGTGGCGTTGCTGGATCACGGCGCCGAGCTCTTTCGACGTCTTAAGCCACATTGCGGTAAATTCCTGTGGCGTGCCGCCACCGGGCTCCCAGCCATCGTCGGCGAGCCGCGCGCTGATCTCGGCCGAGCGGACGACCTTGGTTACGTCCGCGGCGATCTTGTCGACGATTGCTTTCGGCGTGGCGGACGGCACGAACAAAGCGAACCAGCTGTTGACTTCGAAATTTGCAAAACCGGCCTCGGTGAATGTCGGCACGTCGGGCACGCTCGAGTTTCGCTTGGTGCCGGTCACCGCCAGCGCCCGCAACTGGGCCGACGTCACCAGCGGCTTCGCCGAGCCCATTTCGCCCATGACCATCGGAATATGTCCGCCGAGCAAATCCTGCATCGCCGGCGCCACGCCGCGATAGGCGACGTGCTGGAATTTCGTGCCGTAGTTGAGATTGAACATTTCACCGATCAGATGCATCTGCGAACCGACACCGGGGCTGCCGAACGGCACCGGTGTCGTCTTGGCGAACTCGACGAGCTCTTTCATGACGTGGAACGGCGACGAAGGCGTGACGAGACAAATCAATGGCGAGTACGACAGCACCGTCACGCCGGCGAAATCGCGCACCGGGTCATAGCCGAGATTGGGATTGAGATATTGCGCGATGGCGTGACTGCCGGCGACACCGATCAGCACGGTGTAGCCGTCGGCCGGCTGATGCATGACATATTCGCTGGCGACGGCGCCGCCCGCGCCCGGCTTGTTTTCGATGACGACCGGCTGGCCCCACGCCGCGCTGAGTTTCGGCGCGATCAGCCGGGCCACGATGTCGACGCCGCCGCCCGGAGCGAAAGACACGATGACGTGCACCGGCCGCGCCGGAAAATCCTGCGCTTGCGGCTGGCCCGCTGCGTCGACGCCAAAAAGCGCAAAAGCCAATGCGGCGGTCGGCCAAAATCGCTCGCCAATGGCCATGCCTTTTTTCCTTTTGTTTCGGGCCGTCGGCCGCCAGAACTCCAACAAATAGCCGGTCGCCTGCCCGCCGGCCATGCCCCGGCTGCCCAAGAAACCAAGGAACTCGGGGCGGTTGCACCGGCGCGCTGTGCCGCCTATATTCCGCTCACCTTTCCAGTCATCCTTGATGACGTTGAGTGCTTCGCCCAAAAGGCGGGCGGAGCGCAGAGGAGATTTACCTATGGCGACCGCGCCCCTGATGCCGAAAGCAACCGCCGTGTGGCTGGTCGAGAATACCTCGCTGTCGTTCGACCAGATCGCGCAGCTCTGCAACCTGCATCCGCTGGAAGTGAAGGCGATCGCCGACGGCGACGCCGCGCAGGGCATCAAGGGGCTCGATCCGATTCTCACCGGACAATTGACCCGCGATGAGATCACCGCCGCCGAAGCCGACCCGAACCACCAGTTGCACATCGCCGAACCGAAGGTGCGCCTGCCCGAAACGAAGCCGAAGAAAGGCCCGCGTTACACGCCGGTGTCGCGCCGCCAGGACCGGCCGAACGCCATCCTGTGGCTGGTGCGCAACCATCCCGAGCTCAAGGACAGCGCCATCATGCGGCTCGTCGGCACCACCAAGTCGACCATTTCGGCGATCCGCGACCGCACCCACTGGAATTCGGCGAGCCTGACACCGCTCGATCCGGTGACGCTCGGGCTGTGCTCGCAGATCGATCTCGACACCGAAGTGCAGAAGGCGGCCAAGGAGAAGCCGGTGCCGATCGAAGCGCAGGGCGCGACGCTGCTGCCCGCTTCCGTCACCACGGCGCCGAAGGAAGAGCCCGAGCCCGCCGAGCCGGCTCCGGCGAAGAAGTCCGACGAGCTCGATGTCAACGCCGTGTTCGCCAAGCTCAAGCAGCTTGGCGGGAAGAGCGAGTAATATCGCGCTGAACCCGTTCCGTCACCCTGAGGTGCGAGCGTAGCGAGCCTCGAAGGGCGACGGCCCCAGCGCCTCGGCCGTATCCTTCGAGGGCCGCTGCGCGGCCATCTCAGGATGACGGTGCACAGTCACCCCCGATCATTGCGCAGCACCACGCACGCCCCGCCGGCGGCGATGAGCTTGTTGCAGAATTTTTCCAGATAGCCGCGATTGTCGTCGGCGATGCGGATGTTGTAGCGCATGGCGCTGCCAAGCCCGATGCCGCGGCGGCGCACCACGATCGGCTCGCGGTCGCCGATCAGCGCGCCGTACTGTTTCTGGATCATGCGATAGACCGCCCAGGCCTTGCTCTCCGACCAGTTGGCGGTGAGCTGCATGCCCCAGCGCGGCACATAAGCCGCGATGCGTTGCGCCTGTTCCTTCGGCGCCAGGATCAAATTCGCCAGTCGCGTGCACGGCACGCCCTGCGGAATTGTGGTCTCCGCGGTCTGCGGCGGCGAAGGCGAGGCCCATTCGTCCGCCGTCCAGCCGGTGATGATCGCCACGTAATTGCGCGTCTCGTCAGGAAGCGTACGACGGCCGGCGAGCCACGCACTCACCCGCCCCGGACCGGCGTTGTAGCCCGCCGCAGCCAGACCGAGATTGCCGAATTTGGTTTGCAGCTCGTGCAGATAGCTCGCCGAATTTTTCAGCGCCTCGATCGGATCGAACGGATCGGCCAAGCCGCGCCAATCCGCCGTCCGCGGCATGAATTGCGCAATGCCCTGCGCGCCCTTGTGGCTCACCGCCTGCGCATTGAAGCGGCTCTCCTGCCAGATTACGCGGGCGAAGAATTCGACTGGGAGCCCGTTCGCCGCCGCGTCCTCCTCGACGGCACGGCAGATGTCGTCGGCGGCAGGTGCGCTCGGAGCGGAGGTTGCGGGTGCCGAGGGTATTGGGACGCCGGGCTGACTTTGCTGTGCCGACGGTACACCAGAATCCGCCGGTGGAAGGGCCGGCGCGTTTGTTGCCGGCTGTGCTCGAACGCATGCAAGGGCGCCAATCAGCACGCCCAGGATGGTCAAGGTGCACGGCAGCAACGTTTCGGCAAATCGACCCATTCGGCACAAAGTATGGACGGGCGCTGTGTGCCGCCAGGCACCGCTGAGGCGCCTGGCGACTGAACAGCCGAGCGTGCTTCAATCCATTCAGTCTCGGTATGGACCGGCGACACGAGCCGCCGTCACCAGCGTCCTCAGGTCCAGGCACGCCCCCACTCGCGCTACCGTATGCCAAGCCGACACCAAGTCCCTTCTAATCTCCGGAGTTGGAGCAAATGTATCTTCGTCCGCCTGTTCGTCACCGTCAGGCGGGCCGGCCGCCTCGATATATTGACGCATACGCTGCTGTAGGTACGCGACTCCGGAGGCAAGCATCGGGACGCCCAGCGACGGCGCCAAGCGGCAGAGGTTCACGGCCTCCTCATGGCGGCCCAACCGGGCGTACGTCTCGATTCGGATCGCCGCGGCGTCCGGCGACTTGGGCCACCGTTGAGCCAGTTGGTCGACAACGCCGTGCAACTCGTCCAACCGATTCTCGCGCAGAAGCATGTAACAGGCGAACAACGTGGCGAGCTTGCCGGGCATATTTGCCGAGTGATCGGATACCCGGCTGTATGCCGCCAGTATTGCCGACGCCATCGCGCTGGCTTGCGGAAAATCGCTGCGGGTCATGTAGCGAAATAGCGAATTGGCGTCCGAGTCTGGGAAATAAAAATCAATTCGCAAAGTCAGCTTGGCATCGGAGCCCTCGGCGTCTCGGACATCCGAGCTGTCGGCATCCTTGAAGCAGGCGACGATCGCATAGCTGCCCTCTTCATACGGCACTGCCGCGACCAGATGATTGTTCTCATCGTCCTCGACTTCGACACACCGATCTTCTGCGCTCACCAACAATATCGTGATCGGCCCGAGCCGGAAGATCGGCGCCGTAATCCGTTTCGCGGACTTGGACGACATATCGCGCAAGAACATGCCCCATGAAATCGCAGCCGTGCACGCCTTCGGACCTGTCGGCTTGAGCAAGGCGTCGAGCATGTCCTGGACGGATTTGAACGAGGACAACCTCCTGATTTGAGAGGTTAATATCTCCTGTAGCCAGCCGACATCGATCTTCTGTTGCACCTGGCCAAGCAACAGCCGTGTCACTGGCCCGGCAATCATCGTCCACAGATCCTTCAGACGCGACGGCCCCTGTTTCGATATCTGGTCGCCCACTAGTTTTGTCAGAGCGGGCGGCGGCCCGGCGCTTAGTAATACCGCATCTGAACCGGCCGGTTCCGATCCCGCAACTGCGACGGGCGCCGGCTCAAGCTGCACCTCGGCCGTCTTTGCCGGCTCGACCTCGACCGCCGGCGTCGTGAAGACTTGTCCATCGGGCGCGATGGCGGATACCGTGTAGTTTCCTGGGGCAAGTTCAACCGTCCGCCCCAGCGTTCCACGGGCACTCAGCACCGAGTGGCCGCCAAGCACTTCGCGAACCTCGAACGGGAAGTGCTCGGTGGACAGATTTGCCGCATTTGTCAGCCCGGTTGCGAGACTGACGCGCAAGCTGCCTAGTGCGATACCTGTTCGGTCAGGAGTGCTGATCATGATCTGGCATCCACAATCCATCGTTCGAGCGGCCCGACGAACGTTCTTGCCGGCAATAAACAGACACGAGCCGACGAGTTCACCAAGTGGGCTTCCAGTCTATAACGTCCAATGGGCGCTTTGAACGGATAAGCATTCGGCTGGACTGGCTTGATGGAGCAAAACAGGCAATTTTGATCGACATTGAATATGTCGACGGAAATATTCGAAGCCTTTTCGTCCGGAAGAACCTGGACGCTGACGTTGGTTTCCGGCGCGGTACTTCGCACGATCAGAGTGGCATTTTTAGCATGCCCCCTGACCAGAAGTTCCTGTCCCATGGCGTTGTTTATGGCGACACGTAAGGAATCCGTATTGATCGGGTAGATAATTTTGCCGCCTCCATCGGCCTGCGCTTCGGCCGACGAATTTTCCAGCACGCGCAACAGAGCCTTGCCGAATCGGGTGCCGTCGGCGCTGTCGGCGAACGCCGGCTCTCCCGACGTGGCGCCAAAGTAGATCGGCGCGGCGCGTTCCGCATCCGTATCATATCGGCCGGGGCTGTTGCCGCCGATCTTTGTGTCGGCGGTGGGATCCTCGATATCCGCGATGGTCCGGCACGCGTCGATGAAATAAAATTGTTTAAGCGCCATGTTCATCTGCTTCCGCGATGGAGCCATGGCCTTAAAAATACTCTGAACACAGATGCAGCGGCGGATCGTGGTGGCTGAATCGCCCTGGCGGCCGACGTCTCCCATCGCCAGAAAGACGTCGTCAGGCGAAGCATTGACGCCGTGGCCGGAGAAATAGAAGAACGCGACGTTCTTGGGATTGGAATTACATTCGTCTCGCCATTGTTCGATCGCCGTTCTCACGGATTCCGCGTCGACAGCGGTGCTTGCCTTCTCGGCCAGCTTTGAACCCGGCGCAATCTCCGCATCGGATGGTAGCCACAATAAACGAATAGTCTTCAGTGGCAGCGCGAGGATGCCCGCCGCGTCGGCTTTTTCAAGCCAGTCGGCCAACGCCAGTGCGCTGGCGGCCGGTCCTGTCACTTTCCAAAATCCGAAGGGAGTGTTGGGGCTTGGATCCTTCCGTTTCGACAAATACGGATACTCGCTGATGCCGATCAGCAGGGCGTGAAGGCCCGGATTGTCGCTACCGACCGCTTCTCTGTTATCGACGACAAACACTATAGCGCTCCGCAGGCCCCGCGTCGTTATGGATAGAGCGCGGCAATTGTAGCGATGTCGCCCGGACTCAAAGCCCTACGCTGGCCGATCTCTGGCGGCGGATTCGGCTTCGGCCGGATGGTCGGCTGGTTGTTTATGGAGAACGCCCAGTCGGGATAATGCATAATGGAGCCGAAGTCGTACGGACCGACAGGCGCTGCATTGTAAGTTTGTTTGTCGAAGTTGAAGCGCGTGGCGGGATTGATGTTCTGCGGCCTAACATCAATGAAGTCATCGCGGTCGGGTCGGCTGTGCTCGTGCCATAGGCCTACAGTATGGCCAATTTCGTGGATGGCGTTTCCTTCAGTGGAATTGCTGGAGAGCAGGATGAATTGCTGGCCGCCTTGGCGGCCTACGCTCGACGCTGGGCCCAATCCCCGAACGAACGATACCCACGCGCTGGCCGAGCCCCGCGGCTTGAATCTGATCTTGGTGTTGGCCTCCCAGTGCTTGATCGCCGATTTGGCTAGGTCACTATTCGGCAGATCGGGTGCCATCTCGTATGCCACCTCATAAAAATCGCCGACCTTCGGCCATTTTTGCCCTGGATTGGTGATCGCAAGCCCGAGCAGGTTCAAGTCCTCGTTTGTCACGATATCAGGCGCATTGCTGATACGGCCGGCTACGTAGTCCATCTCCTCGGTCTTACCGAGCAGGATGCACCCCTCGAACACCGCCCATCCATCGACATTGGCATAATTGATCGGCACGATCGCGCCCGACTGCGCACGAATCCAACCCACACGAATATCGGTGCTGGTCAGATATTCACTCGTCGCCATCGAACTCTCCAGTTTCACGTTAGGTTTCCTGTATCGCCTTCACCTTTTTCACCGGAATTTCGAGCATCCCCTCCGGCTGCGAATCGAAGCGGATGCTTTCCATGGTCAGGTAGTCGCCGGTGGCAACGCCGCCGCCAGGGCTCGCCAGGACTTCGGCGACCACCCTAATGTCTCGCCCGTCCAGGTCGCGGCGCGGCGGCCGGTTGAGGGTGAAGGGAATCGTGCGCTCGCCGCGCGCATGAAGCGCGAAGCGTGTTTCGGCCAGTACCGGCGCCGATACGTCCATGACTGAGGCGTCGATGACCTGCACCGCGACATTCGCCCGCTCAAGACCGCACGGTTCCGGCAGATGAATGATGCCACGCACTTTCTGCGACTCCATATCCCATGCCTTAGATCGCCGATGCGCCTACTCCGAAGCCGGTGGCGGAGCGCGCAACGCCGCTACCGTAGCGGCGGCCGATGCCGCGGCGGTCTGTATCGCAAGCTCCTGTGTGTTGGGGCGAGGTTCCACATCCATCGCTGTTATGTTGGGTCGCACCCCCTCGGGTATGGCGAAGGGCGGCACGGGATCCTTCCGGCGCCCATCGAGAAACCAGTCGGAAGTAAAGTTTTCCGATTTATACACCAAAATGATGAGAACCAAAAAATATCCGAAGAAGCCGAGCGCAAGGCCAATCCCGTAGGCGCCGAACATCGTGCCCTTCGCATCGAACAACGCGGTAATGGAACCGCCGCCGATGACTCCGACCAAGGTCGTAATGTCGCTGAACTGCACATCTGCCTTACGATAACGATTGATGTAATAGACATACCACCCGATAAGGGCGCCAAAACTCAAAGCGCCCAGATGAATAAGCAGCTGTCTGATCCCGTCGGTCATTTCACCCCCCTCTGCTTGCGGTTTGCAATCTCAGAATGACACAGGAATAGGCGACCATCCCGGCAAGTACCGCGACGAGTGCGGCGATCCCTGTGTCCAGACCCGCGATCGCGATCGCGAGAAGTAGATACGGCACTGCAAGAAGCCCGATCAGCGATGCTAATTTTACGACTTCTCTGCTGAATGGCAGTCTTGCGCGAAAACCGATGAGCCATCCGATCGTGAAACCGGCTGCCGCTGGACCGCAAATGAGAATGCCGCCAAGCATCAGCCTACAAAAGCCCCAAAACCGAATTGTCCTCGCGGTCAGACGCAAGATTAGCGTGCATTAGCCGATAACACAACCATTTCTGAGCCGGGATTCGGCCAAAAACCTCATGAATCCAATGCGCGGGCTTGCAAAATGCGCTTACGGCGAAGCGGCTCGGCTCCTTTCATTTTCAGAACCATCCAATGCGAAGTCGACAGTCGTCCTAATTACGCCCCCACACCCTTCCCCTTTAACGCGCCACCGATCTCATCCAAAACCACCGGATCGTCGATCGTCGCCGGCATCTGCCAAGCGTCACCATCGGCGATTTTCTTGATGGTGCCTCGTAAAATCTTCCCCGACCGCGTTTTCGGCAACCGTGCCACCGTAATCGCGAGCTTGAACGCCGCCACGGGCCCGATCTTGTTGCGGATCAACGCGATGCATTCCTTCTCTATCTCCGCCGGCGCGCGGTCGACGCCGGATTTGAGCACGATGAAGCCGCACGGTACTTCGCCCTTGAGCTCGTCCTTGATGCCCAGCACTGCGCATTCGGCGACGTCGGGATGCGACGCCAGCACTTCTTCCATGCCGCCGGTCGAGAGCCTGTGCCCCGCGACATTGATGATGTCGTCGGTGCGGCCCATGACGAAGATGTAGCCGTCGTCGTCCTTGAAGCCTGCGTCGGCGGTTTTGTAGTAGCCGGGGAATTCGTCGAGATAGCTTTCGCGCATGCGCGCGTCGGCCTGCCACAAGGTCGGCAGGCAGGCCGGCGGCAACGGCAGTTTTACCACGATCGAGCCCATCTTGTTGGCGGCGACCTCGTGATTCGCCTCATCGACGACACGGATGTCGTAACCGGGCATCGCCACTGTGGGCGAGCCGTGTTTGATCGGCAGCATGCCGAGACCCATCGGATTGCCGGCGATGCACCAGCCGGTCTCGGTCTGCCACCAGTGATCGATCACCGGGATTTTCAGAAGTTGTTCTGCCCATTCCAACGTCGGCGGATCGGCGCGCTCGCCGGCGAGGAACAAGGTGCGAAACTTTTTCGAGTCGTGCTGCGCGAACAGTTTGCCTTGCGGGTCTTCCTTCTTGATGGCGCGGAACGCGGTCGGTGCCGTGAACATGGCGACGGCGCCGTGCTCGGCGATGACGCGCCAGAACGCGCCGGCGTCGGGCGTGCCGACCGGCTTGCCCTCGTAGAGGATCGTGGTGCAGCCCTGGAACAGCGGCGCGTAGACGATGTAAGAGTGGCCGACCACCCAGCCGATATCCGACGCCGTCCACCACACCTCGCCCGGCGCGATGCCGTAGAGATTTTGCATCGACCATTGCAGCGCGACCAGATGGCCGCCATTGTCGCGCATCACGCCCTTGGGCCGGCCGGTGGTGCCTGACGTATAGAGAATGTAGAGCGGGTCGGTCGCCGCCACCGGCACGCAATCGAAAGCCGAGCGCGCATGGATCAGCGCGTGATCGCGCATCGTCGCCCAGTCGCGGTCGCGGCCTTCGATCAGCTTTGCTTCGGCTTGCGAGCGTTGCAGGATCAGGCAGGCGTCGGGCTTATGCTGGGCGAGATTGATCGCCTCGTCGAGCAGCGGCTTATAGGCGACGATGCGGCCGGGCTCGATGCCGCAGCTTGCCGAGAGGATCACTTTCGGCTTGGCATCGTCGATCCGCGTCGCCAATTCGCGCGCCGCAAAACCGCCGAACACCACCGAATGGATGGCGCCGATGCGCGCGCAGGCCAGCATGGCGAACACCGCCTCCGGCACCATCGGCATATAGAGAATGACCCTGTCGCCCTTTTGCACGCCGAGATCGCGCAGCATGCCGCCGAGCACCTGGGTCTCGGTCAGCAGGCGGTGATAGGTGATGGCGCGTTTTTGGCCGGCGAGCGGCGAGTCGTAGATGATCGCCGTCTGCTCGCCGCGCCCGGCATCGACATGGCGGTCGACCGCGTTGAAGCAGGTATTGCAGACGCCGCCGACGAACCAACGGCCGTAGACGCCCGCGTTCGCATCGAACACGGTTTTGGGCTTTTCGATCCAGTCGATGGCGGCCGCCGCCTCGCCCCAAAAACCTTGCGGATCGCGCTGCCAGCGTGCGTAGACCTCGTGATAGCGGCTCGAACGGGCGTCCATGACGGCCTTTCCGGGTTGAGCCCAGGAACGGTGAGTCAGGAATCTTGACCGTTTGGCCGGCGCTGGCAAGCCTAGGCCCTGATCCGCTTCAATTGAATCGGATCAGGGCCTAGATTTTCCGTTGGGCATGATCTTACCCGAAAACCGGTATCCACTTTTCGGGATCATGCTTTAGCGAGCGATGCGGCCGGTCAGTTCGAGCGTTGTCAGTCCAAGCGAACGCGCCGCCGCCGCGACCGATTTGCGGGCATTGACGACGACGATGGCGCGGGCGCGCCGCCACACCGGCAGATCGTCTTTGCTGTCGCCGGCATAGATGAAACCGCCGGGGAACAATTGCGTCAGCGCCTGTGCCTTGGCCGGGCCTTTGAGATTGTGGCTGCCGTCCGACGCGATCACCCGATCGAAGATGCGAAGGCGGGCGGCGATTTGCTCAGCGAGCAACGCGTCGGCGGCCGTCGCCAGCACCACGGAACGGCCGGCGGCTTTTTCGCGCAACAGCAGCGCCAACACGTCCTGATGCAGCTTGAGACGATCGAAATCGATACGGCAGCGCAGCGCCAGCTCGCGCTTGAGCGCGGCACGACCGCGCCAAAACCATGCGATGCACGGCAGCACGATGAAGGGATTGCGCAGGAGCGCCGCGAAAAGACTTTTGTAAAACATATCGCCGGCGATCAGCGTGCCATCGAGATCGACCACCAACGGCATCGACAGCGGCAGATCGAATGTCGTGCCCGTTTCGGGGCGGAGGTGGCCGTCGTGCTGGGAAAAATCCAAGGGGCGGGCTTCGTCGAGGGTAAGCACACTCATGCCGCGGCCTCAGCGGCTCTGCGGCGCGCAGACCGCGAGCCATCGTGCGTCAATGTGGCTGGTCTTGCAGTCGCCGAACCCGATCGTGCTCGCGAGATTCAATCCGCCGGCGTCGGACGCCGTCACGATCAAGACCTGCGGCGCGCCGTGATTGGCGGTGCGGAAGGACGACACCGACTGCGCATCCTGCGCGAGCGTCCAGTCCGGCATCGCGCGCATGAAATCGGTGGCTTCGACATATTGCAGCGGGAAATAGCCGAAATAGCGCTTCGACGGCAGCGGCGACGACAGCCCGGCGCCGTGCGCGGCAACCGCGGCAATCTGCTCGGCGTGAAGCATCGGGCGCAGGCGCCAGGAGAAGCCGGTGTTTTGCAACGGCGTGAGGTCGACATTGACGAAAGTTGCGCCGGGATGGCCGCGGCCGGCGGCGTATATGCTGTCCAGCGCCGGCGCCCAGCTTTGGTAGGCGATGACGCGGATGGTGGTCTGGCCGGCAAGCCCGATGATCGCCGCGACGCCAAGCGCGCGGACCAGCGCAGCATTCAGCGGCGCGCTCGCAATCATCAGCACGACGGCGATCCAGGTGAACGGCGCCAACCGTTCCGAAAGCGAAGCCGTTCCGGTGCCGAGATTCAACGCCGAGAGCGCAAGAACCAGGATCAGAAAAACCGGCCAAAGCAGATCGAGCGAGCGAAAGCGGCGCAACGTCGCAATGCCGGCGATGGCCACGGCGCCCAGCAAAGGCGCCAGCGCGACGACTTCCCACCAGGTGAAGCTGAACAGATAGCTCGCTCCCACAAGCCTTGGGATGAGTTGCAAGCGGCTCGGGACTTCGCCCGGAATATCGCGGTAAGCGATCAGGAAGCTCCCGACCAACAGCAGCGTCGGCAACGCTGCGGCAAATGCCCAGACGCCATCGATCACGAACGTGCGCGCGGCGATCCGCGGACCGGATCGCTGCAGCGCGGCAGCGCCACGCGTAAGGCCCTCCGCGGCCAGCAACAAGCACGCCGCCACGGCGGCAGTAACATGGGTCATGCAGAGCGCCAGCAGGAAAACGGCGGTCGCAACCAAGGCGGCAATATCATGCCGTCCGGCCACGCGGCGCCGGAACACCGCGAACAACAGAAACAGCGGTACACCAAGCGCGTAGTTGTAAAAGCCCAGATGAATGAAGCGGCCGAACGCGAGCGGCAGCAGCAACAGGACTGCCGGCGCCGGCTTTTTACTCTCCGTGTGCGCGATGGCGAAGGCGGCTACGACCCAGACCAGCCCATAGAGCATGAGGAAAATGGAATTGGCGAGCAAAGCGTCGCCGGTCAGGCGGATGAGACCGGCAAGCACGGCGTAGATGGCAAAGTTCGGTTCGACGCGCGAATTCCACTGATAGAACGTCGCCGCGGGCTCCGACAGCGTGCCGCCCCAACCGAACCGCGCGATCAGATCCGCTTGCGCCAAATGCACCGGCCCGTCCTGGGTGGGAACGAGGTTGACCAGCCACACCGGCCCATCCAGCAGCAGCACCAGCGCCGCAAAAAGCAACGCGGCCGTCGCGACGGCGGCAACGTTCGTGCGCGGGGCGGTGGATGCGATGCTCGACATGTCAGTGGACCAGATGAATGAGATCGGAGCTGGTGAGACCGTTCAGCCACGGCAGGTCGACAAATGTCAGCGCACCGAACAATGCCATGGTGACCGCGGCGCCGATCAATATCGCCGGCCGGCGCATCAGTTCCTCCGGGCGCGCGGCCGCCGAATCGGGCGTCAAGGCAAGATGCATATAGGCGGCGAACAGCGCCACGAAGAACGGCACGACGGCGAGATACTCGATGCGGTATTTCAAGAGAAAGATCGCCATCATGAAGGCAAAGCCCTGGGCATAGACGACGCAACTCGTGACCAGGCTCGATTGGGTATAGACGGCGAACGACGGGCGATACGCGGCCAGCGCCCTCTTGTCGCCGGTTGCGGCGATGGCGCGATGCTCCGACACGCGTTTGGCCGCCATCAGGAAGGCGCCGCCGCACCAGTAGGCCAGCAGCACCGAAACCGGCGGCGCGAAGTGCAACGTCACCGCAAACCAGCCGAACAAGAAGCGCAGCGGATTGTTCAGAGATTCGACGATCACATCGAGGAAGGCGCGATCCTTGGCGCGGATCGGCTGCACGTTATAAATCACGCCGAACACCGAAAACACCATGGCGACGATGCCAAAACCGCGGCCGAGCGTCTGCGCCGCCAAGAGCCCGATGCCGGTGAGCAGGAGATATTGCGCGAAGACCACGGTGGCGGACATTTTCTTATGCACCGCCGGCCGCGCCCGCTTGGTCGGATGCATGGCGTCGAACGGCGCGTCGAGCCACTCGTTGATGGTGTAGTTCGCCGACGACAGCGCCATCGCCACGATCAGGCAGACGATCAGCCGCGAGCTAAGCGAAACATAGTCGATCGATCCAGCCGGCGACATGATCGCGGCGAAGACCACGCCCGGCACGATCAGGACGTGCTTGATCCAGTGGTCGGGCCGCGCGATGGCGATGTAGTCGGAGAGCCGCGCCGCGGGCGCAACCGTGGGCGTGACCGACAGAAGCCGAGCTTGGTTCGACGCGAGCATCGGCAAGGCATCGCTGAATTCGATGCCAAGTTCAAAGCAAGGCTGGGGTTTACGTTAAGCTCCGCGGGATTCATCATGAACCTTCACGATCGTGACCGCGCTGTGGCGCCGGCGCTGCGGCATTGTTGGGAGCAGCGCCTTTCGCTAGGCTGAAGTTATGGCAACCGGGGGAAGCCATGCCGACACCGTACGACACCGATCTCGAGCGCAATGCGGCGAATTTCCAGCCGCTGACGCCGCTGTCGTTCCTGGCGCGCGCCGCCGCGGTCTATCCGGACCAGACCGCGATCATCCACGGGAAGCGCGCGTGGACCTATCGCGAGTTTTTCGCGCGCGCGAAAAAACTTGCCTCCGCGCTCGCCAAGCGCGGCATCAAGCGCGGCGATACGGTCGCGGTGGTGTTGCCCAATGTGCCGGCGATGCTGGAAGCGCACTACGGCGTCGCCATGGCCGGCGCGGTGCTCAATTCGATCAACACCCGGCTCGACGCCGCCATCATTGCGTTTACGCTCGACCACGGCGAGGCCAAGGTGCTGATCGCCGATCGCGAGTTCTCCAAGGTGGCCAAAGACGCGCTGGCGGCCTGCGAGGCCAAGCCGCTGGTGATCGACTATGACGACCCAGAATTCGCAGGCCCCGGCGAACGGCTCGGCAATCTCGAATACGAGGAGTTTGTCAACGAAGGCGACGCCGACTTCGCCTGGCTGATGCCGAATGACGAATGGGACGCGATTTCGCTGAACTATACGTCCGGCACCACGGGCGATCCCAAAGGTGTCGTCTATCATCATCGCGGCGCCTATCTGCTCGCCATGGCGAACGTCATCACCTGCGCCATGGCCAAGCATCCGGTCTATCTGTGGACCTTGCCGATGTTCCACTGCAACGGCTGGTGCTTCCCATGGACCTTGTCGGTGGTTGCGGGTACTCACGTTTGCTTACGGGCAGTTCGCGCGGCGCCGATTTTTGACGCCATCGCCACCCACAAGGTGACGCATCTGTGCGGCGCGCCGATCGTGATGTCGACCTTGCTCAACGCGCCGGAACAGGAGCGCAAGCCCCTGCCCCACGTCGTCGAATTCGTCACCGCCGCAGCACCGCCGCCCGAATCCGTGCTGGCGGCGATGAAGTCGGCCGGCTTCAACGTCACCCACGTCTATGGCCTGACTGAGACCTATGGCCCGGCGAGCGTTAACGACTGGCACCGCGAGTGGGACGCGCTGCCGGGCTCCGAGCAGGCGGCGAAGAAAGCGCGCCAAGGCGTAAGCTATCCCGTGCTCGATGCGCTCGACGTGCGCGATCCGGAAACCATGGAGGCGGTGCCGCGCGACGGCGAGACGCTGGGCGAAGTGATGTTCCGCGGCAACGTGGTGATGAAGGGCTATCTGAAAAACAAAGCGTCGACCGCGGCAGCCTTCGCCGACGGCTGGTTCCACTCCGGCGATCTCGGCGTCATCCATCCCGACGGCTACATCCAGCTCAAGGACCGCTCCAAGGACATCATCATCTCCGGCGGCGAGAACATTTCCTCGATCGAAGTCGAGGACGCGCTGTACAAGCACCCGGCCGTGCAGGTGGTCGCCGTGGTCGCCAAGCCCGACGAGAAATGGGGTGAGACGCCGTGCGCCTTCGTCGAGCTAAAACCCGACGCCAGTGCGACCGCCGAGGAGCTGATCGCCTGGTGCCGCAAGCACCTCGCTGCTTACAAATGCCCGCGCTACATCGTGTTCGAGACCGTGCCGAAGACCTCAACCGGCAAGATCCAGAAATTCAAGCTGCGGGAGACGGCGAAGGGCGTGTGAAAAACGCCGCTCTTTCCCATGGCGGCGGGACTTCAGCAGACGCCTTGATTGAAGCAAAACACCCTTGCGTCCCCGCTTGCGCGGGGACGACAGACAAAATAATCGCCGTGCTTTGCCGCTTAGTGGACGAGTTCGTCGTGCCGTATTCGCACGATCTCGTCCTTTACGTACAACTTCTTGCGCTTCAATTGCGCGATTTCCAGGTCGTCCGTCGATGGGTGGGTGAGAGCTTCGCTAATTTCGGTTTCGAGTGCTTGGTGCCGTCTTTCGAGTTCCGCGAGATGCGCTTCAATCGCCATGTGGCCTGTCTCCTTGCGCGTCAGATCCTTGGCTTAATCAGATCGACCTACGCCAGCCCAACATTCCAAATCATACTCCTTTTCGGGGCGTTGGAAAATCCCCTTTGTGCACTGTTCCCCTATGCCAAAGTATGATGCGGGCTTGTCGGGCGTTAACCAAAACGCGATAATCCAGAACCACTTACCGGCCTAAACGGCGCCCAAGGGTGGACCGAGCGCGGACCCAGCGCCACCACGGCGCGACCAAGGCGGCGATGACGAAAGAGGAAGAACGCGAGCTTCGGGCGCAGCTTGCGCGCCTGCAGCAGGAGCATCGCGACCTCGACGCCGCGATTGCGGCGCTGCAGCATTCGCTGGGCGCCGACGTCATCCAGGTGCAGCGCCTGAAGAAGCGCAAGCTGCAGTTGCGCGACCGCATCACCTTCATCGAAGACCAGCTCACGCCGGATATTATTGCGTGACCTGTTCCTTCTCCCCGCGCAGGGAGGAGATGCCCTTCCGCTCATCTTTGCGCGCATACATCGCCGCGTCGGCGCGGGCGATGACGTCGGCGGGGGTGTCGAGCGCGCCAAGCAGCACAACGCCGGCGGAGGCGCCGACGACCAGCGTCGAGGAGCTCCAGCGCACCGGCGTTCCATAGACGGCGGCTTCGAGCGCGCCGGCTTTGGCGGCGGCATTGCTGCCGTTGATGTTCCACAACAGCACGGCGAATTCGTCGCCGCCGAGGCGCGCGACCACGTCGGAGGCGCGCACGTTGCGAACCAGCGCCGCCGCGACCGCCTTGAGCACGGCGTCGCCGGCGCTGTGGCCGTGGCGGTCGTTGACCGGCTTGAAACCGTCGAGATCGATATAGATCAGCGCCGCGCTGGTACCGTAGCGCTTGACGTAAGCCAGCGAGCGCCTGAGCTCGCGCTCGAAACCGCGGCGGTTGAGCACGTCGGTCAGCGGATCGACGTCGACCCTCGCCTCGAGATCCAGAATGCGCGCGCGCGAATCCTGCAGTTGCGCCGCCAGCGCATCGACCTCGGCGGCAAGCCGCATGACGACCGCGCGCGATGGCAGGCGCGACGCTTTGGCCGTTTCGGCGTTGGCGTGCTTGCCGGTTTGCAGGCGGGAGGATTTTTGTTGCGACCGCCGCGACGGCTTGCGCTCCGACTTTGCCGCCCTGCGTTTCATTTGCAGTGAAATTCCCGAAGCGCGAATCGCAAAGCTGAAGATAGCGCGTGCCCCGGTTCGGCACAGCGCCCGCCGCCGGACCGCGCAAATCGCCCAGCATACAAGGCGCAAAATGCCTGCGACGGAATGTCGCAGTCGTCACTCGGCCTGGAGAAACCCGATCGGCTCCGTCTGCGCGTCATCGAACACCGCCGCCGTCAGCGGCCCGCCGAACACGGCGCCGGTGTCGAGGTTCAGCCGATTGCCGCGCAGATCCGGCACGCCATCCACCAGCGGCGTGTGGCCGTGCACGATCAGGCGGCCGTACTCGCCGCCGTGCGACAGGAACGGCTCTCTGATCCACAGCAGGTCGAAGTCGTCCTGCGTCTCGAGCGGCGTAGCGGGATTGACGCCAGCATGGACGAAAAAGCGCCGGCCGTCCTCGTAACGCAAGGACAGCGCGCGCAGCCAATCGACATGGGCGCGCGGCAGTTCGCGTGGCTCCGCGACGCCGTAGCTCTTAAGCGTCGCCAACCCACCTTGCGCCAACCATAGCCGCACCGGGCCGCTGCCGTCGAATGCCGCGAGCGCCATCGCTTCGTGGTTTCCCATCAGCGTCACGACGCTTTCGCCGTGCCGCGCTTTCAGATCGATCAAACAATCGATGACGCCGCACGATTGCGGTCCGCGATCGATGTAGTCGCCGACAAATACGAATGCCGGCGGCCGGCCGGCGGCGTGCTTTTCGCAACGCAGCAAGAGGCTGCGCAGCTTATCCAAACAGCCGTGAATATCGCCGATGGCATAAGTGAGAGACATAACCGTGGTTCGCTTTTCAATGATGACGATATTCAGGCATATCCGTTCAGTCCGCGTTCACCAAAAAATGGCAACCTTGGCGCGCTGGGGGGCGATTGGAGTTCTGCAAAGAACCCACGCTGGTCGAGGTGAATATCATGCGGAAGATTTTGACGGCTCTGGTTGCGGCTGTGGCCATCGCCGCGGCGGCAGTGGCAACGTCGGGCACGGCGCAGGCGCGTTGGGGTGGCTGGCATGGCGGCTGGCACGGTGGATGGGGTTGGGGTCCCGGCCCGGTCATCGGCGGACTTGCTGCCGGCGCCCTGATCGGCGGTGCTTTGGCGGCGCCGTATTTCTACCCATACCCTGCCGGCTACTACGCCGGCTACTACGCGGCGCCGCCATACGGCGGTCCCTGCGTGTGGCGGCGGGTGTGGAACGGATATGGCTGGGTGCGCGCCTGCGTGTGACGGCGCGTGTCCAGCTTTTCGGACCTGATAAAGCGGCGGCGATACGCACGGCGACGGCTTAACTGCCGATCCATGTACCAGGGCACCACCGCCGGCGCACCTAACTTCCGCCAAAGAGTCCCGCCAAAGTGGCAAAAGGGTGCGCAAGTGGTGCCGCGAAAATCGGGGGTTTCACGGGGACTCCCGCTGACAAAATTTCAGATCGGCACCCGTCCGATCGGTTGAGGAGAACACATGCATAAATCGCTCATTGGCCTTGCCGCCGCAGCGGGCATCGGCCTTGCTTCATTGGCGGCGCCGGCTCCGGCCAACGCCGGTTGCTACGGCTGCGGCGTCGGCTTCGGCATCCTCGGCGGCGTCGCCGCGGGTGCCATCATCGGCAGCGCCATCGCCAACAGCCCGCCGCCGGGCTATTACCCGCCGCCGCCCGGATATTATCCGCCGCCGCCGGCTGCATATGGCCCCCCGCCGGGAGCCTACGGCCCGCCGCCTGGTGCATATGGCCCGCCGCCTGGTCCCGGCTATGCGCAACTCGCGCCCGGCTGCTACTGGGCGCAGCGCCGGGTTTGGGTCGAAGGCGTCGGCTACCGGATGCGGACCGTGCAAGCCTGTCAGTAAGCATATCTGTCAGTAAGCAGATCCGGTCCTGACCGCGCGACAGCGCAGAATTTTTCCGGCCGGCTGGCAACAGCCGGCCGGTTTGTTTTTTGGCTTTAATCTGTTTATGCGCAAGATCGTTTTGCGGTCATGCCGTAGTACACTGCATGGGATGCGCAATTTGCTTCATGCGACAATGCCTGTAGAGACCAAGCGAGACGTGAGCGTGCATTCCGTTTCAGCCGCTCAGGAGGATGCGATTGTCGAGCGCGCAGGCGCGGCGCAAAGAGCCGTCGCAAAAGTGCGGCGGTACGCTTGGCTGGCGTTTGCGGTTACGCGCGAGATCGTCGCCTGGGCATGGGAAGCGGCGTGGGAGAAATTATCCCGCACCCGGGCGGGCAAGCGCACGATGATGGTGATGACAGCGATCCTCGTCAGCCTGCTGTGCGTCTATGCCGGCGTCTTGGCGACGCTTTATTTCACGCAACGCTCGCTGTTGTATTTTCCCGAAACCATCCACACCACGCCGGCGGCGGCCGGGTTGCCGCAGGCCGAAGAAGTCAAGCTGACCACGTCCGACGGCGAGCATATCATCGCCTGGCACGTGCCGCCGCGCGACGGCAAGCCGGTCATTCTTTATTTGCACGGCAACGGCGGCGCATTGCGCTATCGCGTCGAGCGCTTCACCCGGCTGATGACCGACGGCATCGGCATCGTCGCGGTGGAATATCGCGGCTATGGCGGCTCGAGCGGCAGCCCGAGCGAGCGCGGCCTCATCGCCGATGCCGAAGCCGGTTACGCCTTCGCCGCGGCGCGCTATTCGACCCAGCAGATCGTGGTCTGGGGGGAGTCGCTTGGCACCGGCGTCGCGGTCGCGCTGGCGGCGGAAAAACCGGTCGGCCGCGTCATCCTGGAAGCGCCGTTCACGTCCGCCGCCGCGGTCGGCGCCAAGCACTATTGGTATATGCCGGTCAAACTGTTGATGACCGATCAATTCCGCTCCGACGCGCGCATCGGCAAGGTCACGGCGCCGCTGTTGATCCTGCACGGCGCCAAAGACGACACCGTGCCTTATGCCATGGGCGAACAGCTGTTCGCTCTCGCCAACAAACCGAAGCACATCGTGCGTTTCCTCGACGGCGGCCACGAAGACCTCGACAAGAACGGCGCGCTGGTCGCGGTCGGAAGATTCCTGGCGGGGGATTTGGATCCGTAGCCGTCACTGCGGCACGGTCATCAGCTCGAGCACGTGGCCGTTGGGATCGCGGAAATAGACGCCGCGGCCGCCGTTCCAGTCGTTGAGCTTGCCGTCGTCCAGGCTCCACGGCGCGCTGCCGAAAGCGATCTTGGCCTTCTTGATGCGGCCGAGGATGGCGTCGAACTCGGCCTTGCTGACATGAAACGCGTAGTGATGACTCTCGAACTTGGAGTCGTCGTCGAACAACAGCGTCAGCGTCTTGTTGACCCGCACCGGCGCGAAATAACCGCTACGCCCGCGCTTCAATCCGAAAAGGCGAGCGAAGAATTTAGCCGCCGCGACTTTGTCACGCGCCGGCACGATGGCGTGGTTGAGCGTGATGGTCATCGGTGCCTCGCTAACTTGCCCAATCAAAATGTCTGATAGGTCTGCCCTGCCCGGCCGCCGACCCGGGCAAAGCCGGTCTGCGCCGGCTGATATTTGTCGTTGAGGTTGAGCGCTTTCGCATAAGAGCCCGCGGCCTTGTCTTTCACTCCGAGCCGCTCGTAGGCGAGGCCGCGGCTGGCCCAGGCTTTGGCGCTCGTCGGGTCGGCTTGCACTGCTTCATCAAGGTCGCTGGCCGCCGACTTGTTGTCGCCAACCGCGAGGTAGCTCAAGCCGCGGGCGACGAACAGGTCGGTGCGCTGCGTGGTGAGCCCGAGCGCGGTGGAGAAATCGTCGATGGCGAACTGGTGCTGGCGCTGGCTCTGATAGAGCAAGCCGCGGCTGTAATAGGCCTCCGCATTGTCGGGCTTGAGCGCGATCGCCTTGTTGAAATCGGCCAGCGCCTGGGCGCTCTTGCCTTGCTGGGCCTCGACCCTGCCGCGGCCGACATAGGCCACGGCGTAGCCGGCATCGAGCGACAACGCCTTGTCGTAATCGGCCTGCGCCTGATCGAGCTTGCCCGTCTTGCGGTAGACCAGGCCGCGATTGGCATAGGCCTGGGTGTAATTCGGATCGAGGCTGATCGCCTTGTCGAAGTCCGCCAGCGCCTGCTCGTTGCGTCCGGCTTCGCCGAACACAGAGCCGCGCATGTTGTAGGCCTGCGGGTCGTTGGGATGTTTTTCGATGACTTCGCTGAGCGACGTCAGGTTGGGTGCCGCCGTGACGTAGGCCGGATCGTTGTTTTCGGCGGCGGGCGGATTGCCGAGCGTGGTGCAACCGACAAGGGCCAACGCGGCGAACGCAAGCGCGGTGGCATCCGCCCCAATCCTTCCCGCTCCGGCATTGGCAATCGTCGATCTTGTCATCCAAGCACTCTTGGCTACAGGCACGACGATACCACCGCCGGGCGGCAAAAAAAGACGCGGCGGCCGTAAAGCCCCCGCGCCATCGTCGAAATCGCAGTAAAATCGGGTTTTTCGGCTTCAGCCGAAGCGGGGCGCGCGCGGCGGGCCGGACCTGCCGGCGCCAGGGCCGCCAGGACCACCGGGACCACCCGGGCCGGTCGGCTTCGGCTTCATCGGCAGGAGCCCCTCGCGCTGCAACTTCTTGCGCGCAAGCTTGCGGGCGCGGCGGATCGCCTCCGCCTTCTCCCTCACCTTCTTTTCCGATGGTTTTTCGTAGTGGCCGCGGAGTTTCATCTCGCGGAAAACGCCCTCGCGCTGCATCTTTTTCTTCAGCACCTTGAGGGCCTGGTCGACATTATTGTCACGGACGAGAACCTGCACGCTTGCTCCTTTTGCCAGTTAGGTTCGCTAAGATTGCATGGCGGCGTTGGCGTAAGCGCCCACGACACCGTGGCGCGGCATTTAGCAAAACAGCGCCGGAAAGTCCATAAGTCGGGCCGGTTTCGGCCAACCCCGCGTCACCCGGAACCGCCCGGACGAAACGCATCGGCGCCCGGGCGCGACTTGCGCAGCGACAGGTTCTTGAGAGTCCGGTGCAGGATGGTCAGCCAAGGCTGCGGCGCGCCGTCGCCGGCATCGAACGGACAAACAAACGGCAGGGCATGCAGCTTGCGCAGCGCCACCCGGATGCTGCAATCGATGACGGTGTCGCCGCCATACGGGTTCATCTTTCTCAAATAGTCCGGAATCTTGGCCGGCCCCCAGGCAGTGAAGCGGATATAGAGCGCCTCGTAGCCATTGAAATTCGCCAGCATGTTGAAAAATTTCGGCTGATAGCCGACCAGCCCGTGATCGATCAGGCCGCCGGCGGGAAGCTCGTGGTACATGATGCCGCCGACCCGGACCAGATGATGGATGATGCGAAACGCATTCATCTGATTGGCGACATGCTCGGTGGTGCCGGCGTTCACCACCAGGTCGAAAGCGCCGCGCAGCCGCCGCGGAACCTTGCCGCGGTTGAGATCGATCCGGATGGCATCGCCCTCGACGTCGATGGCGCTGCGCTGAAATCCGAGCGCCGTCCAAAACGGCGCCGATGACGGCGCCGATTTGGTGAAATTCTCAGTGCCGACCGGTGTCAGAACCGGAGGCGAGGTGCAACCGAACAACCGATAGGCCTCAGGCAGTCCCGGTGCGATCATCAAGGAATCGGAAATCTGCTGCGCGCCGATTTCCATGACGCGCGTCGAGCCGTCGAGCGCGCCCTTTTGCTTCAGTTCGATCAGGTCGTTGAGAAAAACGTTGCCGAGGCCCATGCGTAAAATCCTATGAGAGCGGTTCGTCGCGGACAAGCTGATTTCAGGAGAGCCCCGCGTTAGTCGGCAAAGACGCGCGTCACGTGCCCCATCTTGCGGCCGGGCCGCACCGCACTCTTGCCGTAGAGATGCACCGCCGCTCCGGGAACCGTGAGCCAGCGCCGGTAATCCTCGACCTCGCTGCCGATCAGGTTCGTCATCTCGACCCTGCCGCGGCGGATCGGCTTGCCGAGCGGCCAGCCGGCCACCGCGCGGATGTGCTGTTCGAACTGCGACACCGAGGCGCCGTCGAGCGTCCAATGGCCGGAATTATGCACCCGCGGCGCGATCTCGTTGACCAGGATGTCGCCGTCGCGCAGCACGAACATCTCGACCGCGAGCACGCCGACATAGTTGAATTTTTGCGCAATGGTCTCGGCAATGCGGCGCGCCTCCGCCGCGGTGGCTTCGGAGATCGCCGCCGGAACCCGCGAAGTTTTCAAAATATGATCGCGGTGCTCGTTCTCGGTGACGTCGAAACTTTCGACTGCACCATCATGCGCGCGTGCCGCCACCACCGACACCTC
>Ga0193726_1000070_pt1 | contig 184083 bp, 176 predicted proteins | sample H2c1metaG_FD_144928 | JGI IMG/M metagenome (GOLD analysis project Ga0193726, IMG submission 144928) | Soil microbial communities from a riparian zone of the East river system, Colorado, United States - H2c1 | ecosystem: Environmental > Terrestrial > Soil > Riparian zone | place: USA: East...
TTTTCGGGCCGCTCGCGCAAGAGCGCCACCACGAAGCCGAACACCACCATGTCGTAGTTGAGGATGTAGGGCGTGAACAGGAAGGTCGCGGTGACGAACAGCGCCAGCGACAGCGCCGGATCGCGGCGCTTCCAGTAGGTCCAGACCACGGCGGTGAGCGCGAGCGCGGCCGTCGCATATTGGATGGCCCAGGCCGCGGCGAGCGGCAGATGCACGAGGCGGGCGCCATAAAACACCGACGACACCATGGCAAACAGCAGATCGCCGCCGTTCTCGGTGAGCCATCGCTGCTGCGGCAAGATCTTCTGCCAGAACTCGATCCAGATGCTAAAGCCGAACAGCATCGATGTCGCGGCGACCAGCACCGCCGTCGTCGCCGCCGCCGTCGCGATGGTCAACCAGCGCCGTTCCAGAAGCAGTATCACCGGCAGCAGCATGCCGAGCTGCGGCTTGACGGTGAGAATGCCGAACAGCACGCCGGCGAGCACCGGCCGGCGATCGAGATTGAGCAGGCCGCCGATCAGAAGCGCCGCGGTGTAGAAACCGTTCTGGCCGAAGAATATGCACACCGCGACGGCGGGCGCGACGGCGAGGAACAGCATGTGCCGGCGCGGGATGGCGGCCGAACAGGCGAACAGATAAAGCGCGATGCCGACCGCGCACCACGCCACGTAAGCCGGCAGGTAAGGCAATAGCCCGAGCGGCCAAATGAACAGCATCAGGTGCGGCGGGTACGACCAGTAATGCTCCTGGTAGGCCGTGCCGAGCATGTCGCGCAGCGCGTCGTTGTAGACCCGGACGTCGAACCACGCCGCGGGACCGCCGCTGAACGTCGAGCGGCCGCCCATCCAGGTGTTGAGGAAGTCCCGGCCGTAGACGAAATTCGTGCTATCGACCCACGGTTTGCCGAGCGGCGGCAGGCCGGCAAACGTCAGATAGGCGATCTCCAGCGCGATGAAGAACACCGCCGCCGCGACCATCCATTTGAAATAGAGCTCGTCGACCGGCGACCTGCCGCCGGAAGGAGCGGCCCGCGTCACAATCCCGACGTCCGGCAAGAACACAGACATGCCCGGAACTGTGACGTTGGGCGGTAAAAATCCGATGAAAGCGCCCGCATAGTTTGAAAACGAATTGCGTCCGGCTGTTATGCGTCCGGCCCGGCTATCGCGACCGTGATGCGCCCACCCCGGTCCGTGCCTTCATGTGCCATTGCGTTTGAGAATGGCGACTCCATCGGCGTTATCGACCTCCCGGTAGTTGGCGGCGATAAGCGCGGATAGCTCGCGATCGACTTTCACCCATTCGCTCCACGAGGCGACACGGTTGTCGGCCACGATGCGGCCGGGGCGGGTATCCACGAGGATGATGTCGGGCTTGCCGTCGCGAATCTCGCCGATCAGCTGTTGCCGGTCGGTTTGCGCATAGGTGAAGAGACGCCGCGCTGTCACCGCGTCGAGATTGCCTGCGGAGCTCAGAATGGCGGCATTCTGCGTGACCCAGAGACTGAAGGAACGCGAGATCCACCGCCCGCCCACCGCGCGCACCAAAGGGTGGCCGATGGCGACGTCATCCGAAATGACGATGAGCGAAGGATGCGGTGGTGCAATACGTCCGACCACCGCAGCTGCGGCGCGGGCATCGATGGCGACATTGAGCCATGCGAAGGACCACACGGCGACGAAGCCGAGAATGAGCGTCGCGCAGATGCTCTGTAAACCGTCGCGATTGCCGGCTTGCTCGACTGCGCGGCGGCGACGGGTGGCGGCGAGATCGAGCGCGATCAGGGCCAGCGCCAGCATCGGATAGGAGTGATAGGACCAGCCTTTGCCCTGGATCAAATAGGCGGCGGCGAATCCCGCCGACGCCGTGAGCAACACCAGGAACACCGGAGGAAAGCCGTAGCCGCGCGTCAAGCCAAAGACGGCCAGAATGGCGCCGGCCCAAAGCACCACCGGCGTGCTGGCCAGCATCGACAGCAACGGCGCCCTGACCGGAAGATAGAGGTCGGCAACAAGCGGCATCACATCGGTGATGTAGGACCGATAAAACACGACGATGCAGATGCCGTAAGCGACCACAATTGCCGCCGCGATCCAATTCTCCAGAACGAACAGGACCCGCCACGAACGCAGATACAGTGCGGTGCCGGTTGCAGCCAGGCCAATAGCCAGAGCGAAATGCGGCTTGATGCAGATGGTTATGCCGGCGCCAAGCCCCGCGACCAGGCAGTGCCACAGTAACGGCTTGGCGCCGTCGCCTCGCGCGGCCAAGACCGCGAGCGCGGGCAGCACCGCGATCAGCGCAACATGCTCACGCTCGCCGAATGTCTGGGCCGGCAAAATCGTCAGCACCGCCAGCGTGAAGGCGGCGAGCGGCCAACCCGGCAAGCCTTCGAGCAGGCGATAATGGCGGATGATGTGGGCGGCGATGCCGAGACTGACCAGCGCGCCGATGAAGACCAAGGTATCGACGACGAGTTCCGGCGCCCAGCCGAACATGCGCGCCAAGACGACCGCGGGGAGATAGAGGAAAGTCGATGCCGGCGGATTTACCTCGATAAGATCGGTGTAAAGGCGCTGTCCATCGATGACCTTTTCGGACATCGTGATCGCGTAACTCACGTCGGTATTGGCAATGACGAAGTAGCGCACCGCTACCGCGGCTCCCAAGATCAAGACCAGCGGCAGCCATTTCCGCAACACATCGTCGCGCCGGACCGGCAGCGCGGGGACTCTTGCTTGCGCCGCCGCGATGCTCATCGCGCAACGGCCCACGCGGCTTGCCGGCCGGCCGGCGGATTGAAAATCGGTACGACTATGCTGTAGCGAATGCTATCGCCGCGATGTGATGTCATGGGCCGCTGCCAAATTGCGGCCAAAGCTACAAGTCAGGGCTTAACGCCTTCTTTCGGCGAAAATTCGAATGAACAATGAATGACCATGGCGGAGCTTGCGAACAGGGCGAATGATCCCGCTAAATCGGGTCTTTTGCTGCGCCCGGGCTATCTCGATCCTGGCCGGCAGAAGGAACTGCTCGCGGCTATCATGGCGGTGATCCGGGAGGCACCGCTGTTTACGCCGCGTATGCCGCGGTCGGGCCGGCCGTTTACGGTGCGCATGTCGAATTGCGGGCCGCTCGGCTGGGTCTCCGATGAGGCCGGCTACCGCTATCAGGCGACGCACCCGGTCACCGGGCGGCCCTGGCCGCCGATGCCGGATATCCTGATAGCGGCGTGGAACGATCTGGCCGGTTATCTGTCGCCGCCGGAGGCGTGTTTGATCAATTTCTATGGCCCGACCGCCAAAATGGGCCTACATCAGGATCGCGACGAAAAGGATTTCGCCGCGCCGGTGGTCTCGCTTTCGCTCGGCGATTCCTGCCTGTTCCGCGTCGGCGGTTTAAAGCGCAACGATCCGACCCGCTCGGTCCGGCTCAGCTCCGGCGATGTGGTCGTGCTCGGCGGCGATACAAGGCTGGCGTTTCATGGCGTCGACCGCATCGAGCCCGGCACATCGACCTTGCTCCCGGAGGGCGGACGGATCAATCTGACCCTGCGCCGGGTGAATAGCTTCGATGTCGATATCGCGGCCCCGGCCGGCACCGGCACAGGCTCAGCATGACAAGCGGCAGTAAACTCAATTCCGTCACGGCTATTCTTGCCGCGGCCCTCGCCTGCCTTGTCTGGTGCCTTGTCTTGGCACCCGCGGCGCAGGCCGCCGATCCGATTTTTCCCATCGCCTCCCGCGTCGGCCTGGTGCCGCCCGCCGGCATGGTGGTGAGTAAAGGTTTTGTGGGCTTCGAAGACGTCGCCAAGGACTCAGCCATCCTGATCGCGGCGCAACCGGCCGCGGCTTATCCCGAAATCGAAAAGAGCCTTGCCACCGACTCGCTGAAGAAGACCGGCATCACCGTGGACAATCGCGAGGAAATGAAGTTCGACTTCGGCAAAGGCATTTTGGTGACCGGCAAGCAGACCGCCGACAAGACCCGTTATCGCAAGTGGCTTCTGATCGTGCAGGGCAACGATCTCACGGCGCTGGTCAACGTGCAGGTCCCGGAACAGGAGACCGCCTATCCGGACGCGGCCATCCGCGCGGCGCTGGCAACCCTTGCGGTGCGCACGACGATCCCGGACGCGGAGAAGCTCAGCCTGTTGCCGTTCACGCTCGACGACCTCGCCGGCTTCCATATCGAAAACGTTCTTCCCGGCCGCGCCGTGATGTTGATCGACACGCCCGACGGCGTGCCGACCGACAATTTCGATGCCCGCATGTTTGTTGCCGCCTTTGACGGCGGCCCCACCGAGAAGGACGACCACGCCCAATTTGCCCGCATGACATTCGGCCAGATCGTCGGCATCAAGGACGTCCAGATCACGATGTCGGAGCCGCTGCGCATCGGCGGCCAGTCGGGCTTTCAGACCACGGCGCAGGCCAAGGATATCAAGACCGGCGACGACATCATGGTGGCGCAGTGGCTGCGCTTCGGCACCGGCGGTTTCATGCAGATGATCGGCATGGCCAAGGCCGGCGTCTGGACCACCGCGCTGACGCGGCTGCGCGCCGTGCGCGACGGCATCCAGCCCAAATAAACACGCGCGAGGCTCGGCACAGCCTAGGCGCTTCGCTTCAAAACATAGGCCGCGTGCCGCGCGATCTGCGTGAGAAATCGCTTCTCTTTGAAATCCGAGCGTTTCAGAAACCTATGTCAAGACCGCCTTAAATCCTTGTGTGTTTGTTAACTTCGCGGCCCGACCATGTCCGAACAGCCGGAACTATGACGCTCGACCTTTGATTGGTCTGATGTCATGTCTCCCGGCGGACCACCCGATACCCTCCTCGAAGTCGCTCCGGTTAAAAGGATGCGACGCGATCAACGCGATGCCGTTGTGCTTTTTGGCATCGCTGTGGCCGCATTTGTTTTTTCGGATATTTATGACATTCCTCGCCACATATTCGAGTTCGGGATGAAATATGAGAATTGGAAGATCGACGACATTATTTTCGTGATCTTCGTGCTTGGCGTCGCCTGGATGGTCTATGGGTTTCGTCGCTATCAGGACGTCTCCCATGAAATCAAGGCACGGATCATCGCGGAACTTGAGGCGCGCGCTTTGGCACGCCACGATCCCCTGACCGGCCTGCCCAACCGCCGTTTCTTCGCCGAAAAACTCGATGAATATCTTCGCGGCGCCAACGATACGCAGCGGTTGGCCGTTCTCATGCTCGACCTTGATGGCTTCAAGACGGTCAACGACAGGTACGGTCACGCCACGGGAGACAAGGCGTTGAGCGAATTCGCGCGGCGGGTCGCCATTCTTCTTCGTGCGGATTCCCTTCTGGCCAGGTTCGGAGGCGACGAGTTTGCGATCATCATGCCCAAGATCGCCTCCCTTGATGATCCCACAAATCTGGCGCGGCGTATCGCGGCTGCCGTCGCCGAGCCTTTCGTGATCGATAATTCGACTGCGGAGTTCGGCGTTGGCGTTGGCATCGCGATAGCGCCGGATGACGGTACCGAGCCCGACGAGTTGGTCAGGCGCGCGGATCGCGCGCTCTATCGCGCCAAAGGAGCCGGCCCGTCGTCCGTTCGTTTCTTCGAGCCTGAAATGGACACGCACGTCGAGCGGCGCATCCAAATCGAGCGGGAATTCCGAAGCGCGCTCGCATCCAATACCATCGTTCCGCATTACCAGCCGCTGGTCTCGCTCGACGGCAATCGCATCATCGGGTTTGAGGCGCTCGCGCGTTGGCAAAGCGAGAGCTTGGGTTACGTACCCCCGGACGTATTTATTCCGATCGCGGAAGAAACCGGCCTCATCAACGTGCTCGGGGATCAGCTTTTCCGCCGTGCATGTCTTGATGCCAAAGCGTGGCCGGAGAACTTCATCCTCGCCTTCAATATCTCGCCAATTCAATTGCGTGATCCAACGATCGGACTGCGCATTCTATCCACTCTCGGCCAAACCGGGTTTAGCCCGCGCCGCCTGGAGATCGAGATCACCGAGAGCGCTCTTTTGCAAAATGTCGCGGTCGTGCAGTCCGTGATTGACGACCTCCGTTGCGCCGGCGTGCGCATCGCCCTTGATGATTTCGGAACGGGCTATGCCACCCTGACTCAGCTCCTTTCATTTCATCTCGACAAGATCAAGATTGACCGGAGCTTCGTGTCGCATCTCGACAAGAGTGAGGAGAGTCTGGTCATCGTCCGCGCCATCCTCGGGCTTGCAAAGGGATTGGGTCTGACGACCACGGCCGAAGGCGTCGAGGACGCCACGCAACTCGCATGTCTCAAGGCCAATGGATGCGCGGAAGGGCAAGGCTACCTGTTTAGCAAGGCCATCCCGGCGGCCGAAATCCCCGCTTTGCTTGAACGCCCGCTCCTCTACTCCAGCGCCGCCTGAGCCAACGAAGCATGCCAATTGCGGACCCCCGGCTTCTTGGACGATGGAAGGGCCTTTAGCGCCGCGTACCCGCTGCGCCGTTTCCTTGTTCGCCGGTCAGAGACTCGACGATGGCCTTGCCGGCCTCGGTATTCTTGAAGGCTTCGACAGCCGCTCCCAGCTGCAAACCTCCCTTCGGGGTGAACATTTCCATGACTGATTTGACGCCATCGACGGGGCCAGCCGAGTTGGCGATGACCTTGATGTCGGCTGCCGTCAACGCCTTGGCCTGCTCGATGCCGACCACCTGATTGGCCTCGATCTGCCGAACGGTGACAAGATAGTGTTGGTAACCTTCGTTTTGACCGATTTCCTTCGCCAGCGCGATTTGCGAGTTGACCGGCGCCATGAGCACTGCCGTCTCAGCCGCGCCCTTCGCTTCGCCTTGGGCGCGGACGCCCTCGGCATTGAGCTTCATCTGTTGCAGGACACCTTCCGCCACCGTAATGGTCTTTTGCTTCTCGCCTTCGGCGCGGATCACGGCCATCTGCTTTTCCTGGTCGGCATTGACCACCTGGACGCCGCGTGTGATCTCGGCTTGCCGGACCTGATTGACTTCCAGCACCGCCATCGTCTTTTGCGCCGTGGTTTTCTCCTGCTCCTTGACCGCCTGTTCCGCCTGCTGGCCCGCGATGCCGACCTGCTGATCCTTTTGCGCGACGCGCACGCCGACCGCCTCGTCGGCCTCCTGCTGGCGGATGGCGACCTGCCGCTTGGCTTCGATTTCCGCCGTGAACGCGGCCTGCTGGTTGGCGGCGACCGCCACGCGGCTGTCCTTTTCGACCAACGATTGTTTGACCGCCATGATGCGCGAAATGACTTGCGAATCCTTGGCGTCGCGAATGTCCATCAATTCGACGTTCTTGACATTGACGACGCCCCACGCCTTCAACTGATCGTTGGTCGCCTCGGTGAACATCTTGCCGTACTTGGCGCGCTCCTCCAGGATTTCCTCGATAGGCGATTGCGCCAATATCGAGCGCGAAGCGCCCTGCAGAATGCCCTTCAACTGCGATTCAAGTTCCTGAAACGAACTGACGCGCTGTGCGGCCACGTTGGAATCGTCGATGCGAAAGAATGCCAGAATGTCGATGACGAATGGCACCCGTCCTTTGTCGTAGGCGGCATACTCGTTCAACTGAACGTCGAACACCGACACCGGCAATTGGATGATCCTGATGCCCACGCGCGGCATCCATGCCGGCCATGCGTAGTAGGTATTGCCCGCCGCTTGATCTTTGCCATAGGAGGTCGTCTTGCGGCGCGATTGAACAATATGAACTTCATTTGTCGCAACGACCGTGCGAAAGCTCATCGCCAAAAGGACAGATAGAATTGCCCAGATCACCAGGGCGGCGACGACAATAGCAACTGTTCCAAAGCCAAACATCTTTCCCTCCATGCGGCTCTCAGCCGCCCTCGTTCATTGACTTGTTGTTACTGCCGACTGCAAGTTTAATCGTTGGGGCGGCCACGATAACGGGAATGCTCCTTGACGTTCCTGAGTCACGAGGCCTGAGAGGTTGGTCGACACGGATTTCCTCTCAACGTTCCGAGATTGACTGGCGAATTGCATCCTCCAGCGGAGCGGCTCTCTCCCGTTTGCGCCGGAAGCTGCGATCGAGTCGAGTTTCCCACACAGCTCCTGTGGTGAAAGCTGCAAACATCGCCGTGACAACAAAATAGAGCAGGACGGTCCAAAGAAAGGCAATTGGATGTGCATCGTACGATACGTAATCACCGAGTCGGTTGCCAACATAGACCGTATGGAACCGCAAAGCGGAATAGAGTTGATACACGGCGAAAACAACCATCCCACAACAAAGCAGAACCGAAAAGGCGCGCCACCACCCCTTTTTAATCCACCGTGGGGCTGTACCGACGGCTGACTCTTGGTCGTAGTGGGACTGCCGCTGCATAGCCCAACGCGGTGTCACAAAATAGGCCATGAAGCCGCCAGTCACCGCACTGCCAAAATTCTGGAAAGCCGCCAACGAATATTGACCCGACAACGCGGGCCGGAGAACGAACCAGAGATAGAAGGCGACGGCGAGCATCCAGAATGCGAGCGCCGCTGTCTTCCATTGTCCGCGTGGGACGATAACGGCGCCACCCAGCACAGCCACACACGTCGCAGTCGCGATGATCCAATCCATGTTGCCGACAGGGTCGGCGCCGAAGTGCTGCGATGCAAAGGCTCCGAGACCGAGCACGGCGACGTGCACTATGACGGCAACGAGCAAAGCGCATGCCCAGCGCATTATCAATCTAAGGCGAGACATTAAGGATAGCACCCCTCGTACTGATCCTTTTGTCTTAAAAATAGCGGATTGTAGCCGACAGTTGAATAGGCCTCGGCGCGCTACCGGGGACAAGCGCTTTTGGCGCACCGCGAATGTCCGCTTCGGGCATAAGCGACCGATTCACGGTGTCCGCGCGATGTCCGCCCCCCCAACAGCGACCAAATCGCTGCACCGCACTAAGTGACGCTTTAGGCAAAACAGCAGACTCACGGACCGCTTCTCCCCCGAAAGCGACCAAACCACTGCGTCGCGCAGCGGCACGAGAGCGCCGGAATGGTCACCGCCGCGTCGGGGGTGTCTATGTGATCAAAGTGTCCAAAAGAGCCGGCTGCACGCCTAGCTGATCGATTAGGCGTTGCAGCTCAATCCGGGCTCGCGGATTGCTGCGCTGATGACGCTCGGCAAGAATCAATTCGTTTTTCAACGAATGTTCGAGGCCAATGAACTCTGTCACGCGTACCTTATATCCATATGATTCCAGCACGAGCCCGCGGATCACATTGGTGACGTGCGCGGCGAATTCACGTCGCTGAATAGGGTGACGCCAAAGCTGGTGGAGCGGACCCGACCGTCCGTCCAGCATTCGTGCCACTTCCGCTTGGCAACACGGAACGAGCGCGATCGTTTTTGCTTCATGCCGCAGGGCAAAGCGAATGGCATCGTCGGTCGCCGTATCGCAAGCATGTAGCGCGGTGACCATGTCCACTCGCCCTCCGGCAATCGAGGCGTCCGCAATGGGCGACAAGATGAATTTCATGCGTTCGAACCCGGATTCCATTGCCAACGCGCGCGATTTATCGACAAGATCTGCTCGCTCTTCCACGCCGATAATGCTTCCGCGACCCGCGGGGCCGAGGACCAAGTCATAAAGGACAAAGCCCAGGTAGGATTTCCCCGCGCCCACGTCGGCAAGACTCGGATTGTCGGAGCTTTTGAGCAATGCCTCGATCGCAGGGCGCAAGAGATTAGTTAGATGAAGGACCTGTTTCAGTTTGCGCCGGGAATCTGCGTTCATCTCTCCGTCGCGAGTGACGATGTGCAACGCTTTAAGCAGCGCGATCGATTTTTCGGATTGCTGGCCTGGCCAACACGCGGACCAAGCAGCTTCCTTATCGCTCGACTTCCGCTTGTACGCCATGAACCGTCTTGCCCGTGAGCACTGTCGCGTCGCTCGGTTGACAGCTTCGAATTTTCGTCAATCGCAATGCCGCTTATACTTCGAATTTGAAAATTATTCGCTGGCCGACATTCCGTCTGCGTAATCGTAATATGAGCATTTATAAGTTGGGACAGCTGTGTGCCGATCAGGAATCCTGGACAGCCGCCCGGTTGTCGTTTCCGGACGCTGAATTCGGCGCGGCTTTTGGACCGCCCTTCGCCACCGAGACCAAAGCCGGCCGCAGCACGCGCTCGCCGATCATGTAGCCGGGCTGCATCACCTGGACGATGCTACCGGCCGGCACCGACGGATCGGGCACCTCGAACATGGCCTGGTGAACGTTGGGGTCGAATTTTTCGCCCTGCGGCGTGAACTGGCGGACGCCGTTCTTTTCCAGCGCCTTGAGCAGCTCGCGTTCGGTCAATTCGACGCCATCGACCAGTACCTTCATGGCTTGGGCGTTCGCCAGCGCTTCCGCCGGTACAGCCTCCAGCGCGCGGCGGATATTGTCGGCAACGCCGAGCACATCGCGGGCAAACGACGCCACGCCATAGAGCCGCGCATCGGTGACTTCGCGCTCGGTGCGTTTGCGCAAATTCTCCATCTCGGCAAGCGTGCGCAGCAGCCGGTCTTTCATCTCGGCAAGCTCGCGGTCGAGCGAAGTGGACGGTTTGGGGTCGCCCGCTGGCGCAGCCCCAGTAGCCGCAGCCACTGTCTCGGGCTGTCCGGCCGCCTCGTCCTCAGCGCGAGCGGTCTCTCCAGTCATGTCTCATCCCATAGCGTTGCTTGCCACGCATATCAGGGCGCAAGCGGCAAAAATCAAGCGCCTAGCAGGGACCGATATATCCCTCACTGATCGGGTGGCGACGTTTAAGTGTGCGATTCTAGACAGTTCCCAGGGACCTGATCAGGGACGCCCTCAGCCCCCGAGCAGCTTGCTCACGACCTTGGCGGTGTAGTCCACCATGGGGATGACGCGGGCGTAGTTGAGCCGGGTCGGCCCGATCACGCCGAGCACGCCGACGATGCGGCCGGTGGCGTCGTGATAGGGCGCCACGATGGTCGAGGAACCGGACAGCGAGAACAGCTTGTTCTCCGAACCGATGAAGATACGCATCCCTTCGGCCTGCTCGGCGCGGCCTAACAGATCGATCACCTCGCGGCGGGTTTCCAGATCGTCGAACAGGAGCCGCACCCGCTCCAGATCGTCGAGCGCCTTGAGATCCTCGAGCAGATGCGCCTGGCCGCGCACGATCAGCTTGCGCTCGCCGCTCTCGCCGCCCGACCAGCTGGCGAGACCGGTGGCGACGATCTTCTGGGTCAGTTCGTCGAGCTCGGCCTGCCGCGCCTTGAGGGCGCGCTCGAGCTCGTCCCTCGCCTCGGCGATGGTCATGCCGCGGATATGGGCGTTGAGGAAATTCGAGGCCTCGGTCAGCGCCGAGGTCGGCAAGCCCACCGGGACGTTGAGCACGCGGTTCTCGACCTGGCCGTCCTCGGCGACCAGCACCACCAGCGCCCGTTCCGGCTCGAGCCGCACGAACTCGACATGCTTGAGCCGTACGTTGGATTTCGCCGTCAGCACGACGCCGGCGGCACGCGTGAGGCCGGACAGGAGGCCTGAAGCTTCGGTCAGCACCGTCTCGACCGATTTGGCTTGGCCGGAGGCGGCGACCTGCGCCTCGATGGCGTTGCGATCATTGTCGGTGAGATCGCCGATCTGCATCAGCGCGTCGACGAAGAAGCGCAACCCCTTCTCGGTCGGCAAACGCCCGGCCGAAGTATGGGGCGCATAGACCAGGCCGGCCTGTTCCAGATCCGACATCACGTTGCGCACCGAGGCCGGCGACAACGTCATCGGAATGATGCGGGACAGATTGCGCGAGCCGACCGGCTCGCCGGTCGCCAGATAGCTCTCGACCACCTGGCGAAAGATCTCGCGCGAGCGCTCGTTGAGCTGCGCAAGCCCGACCTGATTTGAGCCAATGGGAACGTCGTGGGTGGCCATCGCTGGCTAATATATCACTCCGCGGCCGCCATTGCCCGCGGCACGACGCGCAGCACATCCATCAGCCGGCGCACCGAGCCGAAATCCTCCAGCCGCTCGACCGCCCCGATCGCGTCCGCGATGTGGGAATCGGGCAGAAATCCCTGGGCATAGGTGCGGAATTTCTGCTCGATCTGGGCGCGCGACACTGGATTTTCGAAGGCACCGAGCGGATGCTCGCACCGCGCCGAGAGCGTCGCGCCGTCGGACATCGCGATATCGACGGTAGCCTGTGAGCCGCCCACCGTCGGCTCGGCGCGAACCTCGACCTGTTTGGCCGCAAACGTCCGCAGCTTTGGATCGTCGTAACGGCCCGGCTCGAACTGCGCCAAGGTCAGCGTGCGATCATGCAAAATGACGGCGGCGGTGTAATGCGCCGACAGCAAGGCTTCGAATTTGGCTTTGTAGGTGTCGAAGCCGCCGTGCATGCCGAACGCCTGCTCGCTGAGGCCGATGCGGACCTTGGCGATGCGTGCCGGATCGATGTTTTGTTTGCCCAGCAGATCGAACAGCGCGGTGTTCATGCCTTGGATGAGCGTCGCCGACGGCCATAGCCGCATGGCGATGCGTTCGAGCTCCCAGCGGCTGCCGAGATCGGACACGGCGAGATCCGGTTTGCCGCCGTCCACATAGGTGGTGTAGAGGCCGCCGTCCTTGGCGGTGAGGAATTCGCGGGTGGCGACGAATTTTTGCTGCGCCAACAGCGCCGCCATCAATCCCGACAAGGCGCCGCGGCACTGGTGGAATTTCACCGTCGGCGTGCCCCATGCGGCAAACGTGCCGGCGGCCTGGCTGCCGGCGAGCCCGAAGGCGCGCGCCATCGTGTCGACATCGAATTTGAGCAGCGACCCGACCGCCGCCGCCGCGCCGAACGGCCCAAAAATGCCGGGGCCGTGCCAGCCCCGCGCGCGGAATTTTGGATAATCGGTGCCGACGCCGACCCGCGTCGTGATTTCACATCCCGCCGCGATCGCGGTGAGCAGCGCGCGGCCGCTCAGCCCATCGCGCTCGGCAATGGCCAGCGCCGGCGGCATGACCTCGGGCGTGACATGGGTCATGGTCTCGCGATGCACGTCGCACATGGTGACCGCGGTGACCAAATAGGCGTTGAGCAAGGTCGCGCCGGCAAGCGACAGATGATCGCCGCCGATCACGCTCGATTCAGAACCCTGCGCCAGGCCTGACGCCAGCGCCGCGATCTGCCCGGTCTCCTCGCCAAGCCGGCCGGCGACGGCGCAGGCCAGCGCATCGAGCAACAGCGTCTTGCAGTGCTCGCGGACGCGCGGCGGAATGTCCTCGTAGCGCAATGCGGCGGCAAATTGCGCCAATGCTTGGGTTGCTTCCGCTGCCATCTCGGCCTCCCGGCTGTTGCGGCCGAAGCGTAGCGGGAAGCGTCAGCGGCTGGCAATGCGCCCCTCAAACCGGTTGTCGGCGGCCCGAAAAGCGCAAATATTCAGGCCGGTTCGGGAGTCATCAGGGGAATCCCGATTGAGAGGGCCACCTCACTGAGAGGTAGGGGGAGCACATGGCGAAATTGTTGTTGTTGTTGGGCCTTGCCAGCGCGGTCCTAACGCTTGGTGAGCCCGTGCTCGCCGCCGATATCCCGGAGGCTTGCAACAGTTACAAGGCCGCCGTGACAGGTGGGCCATTGCCACCGCAAGAATCCGACACGGTCGTCGTCCGCTGGCTCGGCAACGCCAATTTCGAATTCGCCTACAAGGGTAAGGTCTATCTGTTCGACGCCTATTTCGACCGCACGCCGCGCAGCCATGACATTGGCTTCAAGGCGGCCGACGTGTCGAAGGCCGAAGCCATCTTCGTCTCGCACGCGCATTTCGATCATATTTCCGACATTGGTCCGGTCGCCAGACAGACCGGCGCGCCCGTCATCGGCGCGCCGCTCACGGCGGAGATCGCCAAGAAGCTTGGCGCACCGGAAAGTCAGATCGTCGTCGCCAAGGGCGGCGAAACCATGAAATTCGGCGACGCAACGGTCGAGATCGCATTGGCGCAGCATTCGACCATTCAGCCTGGGCTCATCGACATCTACGCGAGCCTCTACCAGAACGACTCGCCGCCGTTTTCCGATGCCGAGAAGGCCGAGCTAGCCCGCATACGTGCGCTCGGCACCTTCGATCCCAAGGTGATCACCGAGGGAACGCTCGCCTACGCGCTGACCTTCCCGTCGGGCTTCAAGGCCGTGCTGATCGGCAGCGCCGGACCGATTACGCCGGGGGTGCGGGCGCTCGCCGAAAAGCTCGGCCCCGTCGACCTGCTCATCGTCGCCTATCAGGTGCACGCAGTCGCCGATACGCAAATCGACTATACGTGGCCCTTCATCGCCTTGTTCAAGCCGAAGCTTTTCTTGCCGGCGCACCATGACTCGGCGCCGCCTGCCTGGGTCGATCTCGGCCTCGAGCCGCTGTTCGCCAAGATACGCGCGGACATGCCGAACACGGCGTTCCTTGCGCCGCTTTACCGTTCGCCGATTTGCGTAGCCGCCGCCGGCCCCGACAAGGGCAAGGTCGTGTCGTTCAAGTATTAGCAGGCTGCATGGCCCAGAAAGCGGCCTTGATCATTCATATCGATGCCCAAAACCGGTTTCCCCTTGCGGCCATGATGCTCTAAAAGCGGCCCCAGCCGGCGCCTGGCGCCCGGCCGTGAGGAGAGCACATATGCGGCCGAGCCGCCGACAGCCCGATGAACTGCGCCCGGTTTCGCTGGAACGCGGCGTGGTTAAATTCGCCGAAGGCTCGTGTTTCGTGAAGTTTGGCGAGACCCATGTGCTGGTCACCGCCACCTTGGAAGACCGCCTGCCGCCGTGGCTCAAGGGCCAGGGGCGCGGCTGGATCACCGCCGAATACGGCATGCTGCCGCGGGCAACGCTCGAACGCACGCGGCGCGAGGCGTCGGCCGGCAAGCAGAGCGGCCGCACCGTCGAAATCCAACGGCTGATCGGACGCAGCCTGCGCTCGGTGGTCGACCTCAAGGCGCTCGGCGAGCGCCAGATCACCATCGACTGCGACGTCATCCAGGCCGACGGCGGCACCCGCACCGCTTCGATCACCGGCGCCTGGATCGCGCTCTACGACTGCCTCGCCTGGATGAAAACCCGCGACATGGTGCAGATGGAAGTGTTGCGCGATCATATCGCCGCCATCTCATGCGGCGTGCACGGCGGGGTGGCGGTGCTCGATCTCGATTACGCCGAGGATTCGCAAGCCGACACCGACGCCAATTTCGTCCTCACCGGCACCGGCAATATCGTGGAAATCCAGGCCACGGCCGAGAAGACGCCGTTCTCCGAAGCAGAGTTTGCCGCGCTGTTGGCGCTGGCGCGCAAGGGCATCGGCAAGCTGGTCGACTTGCAGAAGATGGCAGTCGGATGACAGACGACAGACGACGGACGACAGACAAGCCCCCGGCTGAGCCGCCCTCCATCCGTCCTCCGTCGTCCGCCCTCCGTCGTCCCATCACCGGTCGTCTGGTTATCGCCACCCACAATCCCGGCAAGCTCGCCGAGATGCGCGAATTGCTTGCGCCTTACGGCATCGACGCCATATCGGCGGGTGAACTCGATCTCATAGAACCGGACGAGACCGGTATGAGCTTTGGCGACAATGCGCGCATCAAGGCGCAGACCGCGGCACAAGCGACCGGCCTGCCCGCCTTCGCCGACGATTCCGGCCTGGTGGTCGACGCCCTCGACGGCGCGCCAGGTATTCACTCCGCGCGCTGGGCCGGGCCGGAAAAGAATTTCCGCCGCGCCATGGAGACCATCGAGGTCAAGCTGTACGAGCGCGGCGCGAAGGCGCCGGAAAAGCGCAAGGCGCATTTCGTCTCGGCACTCTGCGTCGCCTGGCCCGACGGCCATGTCGAGGATTTCGAGGCCCAGGTCGACGGTACGCTGGTCTGGCCGCCGCGCGGCGACAAAGGTTTCGGCTACGATCCGATGTTCCTGCCCGACGGCTACGCGCGCACATTTGGCGAAATGTCGAGCGACGAGAAACACGGCCTGCCGCCGCGCGGCCAAGGCCTGTCGCATCGGGCTCGCGCCTTCATAAAGCTCGCGGAGGCGTGCCTTGGTTGAGCAAGATTCGGCCGCTGACAATTTGGCCGATAGCGAGCAAGCGGCCTTCGGCGTCTACATCCACTGGCCGTTCTGCCTGTCGAAATGCCCCTATTGCGACTTCAACAGCCACGTACGCCGCGAGCCGATCGACGAGCCGCGCTTCGTGCGCGCCTTTGCCGCCGAGATCGCGGCGACTGCGGCGCGCGTCCCGGGCCGCACCGTTTCGACAATCTTCTTCGGCGGCGGCACGCCCTCGCTGATGCAGCCGGCCACGGTTGGGTCGATCCTCGATGCGATTGCAAAACATTGGCACGTCGCGCCCGACGTCGAAGTCAGCCTCGAGGCCAATCCGACCAGCGTCGAAGCCACCCGTTTTCGCGGCTACCGCAGCGCCGGCGTCAACCGCGTCTCGCTCGGCGTCCAGGCGCTCGACGATCGCGTGCTCGCCGAGCTCGGCCGCATGCACACTTCGCGCGAGGCGCTCGATGCGGTCGGCATCGCGCGCAGCATTTTCGACCGCTACTCGTTCGACCTGATCTACGCCCGGCCGCGCCAAGACCCGAAGGATTGGGCGGCCGAGCTCACCCGCGCCCTGGCCGAAGCCGGCGATCACCTCTCGCTCTATCAACTGACCATCGAGCAGGACACGCCGTTTGCCGCGCTCCATGCGGCGGGCAAGCTCGTCATTCCCGACGACGATCTCGGCCGCGAGCTTTACGACACGACCCTGGAGATTTGCTCAGCCCACGGCCTGCCGGCCTACGAGATCTCCAATCACGCCCGGCCCGGCGGCGAATGCCGGCATAACCTCGTTTATTGGCGCGCCCAAGAATACGCCGGCATCGGGCCCGGCGCTCACGGCCGGCTCGATATCGAGGGCGACCGGCATGCGACAGCGACGGAAAAACGGCCGGAGTCCTGGCTCATGCGCGTCGAGGCCGCCGGCCATGGCCTCACCACCGACGACACGCTGACCCGCGAGGACATGGCCGACGAGTTCCTGCTGATGGGGCTACGGCTCGCCGAAGGCATCGACATTGGGCGTTTCCGGGCGCTCGCCGGCCGGTCGCTGGACCCGGCGCGCATCGCCATGCTGCACGAGCACGGCCTGGTCGAGACGACGGCCGACGGCCGCCTGCGCGTCACCCTGCCCGGCTTTCCGGTGCTGGACGCGGTGGTTGCCGATCTAGCTGCCTAAAGGCTGTGTTTCTGGTTGTTTTTTGGATTTTCGGTGGGAATCCAAGAGCCATTTATAAGCTACCTTATTATTTTAGCAGCCCATTTCCGCCCGAGTGGCCACCATCGCGCGAGACCCCTCCTGCAGCCAGCTGAATTGAGAACACGCGAATGACTGGCGCAAGCGCAGCAAGAATTGGCTCTTACCCGTGAGGGGTCGTGCGGAGTTAAGGGCTGTCTTACCGCCCATGAGGGGAGTTTTACGGTCGTCTAGTGCAATACTGGGACGCTATAGTTTGCCCGCACGACGCCCTTTACTCTCTCCGATCAGCCTTTAATTTGATAAGCTAGCTTATGTTCCATTGCCAAAACTGCGCGGCGGCGGCGCAATGATCTGCGAACCTGAGGCCGTAACCCGCAGCACCGCGAGCCCGCGCTCGTTGGTGCCGTCGGCGCGGAAGCGGAACAGGCCGTCGATTCCGGTAAAGCCCGACGGATTGGTGAGAACCGCGGTGCTGAAGCGCTGGGCGCCTTGCGTCTTCACCAGCGCCGCGATCAGGGCGACGGCGTCGTAGGACAGCGTCGCGGTGCGCCCCGGCTCCTGCTTGTAGCGGCTGCGGTAGCGCTCGGCGAAGCCGCGGTAGCCGGCGCCGTCCGGCGCCGCGTACCAACCGCCGTCGAGCGCCGGATTGGAGCTGATGCGCTGGTCGTCCCAGAGCCCGGTGCCGAGCAGCTGGATCTTCTTGAGATTGACACTGGCATTTGCAAGCGCCTGGACGATGTCCGGCACCGTGTCGCCGCCGTCGGGGATGAACAGCGCATCGATGCGGGCCGCCGTCTGGGCCACGTTCCTGACCGGCCCCGCGATGCCGGCCTTGTCATGGGGATAGTGCTCGATCGCGATGATCTGGCCGTTGCGCCGCGCCACCGCCTGCTTGAAGGCGGCTTCGACCACGATGCCGTAGGGGTTATCGGGGATCAGAGCGGCGTAGGAGCGTTTCCCGGTCGAGGCGGCATATTGCACGATGCGCTCGACGTCGGACTCCGGCAGGAAGCTCAACAGATAGACGCCGGCGGACGCGACATTGGTGTCGGTCGAAAACGCGATGACCGGAATGTTGCGCGCCCGCGCCACTTGCCCGACGACGCTGACCGATTGTGCAAACAGCGGCCCGAGGATGATCTCGGCGCCTTCGTCGATCGCCTGCTGGGCGCCCAGCCGTGCCGCCTCGGCGGTACCGCCGTCGTCCTTGACCAGGAGCTGGATGTTGGGGGCATTGAACTCGGCGATCGCCATTTCGGCGGCGTTGCGCATCGACTGCCCGGCGATGCCGGCATTGCCGCCCGCCGACAGCGGCAGAATGAGGCCGACCTTGACCTCGCCGGTGCCGATCGTGGCGCCGGGCGGCGCCTGCGCGCTCTGCGGCGGCGGCGATGGCGACGTGAATGAATTGAGCAGGCTGGAATTGCCGGAGCAGCCCGCCAATAGCGCGCTAGCCGTGGTCAGCAAGCCTTGCAAGGCGCGGCGCCGCGACGACAGGACGACCGACGCATGGCGCGGTATTTGCGCAGACACGGCGGTTCTCCCTCACGGCAGCCTTAGGCGCCCCATGCATTAGGGCAGCGCCAATCTGTCATTCTGGGGGCGAATAGTTAACCGAATGGAAAGGATAATGAAATCCGACCGGCCGGCCATGACGGCCGCTGGTAGCGGCGCTAGACTTGCCGCAATGAGCGAAATGCTGCGCAAACCACCCGGCCGGGAGCAAACTACGCCCCGGCACTATGTCGTCGATGGCCACCAGACCGACGTGGCGCGGCTCGTTCCCGGGCTGCACATCGTCGCCAGCCCGATCGGCAATCTCGGCGACATCACGCTCCGCGCGCTCGCAACGCTGGCAGGCGCCGACTTGATCGCCTGCGAGGATACGCGGGTAACGCGAAAGCTCCTCGACCGCTACGCTATCGCCACGCCGCTCACCCCCTACCACGACCACAATGCGGCGCAGGCGCGGCCGGCGCTGCTGCGCCGGCTTGCCGACGGCGCGGCGATCGCGCTGGTCTCCGACGCCGGCACGCCGCTGATCTCCGATCCCGGATTCAAGCTGGTGCGCGCCGCCCATGACGCCGGCCACGCGGTGACGACGCTGCCCGGCGCTTCGTCGCTCTTGGCGGCGCTCGCCGTCGCCGGCTTGCCGACCGATCAGTTTCTGTTTGCCGGCTTCCTGCCGCCGAAGGCCGCCGCGCGCCGCAGCCGCATTGCCGAGCTCGGCCGCATTCCGGCGACGCTGGTGCTGTTCGAGACCGGGCCGCGGCTTACGGCGACGCTGGCCGATCTTGCGGCCGGCCTCGGTCCGCGTGAAGCAGCGGTCTGTCGCGAACTGACCAAGCTGCACGAGGAAATCCGGCGCGGCGACCTCGAGACGTTGGCGCAAAACTGCGCCGCAAGCGAATTGCGCGGCGAGATCGTTCTGGTGATCGGGCCGCCGCAAGCGCCGGTGGAAGTGAGCTTAAGCGACGCCGACGTCTTGCTGCGCCAGGCGCTGCTGCGCGTCTCGCTCAAGGACGCCGTCGGCGAAGTCGCCGAAGCCACCGGCTTGCCGCGCCGGGAGCTTTATCAGCGCGCGCTTGTGTTGGCGAAAGAAGCCGATCATGGCGCGCCGCGCTGAGCCGCTCGGTCCACCTAAATCCGCTCCGCGCCCGGAGCGCGTGGCGGCATTCCGGCTCGGCCTCTCGGCGGAGAGCCGCGCCGCCATGCTGCTGATCGCCAAGGGCCATCGGATCGCGGCGCGGCGCTGGAAAACCCCGGTCGGCGAAATCGACATCGTGGCGCGGCGGCGCCGCGATCTGGTCTTTGTCGAGGTCAAGGCGCGCGAAAACCTCGACGCCGCGGCGGAAGCGGTGACCGAGCGCGCAAAACAACGCATCATCGCCGCCGCCGAATTCTGGCTCGCTAGCCATCCCGACCATGCGCAATGCTTTATTCGCTTCGACGTTATCCTGGTGGCGCCGGGCAAGTTGCCGCGACACATCGCCAATGCGTTCGATGCCAGCCGTTGAACCTCGTAGCGGCGGATGAACTAGGCCGCGCGGAGCATGCGGAAGAACTGATCGACCTGGGCGCGGATTTGGCCGGCCGCGGCGGCGAGATCGTCGGCGAGCGACTTGACCGATGTGGCACTGGCGCGCGTGTTCTCCGTTGCCTCACCGACGCGCACGACCTCGTCCGCGGTGTCGTTGGTATGGCGTGCCGCCACTTCCACGCTGCGGGCTATTTCCTGGGTCGCGGCACCTTGTTCGGTGACAGCGCTGGCAATCGCACCGGAAATCTCGCCGATCTCGCGGATGGTCCTTTCGATACCGGCGATGGCCTGGATCGAACGCCCTGTCGCGCTCTGCATCGCGGTGATCTGCGCGCCGATCTCCTCGGTCGCTTTCGCCGTCTGCGATGACAGCGCCTTGACCTCGCCGGCCACCACCGCAAAGCCGCGTCCGGCCTCGCCGGCGCGCGCCGCCTCGATAGTGGCGTTGAGCGCGAGCAGGTTGGTCTGCTCGGCGATCGCGGTGATGAGCTTGATCACGTCGCCGATGCGGCGGCCCACCTCGCTAAGCTCCTTGACCGAATCGCTGGTGAGCGCGGCCTCGCCTACCGCTTTGGTAGCGATGGCGTTCGATTGCACGACTTGACGATTGATCTCGGACACCGCGACGGCGAGCTCCTCGGCTGCGGCGGCGATGTCGCGCACATTTGCGGACGCTTCGCCCGATGCCGTTGCGGCGCTGCCGGTCTTGTCCGAGGCGAGGTCCGCCGCGTCGGCGAGTAGCGACGACGCCGACAGCATCTGTTGGAATAACCGGTCGAGCCGGGACAGGCTCGCCTCAATGTCGGTGCCGAAGCGAGCGGTTTCAGCCGCAATCTGCTCCTGGCGCTGCACTTTCGCGTCGGCCTCCGCGAGCACCGTCTTGTTCAGCTCGACATTGCGGCGCATCGCGTCCTGGAACACCGCGATCGAGCGCGCCAGCGCACCGATCTCGTCGGGGCGATCGCGAAACGGTACGGCAAGCGTGGCGTCGCCGCCGGCGACCGCCTCGGTGGCGCGGGTGACGGCGGCAAGGGGACGCGCGATCGACCGCTGGATCACCAGTGCGCCGAACATCGCCAGCAGCAGCGAGGCAATGCCTAGCCCCATCATCTCCAGCGCGGTGACATGAATACCGTGCTCGATCTGAGCGTAGATGTCGCGCGATCGGTTCGCGTAAAGCTGCCCGAGCTTGTCGAGATCGTTGGTGAGCGCCGTGCGGACCGTCCGGTTGGCGTCGTTGTCGCCCCATTCGCGGCCGGCCGCCGGACTGATTTCGGTGCCGCGCCGCACCAATTCACGGCGGAATTCCTGAAATTTCTTTACCCGCGCGGCAAATTCGGCAAAGATTTCGGCGTCCTGCGGCAGCACCGACTGTTGCCACGTCGCCACGACGGTGCCGATCTGCTCGTTGAAGCGATCAAGGCCTGTTGCGTATTTCTTCGCTGTCGGGATATCCGGCGACATGTAAATGCCGCGCGATTCCATCACCACGGCGTAGATCAGACTATCGATGCGGTCGACGTTCTCGGCGCCGACGAAAGCCGACTCGAATTGCCTGGTCAGTGCGACATGCCGGTTGGCATTGAGGATCGCGACGGCCGCCAGCGCCACCGTGACGGTAGCCAGCAACGTGAAGATGACATAGAGCTTGGCAGCGATCGAAAGCTTCGCCAGTTTCATGGTTTGCCCGGCCTGGTTCTCTTGTCCGTAGGCTGACGGTAAGATGTTAAGTCCAGGTTTACCTTCCCCGGCCACCGGTCCAATCGCCTGATCCTCGCCCCAAGAATCCTAGCCCCATGACCCGCTGATGCGCCTGAACGTCGCCGTGCAAATGGACCCGATCGAGCGGATCAATATCCGCGGCGATTCGACGTTCGCCTTGCTCTTGGAAGCGCAGGCGCGCGCCCACCCGCTGTCCTATTACACGCCCGACCGTATGGCGCTGCGCGACGGCAAAGTGTCGGCCACGGTGCGGCCGCTGGCGGTGCGCGATGTCGCCGGCGACCATTTCACGCTGGGCGAGCCGCGGCACGTCGACCTCGCCACCTTCGACGTGGTGCTGCTGCGCCAGGATCCGCCGTTCGATCTCGCCTATATTTCTTCGACCCACATGCTCGATCGCATCCACCCGAAAACGCTGGTGGTCAACGATCCGAGCCATGTGCGCAACGCGCCGGAAAAGATTTTCGTCACCGAATTTCCCGACCTGATGCCGCCGACCTTGATCACGCGCGACCTCGACACGATCAAAGCTTTTCGTGCCGAGCAGGGCGACATCGTCATGAAGCCGCTCTACGGCAAAGGCGGCGACGCGGTGTTTCGCCTGGCGGCCGATGACCTCAATTTTGGCTCGCTGTACGATCTGTTCGCGACGTTGTTCCGCGAGCCGTGGGTGGTGCAAAAATTCTTGCCCGCGGTGAAGGACGGCGACAAGCGCATCATCCTGGTCGACGGCGCGTTCGCCGGCGCGGTCAACAGGGTGCCGGCGCCCGACGATCTGCGCTCCAACATGGCGCGCGGCGGCGTACCCATGGCCACCGATCTCACCGAACGCGAGCGCGAAATCTGCGCGCGGCTCGGGCCGGCGCTGCGCGAGCGTGGGCTGCTCTTGGTCGGCATCGACGTGATCGACGGCTTCTTGACGGAAATCAACGTCACCTCCCCCACCGGCATCCGCGCGGTGAAGAATCTCGGCGGCCCCGATATCGCAGCGCTGGTCTGGGATGCGATCGAGGCGAAGCGGGCCGCACGATAGAGCCGGCCCGCACCTCTCCGCAAAGGAGACCCATCATGCTGGTGACCGGCCGCGAAAAGCTTGAACGCATGCGCGACGGCCGCGTCGTCTATATCGGCGCCGAGCGGATCGACGACGTCACCAGCCATCCCGCCTTCCGAAATGGCGCGCACACGATTGCGGCGCTCTATGACCTCAAGGCCGATCCGGCGAAACGCGATCTCTTCACCTTCGAGGACAACGGCGAGCGCATCGGCCTGCAATGGCTGCGCTGCCGCTCGCGCGAGTATCTGGCGCGGCGCATGCGCGCCATGAAGGCGATCGCCGACGCCACTTACGGCTTGATCGGCCGTTCGCCCGACCACGTCGCCGGTCTTATCACCGGGCTGGCGATGCGCCCCGAACTGCTCAACGGCCTGACGCCCGGCTTCGGCGACAACCTCATGCGTTTCTACGAGCGCGCCCGTAGGAACGACCTCTATCTGTCGTTTGCGGTAACGCCGCCGTCCGGCATCCGCGACCGCGAAATCTACACTGGCGTGGTGCGCGACGATCCGACTTTGCAGGTGGTGAGCGAGGACGATTCCGGCGTCGTCGTGTCGGGCATGAAGATGCTGGCGACCGGCGCGATCTTTGGCGACGAGGTCTATATCGGCAATCTCACGGCCATCGACGACAAGCGCCAGAGCGAGAGCATCACGGCGGCGATCCCGAACAACGCGCCCGGCGTCTCGTTCTGGGCGCGCGAGCCCTATGAGCGTCATGCCCGGCAGGAGGCCGATTATCCGCTCAGCTATCGTTTCGACGAGAACGATGCGGTGCTGGTGTGCGATCGCGTCAAGATTCCGTGGGAGCGGGTGTTTCTGCACAACAACGGCGCCTGGTCGCGCCGCATCTATATCGAGACGCCGGCCAATGTTTATCAGAACCAGCAGTCCAACATTCGCTTCTGGGCCAAGATGGGGCTGATCGTCGGGCTGGCGAGCCGCATGTGCCAGGCCAACGGCGTCGACAAGGTGCCTGCGGTGCGCGAGACGCTCGGTCGCCTCGCCGCGCTCGAAGCAACCATCGGCGGCCTGGTCAACGGCCAGATCGAGGCTTGTGAAAACTGGCCGGAGGGTTTTGTGACGCCGAACCGGCGCATGGTCTACGCCACGCTCAACTGGTGCCAGGAGCACCACACCGAAATCATCGACACGCTGCGCACCTTGGCGGGCGCCGCGCCGCTGCAGATGCCGGCCAGCATCGATCTCGTCGCCGATCCGGAGCTCAAGGATCGTTTCGAGCGCTGGTGGGGCACGGCCAGCATGCCGGCGGGCGCACGCTACAAGCTCTACAAGCTGGTCTGGGACCTGATCGGCTCGGAATTCGCCGGCCGCCACATGCTCTACGAGAAATTCTACGCCGGCAATTCGATCATCGTGCGCAACCAGAGCGACCGCGAGGCGCCGTGGGACAAATTCCACGGCATCGTTGACGGGTTGCTCGACGACATCGCGATGCCGGAGGCTTGAGCCTGCACCATAAGTCTAGCGCGCCGGCACCGCCGCCGGTGAAGCCGCGCCGATGATTGCGCTGGATGATTTCCGCACGGTGAGAATGGCCAGCGCCGCGATGATGCAGAGCGCGCCGGCGACGAAGAACGCCGGCAGGTAGGTGTCAAATAGCGTGCGCGTCAGGCCGGCGCCGAACGCCGCGCTGGCGGCGCCGAGCTGGTGGCCGGCAAAGACCCAGCCGAACACCATGCCGGCCTTTTCCCGCCCGAAGCGATCGGCGGTGAGTTTGACCGTCGGCGGCACGGTGGCGATCCAGTCGAGGCCGTAGAACACCGCGAACAGCGACAAGCCATAGAACGTGAAGTCGGTGAACGGCAGATAGAGCAACGACAGCCCGCGCAAGCCGTAATACCAGAACAGCAGCCAGCGATTGTCGAACCGGTCGGACAGCCAGCCGGAACCGATGGTGCCGATGAAATCGAAAATGCCCATCATCGCCAGCACGCTGGCCGCGGTGACCGCCGGCAGCCCGTAATCGTGGCACAGCGTGACGAAATGGGTCTGGATCAGGCCGTTGGTGCTGCTGCCGCAGACGAAAAACGTACCGAACAGCACCCAGAAGATCGGTGTGCGGGCGACTTCCTTCAGCACCAGTAGCGGCGACAGCAGCAGCGAGACGAGACCGACGCCTGTGGGCGGCGGTGGCGACACGGCGCTCTCGCCGTAAAGCGGCAGCCCAAGATCGCTCGGCCGGTCGCGCATCAGCGTGAAGGCGACGACACCGGCAAATGCCAACGTGGCGCAGACGCAGACCAGCGCGATCCGCCAGCCGTAAGCCGTCGTGATCTGCGCGATCAGCGGCAGGAACACCAATTGCCCGGTGGCGTTGCTGGCCGCGAACAGGCCCATGACCAGGCCGCGGCGGTGATTGAACCAGCGCGTCGCCACCGTCACCGCGAGCACCATGGCGGTGAGCCCGGTGCCGATGCCGACCACGACGCCCCACAGCACAATGAGCTGCCACACCTGCGTCATTGCCAGCGACGCCAGCATGCCGGCCGAAATCAGGATCACGGCGGCGACCATCACGGCGCGGACGCCGAACCGGTTCATGAAGGCGGCGGCGAACGGGCCGAACAATCCGAACAGCATGAGACGCAGCGCCAGCGCCGACGAAATCTGCTCGGTGTCCCAGCCGAACTCTTGCTGGAGCGGCACGATCAGCACGCCGGGCGTGCTCATCGCCGCGGCGGTGACGATCGTGGTGAGGAAGGTGACGGCGACGATGACCCAGCCGTAATGGATGTTGCGCCGCTCGAGCGCCGCGGCAAGGGCGGAGGACACCATGGTTCCGTTCCAGTCGTCGATTTTAGAGTTGGTTAGATGGCGTTCAGTTAGATGACAACCATCATCTAATGCTTGCCTATTGATGACGATCGTCATATAATTTGTCAAGCGGCCGACGCCGCTGCATAGCTGAGGTGCTTCATGCGGGTGAGCCGGGAAAAAGCCGCCGAACATCGCGACCGTATCATCGACACCGCCGGCGCCCTGTTTCGCGCCAAGGGATTCGGCGGCATCGGCGTTGCCGACATCATGAAGGCGGCCGACCTGACCCATGGCGGCTTCTACGGCCATTTCGCCTCGAAGGACGACCTCATCGCCCAGGCCAGCCGCCGCACCATGGCCCGCGCCGCGGCAAACTGGTCCAAGCTGGTCGAGGCCGCGCCCGATAACCCCTACGCGGCGCTGCTCCAGCATTACCTGTCGCCAAAACATCGCGACGACCCCGGCAAGGGCTGCGCCTTTGCCGCGCTGGGCAACGATGCGGCGCGCAGCGGCAAGATCGTGCGCCAAGCTTTCGCCGAGGGTTTGGCGCCGCTGCTCGACATTTTGGCCCAGTCCATCCCTGGCAAGTCTACCCCCGGCAAATCCAAGGCGGCGCGGCGCCGCAAGGCGGTTGCCGCCATGGCGACCCTGGTCGGCGCCTTGACCCTGGCGCGCGCCGTCGAAGGCACACCGCTGTCCGACGAGATGCTCGAAGCCGCCCACCGCGAGCTTGCCGCCGCGGCGCGCCTCTAATCCGGCCGAGCCGGCTGCATTTTGTTCTCTAAACGTTCTTGCTAAGGCATCGCGGTTCCGTTAGGCTGCGCATAGGGCAGGGGCTGCCATGGTCCAGCGCGTCTCAACGGTTGCGTTCGAAGGCATCGAGGTCCGACCGGTCGATGTCCAGGTGCAAGTGGCGCCCGGGCTGCCGGCGTTCAACGTCGTTGGCCTGCCCGACAAAGCGGTCTCGGAAGCGCGCGAGCGGGTGCGCTCGGCTTTGACGGCCTCAGGCCTCGCGCTGCCGTCGCGCCGCATCACCATCAATCTTGCGCCGGCCGACCTGCCCAAAGAAGGCAGCCACTACGATCTGCCGATCGCGCTCGGCCTGATGGCCGCCATCGGCGCCATCCCGCACGACGCTTTGGCGGGCTTCACCGTGCTCGGCGAGCTCGGCCTCGATGGCTCGATCGCGCCGGTCGCCGGCGTGTTGCCCGCCGCCATCGGCGCCAATGCGCGCGGCGAAGGCTTGATGTGCCCGGCCGCCTGCGGGCCTGAAGCCGCCTGGGCGAGCCCCGAGATCGAAATCATCGCGGCGTCTTCGCTCATTCAGCTCGCCAACCATTTCAAGGGCACCCAGGTGCTGTCGCGGCCGCAGCCGAAAATCCTCAAAGTGAACGGCCCGGCCGTCGACCTCGCCGACATCAAGGGCCAGGAAAGCGCCAAACGCGCGCTCGAAGTCGCCGCGGCCGGCGGCCACAATCTGCTGATGGTCGGACCGCCTGGCGCCGGCAAGTCGATGCTGGCGGCGCGGTTGCCCACGATTCTCCCGCCGCTCGCGCCATCGGAATTGCTCGAAGTGTCCATGGTCGCCTCCATCGCCGGCGAGATCAAAGGCGGCGCACTGACTAACCGCCGTCCGTTCCGCGCCCCGCATCATTCCGCCAGCATGCCGGCGCTGGTCGGCGGCGGCTTGCATGCGCGGCCCGGCGAAATCTCGCTGGCGCATCATGGCGTGTTGTTTTTAGACGAGCTGCCGGAATTCCAACCGCAGGCCCTCGACTCGCTGCGCCAGCCGCTGGAGACGGGTGAAGTTTCCATTGCCCGCGCCAATCATCGCGTCACCTACCCGGCGCGTTTCATGCTGGTTGCGGCAATGAATCCGTGCCGCTGCGGCCGTGCCAGCGAGCCCGGCTTCACCTGCAGCCGCAGGCCCAACGCCCGCTGTGCCGCCGACTATCAGACACGGATTTCCGGCCCGCTGATTGATCGCATCGACCTGCATATCGAAGTGCCGGCGGTGACCGCCGCCGATCTCATCCTGCCGCCGCCGGCCGAAGGCAGTCGCGAAATCGCCGAGCGTGTCGCGCTCGCCCGCGAACGGCAGGTCGCCCGCTACGCCGCGATCGGCCTGCCTCATGTCCGCAGCAATGCGGCAGTATCGAGTTCGGTCCTGGAAGACGTCGCGCGGCCGGATGCCAGCGGGCTGAAGCTGTTACGCGACGCCGCCGACGCCATGCGGCTGACGGCGCGCGGCTATCATCGCGTGCTGCGCGTGGCGCGCACGCTGGCCGATCTCGACGGCGCGGAGAAAGTCGGCCGCGTGCATCTTGCTGAAGCGTTGTCGTATCGCGCACTGGCTGATGAGATTCGGCGCGCAGCCTAACTAAGAGATAGCTGAGAGGCCTTAGAAAGCGGCCTTGATCGCATGGACAGCACTCTGTTTGCGTTGGTGATCTTGTCAAGGATCGCAGACCGCCGGAGGCGGCGGCGCTTCGCGCCGTCCTTGACAAGATCACCAACGCAAACAACCAGCATCCATGCGATCAAGGCCGCCATTCGCTCAGCGTAAGATCTGTTGATCGTGGACATACCATTGACTGCGAATCCCGAACCGCCGACTCTCGCACTGATTCGCGACCCCTGTTTGCGCGTTCAGCGTCGCGCGGGCCCGCCATGCCGAAACCGCCACGCAAGCTCGCCTTCGTCACCGCCGCGACCGATCACGGCACCTTCATCGTGAACCGGTTCGATCAGATGATCGTCGACGGCAATCAAGGCTACGGCGTCGGCCTCCAGCTCCTGGAGAGCGCCCACTACGATCCCGATGAAGTCAATTTGTTGCTGCGCGCGCTGGATTTGCGCCGGCAATGCTACGGCGACGGCGTGGTGGCGATCGATTGCGGCGCCAATGTCGGGGTCCACACCATCGAATGGGCAAAACACATGACCGCCTGGGGCGCCGTGCTGGCGATCGAAGCCCAGGAGCGCATCTACTATGCGCTGGCCGGCAATATCGCGATCAACAATTGCTTCAACGCCCGCGCCATTCACGCCGCGGTGTCGGAGCGCGCCGGCACGATGAAAATCCCGGTGCCGAATTATTCTACCGCCGCGAGTTTCGGCAGTCTCGAGCTCAAGCAGCGCGCCGGCACCGAGTTCATCGGCCAGGCTATCGATTATTCCGAGAGCAAAATGGTCGAGGTGCCGACGGTCAGTCTCGATTCGCTCAATCTGGCCCGCATCGACCTGATCAAGATCGATATCGAAGGAATGGAAATGGATGCACTGGCCGGCGCTGTCCATTGTATCGGCAATCTGCACCCGATCCTGCTGATCGAAACCATCAAGAGCGACAAGAGCGCCATCGCCGCCTGGCTGGATAAACTCGGTTACACGGTCCTCGACATTGGGATAAATTTTTTCGCCATCCACGCCGACGACAAATGTCTCCCCCACATCAAAATGGCGAACCCCGCGGCGGCTTGAGCATGATCCGGAAAAAGCCTGTCCCCGGACTTGATCCGGGGATGGAACCCGGTTTTCCGAAAAGATCATGCTCCGCTAAAATCCCTAGCCACCGCCGTTGCCGCCGCTGATGCCGCTACGCATGCCGATCGCGGACAAAAATTCCTGCCGGGTCTCGGCATGATCGCGGAACACGCCGAGCATCCGGCTCGTCACCATGGTGACGCCGGGCTTGTGCACGCCGCGCGTGGTCATGCATTGGTGCGTGCCTTCGGCGACCACGGCGACGCCGTGAGGTTTTAGCACGGCATCCAGGCAGGCCGCGATCTCCGCCGTCATCTTCTCCTGGATCTGCAGCCGCCGCGCATAGACCTCGACCAGCCGCACCAGCTTGGAAATGCCGACCACCCGATTGCGCGGCAGATAGCCGATATGCACGCGGCCGATGATCGGCGCGAGGTGATGCTCGCAATGGGACTCGAAGCGGATGTCGCGCAGCACGACGACCTCGTCGTAACCGCCGGTCTCCTCGAAGGTGCGTTTGAGGTATTCGCGCGGATCGTCGTTGTAGCCGGCGAACCATTCCTCGTAGGCGCGCGCCACGCGCGCCGGGGTGGCGCGAAGCCCTTCGCGGTCGGGGTCGTCGCCGGCCCAGCGGATCAGCGTGCGGATCGCGGTCTCGGCCTCGGCCCGCGACGGCCGGGCCGGCCCGGCAGGTTTGGTGCGCGCGCGTTTGGAACTCGTCACTTTAGCCATTCTGGCATCTCCGGCCGCGATCCATACACGAACCTGGCCGATTGGACCAAGTCGATGGGCCGAAATCGATAGGCCCAACCCGATGTTAACAAAACATCAACCCTCCCTCCAATCGCCCTGAGGCCGCATTGCCGACTGCAAGGGATGCGCAACGTTCATAGGCCAAATTGCCGCGTCACATCGATAAACCAGGCCTGAGCGCGGCAGCGACCGACAGCCGCGACCAACAGGCCGAGCGGGGATAGGGACCATGCTCCCGCGCGTTACCCTCCTGAAACCCGCCATCATCACCCGCCGGGTCTTCTCCGTCGTCATCCGCGCCCTCGTCGTTACGACGATGTCGTTCGGCATTGCTTTCGGCTTTCTGTCGGGAACGATGTCGCAGGGAGCGCACTACGATCCAAATGCTTTTGCGATCGGCGTCGCCGCCTTGTTCGGCGCCGCATGCGGGGCGATGGGTCTCCTGATTTCGCGCATCCACCAGATGAAGGTGGAGTTGCGCCGCCTCGAGGCGCATCTCGAGGAGGCTTCCGACCGCAATTGGGAAATCAGCGAGGCGCAGGAGCGCGCCAAAAACTTCTTCGAGGCGCAGGGCGACGTCATCGTGCGCCGCGACGGCGGCGGCACCATCACCTATGCCAACGATGCGTTCTGCGCGCTGGCCGGACGCCCGCGCGACGATCTGCTCGCGACCACCTTTGCGCTGCCGGTGGAAATCCAAGGCGACATTGCCAATCTCGCCGACGGCACCCGCGTGCACGACCAGAAGATCGCCGCGCCGGGCGGCGCACGCTGGATCGCCTGGCGCGAGGTTTCAGTGCGCGTCGACGGCGGCAGCGAGGTGCAAAGCGTCGGCCGCGACATGACCGACCGCGTGGTGGCGGAGCGCGCGCTCGGCGATGCCCGCGATCAGGCGGAAGCGGCGAGCCGCGCCAAATCGCGGTTCCTGGCCATGGTTTCACACGAGATCCGCACCCCGCTCAACGGTATCCTCGGCATGGCGGATCTCCTTGGCGACACACCGCTGTCGCCGGAGCAGACCACCTATCTGCACGCCATGAAAACCTCGGGCGACACGCTATTGTCGTTCATCGAGGAAATGCTCGATCTCGCCAAGATCGAAGCCGGCCGGCTCGATCTCGAGGCGCGGCCTTTCGCGCTTGCCGCCTTTGTCGAAGAGGCGGTCGAATTGCTCGGGCCGCGCGCGCAAGCCAAAGGCCTCGAAATCTGCTGTTACGTCGACGAGCGCCTGCCGGCGCGCGTGGTCGGCGATGCGGCGCGGCTGCGCCAAGTGCTGTTCAATCTCGCCGGCAACGCCATCAAGTTCACCGAGCTTGGCGGCGTCTCGATCATCGTCGAGCCGGACGCGCAGCCGGACGTGATCGCAATCTCCGTGCGCGACACCGGCATCGGCATTTCCGACGAAGACCAGGCGCGCATCTTTCTCGAGTTCGAGCAGGCCGACGGCAGCTCGACGCGCAAATTCGGTGGCACCGGCCTCGGCCTGACCATTTCGAAACGCATCGTCGAGCGGATGGCAGGCTCGATCGCCGTCGAGAGCGCGCCCGGTGCAGGCTCGACATTCCGCGTCAGCCTGCCGCTGCCGCGCGTCGGCGACGGTGACGAGCCCGAGGTTGCCATCCCCGACCTTGCCGGCAACGATATTCTCATCGTCGCGCCGGCGGCGATCGAAGCGTCGCTCTTGGCGCGGCGCCTGCAACGCTGGGGCGCACGGACCACCATCGTTCCCGATGAAAGCGTGGCGGCGGCCATTTTGCCGGAGCAGGCCTGGAGCGCCGTGCTGGTCGATCACACGCTCGGCACCGTTGCGAGCGAAGCGCTCGCCCGCATGGCTTGCGTCATTCCTCGCCGCATTGTGCTGGTGACGCCCGCCATGCGCAACGAGCTGGCAGGCCTCAAAGACGCAGGATTTACCGGCTATTTGATCAAGCCGGTGCGCGCCGCCTCGCTCGCCGCACGCTTCGCGCCGGACGACGCCTTCGATCCCGGCACCGCGAGCGAGATGACGGACACCCCGAGCGAAGCGCGTTCCGGTCACGGGCTTTCGATCCTGGTCGCCGAGGACAACGAGATCAACGCGCTGCTGGCGCGCGCGCTTCTGGTCAAGCTCGGCCACCGCCCGACCATGGCTGAAAACGGCGCCGCGGCGATCGAGAGCTGGCTCGCCGCGCGGGCCGGCGGCGCGGCTTACGATTGCGTGCTCATGGATCTGCACATGCCGGGCATGGACGGGCTGGAAGCGACCCGCCGCATCCGCGCCATCGAGACCGAACACAATGACATGCGCACGCCGATCGTCGCGCTGACCGCGAACGTTTCCGCCGAGGATCGCGACGCCTGTCTTGCCGCCGGCATGGATGGTTTTCTGGTCAAACCGCTCGACCGCGAACGGCTCGCTGCCGTGCTTGCTGCATCCAGCGCTTCGGCGCTTGCTGCCTGAAAGCTACAGCCGCCGTAGCGCCACTTCCTCGACGTGGTGGCTTTCGCCCTTCGTCAAGATCAGATCGGCGCGCTGCCGCGTCGGCAAAATGTTCTCGTGCAGATTGACGAGATTGATGCGATTCCAGATCGACGTCGCGGTGGCGGCCGCCTCCTTGTCGGAGAGCCGCGCATAGCGGTGGAAATAGGATTTCGGGTCGGCGAATGCGGTGCCGCGCAAGGTCAGAAACCGGCTGACATACCACGACAGCAGCACGTCCTCCTCGGCGTCGAGATAGATCGAGAAATCGAAAAAGTCGGAGACGAACGGCACCGCCTTGCCGTCCTTCGGCAAGCGCCCGGCTTGCAGCACATTGAGACCTTCGACGATCAAAATGTCCGGCCGGTCGATCTCGATCCACTGGTTCGGGATCACGTCGTAGATCAGGTGCGAATAGACCGGCGCGCGCACCGGACGGCGTCCGGCCTTGATGTCGGACAGAAACAGCAGCAACGCCGGCAGGTCGTAGCTCTCCGGAAAGCCCTTTTTCTCCATCAGGCCTTCACGGTCGAGCACGGCATTGGGAAAGAGGAAGCCGTCGGTGGTGATGAGATCGACCTTGGGCACGTTCGGCCAACGGGCCAAGAGCGCCTGCAGCACGCGCGCCGTGGTCGACTTGCCGACCGCCACCGAGCCGCCGACGCCGATGATATAGGGCATCTTGGTGTCTTCGGTGCCCAAAAAACCTTGCTGGGCGCGAAACAGATTTTGCGTCGCCGCCACATAGAGCGACAGCAGGCGCGACAGCGGCAGATAGATGTCCTCGACCTCGGACATGTCGAGCCGATCGTGCATCGAGCGCAGCCGGGTGACTTCCGCCGGCTCGAGCGTCATCGGCGTATCCTGGCGGAGCGTCGCCCATTCGGCGCGGGAAAACGCGCGGTAGGGCGATACGTCCGGCTCGGTGCGCTGCTCCATTGTGCCTAGCCGCTCTTGCGCGAAGCCTTCTCGTCGAGGCCCGACTGCTGCGTGCGCGCGCCGAGCTCGGCCTCGACTTCAGCGAGCGTGATGCCGCGGGCATGGAGCACGACCAGGAGATGGTAGAGCACGTCGGCGGCTTCGCCGATGACGCGCTCGCGGTCTTCGCCGACCGCGGCAATCGCCGCCTCGACCGCCTCCTCGCCGAGTTTTTTGGCGCAATGCGCCACGCCGCGGTCGAGGAGTTTTCGCGTGTAGGACACCTCGGCGCTCTCCTGCGCCCGCGTCTGGACGCGCTTTTCGAGGTCGTTGAGGGTGAATGTTTGGGCCATCTATGTTCCTTGCGCTTCCTTAGCATCTTCATGCCTAAGCGGGGAGAGGCCGATCAAGGATCGAGCCGCACCGGCAGGCCGGCCCGAGCCATATGGTCCTTGGCCTGGCGCACGGAATATTCGCCGAAGTGGAAGATCGATGCCGCCAGCACGGCGCTGGCATGGCCGCCGCGGATGCCGTCGACCAGGTGATCGAGATTGCCGACGCCGCCCGAGGCGATGACCGGCACGGTGACCGCGTCAGCAATGGCGCGGGTCAGCGCGATATCAAAGCCTTGCCGCGTCCCGTCGCGATCCATCGAGGTGAGCAGGATCTCGCCAGCGCCGAGCGCGACCACCTCGCGGGCATAATCGACGGCGTCGATGCCGGTCGGATTGCGGCCGCCATGGGTGAAAATCTCCCAGCGGTCCACCTCGCCCGGCTTGGAGACTTTTTTGGCATCGATGGCGACCACGATGCACTGATCGCCGAATTTTTCCGCAGCTTCCTTGACGAAGGCGCGACGCGACACCGCCGCGGTATTGATCGACACCTTGTCGGCGCCCGAGGTGAGCAGCGCGCGGATGTCCTCGATGGTGGGCACGCCGCCGCCGACCGTAAGTGGCATGAAACAGGCTTCCGCGGTACGCCGCACCACGTCGAGCATGATGCCGCGGTTCTCGTGGCTCGCCGTGATGTCGAGAAAGGTGAGCTCGTCGGCGCCGGCTTCGTCGTAGGCGATCGAGGCCGCGACCGGATCGCCGGCATCGCGCAGATTGACGAAATTGACGCCCTTGACGACGCGGCCGTCCTTGACGTCGAGGCAGGGAATGACGCGGACCTTGAACATGTCAGACTGTTGCCCGAGCGGTACGCAACACGGCGAGGGCCTCCGCCGCATCGAGCCTGCCGTCATAGAGCGCGCGGCCGGCAATGGCGCCTGCGAGTTTTTGCGCGCGCGGCTCTAGCAACGCCCGTATGTCGTCGATCGAGGCAAGACCGCCCGAGGCGATGACCGGGAGCGATACCGCATCGGCGAGCGCGATGGTGGCGTCGAGGTTCAAACCCTTGAGCATGCCGTCGCGCGCCACGTCCGTATAGACGATCGCCGCGACGCCGGCGTCCTCGAAGCGCCGCGCGATGTCGAGCGCGGACAGCTCCGACGTCGCAGCCCAGCCTTCGACCGCAACCTTGCCGTCGCGCGCGTCGAGACCGACGGCGACGCGGCCGGGGTAAGCGCGTGCCGCTTCCTTCACCAGCGCCGGGTCGCGCACCGCCGCGGTGCCGATGATGACCCGCGCAACCCCCTTGCCGAGCCAGCCATCGATGGTGGCGCGGTCGCGAATGCCGCCGCCGAGCTGCAGCGGAATTTTGACGGCGCCGAGAATGCCCTCGACCGCCGAAGCATTCATCGGCTTGCCGGCAAACGCGCCGTCGAGATCGACCAAATGCAGATATTCAAAGCCCTGCCGCTCGAACGTTTGCGCCTGCGCCGCCGGATCGCGGTTGAACACAGTCGCGCGCGCCATATCGCCTTGTTGCAGGCGCACGGCAAGGCCGTCCTTGAGATCGATGGCGGGAAACAGGATCACGGCACAAAATCTGCAGCTAAGGGGTATGGTGACAGCAATGTAATCACGGATTCCATTGCAGAAAGTTCGCGATCAGCGCCAGCCCGAGCTTTTGGCTCTTCTCGGGATGGAATTGGGTGCCGAAAATGTTGTCGCGCGCTACGATCGCGGTGACGGCGCCGCCATACTCGGCATCGGCCACCAGATCGGCGCGGTGCGCGGGATTGAGCTGATACGAGTGCACGAAATAGGCGTGCCGCCCCTGTGGGCCGAATGTCAGGCCGTCGAGCACGGGGTGTGGTCGCGCGACATTGAGCGTATTCCAGCCCATGTGCGGGATTTTCAAGTTCGGATCGCTCGGCACGATGCGATCGACCTCGCCGGGGATCCAGCCCAAGCCCTCCGTCACCTCGTATTCGCGGCCGCGCTCGGCCAGCAATTGCATGCCGACGCAGATGCCGAAGAACGGCCTGCCCTTTTTTCGCACCGCCTCATCGAGCGCACCGACCATGCCGTCCACGGCATCGAGCCCACGCCGGCAATCGGCGAAGGCGCCGACGCCCGGCAGCACCACGCGGTCGGCGCTCGCCACCACCGCAGGATCGTTCGTCACAACGATGGATTGGCCGCAGCCGGCCTCCTGCGCGGCGCGTTCGAACGCCTTCGCGGCCGAGTGCAAATTGCCGGAGCCGTAATCGACAATCGCCACGCTCATCGCGGCGCTCCGGGTTCCGGAAAAAGCCCGATTATGTCTGGCCCGGACGGCCTACGCTGGAACGGCGCGGCTGACGGAGATGCGGATGTCGGCGCGGGCAGCTGCCCGGGCGGCGAATTCGCCCGCCGCAGCCATGCGTCGAAAAAACGCCGCTCGGCATCTTCGACATCGGCGCCGCTGACGACACCGAGATTTTTCCAGCCGCGGCGGCTCAGCGTGAAACGGCGCAGTGTGCCGGCCTCGAAACCAACCAGGAGTCCAAGGAGAATGCCGATGAGGTTCGCGGCAAGGGACGGCGCACCGGACAGCTTCACCGGAATTTCGATCGTGCCCACGATCACGACATAGCCGATCAGCACCAGCCACATCCGGTGCCGCAGCATCCACAGCGGCGCGAACAGGAAGGCCCACCACGAGAAGCCGTCGCGCACGAATGCGAAGCGCTCCACGTCGGGTGCGGCGGCGCCGGCCCGCAAGGGCGGCTCGTGCACGGTGTAGACGGACATAGCCGGTTCTCGTTTCTGTCATCCCTCACGTAAGGCGAGGGACGCGATAATCAATTGCCGAGTGCGCCTTTGGTCGAGGGCACCTCGTTGGCGGCACGCGGATCGATGGCCACCGCCGCCCGCAGCGCCCGCGCCAAACCCTTGAAGCAGGATTCGGCAATATGATGGTCGTTGCTGCCGTAAAGGGTGGCGACGTGCAGCGTCACGCCCGCGTTCATGGCAAAGGCCTGAAACCACTCCTGCACCAACGCGGTGTCGAAAGCGCCGATCTTGGCGCGCACGAACGCGACCTGAAAAACCAGAAACGGCCGGCCGGAAATGTCGATCGCCACGCGGGTCAGCGCCTCGTCCATCGGCAAATGCACGTCGGCATAACGCGTGATGCCCTTCATGTCGCCCAAGGCCTGCTTGACGGCCTGGCCGAGCGCGATACCGACGTCTTCGGTGGTGTGATGCTGGTCGATGTGCAGATCGCCCTTGGCTTTGACAGTGAGATCGATGCGCGAATGCCGCGCCAGCAGGTCCAGCATGTGATCCAGAAAGCCGATGCCGGTCGCGATCGACGACGCGCCGGTGCCGTCGAGATCGACCGCGACCTCGACGTCGGTTTCCTTCGTGGTCCGTTTCACGGACGCCTTGCGCATGACTGTCCTCGCGAATTTGTGCGCCTTTTATCAGGGGTTCCCGGCCTACGCCACCGCGGCGCAATATCGCATTTTGTAGCTACAAAATAGTGGACAGAGCCATTATATCGTAGCTACAATATAACTATGACGATTGCCGGCCTATATGCGTGGGACGAACGAAAGCGCGCTTCGAACTTAAGAAAGCACGGTGTCGATTTCGCAATCGTCCAAAACTTCGACTTCGAGACCGCGCTTGTTCTTCGCGACGACAGGAAGAACTACGGCGAGGAGCGCTTTCGCGCCTACGGTACAATTAAGGGGCGACTTCACGCTCTGGTCTTCACACACCGTGAAGGACGAATCCGCGTCATTTCACTGCGCAAAAGCAACGCAAGAGAGATAGCAACCTATGCCGCGAGCAAGACATCATCGTAAGCGCGACTTGGAAAGTAAACACGACTTGGAAAATCCGGAATGGACCAAGGAAGATTTTGCGCGCGCCCGGCCGGCCTCTGAAGTTGTTCCCGAAATCGTGGCTGCTTACCGCCGCGTCCGTGGGCCGCAAAAACGGCCGACCAAGCGTTTGGTTTCGCTGCGTCTCGATCCGGACGTCATCGAGCACTTCCGCGCGCGCGGGCCGGGCTGGCAAGCGCGCATCAATACGACGTTGCGCAAAGCCGTCGGCCTGTCGTAGCGCTTGGTTGTTCGATTGAATTGCAGCGCGCGCCTTCCTAGATCAAGCTGCGCGCGAGGACATCCATGGACAATTCGCAATCCAGCCTCTGGCACGGCACTACCATCCTCACCGTCCGCAAGGGCGGCGTGGTGGCGGTCGGCGGCGACGGCCAGGTCACGATCGGCCAGACCATCGTCAAGGCCAATGCCAAGAAAGTGCGCCGGCTCGGCAAGGGCGAGGTCATCGGCGGCTTCGCCGGCGCCACCGCCGACGCCTTTACGCTGTTCGAGCGGCTCGAGAGCAAGCTCGAGCAATATCCCGGCCAGCTGACCCGCGCCGCGGTCGAGCTCGCCAAGGATTGGCGTACCGACCGTTATCTGCGGCGCCTCGAAGCCATGATGATCGTCGCCGACAAGGACGTGTCGCTGGTGCTCACCGGCACCGGCGACGTGCTCGAGCCGGAGGCCGGCATCGTCGGTATCGGTTCCGGCGGCAATTATGCGCTGGCCGCGGCGCGCGCCCTGGCCGACGGGCCGCTCGATGCCGAGGCGATCGTGCGCCGGGCCCTCGACATCGCCGCCGACATCTGCGTGTACACCAACCGCAATGTCACGGTGGAGAAGCTGTGATGCTTGACGAAGACGATCTTGAAGCGGCCGTTGCCGAGGGCATCGTCACCCCGGCGCAGCTTGAAGCGCTACGCGTGTTCGCCGGCAGCCGGCGGCACGCCGCCGAGCGCGCCGACGACGAGCGCTTCCGGTTCATGCGCGGTTTCAATGATTTCTTCTTCGCGGTCGGCGTCGTCCTGTTCGGCATCGGCATTGCTTATTTCGCGGGCGTTGATCCGATCGAGAATTTGGTCGCCGCCGGCCTCATTTGGGCGCTTGCGGAGTTTCTGGTGCGACGCATGCGGCTGGTGCTGCCCGGCATTCTGCTGGCGTGCCTGTTCGTATTCTTCGCATTCCGGCTGACCGAGCTCGACTGGTCGCATGTCGCGCAAGTGACCGGATTGCCGTTGCGCCTGCCGGCAGGATTTCCACGCAGCCCCGTGCTCGGCAGCTTCGAACCGATTGCGATTGCGGCGAAGGCGGTGGTCGCCGGGCTTGCGGCAACCGCTTTCTATGCGCGCTTTCGCCTGCCATTCGCGCTGCTGCTGATCGCTGCCAATATTGTCCTGCTCGTTACGAAGGTGTTCGGTGCACTCCTCTTTCCACGCGTCGTGACGCCTTCGCTCATCTTGCTGGTCTGTGGGCTTGGCGTGTTCGCGGCCGCGATGGTGTACGACCTGTCCGACCGTATGCGCATGACGCGCGCGGCAGACTGCGCGTTCTGGCTGCATCTGCTTGCGGCACCTCTGATTGTCCACTCGCTGATCCGTTTGATCCTGCCGGCCCCCGCCGCTCCTCCCGGCGCTATGCCGTTCGGACTGGGCATGAACACGACAAGCGCAGTCACGATTTTTGTCATTGTGGCTGTCTTGACCGCCATTGCGGTTTTGATCGATCGCCGCGCGTTGCTTGTTTCGGCGTTGATCTATCTCGGCATCGCCATCGGATATGCGATCACCGGCGCCATCCGCGCCGACACCGGGAGCCAGCCGGCCGTATTCTTCGCAACCCTGGTGATCCTCGGCACGATGGTGTTGGCACTCGGCGTGGGCTGGCAGCCGCTGCGCCGCGTTTTCCTTCGGCTGTTTCCGTCCGCTTTTGTCGATCGGTTTCCACCCGTCGCGTATCCTGCATGACCGACTTTTCGCCCGGCGAAATTATCCGCTACGAGCGCGACCATTTCATCGTCGGTCGGGCGGTTGCCAAGCGCTCGACCGCGGTCGCGCTGCGCAACCCAACGGCGAAGGGAGCATGATCCATGGACCCTTCCGTCTATGCATTTCGCCCGATATCGGCCGTAGACCTGCCCCAGGTACAGCGTTGGCTCAAGGCGCCGCATGTGGCCGAATGGTGGGGCGATCCTGACGAGCAGTTTAGATTGGTGAGCGGAGATCTCGATCATTCCGCAATGGACCAGTACGTCGTTACGGCAGACAATCGCCCGTTCGCTTACCTGCAATGCTACGATCCGACCGCCTGGTCGAACAATGGACTCGGTGCGCAACCAGACGGCACGCGCGGCATAGATCAATTCATCGGCGAGCCAGACATGATTGATCGCGGTCACGGCTCCGCGTTAATCGGCGCTTTTGTCGATCACTTACTCAACGCAGGCACGCCGCGCGTGGTGACCGATCCTGATCCTGCCAATGTCCGCGCGGTGCGGGCCTACGAAAAGGCCGGCTTCCAAAAAGTTAGCCTGGTGAATACGCTCGACGGCCGCGCCCTCTTGATGGTACGCAACGCATGACAGACTTTTCCCCTCGCGAGATCGTTTCCGAGCTCGACCGCTTCATCGTCGGCCAGGGCGACGCCAAGCGCGCAGTGGCGATCGCGCTGCGTAACCGTTGGCGCCGGCTGCAGCTCGACGAGCGCCTGCGCGAGGAAGTGCAGCCGAAGAATATTTTGATGATCGGGCCCACCGGCGTCGGCAAGACCGAGATATCACGCCGCCTCGCCAAGCTCGCCGGCGCGCCGTTCCTCAAGGTCGAGGCGACGAAATTCACCGAGGTCGGCTACGTCGGCCGCGACGTCGAGCAGATCGTGCGCGACCTCGTCGAAATCTCCATCACGTTGACGCGCGAGCGCAAACGCAAGGACGTCCAGGCTCGCGCCCAACAGGCCGCCGAAGATCGCGTGCTCGACGCGCTGGTCGGCGCCAATGCCAGCGCCTCGACCAAGGAAGCGTTCCGGAAAAAGCTGCGCTCGGGCGAACTCAACGACAAGGAGATCGAAATCGAGGTGCAGGCCGCTGGCGGCGGCATGCCGCTGTTCGACATTCCCGGCATGCCCGGCGCCCAGATGGGTGCGGTCTCGATCGGCGACATTTTCGGCAAGCTCGGCGGCGGCCGCACCAAGACGCGCCGCGTCACCGTGCACGAATCCTACGACATCCTGATCAACGAGGAATCCGACAAGCTGCTCGACAACGATCAGCTCACCCAGGAAGCCATCAAGACGGTCGAGAACAACGGCATCGTGTTCCTGGACGAGATCGACAAGATCTGCGCGCGCGAAGGCCGCATGGGCGCCGACGTGTCGCGCGAAGGCGTGCAACGCGATCTGTTGCCGCTGATCGAAGGCACCACCGTCGCCACCAAGCACGGCTCGGTGAAGACCGACCACATCCTGTTCATCGCCTCGGGCGCGTTCCATATCTCAAAACCGTCGGACCTGTTGCCCGAGCTGCAAGGCCGGCTGCCGATCCGCGTCGAGCTCAAACCGCTGACGCGTGACGACATGCGACGCATTCTCACCGAGCCGGAAGCGTCCCTGATCAAGCAATATATCGCGCTGATGGCGACCGAAGGCGTGACGCTCGAATTCTCCGAGGACGCGATCGACGCGGTCGCCGACGTCGCGGTGGCGGTGAATTCGAGCGTGGAGAATATCGGCGCCCGGCGGTTGCAGACGGTGATGGAAAGGGTGCTCGATGAAGTCTCATTCGCCGCGCCGGACCGCTCTGGCGAAACCATGAAAATCGACGCCGCCTATGTGCACAAGCATGTCGGCGACCTCGCCAAGAACGCGGATTTGAGCCGGTTCATTCTTTAGCGCGCGCTAAGCGCTACGCCCGGTCAGCGTGACGCAGCCCCACTACGTGGCATGAGCGGGCAATCGCGGCTAATCTTGACGCCAATGAACCGGGGTAGGGCCGTGCTGACACGTCGCCGGCTGATTGCAGGATCCGCTGCATCGGTGCTGGCGCCGAACGTGATGGCGCGCACCGCGCGGGCCGAGGCGTGGCCCAACCGTTCGATCCGCATGATCGTGCCGCTGGCGGCGGGAGGGCCGACGGATTCCGTCGCCCGCGTCCTGGCCGAACAGCTATCGAAGCGGTGGGGCCAACAGGTCGTCATCGAGAACAAATCCGGCGGCGGCACCAATATCGGCAACGCCTATGTCGCCCACGCCGATCCTGACGGCTATACGGTGCTCTACGGCACCTCGTCGGTTGCCGTGAACGCCACGCTGTACCATGCGCTCGACTACGATCCGATCGCAGATCTGGCGCCGGTTTCGCTGGTGGCGAAATTTCCGTTCTTCATGTTCGTTCCGAATTCCTCGCCGGCCAAGACCGTCATGGAATTCGTCGCCTATGTGAAATCGCGGCCGGACAAGCTCGTCATGGGTTCGCCCGGCACCGGCAGCGCACCGCATCTCGCCGAAGAGTTTTTTCTGCAGAAGGCCGGAATCCAGATGACGCACGCGCCCTATCGCGGCGCGGCGCCGGCGTTCATTGATCTCATTCCCGGCCGTATCGACTGTTATTTCGGCAGCGGCGAATTGCTGACCTATTCGCGCTCGGGCCAGGTGCGCGCGCTAGCGACGACAGGCAGCAAAAGGGCGGCGGCGGAACCGGACTTGCCGACCATCGCCGAGGCCGGCGTTGCCGGTTATGTGGTCGACTCGTGGCAGGGCGTGTTTGTGCCGAAAAAGACGCCGCCGGACCTCGTCAAGAAAATGAGCGCCGATATCATCGCCGCTCTGGCCGACCCGGCAACCGCCGAACAACTCGCGCGTTCCGCCTATACGGCGCGCGGCTCTTCGCCCGAGGAGCTGCGGGATTTTCTAAAAGCCGATGCCGAGAAATGGAACGCCGTTATCAAGACGGCCGGATTGAAGATCGATTAATTCTTCATCGGCTCACGGCTGATTTCGCGGATCATCTCCATCCACTTCTCAACCTGATCGAGGGTGCGCTTGTCTTTGGAATTATCGCGTGCGGGCTTCGGCTTCGTTTGGATATCGACGGTCTCGGACATGATCTGTCGCACTCCGATTACTATCTAGTGGAGCATGATCTTTTCGGAAAACCGGTTTCCACTTTTCCGGATCATGCTCCGGCATTCCAATCGCGTACGCCGTTGTCGCAGATGACATTGTCCGATTCTTGCTCGCCGTATGAAATTCCAATGGTTATGGTTAACAGTGCGGCCTACTTGCCCCGTCGTAGCCGCACATAAAGCGCGCCTTCGCCGCCGTGGCCGACATGGGCGTCGTCGAAGCCGACGACAAGCAGGCGGAATTCCGGCAAGGCGAGCCACATTGGTACCTGTCGCTTGAGCACGCCGGGCTTGTAGTCGGCATCGCGCTCGGCGCTGCCCGATGATTTGCGCAGGCCTTTGCCGGTGACGACGAGCGCGGTCTTGACGCCACTGGCTTGCGCGCGATGCAGAAACCGCAGCAGCGCCGCATGCGCCTGCTGCTGCGTCATGCCGTGCAGGTCGAGGCGCGCGTCGATCGGCTCGCGGCCACGCGCGACGCGCTGCTTGAGCCGCCGGCCGAGCGGCGCGAGCGGCGGCGATGGTGCGGGCCGCGTTTCACGCGGCGTGACGGGATGGTTCCGAGTCTGCGGTGGCGCTGGAGTGCTTGCGACCGATAGTGTTGCGGAAGATTTTGGACTCGTTTTGGCCCCCGGCTTCGCCGACTTCAATGGCTTGATCGAGCGCACAAAGCCCGCCCACAAGGCCTCTTCTTCATCGCTCAATTGCCGGCGCCGGCTCATGGCTTTTGTCGCGGTTTTCGCTTCGGCGCGGCGGCGGCGGCGGCGGCGGCAGATTTCGGCGCCGGCTCGACGGTTGGTTTCGGTTCCGGCAGCGGCACATCCACGGCCGTGGGATCCTCCATGGTGGTGGCGCTGAGACTGAACGCGCTCGGCCGCTCGGGAGGCACCGGTGTGTCGCGACCGGCTTCAACAGGATCGAGCGCGCTCGGCAGCAGCATGACGAAATTACCAGGATTCTTGATCCGCCCGGCCATGCGCGCCGCCTCGTCGCCGGCGCCGAAATAGATATCGGCGCGCGCCGGCCCGACGATCGCCGAGCCGGTATCCTGCCCCACCATCAGGCGGCGGAATTTGGTCGCCGCCTTTTCGTTGGCGAGCGGCAAATCGGCGGCGATGAAGAACGGCGTGCCGTAGATGTGCAGCGCATGATCCACCGCAATCGAGCGGCCCGGAACCAGCGGCACGCCCTCGGCGCCGATCTCCTCGACCTCGGTCGCGAGGTCGGTGATGCGGAAGAAAACGTAGGATTTATTCTGCGCCCGCAGGTCCTTGGCCTGATCCGGATTGGCCTCCATCCAATCGCGGATGCGCTGCATCGACATTTCGTCCTTCGGGACCACCTTGCGGTCGATCAGCACGCGCCCGATCGGCGTATAGGGCCAGCCGTTATGGGAATCGTAATTGACGCGCAGGATGCTGCCGTCTTCCAGCCTGATCCGCGCCGAGCCTTGGATCTGCGCGAACAGCACGTCGACCGGATCGTGCAGCCAGCAGATTTCCAGGTGCCAGCCGTCGAGCGCGCCATTCTCGATCTCGCCGCGGTCGTAATACGGCACCATCTTGCGGCGGCCGACACGGCGGCCGACTTTGACGCCCTTTGACGGGAACGCGTCGCCGAGCTTGCGCCGCCCGGCAACAACAAGATTGGGCGGCCGGCGATACAGTGGCGCGGTGAACTGATCCGTCCGCACGCTGGAGCCTTCGATAATGGGCTCGTAATAGCCGGTGAGAAAGCCGGCGGTGTCGCCAAGCTTGCTGATGCGCAGCGGCCGGAAATTGTCTTCGAAGAATTTTTTCGCGCCATTGTCGTCGAGCGGGATGGCCGCGAGCGCGTGCGTACAGATATCCTTGAGCGCATCTCCGACCGCACCGAAGTCGCGGCCCGACCGCTGCCTGGTGGTCGTGAGCACGCGGCAGCTTGCGAGAAACGTCGAAAACGCCGCCGCGTGATCGTCGTTGGCCCAGCCGTCGACGTCGGCCCATTCGGCCGGCTCGTATTGCGTGTCGGGAAATTTGATCGGCTCGGTTTCCGCAGCCCGCACCGCGGGCGATTGGCCGGCAAGACCGATGAGCAGCACGAGCAAACAAAAAACCCGGCAATAGGCCGCCATTGGCGTTATTGTCCGGCTTCCGTCGCGACCACTTTCCAATTGGGATCGCGCGAAGAGACGTCGCGCGCGAATGTCCACACATCCGTGACGTCGGTGACCTTCTCGGCGTTGCCGTCGATCACGGTGCCGCTGCGGTCGCGCGTCGAGGACACCAGCTTGGAGATGAAGCGGACGGTGATCTGTGCCGTGCCTTTGCGCTGCTCCGCGGCCGTAATGGTCGAGCCGTCGACCGAGACAAAGCGCGTCTCGGCGGTTTCGCCGCGGTTTTCCCGTTCGGTGATCGCGGCATCGAAACCGTCGAACACCTCGCGCGACAACAGATTGCGCAACTGACGGCGATCGCCCTCGGCAAAGGTGGTGACGATCATCTCGTAGGCGGCGCGCGCACCGGTGATGAAATGCTGCGCATCGAAACTTGTGTCCGCCGCAGCGATCGCATCGAGCCCGGCCGCCACGGCCGAGCCGCTCTCGGCGATGCCCTTCCAGCGCTCGCCTGTGGCCGGCGCCGGCTCGGCTGGGCGGGGCGGGGTTTCCGCCGCCGGCGGCGTCAGCGTTACGACCTTATCGGTTGCCGGGCTGCGCACCACGTCGCGCGCCGAATACGGGTCGTAGGGCGGCCGCTCGCGGCCGGTGCGTTGGCCCAACACGCTGCGAAGCCGCAGGAAAATGAATACTGCGAGCGCCAGAAAGATGATGGTGTAGATGTCGAACACGTTTGACATTCTCTCGGCATCGCAATTGGCGGAACGATGCGTTCCTTATAAGGCGGGCTGAAGCCAATGCTTCAAAACCCTGTTTAACAGGCGGGGGACCCGGTTCCCCGCTCGTTATGTAAGCACGCGCGGGGCACCATCCAGTGGCCGCTTCGACATGACAACAGCGCGCCCGTGCGAAAGTCTAAACGATTGCCGCCGCCGCGCCAACATTGCGGGCACCGGTATCTCGAGCACGGCCGCCCACGCCCCGCGGCTTGAGGCAATGTTGGCCGTCATTTGGGCAAGCGCGCCGAAATTGGCGGCATTATCGCCCCAACGGCAGCCGGCCGGCCGCCATTGTTCGCTCCCCTGCCCTGTGTTAGCCAAGCCGGCAACGCTCGCGCGCGCCGGAGATCAGGATGTCGACGACAAATGGCGATGGCGGCCCCCAGCCACAGATGGCGATGCCTCAAATCGCCGTCCTCGGGCAGTATGTGAAGGATTTGTCGTTCGAGAACCCGCATGCGCCGCGCTCGCTGGCGCCGAGCACGCAACAGCCGACGATCAACATTCAGGTCAACGTCGAAGCCGCGCCCGCGAGCGAGACCGACTTCGAAGTGACGTTGCGTCTGGAAGGCAAGGCGGAATCCGACGGCCTGGTGCTGTACAGCTTCGAGCTGGTTTTCGCCGGCATGTTTCGCGTCGTGAACGTGCCCGCGGACAGTCTGCAGCCGTTCGTACTGATCGAGTGCCCGCGTCTGTTGTTTCCGTTCGCGCGCGAAATCGTCGCCACGGCGGTGCGCAACGGCGGCTTCCAGCCGTTGCTGCTCAACCCGATCGATTTCGTCGACTTGTACCGCCAGCGTTTGGCGGCGTCGCCGGCGTCACCGCCGCTCAATCCAACTTGATATAATCGCGCCAGATCGCGCCGTCGCCGAGGGTTTCGACAAAACGCCGGTGCGCGGCGCGCTCATCGTCCGTCACGCTTACCGCAAGCGGCACGGCGCGCTGGCGCACGACGATCGCCGCGCCGGCAGCTGCAGTCGGCGTCGCGGCTTGCGAGAGCACGAGCGACGCTTGGCGCGCGCCGATCAATTCGACATAGACCTCGGCCAGGAGCTCGGCGTCGAGCAGCGCGCCGTGCTTGGTGCGGCGCGAATTGTCGATCGCATAGCGCTCGCACAAATCGTCGAGCCGGTTCGATCCGCCGGCATGCTTGCGGCGCGCGATGACGAGCGTGTCGATCATGCGCTCGCGGTTCACCGCGGCGCGGCCGGCGCGCTCCAATTCGGCGTTGAGGAAGCCCAGATCGAACATCGCATTATGCGCGACAAGCTGGGCGTCGCCGAAAAAGGCGATGAGCTCGTCCACCTTGTCGGCGAACAGCGCTTTGTCCTTGAGGAATTCGCCCGATAGCCCGTGAATCTTGAAAGCTCCCTCCGGCATGTCACGCTGCGGATTGAAGTAGCAATGGAACACCTTGCCGGTCGGAAACCGATTGGCCAGCTCGATGCAGCCGATCTCGACCATCCGATCGCCCTGGAGCGGATCGAGGCCGGTGGTCTCGGTATCGAACACGATTTCGCGCATCACATCTCCCACGCCGGCAGCGAATCACGGCTTTCGCGGCATCTTAGCGACGGCCTTGAGAATGTCGTGCACCTGGGCACGGGCGTAATCGAAGCTTTGCGAACTATCCACGATAAAATCGGCGCGCCGGCGCTTTTCTTCGTCGGGGACCTGCTTGGCCAGCAGAGTTGCGAATTTCTCTTCGGTCATTCCCGGCCGTTCGAAAGCGCGTGCGCGTTGCATATCGGCCGGCGCCGAGACCACGACCACGGCATCACAGCTCCCCTCGCCGCCGATCTCGAACAGCAGCGGGATATCGAGCACGACGACCGGGGCGCCACGCGCCTGCGTGTCGGCGAGGAACTTGTCGCGGGCCTTGGCGACCAGCGGATGCACGATGGCCTCCAGCCGCGCCAGCGCCGCCTTGTCGTCGATGACTTTTGCCGCAAGCTTGCTGCGGTCGACCTTGCCGCCGGACGTCGTGCCGGGAAATGCCGCTTCGATGGCGGCCACCGCTTCGCCTTCGTAAAGCGCGTGCACCACGGCATCGGAATCGTGCACCGGCACGCCGGCCTCGGCGAAGAATTTTGCCGCCGTCGACTTGCCCATGCCGAGCGAGCCGGTCAGACACAGGACGAAGGGTCGCGCTCCGCTCATTGTGCCAAACATCCGTGGCGGCGAAGAAAATCCAGCGCCGTTAACAGCGGCAAGCCGAGCACAGTAAAATAGTCGCCGTCGAGCCGCTCGAACAGCTGAATGCCAAAACCTTCGAGCTGATAGGCGCCCACGCTTGCGGTCGCAGCATCGCCGACGGCGTCGAGATAGTCGTCGAGGAACCGGTCCGAGGCTGCGCGCATGGTCAGGCGCGCGACCCCGACATATTCGAACAGCACAGCACCATCCTGGACAAAGGCGATTGCCGAATAAAGCTCATGGGTGCGGCCGGAAAGGGCGCGCAGCTGCGCCCGGGCCGCTGCCCGATCGGCTGGTTTTGTAAATCGCCGGCCGTCGAGCGAGAGGGTCTGATCGGCGCCGAGAATGAGGCGCCCGCGATGGCGCTCCGCTATGACGGACGCTTTTTCACGGGCCAGCAGTGCCGCGATCGCCACCGGCGCCTGTAATGGTGCACCCGCTTCCACGCCGCGCTCGTCGATATCGGCCGGGCATATTTCGACCGGAACGCCGGCGGCCTCCAGCAGCGTTCGTCGCACCGCGCTTCTGGAGGCCAGGACCAGCGGCGCCGCGGCGAGCCACAACGGCATGGGTCACGACGCCTTGTGCCGGCGGCGCTCACCGAGCAGCGCCATAACCGCCGCGGCGGTTTCTTCGATCGAGCGCCGCGTGACATCGATCAGCGGCCAATTATGCTTGGCGCACAGCCGGCGCGAGGCGGAAATCTCCTCGGCGACCGCCTGACGGTCGATATACTGATCGTCCTCGCGTTCCACTTTGAGGCCGAGCAGCCGGTTTTGCCGGATTTGCACGATCCGCTCAGGGGTGGCGAACAGACCGACGACCAGCGGGCGCGACAGTCGCTCGACATTGGGCGACAAGGAGACCCCCGGCACCAGCGGCACGTTCGCGGTCTTCACGCCGCGATTGGCGAGATAGATCGAGGTCGGCGTCTTTGACGTCCGCGATACCCCGACCAGCACGACGTCGGCCTCCTCAAGATCGTCGGTTTGCTGGCCGTCGTCGTGCATCATCGTGTAGTTGAGCGCGTCGATGCGGCGGAAATATTCGGCATTGAGTGTGTGTTGCGCGCCGACCTTATGGGTGGTCTCGGCGCCCAGGTAGGCCTGAAACAGGTGCAGTACCGGCCCGAGGATCGACAGGCACGGCAGGCCGAGGTCGCGGCACTTGGTCTCCAGCCGTTCGACCAAATTCTCCTCGAGCAGCGTATAGAGCACGATGCCCGGCGATTCCTCGAGATCCGCTAGCGCCCGATCGAGCTGCTTCTGTGTCCGTATCAGGGGATGCACATGCTCGACCGGCAGGACCTTGGCGTATTGCGCTGCCGCGGCGCGAGCGACGGTGATCAAGGTCTCGCCGGTCGCGTCCGAAATCAGGTGCAGATGAAAGTAACCCGGTGCTTGGGCCATAGGGTGGCTTGGGCCGTAGGGAACAATGAATAACCTGTCGACGACTGGGGAGAAGGCCATGGCTTGGCGCGGGGTGCAAGCACAATAGGGGCAATGCCCGCAACTCCATCCACACCCACACTGCTGTGACGTCACATGGCGGCGACGAAGTTTATAACTGATGGATTGTGGATGACCACCTTACGGTATGCCGGAAACCGCTGTACCAAGCCGATAAGTTTTCCAACGCAGCGCCGCGACCCTTGTAACGAGAATCGGGAATATGTGGGTAGAGTGTGGATGACGCAGGCGTAGAAATGTATGAGTCTAATCAACCGTCACACCACTACAACAGATTCTATTAAACTTAGTTTGGGTAAGGGTAGCAGCGTGCCGGATAAGCCTGTGACTAAACCTTTGCTCCGTACGCTGGCAGGCGAACGGTGCGCTATTCCGCCGATCTGGCTGATGCGGCAGGCGGGTCGGTATCTTCCGGAATATCGGGCAATCCGGGAAAAGACGAATAATTTTCTTGATCTGTGTTTCAATCCGAAGCTCGCTGCGGAAGTCACGTTGCAGCCGATTCGCCGCTTTGGCTTTGACGCCGCAATCTTGTTTTCCGATATTTTGGTCGTGCCGCATGCTCTCGGTCAGCATGTGACGTTCGAGGCTGGTGAAGGGCCGCAACTCGACGCGCTCAAAGACCCCGCAGCGCTCAAACGATTACGGACTGAGGTCGATCACAGCAAACTCGCCCCAGTCTACGAGACGATCGAGCGCGTCAAACCGGAACTGCCGCCTTCGGTTGCGCTGTTGGGTTTTTGCGGGGCGCCGTGGACGGTGGCGACCTATATGATCGCCGGCCATGGCACGGCAGATCAATTGCCGGCACGGCTTTTCGCTTATCGGCATCCCGAAGCCTTCGCGAAGCTTATCGAGCTCCTGATTGAGGCCTCGGCGAGCTACCTGATCCGGCAATTTGCGGCCGGTGTCGATGCCGTGCAGATCTTCGATACTTGGGCGGGGGTATTGCCCGCCGACGAATTCCGCAAATGGTGCATCGAGCCGACAGCGCGGATCGTGGCGAGCGTGCGTGAACAATTTCCGGCCGCGCGCATCATCGGCTTTCCGCGCGGCGCCGGGACTGAGTTGCAACGCTATCTGGGTGCCGTGCCGATTGATGCAGTGGGGCTCGATTGGATGATGGAATTGAATTTTGCGCGCGACTACATCCAGTCGCTACGGACCATTCAGGGCAATCTCGATCCGTTGGCGTTGCTCGCCGGTGGGGCAGCGCTCGATCGTGCGACCGATGCCATCCTCGAAGCGTTCGGACGACACCCGTTCATTTTCAATCTTGGCCACGGCATCCTGCCGGACACACCCATCGGTCACGTGGAACGCTTGATCGCACGGGTTCGCAACCATGTATGAGTGGATCAAGGCGTTCCACATCATCGCCGTCATCGCCTGGATGGCGGGCATGCTCTATCTGCCGCGCCTGTTCGTCTATCACTGCACCGCCGAGATGGGCTCGGTGCAATCGGAGACCTTCAAGGTGATGGAGCGACGCCTGCTACGCGCCATCATCAACCCGGCGATGATCGCGACCTGGGTGTTTGGGCTCGCCCTCGCCTGGCTTGGCCCCGATTCTCGCTACGGTTGGTTCGCCTCGGGCTGGCTTTGGGCCAAAATCATCCTCGTTCTTGGGCTCTCGGCCGTCCATGGATTGTTGGCCCGGTGGATGAAAGATTTTGCCCAAGACCGCAACCGGCATTCGCAGAGATTCTATAGAGTAATCAATGAAGTACCTACCATGCTGATGATCCTTATCGTGCTCCTGGTGGTGTTGAAACCGTTCTGAAGTTCACGCGTTCTTAGGGCAAAGTCGGTTTCGCCTCTTGCTAGAACTGCGGTCTTTTCTTATCTTTGCGCCATCCCACCCTACGTAGGCGGATGCAGCTGAGTTCTGGCTCCAGTGGACTGGAGCCGATTGATGCATCGGGTCCGGGGCCAAGCTCCTCGCAACCCAAGACCTACGATCTTCCTTCTCCCGCCGGCGAAGCTGCATCCAACCCTGCCGCCGGCTTAATTTCCATAGGACATTCTGAATGCGCGAAATGAAACTCCAAGAGCTCAAGACCAAGTCTCCGGCTGAGCTCGTCTCCTTTGCCGAAGAGCTCGAAGTCGAGAACGCCTCGACCATGCGCAAGCAGGAGCTGATGTTCGGCATCCTCAAGCAACTCTCGGCACGCGAAACCGACATTGTCGGCGAAGGTGTGGTCGAGGTTCTGCCGGACGGTTTTGGCTTCTTGCGCTCGCCGGAAGCGAACTATCTGCCGGGACCGGACGACATTTACGTCTCGCCCTCGCAAATCCGCCGCTTCGGGCTACGCACCGGCGATACCATCGACGGTCACATCCGCAGCCCCAAGGAAGGCGAACGCTACTTCGCGCTGCTCAAGGTCAACTCGCTCAATTTCGAGGACCCTGAGAAAGCCCGCCACAAGGTCAATTTCGACAATCTGACGCCGCTCTATCCGGACGAGTGGCTGAAGATGGAATTCGAGGATCCGACCAAGAAGGATCTGTCCGCACGCGTCATCGACATCGTCGCGCCGGTCGGCAAAGGCCAGCGCGCGCTGATCGTGTCGCCGCCGCGTACCGGCAAGACAGTGCTCCTGCAGAACATCGCCCACTCGATCACCCACAATCATCCGGAATGCTATCTGATCGTGCTGCTGATCGACGAGCGGCCGGAGGAAGTCACCGACATGCAGCGCTCGGTCAAGGGTGAGGTGGTTTCCTCGACCTTCGACGAGCCCGCGGTGCGCCACGTCCAGGTCGCCGAGATGGTGATCGAGAAGGCCAAGCGCCTGGTCGAGCACGGCCGCGACGTGGTGATTTTGCTGGACTCGATCACCCGGCTCGGCCGCGCCTATAACACCGTGGTGCCCTCTTCGGGCAAGGTGCTCACGGGCGGCGTCGACGCCAACGCGCTGCAGCGGCCGAAGCGCTTCTTCGGCGCCGCGCGCAACATCGAAGAGGGCGGCTCGCTGACCATCATCGCCACCGCGCTGATCGATACCGGCAGCCGGATGGACGAAGTGATCTTCGAAGAGTTCAAGGGCACGGGCAATTCGGAATTGATCCTCGACCGCAAGGTGGCCGACAAGCGCACCTTCCCGGCCATGGACATCACCCGCTCGGGCACCCGCAAAGAAGAACTCCTGGTGCCGCCCGATCAGCTCAAGAAAATGTACGTGCTGCGCCGCATCCTCAATCCGATGGGCACCATGGACGCCATCGACTTCCTGCTCGACAAGCTGCGCAACACCAAGAATAACGGCGAGTTCTTCGACTCGATGAATACGTAACGCACTGGCCATCGACGCTTTCCGGCAGCGATGTCCGGCGGTCGAAGAAGTTTTCCTATCGTAAGTTTTCTCTAAATTTGGCCGCGCGGGATGTGACCCGCGCGGTCTGTCTAACCTATTGATTTTAAGACGTAATCATCAGGACGACAGGCGCCGGACCATGGCATCTGGGCGAAAGTCTGCGGTCCAGCATTTTTGCGATTTGTTGCGTGCATGTCATAGCCGCGCACTCGGCATGGTGGTAAATTCACTGCGGGGGGCGCGTGCGAAGCCGGGTACTGGGGACATGAACAAAATTTGGCTCGTCAGCGCCGCTATGGTTACGGCCTTAGCGGGTGGCTCTGCGTTCGCCGCCGATTTGCCGCCTGCACCTCGTGTCTATGCGCCACCGCCACCACCGCCGATTTTCAGTTGGACTGGCTGCTATCTGGGTATCGAAGGCGGCGGGTCCTTTGGGCAAAGCCAGCATGTATCTGTGGGCGCGGTGAACCCGGCCAACAATGGCCGTCCCATCACCGACGAGTTCAACGTCAATGGCGGCCTATTCGGCGGTACGGTTGGGTGCAACTACCAGATCAACAACGTGGTGGTCGGGATCGAGAACGACTTTTCTTGGACCAATTTCGGTGGGACTACGAACGATATTCCGCCGTTCAACCTGGCGGCAAGAAGCTCCACAAAGGAGACTTGGCTCGATACGTTGCGCGGCCGTGTTGGCGTCGCATGGGATCGTTTCTTTTTCTACGGAACTGGTGGCGCGGCCTTTGCAAATCAGGGCGTGAATGTCTGCGCGCCGGGCGGTTGCGTTAGCGATTCACAGACCAGAACCGGATGGACTGCCGGTGTTGGTGGCGAGTGGGCTGTCTGGACGGCGCCGGCGGGTACTCTGACTTTCAAAGTAGAGTACTTGCATGTTGACTTGGGCACGGGTCGTTTCATCGATCCGGTTGTCATGCTCCCCGGTGGTGGAAACGTCGTCACCCGAGACGTGAGGCTCACCGACGAAATCTTTCGGGGCGGCATCAATTGGAAATTCAATGGCTGGTAGTCCGCGGCAGCGCGGCTGAGTGCGGCGTTGCGCGAATTCGCAAAGCCCTCACCGCGCAGGCGAAAAATTGACGGGCTGCTGCGTCGTGGGCCGCTTGGTCTTGAGCGCGTATTCCGGATCGACAAAGCACACACCGCCCTTGCCGACGGCATTCTCGCATTGGGCGACGCTCGAATAACCGCACTCGATGAGCGCCTTGTCGCCCGTGGCATAGCCGCACCATTCGTCGTCGGCGCGGGCGCCGGTCGTGATCATGGCGGCCAGGGCGGCGGCCAAGATGAGTCCGTATCGCATCGTTGGGTTTCCTTGCTACGCCCCGGCAGCGTCAATAGAGCACGAATCGCTATGGAATGAAGCGCCGCGTCAAGAATGTCGCACCGCATCGATGGCACCAATGAGTCCAGCCGGATCGGTGACCGGCAGCGAGCAGGTTTCGCCGACGCAGACGAAAGCTGCGGGTTCGCTCGCGGCGGCGACCTTCGCCCGCGCCGGGTGTTGCGGCGGCAGCTCCTGCGCTGACCCAGCGTGAAGCACGATGCGGTTGAGCGGCGGCCAGGCACGCGCTGCCGCCAGCAGAGCGTGGGCGGCGGCGCCCTCCCCGGTCACCACGATCTCAGCCGCGCGCAGCCGCAGATCGACGGCATTGAGCAGCGCCATGTGCATGTAGAGGTTCTCGACGGCCTGTGGCGCGATCGCCGCGATCATCCGATCGGCTTGCTCGCGCCAGCGATCATCACCGGCGAGCACCGCCAACCGGATCAGATTCTGCGCGGCGACCGCGTTGTGGTTCGGCGTTGCTTCATCGGCGGTTGATGCTGGGCGGATGACGAGGCCTTCCGCGTCGGCGGCGGTGAGATAATAGGTCCCGGTCGCGGCATCGGCGTAGTCGCGATCAAGCGCGTGTTGCCAGGTCAGTGCTTGGTCGAGGTAAGGTTTTTTGCCCGTCCCCTCGTAGAGTGCCAGCGCGGCGCGGATCATGGCGGCGAAGTCGGACGCGAGCCCGGGAAACTTGAGCTGACCTTGGCGCCACGAATGGCCGAGCCGATCGCCGCGCGTCATCGTCTTTGCGACGAAATCGAAAGCACGTGCCGCTATGTTCAGCCACGATGGCTCGTCAAACATCAGGCTCGCATTGGCGAGCGCCGCGATCATCAAGCCGTTCCAGTCGGCGAGCACTTTGTCGTCGAGGCCTGGGCGCACCCGCGTCGCCCGTGCGGCAAGAAGCTTTTCCCGCAAGCCGGCAAGCCGCGTCTCGTCCTGTTCGCTTCGTGGCAGCGGTTTGAGACGATTGAGGATGTTGTGACCTTCGAAATTGCCGCCCAGCGTCACGTCATAGTGCCGGGCAAAAAACTCGCCGTCCTCGCTGCCGAGTTCACGCATCACCTCGGCGAGTGACCAGACATAAAATTTACCCTCCTCGCCTTCGGAGTCGGCATCGAGCGAGGCTGAGAATGCCCCCTCAGCCGTCGTCATTTCGCGCTTGAGCCATTCGACCGTTTCCTGAGCACGCCAGCGATAGAGTGGCTTGCCGCCGCGCCGGTGTGCGATGGCAAGAAGCTCGAGCAGCTGTGCATTATCGTAGAGCATCTTTTCGAAATGCGGCACCAACCAGCGTTCGTCCACCGAATAGCGCGAAAAGCCGCCGCCGAGATGGTCGTAGATGCCGCCCTCGCAAATGTGGTCGAGGGTGATTTCGACGGCGGCGAAGTAGCGCGCCTCGCCGTTGCGCAGCCCTGCCCGCCACAGCAGCTCGAACAGCGCGGCTTGCGGAAATTTCGGCGCGCCGCGCGTGCCACCATTGACCGGGTCGATGATGCCGCCAAGCTGCCGCGCCGCGTTGTCGAGCTCGGCCACACCGATCGTCACGGTGCCGGGTTTTCGCGCGGTTGCGGCGAGCTGCTCCATCAGCGCCGCGCGATTGTTCTCGATCTTCTGCGGCTCCTCGCGGAACAGCCGCGCGATCTCGCGCAGCACGTCGACGAAAGCCGGTTTGCCGTAGCGCGACGTTTTCGGAAAATACGTGCCGCCCCAGATCGGCTCGCCGGCGGGCGTCAGAAACATAGTCAGCGGCCAGCCGCCATGTTCCCCAAGATGATGCAGCGCCGCCATATAAATTTGATCGATGTCGGGTCGCTCCTCGCGATCGACTTTGATGTTGACGAACAGCTCGTTCATGACGCGCGCGGTGGCGTCGTCCTCAAAACTCTCGTGTGCCATGACGTGGCACCAATGACAGGCCGCATAGCCGACCGAGAGCAGGATCGGCCTGCTGGTGCGTTTGGCTTCTGCGAGCGCCTCAGGGCCCCAGGCCCACCAGTCGACTGGATTGTGCTGGTGCTGCAGCAGATACGGACTCGTCTCGTGGGCGAGACGGTTTTCGTGCGAAGCAGAACCGTGCGATGACGTTGACATGGGCGCACCGTAGCAAGTAGCCCGCCCGGAGCGAAGCGCTGGCGCGCCAGTCGGCCTCAACAGAGCATCATGCCGGATCGTTCGACCATCTTCGCCCTCTCCTCCGGCCGACCGCCGGCGGCGATTGCCGTAGTGCGCGTCTCCGGGCCGCGTGCGGGTATTGCGCTTGAGAAACTGATCGGCCGCCTGCCCGAGCCGCGCAAGGCGGCGCTGGCGCGGGTGCGCGATCCGGCGAGCGGTGAGGTCATCGACGAAGCGCTGGCGCTGTGGTTCCCGGCGCCGCGCAGTGAGACCGGCGAGGACGTGGCCGAGCTGCAGCTTCACGGGGGTCAAGCCGTCATCACCGGCGTGCTCGATGCGCTGGCGATGATCGAGGGCTGCCGGCCCGCCGAGGCCGGCGAGTTCACCCGCCGCGCCTTCGAAAACGGCCGGCTCGATCTCACGGCGGTTGAGGGCTTGGCCGATCTCATCGCCGCCGAAACTCAGGCGCAGCGCCGGCTTGCCTTTCGGCAGCTTAAAGGTTTGATCGGCGACCGCGCTGAATCTTGGCGGCGGCGGTTGATCGAGGCGCTCGCATTGGTCGAGGCGCGGATCGATTTTTCGGACGAGGCCGATGTGCCCGAGGATTTGCTCGGTCCCGCGCTTTATGCTGCGCAGCAATTGCGTGACGAGATCGCTGACGTCTTGGCCGACGGCCGCCGCGGCGAGCGGCTGCGGGATGGCCTCGTGGTTGCCATTGCCGGGCCGCCCAATGCCGGCAAGTCGACGCTCCTCAATCGGTTGGCGCGGCGCGAGGCGGCGATTGTGTCGCCCTATGCCGGCACCACGCGCGACGTTATCGAGGTGCATTTGGACCTCGAAGGCTATCCGGTGACGCTGCTCGACACCGCCGGCATTCGCGACAGCGACGAGCCGGTGGAGCAGGAGGGCGTCCGGCGAGCGCGAGAGCGCGCTGCGGCGGCTGATCTGGTGTTGTGGGTCATTGACGGATCGGCCGGGGAACCAGCGATCGAGGATCAACCCAAAAACCTCGCCAATGCAGCGATTTGGCTGGTTCGGAACAAAATCGATCGGGCTGACGCGAGTTCTTCAGCGGGTGCGGCTAGCCACGATAGTAGTGAATATGAGTTCACTATATCAATTTCCGCACTCGCGGGTATTGGAATGGAGGCCCTGACAGCGGCTTTGTCGGGCTATGCCAAGACTTACTTCGCATCGACCGAATCGGCCATCATCACGCGCGCCCGTCATCGCCGGGCGTTGGGAGAAACCGTGGCGGCGCTTGATCGGGCGGTGGCTCGGGATCATTCGAACGACGAAGAGCTGATCGCGGAGGAACTGCGCTCGGCCGCGACGACGCTGGGCCGACTCACTGGCCGAGTCGACGTCGAGGATATTTTGGACGTCATCTTTCGCGATTTTTGTATTGGTAAATGATTGATTAACGACCACATCGGAGCGTTCCGCCGGCGCATGTTTCACGTGAAACATCGCTAGACTGCTTCGCCGGATCGCATTTTTGACCGTCAACTCGGCGTTGGCTACAAGGCCAACTCTTGGAGAAATTTTCGATGGACGCCCGCTTCGACGTGATCGTTGTCGGTGGCGGCCACGCCGGGTGTGAGGCGGCGGCGGCCGCTGCCCGCATGGGCGCGCGGACGGCGCTGATCACCCATCGCTTTGCGACCGTCGGCGCGATGTCATGCAATCCTTCTATCGGCGGGCTCGGCAAGGGCCATCTGGTGCGCGAAATCGATGCGCTCGACGGCCTCATGGGCCGCGTCGCCGACGCCGGCGGCATTCAGTTCCGGGTGCTCAATCGCCGCAAGGGGCCCGCGGTGCGGGGGCCGCGCGCCCAGGCCGACCGCAAGCTTTATGCGGCGGCGATGCAGCAGGCGATCCGCGACACGGCGAATTTGACCGTGATCGAAGCCGAAGTGGACGATCTCGTCGTCGAGCAGCGTGTCACGGGCATTCGCTTGGCCGACGGCCGCGCGCTTGCGGCCGGCGCTGTCGTGCTGACGACCGGCACGTTTTTGCGCGGTTTGATCCATATCGGCGAGCGGCAAATCCCGGCCGGCCGGGTAGGCGAGGCGCCTGCTATGGGGCTTTCGCGGACGCTCGAAGACGCAGGTTTTGCGCTCGGTCGGCTCAAGACCGGCACGCCGCCGCGGCTCGACGGCACGACGATCGACTGGTCGGCGGTGCAGATGCAGCCCGGCGACGAGCCGCCGGAGCCGTTTTCGGTGCTGACGGAGCGCATCGTCACCCCGCAAATAGAATGCGGCATCACCCGCACGACGCCGGCCACCCACGACATCATCCGCGCCAATGTGCATCGTTCGCCGATGTATTCCGGGCAGATCAAGAGCCGCGGCCCGCGCTATTGCCCCTCGATCGAGGACAAGATCGTGCGCTTCGGCGAGCGCGACGGGCATCAGATTTTTCTCGAGCCGGAGGGGCTCGACGACACTACGGTCTATCCAAACGGCATCTCGACGTCGCTGCCCGAGGATGTTCAGACGGCGCTGGTGGCCTCGATTCCCGGCCTGGAGCGCACCCGGATCGTTCGGCCGGGCTATGCGATCGAATACGACTACGTCGATCCGCGCGAGCTCACGCCGTCGCTGGAAGCCAAGCGCATGCCGGGGCTATTCCTGGCCGGGCAGATTAACGGCACGACCGGCTATGAAGAGGCTGCGGCACAGGGACTTCTCGCAGGTCTTAGCGCCGCCGCACGCGCCGGCGGCGGCGCGCCGATCGTATTCGACCGCGCCGAAGGCTATCTCGGCGTCATGATCGACGACCTCGTCACCCGGGGCGTCACCGAGCCCTACCGCATGTTCACGTCGCGCGCCGAATATCGGCTGACGCTGCGAGCCGACAATGCCGATCAGCGCCTAACGGACAAGGGTATTACGCTCGGCTGTGTTGGCCCGGTGCGGGCGAGGGTGCATCGCGCCAAGATGCAGGGGCTCGATGCGGCTCGGGCGATGACGCGGGGACTCGTCGTCACGCCAAGCGAAGCCGCGCGACATGGGCTTGCCTTGCGCAAGGATGGTCAGCGCCGCTCGGCCTTCGAACTGTTGTCCTATCCGGACATCGGCATCGGCGATGTCGCACGAATCTGGCCAAGCCTCGGCGAACTGCCGGCGAAGATCGCCGAGCAGCTCGAGATCGACGCCAAATATGAGGTTTATCTCAGCCGCCAGGCCGCCGACGTCGAGTCCTATCGCCGCGATGAAAGCGTCACTTTGCCCGACGATCTCGACTATGCGGCGCTGCCGGGATTGTCCAACGAGGTCCGCCACAAGCTGGAAACGCACCGGCCGCGCACCATTGGGCATGCCGGCCGCATCGATGGCATCACGCCGGCGGCGCTGACGCTCCTAGTGGCGTATTTGCGCCGGCAAGGCAGGAAATCTGCCCGTGGCGCTGTTGCCTGATCTCGCCGCGGATCGCAGCAGCGCCTTGGCGCTCACGCCTGTTTCACGTGAAACATTGGATCGGCTCGACCGCTTTGTCGCCGTGCTGCTGGAGTGGCAGCAGCGGATGAACTTGATTGCGTCGTCCACCGAGCCAAAACTGTGGACCCGCCACATCGCCGATTCGCTTCAGCTTTTGGCGCTGGCACCGCAGGCGCGAATCTGGGTCGATCTCGGCTCGGGGGCAGGGTTTCCGGGTGTGGTGCTGGCCTGCGCGCTCGCGGAAAGGCCGGGAGCGCGCGTGCATCTGGTCGAACGCAGTACCAAAAAGGCGGCCTTCTTGCGCGAAGCAGTCCACGCCACAGGCGCTCCTGCCGAGGTCCACGCGGTCGGGCTTGAAGATTTTGTCGAAAACCTCGCGGTGCCTGTGGACGTTGTGACAGCACGAGCGCTGGCGCCCCTTGCCGCGCTGCTGACCGCGACGTATCCGTTGTTGAAAGTTGGGACGCTCGGTCTGTTTCCGAAGGGACAAGATGTTGATGCCGAATTGACCGCAGCCGCTAAATGTTGGAGCATCCAGTCGTCTTTGGCGCCGAGCCTTACCGATCCCAGGGCCAAGATCGTCTGCATAACGGGAATTGATAAGGTTTCTCAACCAGGACGAGAGCCAAGCCAACGCCGTCATTGAGACACTCGCAAAGCGAATTGGAATTGCCGGCCATGTCAGACGAACCGTTATCAGAGCAAATAGTGGTCCCTTTTGCTGCGCCCGAGCGTGCGCCTCAGGCGCAGCTTGCAAAACCGCCTCGGGTCCTCGCGGTCGCCAACCAGAAGGGTGGCGTCGGCAAGACGACGACGGCGATCAATCTCGGCACTGCGCTCGCTGCCATCGGCGAGGAAGTGCTCATCATCGATCTCGATCCGCAGGGCAATGCCTCGACCGGTCTTGGCATCGACCGCCGCAGCCGGCGGTATTCGACCTACGATATCCTGATCGGCGAAGCGACGTTGCGCGATGCCATCGTCCAGACTGCGGTGCCGCGGCTGCATCTCGCGCCGTCGACGCTCGATCTCTCCGGGCTCGAGCTGGAAATCGGTCAAGCGCGCGACCGCGCCTTCCGCCTGCGCAATGCGCTGGCACCGTTGAGCACGCTCGCTGCCGGTCAAACCAAATTCACTTACGTGCTGGTCGACTGTCCGCCATCGCTCAATCTCTTGACCATCAACGCCATGGCGGCGGCCAACGCCATTCTGGTTCCGCTGCAATGCGAGTTCTTCGCGCTCGAAGGTCTGTCGCAATTGCTCAAGACGGTCGAATCGGTGCGCGCGCAACTCAATCCGGACCTCACCATCCACGGCATTGTGCTGACCATGTACGACGCGCGCAACAATCTGTCGGGCCAGGTCGTCGCCGACGTGCGCGAATTCATGGGCCGAAAAGTCTACGACACCATCATTCCGCGCAATGTGCGCGTCTCGGAAGCGCCGTCCTACGGCAAGCCGGTGCTGGTCTACGATCTCAAATGCAGCGGCAGCGAAGCCTATCTGCGGCTCGCCACCGAGATCATCCAGCGCGAAAAAGAGCTGCTCGCCAGTTGAAGTGATCAGATTACCGGCGGCGACCAAGAAACGTGCAACAGTAAACGCGGAATAGTTTTGTGAGCGACACTCCAGGGAAGGCGGCAATGGCGGAGGACGCAGCGCGATCGCGATTGGGCCGCGGACTTGCAGCCCTGATCGGCGATGTCGGCACCGAGAGCTCGGCCGAGCGTCCGCGTGGCCAGCGGCGAGCGCCGACCACTTCGCTGCGGCCGAATGCGCGCAATCCGCGGCGCAACTTCTCCGAGGATGAGCTCGATGAACTGACGGCTTCGCTGCGCGAGCGCGGCATGATTCAACCGATCGTGGCACGGCCGGTGCGCGGCGCGCCCGACGCCTTCGAGATCATCGCCGGCGAGCGCCGCTGGCGCGCCGCGCAACGCGCCGGCTTGCACGAAGTGCCCGTCGTCATCGTCGAAGCGAGCGACGAGGAAGCCCTGCAGCTTGCCATCATCGAGAACGTCCAGCGTGCCGACCTTAATCCGCTCGAAGAGGCGGAGGGCTACCGCGCGCTGATCCGCGATTTCAGCCACAGCCAGGACGACGTTGCCCGCATCGTCGGCAAGAGCCGCAGCCACGTTGCCAATACACTGAGGCTGCAAACGCTGCCCAATCGGGTCAAGGAGCATATCCAGTCGGGCCGGCTGAGCGCCGGTCACGCCCGCGCCTTGGTGGGTCATCACGATGCGGAGCGGCTCGCGGAAGAAATTGTCACGCGCGGGCTCAACGTCCGCCAAGTCGAGGAGATCGCGCGCCAGGAATCCAGCCGCAACGACAAGTCTCATCCCCGCAAGCGCTCGGCGGGAAAAAGCGCCGACACGCTGGCGCTGGAAAGGCGCATGTCGGATGCGCTGGGCCTGGTCGTCAGCATTGATGCGCGCGGCGAGAGCGGTGTCGTCAGTATCCGCTATCGCAATCTCGATCAGCTCGACGATCTGGCGCGGCGCTTAGAGAAAAAGCAACATTAGATGGTATAAACTGATAAGCGCGGAGGACATTCGCGGCGCGTTGAAAAGAGTTTCTCCTCGGTCGCACACCGAGGCATATTCAACTGTCGCCCACAAGAGTTCCTCGATGGACGATCAGCACCCGCCTGATAAGCCAAAGTCGCCTATTCGGTGGATTGGCCACTTTTTCCTTCCACTGTCGCCAATTCAGTCGATTCTCAATTTCTGTGTTTTCTTCTTCTCGGTTTACGAACTTTATAAAGCGTATTCAGCCCGGGAGGTCTTTCAACTTGCCAAGGGCTCTCGCTCCTGGTTTGTTTCTTATGACGACTCACCCATTTCGTTTGATTTTGCGGTCGGCTTATACATTTTTATTTTTGTGCTGGCGGGCGCTTTCACCGCTAGTTCTATCTGCCGAAAAATAACTCGGGAGTAAGCCAGCCTCCGCAGGCGCGATCTACTGCTCTCAATGCTGCGGGTTGCTCATTGAACCGGAAATGTAGAGTGCGGCACATATAAACAGAAACAAGACATACAGCCCGATCACGCGAAACAGCGACCATGTTTTGGCGCTCTTGCGCGCCCACAGACCGACGATGATCGCCGGTATGACGGCAAGGGCCGCTACCATACCCGCGATACGGGCCGGATCGGGCGGCGGCCCGATACTCAGCCACAACCCCGCATAGATCGCGGCGAACGCCACGACCGCGCACGCGAATGCTTTTCTCATTGGGTTAGTTGTTGGGCTGTTCATTGAAACGGTCTCCAGGCCGCGACACGAGCTAACGTATTTCTCGCCAATTATCGGCGATATATCCCTGCGGATCGACCGTCACCATGGCTTTTCCTGCGACTGCGTGGCGGCCCTTGCAAGACCACTCGTAGATCGTGTCGTGACCGGTGGCAGACATCGGAATGATCTTTGAACCGGGATTCCCGCGACACCAAGCGGTCGCTCCCGGCAGCGAGCGTCTCGTCTCGGCCTTGTCGCAGTCGAGATTGGCGCCGATGTAGCACCCCATCAGTTTTGGACCGACACAACGCACGTAGGCGGCCTTGCGCACCGCGTCGTTGTCGATTTGGAATGTCGTGGCCACGGCGCTCATCAGATCCGCTGGAACCTTACCCGGTGTCGCGTGGTCCGGGTTCGGACAATAGGCTCCCGCGGCCAAGCCAGGTTTTACCGGCGAAACGGATGCTACGATCAGGGCCGCGAACAGCAGGCCCGTTCCTGTCGCGGTGACACGCATTGAATTATTCTCCTGGATTGTGGCGATGGCTTATCAAATGGAGCCTCCTGGGATGACTCCACGCGACAAAGCGGACAACTTGTTTTGTGAGCCTAGCCTTGTGCCGAGCGCATCTGCCACGCTGCCTTGAACGCCTTGCGTTTCTCCGGGTCGTACAGGCTCGCATAGTCATAGTGCAGAGGCTTCGACGGCTCGACGTGGAGCGTGGCGAACACCGGCCCGTCCTGTTCGAGCACGTGCGCGATCTGCTGCTCGAACATGCGCAGGTCGGAAAAATCGTAGGTCGCCGCGTAACCCGACGACCGCGCGATGTTGGCGAAATCCACCTTCGGATTCGGAATCGGATGGCCGCCATTGGCTTCGTAGGTGTCGTTATGGGCGACGAAGTGAACGAGATTTTTCGGCGCTGCGGCTGCGATGGTCACCAGGCTGCCGAGATTCATCAAAAGGCTGCCGTCGCCTTGCAGGACGACGACGCGCCGATCCGGCCGGCCCAGTGCCAGGCCAAGTCCGTGCGATGAATCGAGCCCCATGGCGCCGATCGACAGATAATTGAGCGGCCGCGGACTGACCTCGACCCAGTCGACGGCAGAGCTGTAGGTCGCGATCACCGCTTCGTCGGTGATGTGGCGGGCCAGGATGCGAAAGCATTCGTCGCGTTTCATCATGACTTGGGGCTCCGCCCGACCAGGAACGCCACCGGCTGCGACTCGGCATAGGCCTTGTCGATCGCCGGCTTGATCCTGGCGATGTCGGCGTCGACGCTGAGCAGGTGATGCGCGATGCCCATGTCGTCGAGGATCGGCTCGACGATGCGCACGCCGTAGCGCGGCGATTCCTTCGGCGCTTTTTCAGGGTCGTGTTGCAACAGCCCGATCATCATGCAGATCGGCTGCTTGTATTCTACCGCGACGCCGCGGATGGCGTTGATCGAATCGAGGAATCCGGTGTGCTGGATCAGGACCAGCGCGCGCTTGTCGCTATAGGCGAGCCCGGTGGCGATGCCGATGCACTCGTCTTCCTTGCAGACGCGAATGAGACGGAGGTCCTTATCTTGCGCGATCGGCGCCAGCAATCCCGCGCTGGTGACGATGTCGGGCACCGAGAGGATATATTCGATCCCGCTCGCCTTGATCGCGGCAATGATGCCGGCGCCGTTGAGCTCGCGCGCCGTGGCGCCGGCACGTGTCACTGTCGCTTCCATCCAACTCTCCAAAGCCCGCCGCGAAGGGCTGTCAGCGTAGCTGGGATCGGGGATTGGTCAATCCAGCCTTGCGGTTGTCGCCGGTCTGGATTGACAGCGCTCGTGGGCGGCACGCTTAATCCCGGCCGCCCGCTTGACCGGATTGGACGCACCGATGGCCGCTGAACTGCCGCATTATGAAATCCTCGCCGTGCGCTACGGCACCTCGAGCGCCCGCCCGGCGAGCCAGAATTTCATCATGTCCGACGGCCACGACGGGCCGATGCCGATGGACTTTTACATCTGGGTCGTTCGCGGCGAGGGCCGCACCATCGTCGTCGACACCGGATTTTCTGCGGGCGCTTCCGAGCGGCGCAATCGGCGCTTCGTGCATGCACCGGCCGAGGCGCTGGCGCAGGCCGGCGTCGATCCCGCGGCGGTGCAGGACGTGGTGATCACGCACCTGCATTGGGATCATTCCGGCAACATGGATCTGTTTCCCAACGCCACGTTCCACATCCAGGATGCCGAGATGGCGCAGGCCACCGGCCGCTGCATCTGCCACAAATGGTTTCGCCGCCAGTCCGAGGTCGATGACGTGGTGGCCCTGGTGCGCAATCTCTACGCCGGACGCGTCAAATTCCACGACGGCGAAGGTGCTGTCGCGCCAGGTATCACCGTGCATCTGGTCGGCGGCCATACCGGCGGCTTGCAGATCGTGCGCGTGCAGACAGCGCGCGGCGCCGTCGTGCTGGCGAGCGACGCCGTGCACTACTGGATGAATCTCGCCGAGCAGAATCCGTTTCCGCCAGCTAACGTCATGGACGCGCTCGAAGCATTCCGCATCGTCGAAGATTTGGCCGGCGATCGCGACCACATCATCCCGGGCCACGATCCCTTGGTGCTCAGCCGCTTCCCGCCGCTGCGCGGCAATCTCGATATCGTGCGGGTCGATCTGCCGCCGACACGCTGAACCGGCTATCTTTGCCTCTGTCGTGCCGAATCGATCCGCTCGATCAACTCGTCAATGATTGGGCTTGTTGAAAACGGCACGAAACGAAGCGGCGCGCAAAACGTCACTTTATCGCCGAACACACTCGGACGTCGTAACGACAAGGTAACGCGCGGCGGATTGATCAATGCCACGTAGTTGACATTCTTGATGTCAGCTAATGCAATGCGCTCCGTTTGATCACGATTTTTTACGACTAAAACATCGCCGTCGTCCCAAACTTGGTCAACCAGGTCGAAAATAAATTTCTTCATAATAAAATAGCCAAAACCCATCATCACTATGGGCATGATCAAGAACGGCAACGTGGCGGTTTGGCTCGACCGCGGGACCACGAACAGCGAAATGCCAAGGAACAGGGCAAGGAAGCCGAACCAGGCAACTGGGAAGACGCGCTTATAAAAGAACGTCGACCTCGACGAGATACGGCGCATGATGCATCGCTGCCTTCGAGCGACTCACTACTCCGCCGCCGTTCGTCCCGCGCCGCCAGTGCCGAACCGCCGCTCGATGTACTCGATGACGATCTTCTGGAAATCGGCTGACACCGTTGGGCCGCGCAACGTCATGGCTTTCTTGCCGTCGATGAAGACCGGCGCGGTCGGCGTTTCGCCGGTGCCGGGCAGCGAAATGCCGATATCGGCGTGCTTGGACTCGCCGGGGCCGTTGACGATGCAGCCCATCACCGCGACGTTGAGGCCTTCGACGCCCGGATAGCGCGTCTTCCATTCCGGCATCGAGTCGCGGATAAAATTTTGGATGCTGGAGGCAAGTTCTTGGAACGTTGTCGAGGTGGTGCGACCGCAACCGGGGCAGGCGGCAACGAGCGGCACGAAGGTGCGCAAGCCGACGGTTTGCAACAATTCCTGCGCGACCTTCACTTCAAGCGTGCGGTCGCCGTTCGGCTCGGGCGTCAGCGAGATACGGATCGTATCGCCAATGCCTTGCTGCAGCAGCACGCCCATGGCGGCCGATGACGCGACGATGCCTTTCGAACCCATGCCGGCCTCGGTGAGGCCGAGATGCAGCGCGTAATCGCAGCGCCGCGCCAACTCACCATAGACGCCGATCAGGTCTTGAACGGCTGATACCTTGGCGGAAAGAATGATGCGATCCTTCGGCAGGCCGATCTCTTCGGCGCGCTCGGCCGACAGCATCGCCGATTGGATCATGGCTTCGCGCGTCACGTCGCGGGCGTCGACCGGGTGGTTCGACTTGGCGTTCTGGTCCATCAGATGGGTGAGCAGCTCCTGGTCGAGCGAGCCCCAGTTGGCGCCGATGCGCACCGGCTTATTGTGCTTGATCGCGGTCTCGACGATGGCGCTGAACTGCCGGTCTTTTTTTTCCTTGAAGCCGACATTGCCGGGATTGATGCGATATTTGTCGAGCGCCTCGGCGCAGGCCGGGTGATCGGCCAGGAGTGTGTGGCCGTTATAGTGGAAATCGCCGACGATCGGCACCTCGACGTTCATCTTCAGGAGCCGCTCTTTGATGTGCGGCACGGCGGCCGCCGCCTCGTCGCGGTCGACGGTGATGCGGACGATCTCGGAACCGGCGCGTGCCAGCGCCGCCACCTGCTTGGCCGTTCCCTCGGCGTCTGCCGTGTCGGTATTGGTCATCGACTGCACCACGACGGGGGCGCCGCCGCCGACGGTCACATTGCCGACCTTGACGCCGACCGTTTGATGCCTTGCGGCGGGACCGGAAAATTCCATCATAATCAGTGCCTTAAGCTAATGCTGCGGTCGTTGGCCCACTCATGCGCGGGGGCCTGGACCCCCTGCATATAGCGTCACCGGGGCCGGTTGACGAGGACGATGCCGCCCGCGACCAAAGCCACCGCCAGCGCGAAAGCAGGCGTCAGTGGCTCATTCAATATCAGATGGCCGGCCGCCACGCCAAAGAGCGGGCTGAGGAAGGTGAACACCGATAGCCGGGCGGCCGAGTAGCGCACGATCAGCGCGAACCACACCGCGAAGGTGACGCTCACCACGTAAATCGTCTGATAGGCAAAGGCGCCCAGCGCAATTGCGGACGGTATGCCATGCATGCGCTCGCCGAAGGCGACGGCGCCCAGCGCGAGCAGTGGCACCGACACCACGAGCTGGTAGAGCAGCGTCTTTTCGGGACTGACGCGGCTCAGCGCGCTCGCCTTTATGATCAGCGTCGTCGCCGCCCAGGCCGCGCCGGCGCCGACGAACATGATGTCGCCGAGCACTTGATACGGATTGGCCGCCGGCGTCGGCAAGCCGAAGGCGATGACGAGGCCGAGGAACGAGAGGATTAGGCCGAGCCATTGCGACAGTGAAAAATGGTCGCCAGGCACCAGCCAGCGGGAACCGATCACGACGAAGAATGGCGCGGTATAGAGAAACAGCACGCCGCGCGTCGCCGTGGTCAAGACCAGGCCGCGATAGATCAGCACGAATTCGAGCGCGAACAGGACGCCGGCCCAGAGTCCCGCCGCCAAGGTGCCGTCGCGTTTGAACAGCGGCATTCCGCGGATCTGCGTCCAGGCGAGAACGATCAGCGTGGCGATCGCCGAACGCGACGCCGATTGGATCAGCGGCGGGAATTCGGGGATGGCGAGCTTAATCGAGACGTTATTGAAGCCCCAGCTCAGGCAGAGCACGACGGTGACGATGATCGCGAAGGCGTCGAGCGGGCGGGACGACGGGGCAGAGGGAACGCCCTTCTGTTCGGACATGGGCCCGTGGATTATGCTCGCGCGGCAGGCGAGGCAAGAGCGGGCAGAGCAGGGCTGTTGTGCGATGGATCAGGGCAATCAGATGATGCTGACATTCCGCTGCCCGCCACAGCTCGACAAAATTCTGCCGCGTCCGATTCCGGCGGTGCTCGGCCTGCCCGATTGGTTCAAGGCGTTGCCGCACAAGGCCGCCAACTCGATCACCGGCGAGGACAACGAGACGGTGAAGAAATGTCCGCCCTTCATCGACGCCATGACGTTCGGATTTCTCATTCCGCTGGCGGCCGACCTTGAAGTGCGCGACGGCGAGTTCAGTTGGGATTTCGAATTGCCCGAGGGCGCCGCCGGCGAGTACTCGCACTCACCCATCGATTTTCACGATCCGAGCCAGATCGCCGGCACGCCGTTCCATGACGACGATCGCTTCATCATCAAGTTCAACAATTTCTGGACCATCGAGGCGCCCGAAGGCTATTCGCTGCTGTTCACCCATCCGGTCAATCGCACCGATCTGCCGTTCACCACGATCACCGGGCTGGTCGACAGCGACACGTTCTTTCAGAGTCCGGTCAATTTCCCGGCGCGCTGGCATGACTTGAATTTCAACGGTGTTTTGCCCAAAGGCACGCCGATCGCTCAATGCCTGCCGGTCAGGCGCGAAGCCTGGGCCGTCCGTTTCGATGTGCTGTCCGGCGACGACACCGCCGAAATGATAAATACTCGGTCCGCAATCGGGCGCGAGACCGGTATTTATCGCCGGCAGTTTCGCGCGCCAAAACGCTAGCTATTAATCCCACGCAGAAATCGTGCGGCAGCGCTCGGCTTGAGCCAAAACCGGCCGCGGCTCGACTTCACGAGCGAAGAGAGCGCATTGCCAAATCCCTTTGCATCACGGCGCGCAACGGTGCGGAAACAGTCGTGGCCGGCATCGCGCTGACCGAGTGCGAGCAGACAAAGCCCGAGTCTCATCCAGGCGATCTGGTCGCCAGGACTAACGATGAGGTAACGGCGAAAATAATCTGCCGCCGCCTGGCTTTCGCCGTTCTCCTGATGCGCTTGCGCGATGCCGAACAGCGCGTCGGCAGAGTCGGGCACTATGGCGAGCGCCCGCGCAAAGGCCGCTTTGGCATCGGCAAAATGCCGGCGCCGGAGCAAAACATAGCCGAGCTGGATCGACATTTCCGGCATCATCGGCGCCACTTCGAGGCCGCGCATCAGCGCCTCGGCAGCCTCCTCATAGCGCTCCATCGACGCCAACAAGCGGCCGAGCTCGAGGAAGGCCGCGGCATAGGGGGGCTGTCGTTTGGTCGTGCGTTTGAGCCGTGAATAGGCGTCCTCCGCCCTGCCGGCCTGACGCAGCGCGATCGCCAGCATGGTGTCGCTCTGCGGATCGTGACGGCCGCGGGCGGCGTCTTCGAGGGGCGCGATGGCGTCGAGCGGCCTGCCCTGCATCACCAGCGCGGATCCGAGCACGTACAATGCCTTGGCGTTGCGCCGATCGACGTTGAGCACATCGCGGGCGATTTGCTCGGCTTCGTTGGGGCGATTGCCGTTCAAGGCCGTCATGGCCCTCTGCAGCACATCGTCGTTGCCGCCAGCGCCGCTGCCAGGCACCCAGGGATGGCCGGGCCGGTTCGTCGTCATCTCATGTCATCGTTCGCGGCAATGCGAGCAGATGCCGGCGATTTCGATCAGCGGGCTTTTCGGCGCAAATCCTGCCGCGCGCGAAGACGATTTAAGCGCCTCGGCGACGCCACCACCCGGCGCCTCGCCGACCGCGCCGCAACGCTCGCAGATGAGAAATACGACGAGATCCTCACCGGCGTGATTGTGCACGCAGGCGACGAAGGCATTGCGGCTCTCGATGCGGTGGACGAGGCCGTTGTCGCGCAAAAAATCGAGCGCGCGATAAACCGTGATCGGCGCCGGGCGCGTGTCGCCGGCCAAATGGTCGATGATCTCGTAAGCGCCGAGCGGCTTGTGACTTGCGAGCAGCGCTTCGAGCACTTGGCGCCGGATCGGCGTCAGCCGTTGCGCGCGCGCCGCACATAGTGTTTCGGCGTGCGCGATGGCGCTACTCGCGCAGCGGTCGTGGTCGTGGTCGGGTGCGGGGAAGATCGCGCGCGCCATATCGATCATGTCTCGGTCGTGGTCACGGGCAAACCTACCTCAAAGCGCGGCAATGGCCCATTCCGCGTTTTGTGCAGCGGTTTGAGCCAAAATCGCGAAAACGTGACGCTCGGCCCTATATTTATGTTGCACTGCAGCAAAAAGCATCCCACATTCCCGGCAGTTCACGACAGTTCAGGCCCACAAGGCGCCCTTTTAGCAGGCGCCGCATTGAATTGGGGATTGCCATGTTGAAAGGAAAGTCCGCCCTGGTGACCGGGTCGACCTCGGGCATCGGTCTTGCCATTGCGCGCGCGCTGGCCGCCGACGGCGCCAATATCACCATCAACGGCTTCGGCGATAAGGCGGCGATCGAAAAAGAGCGCAGCGGCATCGAGAAGGAATTCGGCGTCAAAGCGGTCTATTCGGCGGCCGACATGACCAAGCCCGCCGAAATCGCCGACATGGTGAAGACGGCGGAGAAGACTTTCGGCTCGCTCGACGTCTTGGTGAACAATGCGGGCATCCAATTCGTCGCGCCGATCGAAGACTTTCCGATCGACAAGTGGGATCAGATCATCGCCATCAATCTGTCGGCGGCTTTCCACGCGATCCGCGCCGCGGTGCCCGGCATGAAAGCGCGCAAATGGGGCCGCATCATCAGCACCGCCTCGGCCCATTCGCTGGTCGCCTCGCCGTTCAAGGCCGCCTATGTCACGGCAAAGCACGGCCTTGCCGGTTTAACCAAGACCGTCGCGCTCGAACTCGCAACCTTTGGCGTGACCTGCAATTGCATCAGCCCCGGCTATGTGTGGACGCCGCTGGTGGAGAAGCAAATACCGGATACGGCGAAAGCGCGCGGCATAACCGAAGAAGAGGTCAAGCGCGATGTGATTTTGGCGGCGCAGCCGACCAAGGAATTCGTCACGGTCGAAGAGGTTGCGAGCCTTGCCGTCTATCTTTGCTCCGACGCGGCGAGGTCGATCACCGGCGCCAATCTCTCGATCGACGGCGGCTGGACCGCGGCATGAGCATGATCCCGAAAAGTGGAAACCGGTTTTCGGAAAAGATCATGCTCAAACCAAAAAAGCCGGCCCATGATCCAATTCGATTGAATTGGATCATGGGCTAGGCGGCGCGGCTGCATGATAAAAATACTCTCGTCACTGTTGCCCGGCCGCGCGCCGGAGCAGAGCGCCGTGCCGAAGCCCAAGCGCATCAATCTCGCGCTGCAAGGCGGCGGCGCACACGGCGCGTTCACCTGGGGTGTGCTGGAACAGCTTCTGAGCGACGACCGGCTCGCCATCGAGGGTATTTCCGGTACTTCGGCCGGCGCGGTGAATGCCGTGATGCTGGCCGACGGCCTTACACGCGGCGGCCGTGATGAGGCGCAGAAGCGACTCGCCGAATTCTGGCGCGCAGCCTCCTCCAGCGGCAGCCTGCCGGCCTTGCAGCGCGCCGTGATGGAACGGTTGCTCTCGTTCACGCCGCTCGAAGGCACGCCGGTGCAGGCCTGGTTCGACGCGCTGTCGCGCTATTTCTCGCCGTACGACGTCAACCCGCTCAATATCAATCCGCTCAAGGATTTGTTCGAGCGTTTCGTCGATTTCGCGGCGCTGCGCGCCAACGCCGACCTGCAAATTTTTATCTCGGCGACCAACGTGCAGACCGGCCGGGTGCGCATCTTTCCGCGCGACAAGATCACCGCCGATGCGGTAATGGCGTCGGCTTGCCTGCCGCTATTGTTCCGCGCTGTCGAGATCGACGGCGTGCCCTATTGGGACGGCGGCTATCTCGGCAACCCGGTCATCTTTCCTTTTTTCCGCACCACCACCACCGAGGACGTGCTGGTGGTGCAGATCAATCCGCTGGTGCGGCAGGCGACGCCGACGTCGTCCAGCGAGATCGTGAATCGCATCAACGAGATCACGTTCAATTCCTCGCTGATCGGCGAATACCGCGCCATCGATTTCGTCGCCCGCCTGATCGACCAGGGCAAGCTGCCGCGTGGCACCGGGCCCGGGCAATATCGCCGCATCAATGTCCATCGCATCGTGCTCGACCGCTTCGGCACCCATTTCGACGCCTTCAGCAAGCTTTCGACCGACTACGATTTCTTCGACATGCTGCACGTCAGCGGCAAGCGCGCCGCACGGCGTTTCCTGGACGAGCATTTCGACGATATCGGCGTGAAGAGCACGGTGGACTTGCCGGCCGAAGCGCAGGCTGAATGGGCGTGATAAACTGGTTTTGATGCCGGACGTTCCCGCACTGCTCACTGCCGAAGTCGGCTCCACGCGCCTCGAAATCTGCGTCGCCGACATCACGACGCTTGCGGTCGACGCCATCGTCAATGCCGCCAACAGCACGTTACTCGGCGGTGGTGGCGTCGATGGCGCGATCCATCGCGCCGCGGGGCCGGAACTACTCGCCGAGTGCCGAACGCTCGGCGGCTGCGCCACGGGCTCTGCCAAGATCACCCGCGGCTATCGGCTGCCTGCGAAATACGTCATTCACGCCGTCGGCCCGGTCTGGCACGGCGGCGGCGAGGGCGAGGAGGAGTCGCTCGCCTCCTGCTATCGCACGGCGCTGGACTTGGCCGTGGCGCATCGCCTGAGCTCGATTGCATTTCCGGCGATCTCGACCGGCGTCTATCGCTTCCCGCCCGACCACGCGGCGCGCATCGCCGTGGGCACGGTCGCTGCTGAATTGGCAGCGTCACCGCGCGGCATCGCGCGCGTCGTGTTCTGCTGCTTCGCTCAAGCCGCGGCCGACCACCACAGCGGCGCTTTTGCCGATCTGGGGTTGGCCTGAGAGCTACCGGCGGCCTTCTTCCTTGCATGACCGACCCGCCCGAAATGGCTAGACAATATCATAAGGTTCCTTATATTATGGTGGCGCTTCTTAAGCAGCCATATTGCTGCCGGGCCCTGGAGGATCGCTATGCTGCCACGCTCGCTCAATAGGGAATTTGCCTTCACGATCAATGATGTAGCGCGCATGTTGCGGACCTATGCGGATTACAGGGGCAGTCAATTTGGGGTCACCAGGGCGCAATGGGCGGTGCTGGTGCGGCTTGATCGCTTCGAGGGGCTGAAGCAGTCGGAGCTCGCCGAAATGCTCGACTTGCAGCCGATCACGCTGACCCGCCTGCTCGACCGTCTGTGCGACTCAGGCCTGATCGAACGTCGCTCCGATCCCAACGACCGCCGCGCCAAGCGGTTGTTTTTGACGGCGGCGGCGCGGCCCATGCTCGAACAGCTTGGCGCGCTTGGCGAAGACATGATGACGACCGCGCTGGCTGGCGTTTCGCGCGAGACCGTCGAGCAGATCGTCGCCCAGCTGGCGGTGGTGAAGGAAAATTTGCGCCAGGCGATCCAGCAGCGGCCCGCCGCCACCCCCGGCGCCGCAGCGGGAGACCGCCGCTATGGCTGAACCTATTCTCAAACTTGCGCCGAGTCTTAAGCCGCCAAAACCACGCGCGGCGACGCTCACCGATGCGCTGCGCAAGCGCATGCGCTTCATCCTCCTGGTTGTCGTACCAGTCATCGCCGTGATCACCGGACTTGTGTTCTACATGATGGGCGGCCGCTACGTTTCCACCGACGACGCTTATGTCCATGCCGCCAAGCTGATGGTGTCGACCGACATATCGGGCCTCGTCAGCGAGGTCGATGTGCGTGAAGGCCAAGCGGTCAAGGCCGGCGATGTGTTGTTCCGCGTCGACCCGCGGCAGTTCCAGATCGCGCTGGACAACACCAAAGCAAGCTTGGCGCAGACGGCGCTGTCGCTGCAAGCAATGAAAGAGGACTACAAGCGCATGCAGCAAGACATTGCTGCGCAACAGTCCCAGGTCGACATGGATCAGACCACGTTCGATCGCGATACGGCATTGATAAAGACCAACGCCGTCGCCCAATCCACCTACGACCAGGCGCATTTCGCCCTTGAAGGCGACAAGAGCAAGCTCGAATCGTTGCGCAAACTGTCGCAAGTCCAGCTCGCCCGGCTCGGCGGCAATGCGGACTTCGACGTCACCCAGCATCCGCAATATCTGCAGGCCAAGGCGCAAGTCGAAGAGGCCCAGCGCCAGCTCGATCACACCGTGGTGCACGCGCCGTTCGACGGCGTGGTGACCCAGGTCGATGCGTTGCAGCCCGGCACTTATCTGGTCGCCCAGACCGCGGCGCTGACCAATACCGGCGCAGTGGCGCTGGTCGCGACCGGGGATGTCTGGGTCGACGCCAATATGAAGGAAACCGATCTGACCTATGTGAAGACCGGCGACCGGGCGAAAATCTGGGTCGACAGCTACCCCGGCCACGTCTGGTCCGGCACCGTGGCGAGCATCGCGCCCGCCGCCGGCTCGGAATTCTCGATCCTGCCGGCGCAGAACTCGAGCGGCAACTGGGTGAAAGTGGGCCAGCGCATTCCAGTGCGGGTTCGCATCGATCCGAAGTCGGAAAAGATTCAGCTCCGCGCCGGCATGAGCGTCACGGTCGAGATCGATACCGGTCACCGCCGCACGCTGTCCGAGATGTTTTAAAGGCGCGTCGAGGGCGACAAGCCATGGCGGCAAGTACTCCAGTCGCTCAACCTCCGGAACGATCGTATCGCGGTCTCATCACCGCGTGCACGGTGCTGGCGACGCTGATGCAGGCGCTCGACACCACCATCGCCAATGTCGCGCTGCCCTATATGCAAGGCACGTTCGGTGCCGCGCCCGATCAGATCACCTGGGTGCTGACGTCGTACATCGTCGCCGCCGCGATCATGACGGCGCCGGTGGGCTGGCTGTCGGCGCGCTACGGACGCAAGACGCTGTTCGTCACCTGCCTCTCAGGCTTCACGGTCGCGTCCATGCTGTGCGGGCTGGCCAACAGCCTCGACCAGATGGTGCTGTTCCGTTTGCTGCAAGGCGCGTTCGGCGCCGGCCTGGTGCCGTTGTCGCAAGCCACCATGCTCGATCTCTACCCGCTGGAAAAACGCGGCCAGGCCATGGCGCTGTGGGGCGTCGGCGTGATGGTGGGACCGGTAATCGGCCCGACGCTCGGCGGCTATCTCACCGATGTCTACAACTGGCGCTGGGTGTTCTTCATCAACCTGCCGTTCGGCCTGCTTGGCATCGCCGGCTTGGTCATTTTCCTTAAAGATCGCGGGCGCAACGCAACCCTGCGGTTCGATTGGATCGGCTTCGGCGCGCTCAGCCTCGGGCTCGGGGCACTGCAACTCGTGCTCGACCGCGGCGAGCTGAAGGACTGGTTCAGCTCGATGGAGATCATCATCGAGGCGGCGCTGGCGGCGCTCGGCCTCTATCTCTTTGTTGTTCAGATTGCTTCCGCGAAACGGCCGTTCATCCCGCTGCGCCTTTTCCGCGACCTGAATTTCACCGCCGGCATTCTGGTGATGTTCTCCATCGGCATGGTGCTACTGGCGAGTTCCGCCTTGCTGGCGCCCTATCTGGAAACCCTGGCTCCCTATTCGGTCGCGCAGGCCGGCCTCCTGATGGCGCCGCGCGGGGTTGGAACCATGGTCGCCATGATGGCCGCCGGCCGCTTGGCCAATCGCATGGATCCGCGGCTCATGATGCTGGTCGGCTTCGTCATGATGGCGGAATCGGCGCGCGAGATGGTGGGCTGGACACCGGATATTGATGCCTGGTCCCTGGCCTACACCACCATGCTGCAAGGCGCCGGCCTCGGCCTCGTGTTCACGCCGCTGCAGGTGATCGCGTTCTCAACGTTGCCGGCCGACTTACGCACCGACGGCACATCGCTATTCAGCCTGGTGCGCAACGTCGGTTCTTCCATCGGCGTTTCGGTTGCGTCTTTCCTATTGGCGCAGAACACGCAGATCATGCATGCGCAGATTGCCGAGCGCGTGACGCCGTTCAATCACGCGCTGCAGACCGGCAGCGCTTATCTGTTCTGGAACAGCGCCACCAGTGCCGGCTTGAGCAACCTCAATGCCGAGATCACGCGGCAAGCTACGATCATCGCCTATATGAACGATTTCAAGCTGATGCTGCTGGTCGCGCTGCCGCCGGTGTTCCTGCTATTGTTGATGCGCAAGCCGCGCGCCGCGCCGACAACGAGTGATCACGTCGCGGTGGTCGACTGACGCAAAACGACATTGACGTAAAACGACAAAGGCGGCCTTGCGGCCGCCTTTGCGAATAACTTTTAGCAACGGATCTGGCGGCTACTCCGCCGCGCCGCCGGCGGCCTCGCGTTGCGGCTCGCCCTCGGCCTTCTGCTTGGCTTCCAGGTCCTCGCCGGTCTCCTGATCGACGACCTTCATCGACAGCCGCGTCTTGCCGCGTTCGTCGAAGCCGAGCAGTTTTACCTTGACCTTGTCGCCTTCCTTGACGACGTCGGAGGTCTTCTGAACGCGCCGCTGCGCCAATTGGCTGATGTGGACCAGGCCGTCCTTGGCGCCGAAGAAGTTCACGAAGGCGCCGAAGTCCATGACCTTGACGACGGTGCCCTCGTAGATGTGGCCGACCTCAGGCTCCGACGCGATCGACTTGATCCAGTTGATCGCCGCCTTGATCGACTCGCCGTCGGCGGAGGCGACCTTCACCGTGCCATCGTCCTCGATGTTGATCTTGGCGCCGGTCTTTTCGACGATTTCGCGGATCACCTTGCCGCCGGTGCCGATCACTTCGCGGATCTTGTCGGTCGGGATCTTGAACGACTCGATGCGCGGCGCGTATTCGCCGAGCTCGGCGCGGGCGCTGGTCAAGGCTTTCGACATTTCGCTTAAGATATGCAGGCGGCCGTCTTTGGCTTGGGCCAAAGCGACCTTCATGATCTCCTCGGTGATGCCGGCGATCTTGATGTCCATTTGCAGCGAAGTGACGCCGCCTTCGGTGCCGGCAACCTTGAAGTCCATGTCGCCGAGATGATCCTCGTCGCCGAGGATGTCGGACAGCACGGCAAATCGCTTGTCCTCGAGAATGAGGCCCATGGCGATGCCCGCGGTCGGCCGCTTCAGCGGCACGCCGGCATCCATCAGCGCCAGCGAAGAGCCGCACACCGTCGCCATCGATGACGAGCCGTTCGACTCCGTGATCTCGGAGACGATGCGGATGGTGTAGGGGAACTCTTCCTTCGCCGGCAGCATCGGGTGGATCGCACGCCAAGCGAGCTTGCCGTGGCCGATCTCGCGGCGGCCCGGTGCGCCGGTGCGGCCGGTTTCGCCGACCGAATAATGCGGGAAGTTGTAGTGCAGCAGGAACGTCTCTTTATAGGTTCCTTGCAGCGCGTCGATGAACTGCTCGTCTTCGGAGGTGCCGAGCGTGGCGACCACCAAGGCCTGGGTCTCGCCGCGGGTGAACAGCGCCGAGCCGTGGGTTCGCGGCAGCACGCCGACTTCCGCCACGATCTGCCGAACGGTTTTGACGTCGCGGCCGTCGATGCGCTTGCCGGTGTCGAGGATGTTCCAGCGCACGATCTTGGCTTCGAGCTCCTTGAACACGCCGGCGACCGCCTGCTTGTCGTAGGTCGGTTCGCCGCCTTCCGGGAAGAAATGCGCCATCACCTTTTGCTTGACGGCGGCGACGGCGTCCTGACGATCCTGCTTGCGCACGATCGCGTAGGCGGTGCGCAGGTCCTTCTCGGCGATGCCGAGGATTTCCTTTTCCAGCGCCTTGTTGTCGGCGACGACGAGGTCGCGCGGCTCTTTCGCGGCTTTCTCGGCGAGCTTGATGATCGCCCCGATCACCGGCTGGAAATGCCGGTGGCCGAACATCACCGCGCCGAGCATGATCTCCTCGGACAGCTCTTTGGCTTCCGATTCCACCATCATCACGGCGTCTTGCGTGCCGGCGATGACGAGATCGAGCTGGCTCTCCTTCATCTCGTCGAGCGTCGGATTGAGCACGTATTCGTTGTTGACGAAGCCGACGCGGGCGCCGCCGATCGGGCCCATGAACGGCGCGCCGGACAGCGTCAGCGCCGCTGACGCCGCCACCATGGCGACGATGTCGGGATCGTTTTCCTGGTCGTGCGACAGCACGGTGATGGTCACCTGGGTATCGCAGCGCCAGCCGTCGGCGAACAGCGGACGGATCGGGCGGTCGATCAGGCGCGACGTCAGCGTGTCCTTTTCGGTCGGACCGCGCTCGCGCTTGAAGTAGCCGCCGGGAATCCGGCCGGCCGCGTAATATTTCTCGGTGTAGTTGACGGTGAGCGGAAGGAAATCGATGCCTTCCTTCGGATGCTTGGCGGCGACGACGGCGGCGAGCACGCTGGTCTCGCCATATGTGGCGAGCACGGCTCCGTCGGCTTGACGCGCTATCCTGCCGGTTTCCAGCGTTAGGTTGCGGCCACCCCAGTCAAGTTGGACACGGTGCATATCGAACATTGCGATTGTCTTTCATGGTTTTCGGGCTGGCGCGAAAGCCATGAGCAAGACGGCGAGAGGCTGTCGTTCGCAAAGCCTTTGCGAATCGAAACAGCATCCGGCGATCCTGCCATGGCCATCGGGCCTTCCAGTGATGCGGACGGGCATCGGCCCGTCGCTTCTAAATCGGCAGCCCTTGGCTGCCGGGCAAACGGCGGAAGCATTTTGCGATCCGCCACGAAACGCGCAGGGGTTCCCGCGCGCAAACTTTTCAGCGGCGAATACCCAGCCGCTCAATCAACTCCTTGTAACGCCCTTCATTGGTACGCCGCAGATAGTCGAGAATCTGGCGCCGCTGCGACACGAGCTTGAGCAACCCGCGGCGCGAGTGGTTATCCTTGATGTGCGACTTGAAGTGATCGGTCAGGCTGTTGATCCGCTCCGAAAGCAGTGCAACCTGAACTTCGGGCGAACCAGTGTCGCCGGACTTGAGGGCGTAAGTCTTAATGACTTCCGCCTTACGCGCGGTCGTAGTCGACATCGTCACTAACCTCTTTTTTGTCTCACGGCGCGACCTGTCACGCCGGTTAAATTAAATACACGTCGGGGAATGATTTCACCGCGATCGACCTCGGCAATGGCCACGAGTTGGCCGCTCGAAGCGACCTGGACCATACCGCGGAAGATGGTGGCATCCCGTCCGCGCAACAAGACGGCTTGGCCTCTTGCGAGCCTTGCCGCATCTGCCGGGCTTACGGCCAGCGCCGGGATGTCGTCCAGCGCGGTCTCAATCGGCAGGAGCACGTCAGCGAGGTGTCCCTCGCCAGCGGCTGCTCTATGACACAAAGATTCCAGGGGTTCCAGCGAAATCATGTCCGTTTCGCCGAACGGCCCGACCCGGCCGCGGCGCAGCGCCGAGACGTGCCCGAATACGCCCAGCAGGCGGCCAAGATCGCGTGCCAGCGAGCGGACATAGGTGCCTTTGCCGCATTCGGCCGAAAACATGGCATGGTCCGGATCGGGCGTTTCAACGAGTTCCAGCCGGTAAATTGTCACGGACCGTGGCGCGAGCTCGACGGTCTCGCCGTCGCGCGCCAGGTCATAGGCCCGTTCGCCGTCGATTTTGACCGCCGAAAAGCGCGGCGGTACCTGCTCGATGGTGCCGGTGAAGCGGGGCAGCTCGGCTCTGATCGCTGAGGCATCGGGCCTGATTTCGCTGGTTGTAACGACGCGGCCTTCGGCATCGTCGGTGTCGCGTTCCTCGCCCCAGCGCACGGTAAATTGATAGGTTTTGCGGCTATCGACCACGAACGGTACGGTCTTGGTCGCTTCCCCGAGCGCGATCGGCAGGCATCCCGACGCCAGCGGATCGAGTGTGCCGGCGTGGCCGGCGCGCTTGGCCGAGAACAGGCGCTTGATCACCGCCACGGCGTGCGTCGAGGTCATGCCGATCGGTTTGTCGAGCACGATCCAGCCGTGCACGTCGCGTTTTTTGAATTTTTGTTGCTTCGGCGCCTGTTGCGACGGCTCGCCGCTGTCCGGCGGCGGCGAATCGGGGAGTGGAATGAATGCGTGGCCCGCCATTATTCGTCTTTCTCGCCGTCGAGGTCGCGTTGGACTGCAGGTGTTCGCAAAAGCTTCTCGATCCGTTCTGCTTCGTCGAATCGCTCGTCGACGCGGAATCGAATTTCAGGTGCGAATTTTAGGTTAACGCGCCGCGCGATCTCGCCGCGCACGTAGCGCTTGTTGCGATCAAGAGCTTCGATCACCTTGTCGGCGTTGCGGCCGCCGAGCGGCATCACATAGATCGTCGCCAGCCGCAAGTCGGGGCTCATGCGCACCTCGGGGACAGTGATCATGTGCGCTTGGATCACGGGGTCATGGATGTCGCCACGCGACAGCATGTCGGCGAGCTCGTGACGGATCAGTTCGCCGACGCGAAGCTGGCGCTGCGAGCCGCCGCTTGCCTGATCGCGATGTTGATGACGTGGCATTGCTTTCTATTTCGTCGTGAAGCCGGGTTTGAACCGCGCATTCACATTTTGAAATGGTGGTTGCGATCAAGACGTGGATTGGCGGACTAAAGTCCGCCTCGACGGTTACAGCGTCCGCTGCACGCTCTCCACGCGGTAACACTCGATGATGTCGCCGGCTTTCATGTCCTGGTAGTTCTCGAAGGCCATGCCGCATTCCTGGCCGGCGACGACCTCGCGCGCGTCATCCTTGAAGCGCTTGAGCTGCGACAGCTTGCCCTGATGCACGACCACGCTGTCGCGGATCAGCCGGACATTGGCGCCGCGCTCGACGACGCCGTCGGTGACGCGGCAGCCGGCGACAGTGCCGACCTTCGAGACCTTGAAGATTTCGAGAATGACGGCGTTGCCGAGCATGGTCTCGCGCAGCGTCGGCGGCAAGAGGCCCGACATCGCCTTCTTCACGTCGTCGACCAGGGCGTAGATGATGTCGTAGTAGCGGATTTCGATGCCGGCCTGCTCGGCGGCTTCGCGGGCTTCCTTGTGGGCGCGAACGTTGAAGCCGATCACGGCGGCGCCCGAGGCTTCCGCGAGCGTGATGTCGGATTCGGTAATGCCGCCGGCGCCGGAAAAGATCACGCGCGCGAGCACTTCATCGGTGGACATTTTGTCCAACGCGCCGACGATGGCTTCGATCGAGCCCTGGACGTCGCCCTTGATCACCAGCGGGAATTCCTTGCGGCCGGAGCTCTTGAGCTGACTCATCATCTGCTCAAGCGAACCGCGCATGCCGGTCTGCCGCGCCGCCATTTTTTCGCGTTTTTGCCGGACGCGATAATCGGTGATCTCGCGGGCGCGGGCTTCGGTATCGACAACCGCAAGTCGGTCGCTGGCTTCGGGCGTGCCGTTGAAGCCCAGCACCTCCACCGGCATCGACGGGCCGGCGGCGACCACGGAATGGCCGGTATCCGACATCAGCGCGCGCACGCGGCCCCATTCGGAGCCGGCCACGACGATGTCGCCCGGCTTGAGCGTGCCGCGTTGCACCAGAACCGTTGCCACCGGGCCGCGGCCGCGATCGAGCCGCGCTTCGATGACGGTGCCTTCGGCCGGGCGATTTGGATTGGCCTTGAGATCGAGCACCTCGGCTTGCAGCGCGATAATGTCGAGCAGCTTGTCGAGATTGGTTTTTGCCTTGGCCGAGACTTCGATTTCCAAAGTGTCGCCGCCGAGCGTCTCGACCTGGATTTCATGCTGCAGCAATTCGGTGCGCACGCGCTCGGGCTTGGCGTCGGGTTTGTCGATCTTGTTGATGGCGACGATGATCGGCACCTTCGCGGCCTTGGCGTGGTGGATCGCTTCCACCGTTTGCGGCATGACGCCATCGTCAGCCGCGACCACGAGCACGACGATATCGGTGATCTTGGCGCCGCGCGCGCGCATCGCCGTGAACGCGGCGTGGCCGGGCGTATCGATGAACGTGATGCGGCCGCCCGACGGCGACGTCACCTGATAGGCGCCGATATGTTGCGTGATGCCGCCGGCTTCGCCAGCCGCGACTTCGGTCGAGCGGATGGCATCGAGCAGCGACGTCTTGCCGTGATCGACATGGCCCATGATGGTGACGACCGGCGCGCGCGGCTGCAGATTCGCGGCGTCGTCCGGCGTGTCGAACATGCCCTCTTCGACGTCGGATTCGGAGACGCGGCGCACCGTGTGGCCGAGTTCCTCGGCGATGAGCTGGGCGGTGTCGGCGTCGATCGTATCGGTGATCTTGGCCATGTGGCCCTGCTGCATCAGGATGCGCACCACATCGACGGAGCGCTCGGCCATGCGGTTGGCCAGTTCCTGGATGGTGATCGTCTCGGGAAGCGTCACTTCGCGGGCGATCTTTTCCTTGGGCTCGTTGTCGCGGTGGCCGCTGATGCGCTGCACGCGGCGGCGGAACGAAGCGACCGAACGCTCGCGCACCTCGTCGGCGGTCAGGGCGGTCACGACGGTGAGGCGGCCGCGGCGCTTTTCGCCGACGCTGCGCGTCGGCTTCGGCGCCGGTGCCGGACGCACCGCCACGCCGCCACGGCGCGGGCGGGGCGCTTCCTCCTCGTCGGCCTCGAGCGCGGGACGCGCGCCGGGCTTTGTTGCGGTGGTCGCATCGGTGCCGAAACGCTTCTTGGCGACCTCGTCGGCCTTGCGCTTGGTTTCCTCGTCGTGCTTGCGGCGGCTTTCTTCGTTGAGCTTGCGGGCTTCCGATGCCGCGCGCTCGGCGCGCTCGTTTTCTTCGCGGCCGCGGCGGGCGCGGGCGTCTTCCTCGGCGCGCTCGCGCTCTTCATGCTCGCGCAGCTGCGCCCCGGCGAGCGCCTGGGCGCGCGCGCTACGCTCCTCCTCGGTCAGCGTACGCAGCACGACGCCAGACTTTGCCGCAGCAGGACCGGCGGGGGCCGCCGGCGCAGCGGCCGGAGCCCTTGCGGTCACCGGTGGGGCGGCGCGCTTCGGTGCCGCCGCGCTCCGATCCGGAGCTGCGGGCGGCTCTGCCCTGGCCTCGCCCGGGCCGCCGATGCGGCGTTTGACCTTTTCGACGACCACCGCCTTGCTGCGGCCATGGCTGAAGCTCTGGCGCACGACGCCTTGCTCGACGCCGCCGCGCTTGAGCGTCAGCGTCTTCGTCGAGCTTACGCTCAGCTTGTCACCGGTATTTTTGGTCGTCTCAGACATTCGTATCCATTTCTAAACGCGTCGATTTTGCGGGCCGGCTTAGCTCGCCGCTCCGAAACCGCTCTAGGCGCCGCAAACGCGCCAAAAACGTGTCGCTCGGGGGGCCGGCAAGCAGGGCTGCATGTATCACATTTGGGCGCCCCAATGCCAAATCCAATTGCGCCGAGGTCAGGATGCCGATCGTAACTATCGGACCGAGCTCCGGCCGTCGCCGCCGCGCCGCATCGAGCTTGCGGACGCCGTCGGCAGCGGCCTCGGCCGCATGGAAGAGAGCGATAACCTCCTCCTGTGCCAAAGCCGCCTCGACCCTGGTGAATCCGGTTGCGACCAGCCCGGCTTTGCCCGCCATGGCGAGGGCATCGAGGGCGGAACGTTCGAGGAGGCGCTCGGTACGGGCGACGAGGTCCGCCGGGAGGCGAACCTCCCGCTTGAAGCCCCGGGCGAGTGCCTTGCGCTTGACCGCGTCGGACAGCGCATCCTGCGTCGCGGTCACCCAGACGCCGCGCCCGGGCAGCTTGCGCTTGAGATCCGGGACTGCTTCGCCATCGGGGCCGATGACGAAGCGGATCATATCGTCGACCGGCCTTACCGTGCGCGTTGCCACGCACATCCGTTCGAGCTCTTGCGCTCGCGGTCCGCTGTCGAGCTCGATATCGCGGGATGGTGCGATCATGCGCGTCCTTACGGCTGCGCCTCGGCCGCGGGCGCTTCCGCAACGGGCGGCGGCGCCAGATCGGCCTCGGTGACCCAACCGGCCTTCAGCCGCGCCTGCATGATGAGCGCTTCGGCGTCCTCGCGGGACATCTCGAAGCCGTCGAGGATGCCGGGCTCGCGCTTTGATTCGCCGTCCTTGCGTTCAGTCCAGCCGGCAAGGTCGTCGGTGGCGCAGCCGGCCAAATCTTCGACCGTCTTGACGCCGTTCTCGCCGAACCGCACCAGCATTTCGGTGGTGACGCCCGGTATGTCCTTGAGTGCGTCCTCGACCCCAAGCTCCAAGCGCTTGGCATCGAGCTCGGCTTCGATCTTGGCGAGGTATTCGCTGGCGCGATTTTGCAGCTCCGCCGCGGTGTCTTCATCGAAACCTTCGATGCCGGCGATTTCCTTGACGTCGACCATGGCGAGCTCTTCGACCGAATTGAAACCTTCCGACGCCAAGAGTTGGCCGATGACCTCGTCGACGTTGAGCGAATCGACGAACATGCGCGTGCGGTTCTCGAATTCGGCCTGGCGACGCTCGGACTCTTCCTGCTCGGTCAGGATGTCGATGTCCCAGCCGGTGAGCTGCGACGCCAGCCGCACGTTCTGGCCGCGCCGGCCGATGGCCAGCGACAACTGTTGATCCGGCACCACCACCTCGATGCGCTCGCGCTCCTCGTCGAGCACCACCTTGGCGACTTCGGCGGGCGCCAAGGCGTTGACGACGAAAGTCGCGATGTCTTGCGACCAGGGAATAATGTCGATCTTCTCGCCTTGCAGCTCGTTGACCACCGCCTGCACGCGCGAACCGCGCATGCCGACGCAAGCGCCGACCGGATCGACCGATGAATCGCGCGAAACCACTGCGATCTTGGCGCGCGAGCCCGGATCGCGGGCGACCGACTTGACCTCGACGATGCCGTCGTAGATTTCCGGCACCTCTTGGGCGAAAAGCTTCGACATGAACTGCGGATGGGTGCGGGAGAGGAAAATCTGCGGCCCGCGCTGCTCGCGCCGCACGTCGTAGATGTAGGCGCGGATACGGTCGCCGTTGCGGAAAACCTCGCGCGGCAGCATTTCGTCGCGCCGTACGATCGCTTCGCCGCGGCCGAGATCGACCACCACGTTGCCGTACTCGACGCGCTTGACGATGCCGTTGACGATGTCGCCGATGCGATCCTTGTATTCGTCGTATTGCCGGTCGCGCTCGGCCTCGCGCACTTTCTGCACGATCACCTGCTTGGCCGATTGCGCGGCGATGCGGCCATATTCGAGCGGCGGCAATGGATCGGCGATGGTATCGCCGATCTGGGCTGCGGGATGGCGCCGGCGCGCGTCTTCGAGGCTGATCTGCATCGCCGGATTTTCGACAGTCTCGACCACCAGCATGTGGCGCGACAGATGCAGCTCGCCGCTTTTCGGATCGATCTCGGCGCGCACTTCGGTCTCGCTGCCGTAGCGCGAACGGGCGGCTTTGGCGATCGCGTCCTCCATGGCGCCCAGCACGATCCCTCGATCGATGGCTTTTTCCCGGGCGACCGCATCGGCGATCTGCAAGAGTTCGAGTTTGTTGGCGCTTACGGTCGCCATAAGTCAGTCTCCCTTGAGTTGGCTTGTGGGCTGGTCTTGTTCCAGCGCCGCATTGCCATGTCTTGTTTGGCGTTCATGTCTTGTTTGATGTTGGTGTCTTGCTCGGTGTGGCGCGCGTTTGCCGTTGCGGGGGGCGCGCGCTTCGCGGTCGCTATCCTTGCTGCGTCGCAGCGCTTCGGAAAACAGCTTGTCGGTCAGCACCAGCTTGGCTTCCATCATGTCGTCGATCCGCAGCAAGTCGTCGGCGCCGTCCGGTGCCGCGTCGCCGCGGCGGATGCGGACGGCCTCGCCCTCGGTGCCGAGAAGCTGGCCGCGGAAGCGCCGCCGGCCGTCGACCGGGATGGTCATCTCCACCTGGGCGACATGGCCGGCATAACGGTCGAAATCCGAATGCCGCACCAGCGGCCGGTCGATGCCGGGCGAAGAAATCTCCAGCTGGTACGACCCCTCGATCGGGTCGGCGACATCGAGCACCGGCGACAGCGCACGCGATGCGGCCTCGCAATCCTCGATCGACAGGGTGCCGTCGGGCCGCTCGGCCATGATCTGCACGGTGCAGCCGGCGGAGCCGGAAATGCGTACCCGCACCAGCCGATAGCCCAGCCCGGCAAGCACCGGCTCGGCGAGCGCGGCGACACGCGCGGCGCGCCCCGGCTCGATGATGCGCCGCGGCTCGTCGGCAAAGGTCACGTTAGCAAAAGCCCTGGGCGCGTCGTTCATGCTCGTTACGGCCTTGAATTCCTGCAACATGCGTCCTGCAAGTGAACCGCCTGGCCTCAGGTAACAAACCGGCTTCAGGTAACAAAAAAGAGCGGGTCCCGGGGGAACCCACTCTCAAAACCGTTCGGTTATGAGGTATCCATAACGGACGGAGCAAATATAGCGCTTTGTCAGGCTAAGGCAAGGGCCTTTAGGGAGCAGCCTTTCAGGGATCAGTAATCAGAAATCAGTAATCAAGAACGTGCCGACGACGCTGAATCCTGATCCCTGATGTCTGATTGCTGATCCCTGAAATGGCCTTCTCGCTGATCCCCGAGCTTGAGGATGTCATCCGACACGGCACCCGCGCGAAGCGCGTCGACGCACTGCAGCGCATTACGGCTCTCTTCCTTGACGGCGCCAAGAGCTACAGCGACGCGCAGCGGCTGCGTTCAAACTCTGCGAAAAACCAGAAAGCACGACGCGCGCTCTTCGCGTGCGGCCTTGGCGTGGTAGCGCGTGTTGATGAAGCCGGGCCAAGGTTTGCGCCAATCGTCGGCGCACTGCGCGGTCCATTCGAAATTCGCCGAGCGCAACAGGCGCTGCAAGGTCCAGGCGGCATAATCGGCAATGTCCGAGACGAAACGCAATTCGCCTTGCGGACGCAAGATGCGGGCAAGCCGCGACACCATCGCGTCCTGCACAAAACGCCGCTTCCAATGCCGCCGTTTCGGCCACGGATCGGGATGAATCAGATCGATGCGCGCCAACGAGCTTTGCGGCAGCCAGGCCATCAGGTTCACGGCATCATCGAAATGCAGCCGGATGTTTTGCAGCTTGCCGCTTTCGATTGCCGCGAGCGCCTTCGCCATGCCGTTGACGAAAGGCTCGACGCCGATGAAGCCGGTGTGCGGCCGTTCTTGCGCCTGCGCGATCAAATATTCGCCGCCGCCGAAGCCGATTTCGAGCTGAATGTCGTCGACTGGAACAGGAAACAGCGCCCTAAGCTCGGCTGGAGCGGGGTTGCTGAGATCGATGGCGAGCCGCGGCAATAGGGTGTCGATGAGCCGCGCGTGGTGCGGGCGCAGCTTGTGTCCCTTGCGCCGGCCGAAGAAGGCGCGATCCTGATGCGGTGCGGAATTCATGGGCCATCAAGGCCGCGGCGGTCGCAGCCTTCCAGGTTTTCCTTGGCAGGTATAGCAAAGACGCAAATGGCCGGCACATAGGCCGGCCATCGCCAACGAAGCAGCGTGAGCGAAATCAGCGCAGCGCGCGTTTGAGCGCGTCGGTCAGATCGGTGCGCTCCCACGAGAAGCCGCCGTCTTTTTCCGGGGCGCGGCCGAAATGGCCGTAGGCGGCGGTGCGCTTATAGATCGGTCGATTGAGCTTGAGAGCACGCCGGATATTGGTCGGCCGCAGCGGGAAAATCTCTTGCAGCGTCTTGGCAAGCTTCTTTTCGTCCGCTTTGCCGGTGCCGTGGGTGTCGACATAGAGCGACATCGGATCGGCAACGCCGATCGCGTAGGCAACCTGGATGGTGCACTGCTCGGCGAGACCGGCCGCCACCACGTTCTTGGCGAGATAACGCGCCGCGTAGGCTGCCGAACGATCGACCTTGGTCGGATCCTTGCCGGAGAACGCGCCGCCGCCATGGGGCGCATAGCCGCCATAGGTGTCGACGATGATCTTGCGCCCGGTCAGGCCGCAATCGCCGTCGGGTCCGCCGACCACGAAGTTACCGGTGGGATTCACCAGGAAGTCGGCATCCTTCTTCGGCATCCAGCCTTTCGGCAGCGCCGAAGCGACCGCCTCACCGATCAAATCCTTGACCATGCCGGGGGTGTATTTCTTGCCGTTGCGGTTCTGCGCATTGTGCTGCGTCGAGACCACGACCTTGGTGCAGCCGACCGGCTTGCCGTCGACATATTGCACCGTCACCTGACTCTTGGCGTCCGGTTGCAGGTCGAACAATTGCTTGGCGCGGCGCTTGTCCGACAGCACTTTGAGAATTTTGTGCGCGAAATAGATCGGCGCCGGCATGAACGAGCCCTTCTCGTAGACCTCGCTCTCGGTGCAGGCGTAGCCGAACATCATGCCCTGGTCGCCCGCCCCTTCGTTTTCCTCGCCCTTCTTTTTCTTGGCGTCGACACCCATGGCGATGTCGGGCGACTGGCCGTGCAGCAGCACTTCGACGTCGGCGCCGTGGTAGGAGAAGCCGTTCTGGTCGTAGCCGATATCCTTCACCACGCCGCGTGCGATTTCCGTGATGAGCTCGCGATCGACGACCGCCATCCCGTCGATCTTGCGGAACAACTGGCCGCGGCCTTCGCCGGCGACGATGATCTTATTGGTCGTGCACAGCGTCTCGCAGCCGAGCCGGGTATTGATCAGGCTGTCATCGGCGATGCCGAGCTTGACGTCGCGCTCGATGAAGGCGTCGAGAATGGCGTCCGAGATCTGGTCGCAGACCTTGTCCGGATGGCCTTCCGACACGGACTCGCTGGTGAACAGGTAATTTGCACGTGACACTGCGAAACACTCCCCTCGTGAGGCTGCCCCGATCGCCTTGAACTTTATCTGTTTTGACGGCCCGAGCTGCCGGCGCCGGTGAACTCCCGCGCCAATCCATAGGGGGTTTTTGCAGCGTACCCCTGCGCGGTCAAGATGTGGGCTGCGAGTGGGCGGCCGTGGGCACCGCGCCGCGACCGGCTTTACTACTTGTCGTCGGCGATTTGCTCGACCAGGTCGACGATGCGCCGTCGCAGCTTGGAATCGCTGATGCGCGTAAACGCCTTGGTGAGCGCCAGCCCGTCCGAGGTCGCGAGAAAATCGGAGACATAGGCGGGCGAGGGCGCCTCCCCGACGTGGTCGTGGCGCGTTCCCGCCAACTGAACATGCGGCGCGCCCTCGAAGAAGAACGCGACCGGCACTTGAAGGATAATCGAAATCTGCTGCAACCGGCTGGCACCGATGCGGTTGGTGCCTTTCTCGTATTTCTGGACTTGTTGAAACGTCAGACCGAGCGCGTCGCCGAGCTTCTCCTGGCTCATCGACAGCATCATCCGCCGCATGCGCACGCGGCTGCCGACATGTTTGTCGATTGGATTCGGCGCCTTTTTGGCGATCATTATCATGCGCTCCTCTATCACCCTTGCTTATGGGTAATGGCCATCAATAGTAATTCCATTGCAATCGATAGCAACTATTACGCGATGTATATTCCGATGGTTCGGCATCAGGTCATGCGGAAATGTGATAATCTTCTATCCTTGCGTGCTGCGCCGCCGCAGGTTGCGCGCAACAGTTGCGGAGAAGGCTCGGGGGATACTGCCCATAACTTTTATTTATAGGACTCAATAGGCCCCCGCCCATCTTTCATTCTGCCGTGCCCGATTGGAAGCGGCGGCGCACGACGAGAAAGAGCGCGATCGCGACCATGACAAAGGCCGGAGCATCGCCGACACGGGCGTAGAGCGGCGACCAGCTTGTTGGTCGCGGTAGCGGCGAGTCGATCACGCCTTCGCGGCCCAGCGGCAATGAATTGACGATCCGGCCAAGCGGATCGATGACCGCGGAAATGCCGGTATTGGCGGCGCGCACGAGCGGCAGGCCTTCTTCGATGGCGCGGATGCGCGCCTGCTGCAAATGTTGATAGGGCCCGGTGCTGTTTCCGAACCAGCCGTCATTGGTGACATTGACGATCCAGCCGGGCCGCTGGCCGCGCGGCACCACATCGCCTGGAAAAATGATCTCGTAGCAGATCAACGGCAGCGCAACCGGTGCGCCTGGTATAGCGATCGGCCGGCGCCGATCGCCGGCAAGGAAACCGCCGCGCTGCTTGGTGAGTTCCTGAAAGCCAAGGTGCGCGAGGATCTTTTCGAACGGCAAATATTCGCCGAACGGCACCAGATGGACTTTGTCGTAGAGCGCGACGATCGAGCCTGAATGGTCGATGGCGTAAATCGAATTATAGACCGCCGGTGTGGCCGGATTGACCGGCTCGGCGACGCGCACGGCGCCGGTGATCAGCACGGCGTTCGGCGGCAAAAGCTGCATGATCTGGGCGAGCGCATCGGCTTCGCGCGCGAGGAAGAACGGAAACGCGGATTCCGGCCAGATCAAATGCGTCACGTCTTTCATGCCGGGAGAATCCGGGCCTGATGCGCGATTGGAGAGCGCGATGTAGCGGTCCATCACCTCGCGTCTGGCCGCATAATTGAATTTCACGTCTTGCTGCAGGTTCGGCTGCATGATGCGCAAATGCACTTTGTCGACGAGCTGCGTCGGCAGGCGGGAAAGCCGCAGTGCGCCCCAGCCGCCAAGTCCAACGAGCACGGCGATGCCGAGCACGAGCGGCAGCCACGGCTGCGGGTTTTCGGCGTGGTCGTCGGCGAGCGTGGCGGGGCTGGCAAATACGACGATGGCGATGAAAGTGAGGCCCCACAGCCCGATCAACGACGCGCTTTGTGCCAATGGCAGCGGAGCGGCGAGTGCGTAACCGAACGCATTCCACGGAAACCCCGTCAATGCGTGGCCGCGCAGCCATTCCGTCGCGGTCAGCGTCACGCCCAGAGCCAGGATGCGTAAGCCTCCGCGCGTCCAAAGAACGCGGGCAAGGGCGACGCCGATCGCCGTATAGACGGCGAGCAGCGCCGGCAGGCCGATCACCGCAAACGGCAATAGCCAGCCGAACGTCGGGGCGTCGACCAAAAAGGCGTAGCCGATCCAATAGAGGCCGGCGACGAAATAACCGAAGCCAAAGCACCAGCCCGTCGCGGCCGCTACACCCACGCCGCCCCAGCGGCCGACGCCGGCGCCGTCGATCAGCCAGACCAGCGTCGGGAAGGTCAGAAACAGTATTGGCCAGAAATTGAACGGCGCCATCGCCAGTGCCGACAGCGCGCCGGCGACGAATGCGATCAGGCCGCGCCGCCACCCCCAGGCCAGCACGATCGAATTGTGCAGTCCCTTAAGCTTCACGGCGTGCGTTGCGTGTTCGTGCTCGGCCGATTGGCCTCGTCACGCGGCGATGGTGTCGGACGCGCCGGCGGCGTCTGCGGCGTCTTCACCGCTGCGGGTAGTTCGCGAGCCGAAGCCGGCCGCCGGTCCTTGCGGCGGTAAATCCTGGCCCGCTTGACCCGGCGCGGATCGGCATCGAGCACTTCGGCCTCGAACGTCTCCGGTCCAGGCACCAATTCGCCGCGCACCGGAACATGGCCGGCGCGGATGACCAGATAACCGCCGAGCGTGTCGACCTCCTGCGCGGCGTCGCCGACGTCGAATTCGTCGCCGATCACGGCGCGGACGTCGTCGAGGCTGGCGCGGCCGTTGGCGAGAAACGAGCCGTCGCTTTGGCTCGTGACCGCGGGCATTTCGCGCTCGTCATGCTCGTCGGCGATGTCGCCGACGATCATTTCGACCAGGTCTTCCATCGAAACCAGCCCGTCGGTGCCGCCGTATTCGTCGATGATCAGCGCCAGATGAATGCGCGTCGCCTGCATCTTAGCAAGCAGATCGAGCACCGGCATGGACGGTGGCGCGTAGAGGATCTCGCGGACGATCTTCGCCGCCGCCAACGGCATCGCCAAATCCACATTGCCGAAGTTGAGATTTGCCTGGTGCGGTTGATGGGACTCTGGAGCAACCACGGAACCGGTAGAAGCCCGCGCCGCCATGAACGCAATCAGGTCGCGGATATGGATCATGCCGGCCGGATCATCGAGCGTGTCGTTATAGACCACGAGCCGCGAATGGGTGGCGACTTCGAACACGCGAACCAGCTCGCCGATGGCGATGTCCTGCTGCACGGCGACGATGTCGGCGCGCGGCACCATGACGCTCTCGACCCTGCATTCGCGCAGCCCCAAAATATTCTTGAGCATGGCCGCTTCTTCCGGCGAGAAACCGGACTGCGGCTGCTCGGCGGTGAGAACGTGCTCAAGGTCGGCGCGCGTCGCCGCGGCTTTCCAGCCGAACAGGATGCGCATGACGCGCGTCAGCCAGCCTTCCTGCGGCTCGTCCGGTTGCGCCACGACCATCGGCAGGCCGCGATGTTCGCTGTCGGGCGGGTCGCTGCGCGTCGGAGTTTGGGACATGGCTGTAGACTTTGGCTCCGGGCTTTGGCTTCAAACGTGTGTTCGAACTTGCGTCGGATATTAGCGCCTGCTTCCAGCCTTTTTCACGACCTTGCCCGAATACCGATAAGGATCCGGGATATTGAGGCGCCGCAGGATTTTACGCTCGGTCTGTTCCATGGTTTCTGCATCGGCGTCTTTGTCATGATCGTAGCCGATGAGGTGCAAAAAACCATGCACGACAAGGTGGGCGAGATGATGAGCGAACGGCTTACCCTCGGCACTGGCCTCCCGCGCGATGGTCTGGTGCGCCAGGACAATGTCGCCGAGATGCGCCGGCTCGTCCGCGGTTTGCTTGCTCGGAAACGACAACACGTTGGTGGCGGCGTCGATGCCGCGCCAAAGCCGGTTGAGCTGACGGATCGCCGAATCATCGGTCAGAACGATAGCAAGCTCCGTCCCGGTTGTTGACGCCGCGGCGGCGGCCTGGGCGACGGCGCGCCGCACCAGCAATCGCACCTTGGCGGGTTCCTGCCAAAGGTCGGAATCGACCAGCACGTCGATCTTGAGTTTCGCCCGCGGCGCGGGCGTCATTCCGGCCGCTCGCGCTTGCGCGCTGAGGCTGCGTCATAGGCTTCGACGATGCGCGCGACGAGCTCGTGGCGGACCACGTCGGCGGACGTGAAGCTGACGTGGCCGATGCCCTCGATGCCCTCGAGAAGCCGCACCGCGTCGGCGAGCCCCGAGGTCTGGCCCGGCGGCAAATCCACCTGGCTCGGATCGCCGGTCACTATCATGCGGCTGTTTTCGCCAAGCCGCGTCAGCAGCATCTTCATCTGCATCGCGGTGGTGTTCTGCGCCTCGTCGAGGATCACCGCGGCGTTCGCCAGGGTGCGGCCGCGCATGAAAGCCAGCGGCGCGATTTCGATCTCGCCGCTTTGCATCGCGCGCTCGACGATGCGCGCGTCCATCAGGTCATAGAGCGCGTCGTAGATCGGCCGCAGATAAGGATCGACCTTCTCGCGCAGGTCGCCGGGCAAAAAGCCGAGCCGCTCGCCGGCCTCGACCGCCGGCCGCGACAGCACGATGCGATCGACGTCCTTGCGCTCGAACAGTTGCACCGCGTGGGCGACCGCAAGCCAGGTCTTGCCGGTACCGGCCGGTCCGGTGGAGAACACAAGCGGATGGCGTTTGAGCGCCCGCACATAGGCGTCTTGAGCGGGCGTGCGGGCGCGGACGCGGCGTTTGCGCAGATTGATTTCCTCAAAACTGTCGCGCGCGGCCGAGGGATCGAAATCGAACAGCGAGCCTTGCGACAGCGCCAGCCGGACCGCGCCGTCGACGTCGCCCCGCACCAGTTCGTCGCCGCGCTTGAGCCGCTCATAGAGGCTTTCGAGCACGCGCCGCGCCAGCTCGCAGGCCTCATGGGTGCCTTCCAGCGTGACGTGATTGCCGCGCGAATTGGCGACGACGCCGAGCCGGCGCTCGATCAAAGCGAGGTTCTGGCCGTATTGACCGAACAGGGTGGAGGCGAGGCGATTGTCGTCGAAGGTCAGCGCGATCTGCGTCGCGTTGTTCTGGGCGATGACGACCGATTCGTCCGTTCCGGGTGTTCGCAATTCAGGCTCCTGCGCCGAGCAAGGCTGGGTGTTGCTGTTGTTCAGGCTTTTGCACGAGCACGCCGAACAGACTGTTGCTGGACACTTCGGTGACGGCGACCGGGGCAATCGTGCCGATCAGTGATGACGGCGCCGTGACTTGCACCGGCTGCAGATAAGGCGAACGACCGACCAGTTGATCGGCATGGCGGCCGGGACGCTCGAACAGAACATCGAACGTGCGGCCCACACAGCCGCGATTGAACGCCGTCTGATTGCGATCGATGGCGTCCTGCAGACGTTGCAGGCGTTCGGATTTCACGTCTTCCGGCACCTGATCGTCCATGTCGGCGCCGGGCGTGCCGGGCCGTGGCGAGTATTTGAAGGAGAACGCGCTGGCATAGCCGATGTCGTTGACGAGGCTGAGCGTGGCGGCAAAGTCGGTTTCGGTTTCGCCGGGAAAACCGACGATGAAATCGGAGGTGAACGCTAAATCAGCCCGCGCATCGCGCAGGCGATCGATGATTTCAAGGTAATCGGCGCGGGTGTGACGGCGGTTCATAGCCGCGAGCACGCGGTCGGAGCCGGATTGCACGGGTAAATGAAATTGCGGCATCAGCTGCGGCAGATCGCGATGGGCGGCGATGAGATCGTCGGCCATGTCGCGCGGATGACTGGTCGAATAACGCAGCCGGTCGATGCCCGCCGATGCGGCGATCTGTTCGAGTAGCCGCGCCAATGACCACGGCCGCCCGTCTGGCCCTTCGCCGTGATAGGCGTTGACGTTCTGGCCGATGAGCGTGACTTCGCGCACGCCGGCGTCGGCCAACCGCTCGATCTCGGCGAGGATTTTGCTGGCCGGCCGCGACGTCTCCATGCCGCGCGTGTAAGGCACGACGCAGAAGGTGCAGAACTTGTCGCAGCCTTCCTGCACGGTGACGAAAGCGGAAACGCCGCGGCTGCGGATCGCGGCGCGGCCCGGCGCGGCCAGATGATTGAATTTGTCGTCGACCGGAAACTCGGTATCGATCGCCTTGCCGTCGCGGATCGCGCGCGCCAGCAAGTCGGGCAGACGGTGATAGCTCTGCGGTCCGACGACGAGATCGACCGCCGGCGCGCGGCGGATGATTTCCTCACCTTCGGCCTGCGCGACGCAGCCGGCGACCGCGATCATGACGCGCCGGCCGGTGGCGGCCGCCGCGTCCTTCATGCGGCGGACGCGGCCGAGCTCGGAATAGACTTTCTCCGCTGCCTTCTCGCGGATGTGGCAAGTGTTGAGGATGACCAGATCGGCGTCGTCGGCGCTCGCCGTCTCGACATAGCCTTCCGGCGCCAGAGTGTCCGCCATACGCTGCGAGTCGTAGACGTTCATCTGGCAGCCGAACGATTTGACGTAGAGTTTTTTTGCTCCGTTCATGCCCTGGGGTCGGCCTAAGCCACTATATTATCTGACAAATTTCGCTTGATGACGACGCCATCCCATTGGTCTAGCCGGATTCCCAACAAAAAGGAATTGGCAGATTTTTAGTGGAGCATGATCTTCTCCGAAAACCGGTACCCACTTTTCGGGATCATGCTCAGTCGATCGGCTGGATATTGGCGTCCTTGATCACTTTCGACCACTTGGCGATTTCCGACTTGATATAGGCATCGAGTTCTTCGGGGCTACTGCCGCCGTTGGTCATGCCGAGGTCGGCAAAGCGCTTTTTGGTGTCGTCGTCGGCCAGCGCTTTGCGCGCCGCGGCGTTGAGCTTGGCTAGAACGGCGCTCGGCGTTCCGGCTGGCGCAACGATGCCCCACCATGTTTCCGCTTCGAAACCCGGCAGCGCCGATTCCGCCACTGTCGGAATGTCGGGCGTTGACGGCGAGCGGTGGGCGCCGGTGACCGCGAGCGCCCGCAGCGTGCCGGCCTTGAGATTCCCCATCACGGCGGAGAGGTTGGCGAACATCAGCGGAATTTGTCCGGCGAGCAGATCGTTGATCGCCGGCGCCTCGCCGCGATAGGCGACGTGCACCATCTTGATGCCGGCGGTGTATTGGAACAGCTCGGCCGTCATATGCGGCGTGGTGCCGAGCCCGCCGGTACCGAAATTGATCTTGCCCGGATCAGCCTTGGCCATGGCGATGACGTCCTTGACCGAATGGGCGGCGAACGACGGATTGACCACCAGCACCAGCGGCGAGGCGCCGGTCAGCGCCACGCCGGCAAAATCTTTCGCCGGATCGAGCGTCACTTTGCGATAAAGGTTCGGCGCCACCGCATAGGTGGTCTGACTGCCCATCATCAGCGTGTAGCCGTCGGGCGCCGACTTTGCTTCATCTTCGGCCGCGATCATGCCGCTGGCGCCGGCGCGGTTCTCCACCACGATCGACTGGCCGAGAATTTCCGACATTTTCTGCGCCATGATCCGCGCGGCGATGTCGGTGCCGCCGCCGGCGCCGAAGCCGACCAGCATCTTGATCGGCCGGTTGGGATAGGCCGCGTCCTGGGCCTGCGCAGCGATTTGGCAGAAGCTCAATGCCAGCGCGGCAGCAACCCACAGCGATCGCGTGGCCTTCATGACATTCCCCTCCCTTGCGTCCCGGGCACCGGACGCATTTTTAGTCGTCCGGATGCATCAGCCCAGATCACGGCGCAGTACCAGCGCCGAAGCCCCGCTTTGATAATAGCTCCGGCGCCGCCCGACGTCGCGGAAGCCGGCGCGGCGATACAGCGCACGCGCGGGGGCGTTGTTTTCATCGACCTCGAGAAACACGGCCCGGGTGCCGAGCCCGGCGAGGCGCCGCAGGTGCAAATCGAGCAGCGGCCGCGCAAAGCCGCGACCGCGCCGGCGCTGAGCAATGGCGACCGAGAGAATTTCCGCTTCGCCCGCCGCCATGCGCGACAGGATGAAACCGATCATGGTTGCGCCGCTCATGGCGCGGTGGGTGACAACGGCTTTTTCGATCAATAGCCTATAGACCTCGTCTTCGCCCCAACCGCGCTGAAACGAAACCGTGTGCAGAGCCGCAATTGCGGCGGCATCGTTCGGCCGCGCTTCAGATAAAGTGGGCGCGGACCGGCCAAACAGACGGGCGACGAAGCGCATCATCGGCGCGGCAGTTGCGCGGCATTTTGCGGCTGCGCATCTGGGGCGCGCAGATATTGCGGTTTTGGCGGCGCCTGACCTTCCGGCAGCGCGGCGCCCATCCGCGCCACCCAGTCGATGTCGGGCGCGCCGGCGGCGTCGACGTGGAGCGGCGCTGCGTCGGTGACCGCAAGCCCGTCGGCGACAAGTTGCGCGGCCGAGCCGACGATGCGGGCCGGCGCCGCGGCCGCAGCGCGGACTGCTTCGCTCGACGGCGCCAGTCTCGGACCTGTGACGGTGCGGCCGCCGGCGGCAAAAACTTGGAGATAGACGTGGCTGTGCCGCGCATCGATGGCGACGACCACTGGCGCATTGTCGTCGTCGGCAAGATACGGCGCCGCATAAGCGGACAGCGTTGACAAGCCCACTGCTGGCTTATCGATCGCGAGCGCAATGCCTCGCGCCGCCGCAATGCCGACCCGCAATCCGGTGAAACTGCCGGGTCCTGTCGTCACCACCACGCGGTCAAGATCGCGAAAGGCCGTGCGGGCTTCGTCCATGATCCGGCGGATCAGCGGCATCAGCGCTTCGGCGTGGCCGCGCAGCATCGGCAAGCTCTCTCGCGCGACGATGCCGCCATGCTGGGTGTCGAACACGGCCGCCGAGCAGGCCGCCAGCGCCGTATCAATCGCGAGTACGCGCATGGCGCACTTGATCGTCGCGTAAAACGGCGCCGATCACATCGGCCGGACTTCGGTGACGTCGGGCACGAAATGTTTCAGCAGATTCTGGATACCGTGGCGCAGCGTCGCCGTCGACGACGGGCAGCCCGAGCAGGCGCCTTTCATGTTGAGATAGACGACGCCGTCCTTGAATCCTTTGAAGGTGATATCGCCGCCATCGTTCGCCACCGCCGGCCGCACCCGCGTCTCGATCAAATCCTTGATGGTGGCGACGGTGTCGGCATCGGCCGCATCGAAAAACTCGTCGCCATCGCTCGGCGCGGTGCTGCCGGCGTTGAGCAAGGGCGCGCCCGACATGAAATGTTCCATGATGGCGCCGAGGATCATCGGCTTGAGCTGCTGCCACTCGCCTGAGTTCTTGGTCACGGTGATGAAATCGGAGCCGAAGAACACGCCGCTGATGCCGGCAATGCCGAACAGCCGTTCGGCCAGCGGCGACTGCGCCGCCTGTTCGGCGTCGCGCAGGTCGAGCGTCGAGCCTTCCAGCACCGCCCGTCCGGGCAGGAATTTCAAGGTCGCCGGGTTCGGCGTCGCTTCGGTCTGGATGAACATTTTTGTTTGTCCTCAGTCACTTGGCGTCGGCGCAATCCGCCCGCGCCATGACTCGTGTAACGCCACACTAGCATACTATTACGTGGCGAATTGCCTAGGAAGTTCAAGTGCGGATGCGGGCGGCCAAGCCGCTCAAGACCGCACGAAACCGACGATATCCTTGACCGCCTTCATGGTTTCGCCGGCGAGCTTTTGGGCGCGGGCCGAGCCGTCCGCCAGCACGGCGTCGATCGCCGCGGGGTCGTTGAGGAGCCGCTTCATTTCCGAATTGATCGGGCTGAGCTTTGTGACGGCAAGATCGGTCAAAGCCGCCTTGAAGGTCGAGAACTGCGCGTTGCCGAATTGCTTGAGGACGCTAGCGCGGGTCGTGCCTTCGAGCGCGGCGTAAATGCCAACCAGGTTGTCGGCTTCGGGCCGGGTCTCGAGACCCTTCTCCTCGCTGGGCAGCGGCTCCGGATCGGTTTTGGCGCGACGGACCTTTTGCGCGATGGCGTCGGCATCGTCGGTGAGATTAATGCGCGATTGGTCGGAGGCGTCCGACTTCGACATTTTCTTGGTGCCGTCGCGCAGCGACATGACCCGGGTCGCTTCGCCGGTGATCAGCGGCTCGGGCTGCGGGAAGAACGCATCGCCGAAGCCCTTGTCTTTGATCGACTGGCCGAAATCGTTGTTGAATTTCTGCGCGATGTCGCGCGACAGTTCGAGGTGCTGCTTCTGATCCTCGCCGACCGGCACGTGGGTGGCACGATAGACCAGAATGTCGGCCGCCATCAGCGTCGGATAGGCATAAAGGCCGACCGAAGCGTTCTCGCGGTCCTTGCCGGCCTTCTCCTTGAACTGGGTCATGCGGTTGAGCCAGCCGAGGCGGGCGACGCAGTTGAATACCCAGGCCAGCTCGGCGTGCTCCGCGACCTGGCTTTGGTTGAACACGACGTGTTTCTTGGGATCGATCCCACAGGCGATGAAGGCCGCGGTGACCTCGCGAATGGCCTTCGGCAGCTCGATGGGATCCTGCCACACCGTGATCGCATGCAGATCGACGACGCAATAGATGCAGTCGTAGCGGTCCTGCAGCTCGACGAAGCGCTTGATGGCGCCGAGATAGTTGCCGAGGTGCAGATTGCCGGTGGGCTGCACGCCTGAAAAAACCAGTTCTTTAAACGCCATGCGCGATCTCCAGGGCGGACCAGCGTCAATTGCCACGGCGTCGGCTTGCCCTGCAAGGGCCGGCCGTTATAGTGCCGCGTCCCAGCGCGAGATTTCTCATGGTTTCAGCCCGTTACGACGTTCTCGGCATCGGCAATGCGATCGTCGACGTGATCGCCCGCACCGAGGAAGACTTCCTGCTCAAACAGGGCATGAACAAAGGCGCCATGGCGCTGATCGACGAGGCGCGCGCCGAGCAGATTTACGATGCGATGGGTCCGGCGGTCGAAATCTCCGGCGGCTCGGCGGCCAATACCATCGTCGGCTTGGCCAGCCTCGGCGGGCGCGGGGCGTTCGTCGGCAAGGTCAAGGACGATGAACTCGGCCGCGCCTTCAGCCACGATATCCGCGCCGCCGGTGTGACGTTCGCGACGCCGCCGGCGTCCGACGGCGCTTCGACCGGGCGCTGCTACGTGCTGGTGACGCCCGACGGCGAGCGCACCATGAACACGTTTCTCGGCGCCGCCCAGGATTTGCATCCCGCCGACATCGATGCCGACATGATCGCCGCGAGCCGCATCGTCTATCTCGAAGGCTATCTGTGGGATCCGAAGAACGCCAAGGATGCGTTCCTCAAGGCGGCAAAAATCGCGCACGCTGCGGAGCGCACCGTGGCGCTGTCGCTGTCGGACGCGTTTTGCGTCGACCGTTGGCGCGACGAGTTTTTGCAATTGATGCGCTCGCGCACCGTCGATCTCATTTTCGCCAACGAGGCCGAGTTGGGGAGCCTTTATCAAACCGCGGATTTTGACACCGCGATCAAGGCGCTGCGCGCCGACATCGACACCGCGGTGGTCACGCGCAGCGAGAAGGGCTGTCTGGTCGTCGGCCCCGACGGCATCGAGGCGGTGCCGGCTTTTCCGGTCAAGCGTGTCGTCGACACCACCGGCGCCGGCGATCTGTTCGCCGCCGGCTTCCTCTCCGGCCTCGCCCGCGGCGCCGACGATCGCACCTGCGGCCGCCTCGGCGCGCTCGCCGCAGGCGAAGTGATCCAGCACATCGGCGCCCGCCCGGAAACCTCGCTCAAGGACCTCGCCGGCGACAACGGCTTGGCGGATTGAAGGTTTGGTGGATTGAAGGCCGATCATCGCGGCGCGCGGCGGCCCGCGGTAACCAATTGCTAACCATAATTCGTTAACGACGGATCAACCGCAAAGCGGAGGATCCGATATGGGCGAGCGCGCGGACGAACCCGACAAGATCGAAAAGCCCGAGGCGTCGAATTCACCTGCCAGCGAGTCTTCCGCCGGTCCGGGCGACTCGACAGAGCACAAATTGCCCGTCGTGTGGTCGCCAAAGCTCGATGCCGCAGCCGGCATTGAGGATGAGTTTTTTGATGCCGACGCCGCACCGCCGCCGAACGACGAGGCGGTGTATGGCGAAACGGGAAAGGAAGAGCCGAGTGCGGCCGCCGCTCCCGCGGCACAACCGCGCTCGTGGCGGTTTGCGATGCTGGCGGCAACCATTGCGCTGGCAGCGGGCGTTGGTTCGTTCGTCGGATCGCTGTCAGGCGCCGGCTTCGGGCGGCTCATGCCCGAGGCGGCTCCGAGCGCGACTACGGCGGATGCAGGCAGCATTTTGCGCGCGATGAAATCGGAGCTCGCCGAACTCTCGGCCATGAAATCCAATCTCGACGGCTCGATCCGCAACGCCAACACCCAATTCGTCGCGATTGCCGAGCGGCTCGACCGGGTCGAGCGCGCGGCGACCAATCCGGCGGCGCAACTCGCCCACATCGCCGACGCCGTCGACCGGCTCAATAAGATCAACGCCACGCCCGAGACCACGGGCTCGATCGCACCCATGACCGTGCCGCCAGCCGAGCCGAAGATCGTCGACCGCATCGTCGAAGACTGGGTCGTGCAGGACGTCCACGGCGACCGTGCGCTGGTCGAAGGCCGCAACGGCAGCCTGTTCGAAGTCGGCGCCGGCAGCATTTTGCCCGGTGTCGGCAGAGTCGAAGCGGTGAAGCGCCAGGACGGCCAATGGGTTGTCGTCACCGCGCGGGGTGTGATCACGTCGGGCCGCTGATCTCCGGCCTCTGCCTGCCGACCGTCATAGTTTGACGCCTCATTCCGTGGCAAATTCTCCCTGCTGACTGCGCTACGGTCGCGCCGCGGATGGGAGCTTTTGCATTGAAGCGGTTGAGCATTCTTGCCGACATCCGGGGCGTCGTTGTCGCGGCGCTCTTCGTCATTGCGTTTCCCACCATCGTCTTCGCGCAGGCGGCGGAGCAGCCGGCGCCGAAATCAGCGCCGCCGCCCGACGTGGCGCAAAATTGTCCCGGTCTGGTCGCGGCCGATCGGCCACGCGTCATTCCCGCATCGTTCAATCTCGCCGCGCTCAATGCCGATCAGGTACGGCTCACTTTCATCGGCCACGCCACGTTCCTGATCGAGAGCCCGCAACTGGTGCGGATCGCGACCGACTACAACGACTATGTGCGGCCGCCACTTGTGCCCGACATCATCACCATGAACCACGCCCACGACACCCACTTCACCGATCATCCCGATCCGGCGATCAAATACGTGCTGCGCGGCTGGGGGCCGAGCGAGACCGAGCCGGCGATCTGGGATGTAAAATATCGCGACGTGCGCGTGCGCAACGTGCCGACCAATATCCGCGGTTTTGGCGGCGGCACCGAGCGCTACGGCAATTCCATCTTCGTCTTCGAGATCGCCAATCTGTGCATCGCCCATCTCGGCCATCTGCACCACACGCTGACGCAAGCGCAGCTCAACGAAATCGGCCGGGTCGACGTGGTGATGGCGCCGGTCGACGGCAGCTACACCCTCGATCTCGACGGTATGATGGAGGTGCTGACCGCGCTGAAAGCGCAAATCATCATCCCGATGCATTTTTTCAGTCCGTACACGCTGGCGCGCTTCCTCGACCGGGCGCGGCAGCAATGGCCGGTCGAACAGGCCGACATCCCCTCCATCGTGTTGTCCAAAACGACGCTGCCGGAGAGCCCGAAGGTCTTGGTACTGCCGGGGCATTGAAGCTAGGATCGGCGAAGCAACGAGGAAATTGTCGATGCTGAGCGCTGAACAGAATGATCTCATCACCCGCACCGCGTCCGGTACCGCTGCCGGCAATCTGATGCGCCGCTATTGGCAGCCCGCCGCGCTGGTCGATGAACTTGCCGGCAACCGGCCCGTAAAACCAGTGCGGCTCCTCGGCGAGGACCTCGTCGCCTTCAAGGACGACAAGGGCCGCTATGGGCTGATCGGGCGGCATTGCCCGCATCGCGGTACCGATCTGGCGTACGGCCGGCTCGAAGACGGCGGCTTGCGCTGCGCCTTTCACGGCTGGCTGTTCGACGTCAACGGCAAGTGCTTGCAGATGCCCGCCGAGCCCGACAACAGCAATCTGTGCGCCAACATCAAGCAAAAATCCTATCCGGTGGTGGAGAAGAGCGGCATCCTGTTCGCTTATCTCGGCCCGGGCGAGCCGCCGGCATTCCCGCACTTCGACTGCTTCATCGCGCCGTCGACCCACACTTTCGCCTTCAAGGGCATGATCGATTGCAATTGGCTGCAGTCGCTCGAAGTCGGCATCGATCCGGTGCACACCTCGTTTCTGCATCGCTTCTTCGAGGACGAGGATCCGGACAAAGGCTACGGCCGGATGTTCCGCGACACGTCCAAAGACTCCGACATGCCGATGACAAAAATCATGCGCGAATTTCCGCGGCCGCGCATCGAGGTCGAGCCGACCGATTACGGCTTTCGGCTGATCACGCTGCGCCAGATTTCGGACGCCAAGGCCCATGTGCGCGTGACCAATCTGATTTTTCCCAACGCCTTCATTATTCCGATGAGCCGCGAGATGACGATCTCGCAATGGCACGTGCCGATCGACGACGTGCGGCATTATTGGTACGCGATCTTCACGTCGTTCGGCGCGCCGGTAAACAAAGACGAGATGCGCCGCCAGCGCCTCGAGCTCTATGAATTGCCGGATTACGTGCCGCGCAAGAACAAGAGCAACGACTACGGTTTTGACGCCCACGAGCAGGAGCACGCGACCTTTACCGGCATGGGCGCCGACATCAACGTGCACGACCAATGGGCCTGCGAATCCATGGGCGCGATCCAGGACCGTACGGCAGAACATCTCGGCACCTCCGACAAGGCGATCAGTGCCTATCGGCGCCTGCTGCGCCAGGCGCTCGATCAATCCGGCAACGGTGCCAAGCCGATGATGGTGCTCGATGCCGCGGCGGCGGCGAAGATCACCGGCCCGGCTTGCGTCGACGGCATCGGTGCTGCCGGCGATTGGCAGGGCTATTGGCAGCGCACCGACGCCAGCCGGCAAGAGACCAAAAGCTGGGCCAACGGGCACTGAATGGCCCGGCGTCCCGCGGCGATGAGTTTTGTCGAGCGGCACGGCCTGTGGACCGCCGAACAAGCGCGCGCCGCCAAGGCGGCGGTGCAGGCGATCAAGAAGCACAAGCTCGAACTGGTGCGCTTCTCGTTTGCCGACCAGCACGGCGTGCTGCGCGGCAAGACGGTGGTGGCCGAAGACGCGCCGAGCCTGATGCAAGCCGGCGTCACCATGACGACGACGCTGTTGGCCAAGGACACCGCGCACAAGACCGCTTATCCGGTGTTCACCCCTGGCGGCGGCTTCGACATGGCGGAGATGCAGGGCGCCGGCGATTTCGTCATGATCGCCGACCCGGCAACGTTTCGCGTGCTGCCGTGGGCGCCGAACACCGGCTGGTTTTTGTGCGATATGTTTTTCCCAAATGGCAAGCCGGTGCCGTTCTCGACGCGGCAGATTCTTCGCGACGCACTGGCGCGATTGAAGACCGCCGGGTTCGATTACCTCGCCGGCCTCGAAGTTGAATTCCATCTGTTCAAGCTGGAGAATCCCCGGCTGACGCCAGAGGACGCCACTTGGCCGCCGCGGGCGCCCGAAGTGAGCCTGCTCAACCAGGGCTACCAATATCTCACCGAGAGCCGCTTCGATCAGATCGACGCGGCGCTGGAGCCGATCCGCCGCGGCATCACCGCGCTCGGCATGCCGCTGCGCTCGGTGGAAGTCGAGCTCGGCCCGAGCCAATGCGAATTTACCTTCCGCCCGCAAGGGGGCCTCGATGCCGCCGACACGATGATCCTGTTCCGCGCCGCGACCAAACAGATCGCGCGGCGCCACGGTTTGCTGGCGAGCTTCATGTGCCGGCCCGCGCAGCCGAATTTGTTTTCCTCGGGCTGGCACCTGCACCAGTCGCTCATCGAGCGCAAACGCGGCACCAACGCCTTTGTCGGCAACGCACGCGAAGGGCTCTCCGCCACGGGCCTGCATTTCCTCGCCGGCCTCCTGACCCACGCCCACGCCGCCGCCGCGTTCTCCACGCCGACCATCAACGGCTACAAGCGCTACCGCGCCTATACGCTTGCTCCAGACCGCGCCATCTGGGCCCGCGACAATCGCGGCGTCATGGTGCGCGTGCTCGGCCAGCCTGGCGATCCGTCAACGCACCTGGAAAACAGGATCGGCGAGCCGGCGGCGAACCCGTACCTCTACATGGCGTCGCAAATCCACGCCGGCCTCGACGGCATGGTGCAAAAGCGCGATCCAGGGCCTTCGGCGGATACGCCGTATGAGACCAAGGCGCAGCTGTTGCCGAAGGATTTAGGCGAAGCGGTGGCTGCGCTGCGGGCCAGCGAGATGTTCCGCAAAAGTTTCGGTGAGAGCTTCGCTGACTATTTCGCCCACATCAAGGAAGCCGAGTTGGCGCGCTTCACGGCGGAGGCCAGCGGCGACGCCGAAGTAACGGCGTGGGAGCAGAACGAATATTTCGATTTGTTCTGACTGCTCCCTCCCCCTTGTGGGGAGGGTGGGGTGGGGGTCGGGAGGTCATTCGCCAACGCAGACGGGAGCAGAACGCCCGTCAACGATTTCGCGCCACCTCGCGACCCCCACCCCTACCCCTCCCCACAAGGGGGAGGGGAATTTTGCCGCCGCGGCACGTTGTGCTTGAATGCTCACGGTCTACAAATCCGGTATCCGCTTGCGCATCTTCATATCCGCAGTCACAAGCGAATTTGGCAAGGCGCGCGATGCGGTTGCCAGCGATTTGCGCACGCGCGGCCACGAAGTGACCGTTCAAAGCGATTTCAAGCAAAGTCCCGACAGCGAGACATTGCTGGGCAACCTCGCCGACTATATTCGCGACTGCCATGCGGTGGTCTGCATTGTCGGCAAGCGCTGTGGCGCTTGCCCGCCCGCCCGCGCCGCCGAACGGCTCAAGGGCGTGCTGCCGAACGACATCAAGGAAGCGAGTTACACGCAGTGGGAATTTTTCCTCGCCCGCCATTTCAAGCGCCGGCCGTACCTCTATATCGCGGGCGATAGCTACGAGCCGGATCGAGACGCGGCCGCAGGCGACCGCGCCGATTTGCAAAATACATATTTGGAATTCCTCAAGGCCGATGGCGCCCACTACACGGGATTTTCGGACGCAAACGAACTTCGCATCGCTGTGCTCCGCGATGAGCCGAAGATCATAGCTAAACCCGCGCCGACGAGCCGAACGGTCACTAAGCCGACAGTGCTGCCATATCCGAGTATCGGCCCTCTATTCAAAGGCCGCGACGACTTCATGCGGCGATTGCACGATAGCCTCACGCGGGCACCCGGCGGCCAAATGGCGATCGTCAGTCTCTATGGGCTCGGCGGCGTCGGCAAGACTCGGGTGGCGGTGGAATATGCGCGGGCGCATGCGGACGACTACTCGGCATTGCTGTTCGCCATCGCGGAGACGCCGGAGGCGCTGCGGCGCAACCTGACGGCGCTGGCCAGCGCCTTGCTGCCGCAACTCGATACCACGGACAATGCCGCGCGCCTTGCGGCGGTGCTCGATTGGCTCAATGCTAATCCTGGCTGGTTCCTGATCCTCGACAACGTCGACAGCAAGCCAGCGCTCACCGAAGTCGAGAAACTGTTGGGCGGACTTGCCGGCGGGCATGTGGTCGTCACGAGCAGGCTCGCAAATTTTTCCGCCAACTTCCGGCCGCTCGAACTCGACGTACTCACGGGCGAGGATGCCGCGGCGTTCCTCCTGGCGCACCGACGGACGTAGGCGCGCGGCACCCCACGACGCAACCAAGGCGCGCGAGGTTGCCGAAGAACTTGGCGGTCTCGCACTCATGCTAGAGCAGGCAGGGGCCTTCATTGCCAAGCGACGGCTGACTTTCGTGCAATATCTGGAAGAATGGCGCTCGAAGCGCGGCGATGTCCTCGAATGGTTTGATGAGACGGTGACTGGCTATCCACGAGCCGTCGCCGTCACCTGGCAAACGTCGGTCGCGCAGTTGAGCGAGGGCGGGCGGCGGCTCCTGGAGCGGCTCGCCTGGCTCGCGCCGGAAAAGGTGCCGGAAGCGCTCATTGATGTGCCAATCCCGGGTGCCGAAGCCGAGAACCTGCGCGACGCGTACGACGATCTCGCCGCTTATTCGTTGGTGACGCGCAACGCCGAGGGGCCGTTCTTTCTCGTTCACCGCCTCGTACAGGATGTGACCCGCCGCAGCCTTGCCGGTAAGGCGCAGCCACGCAGTTTGGTCGAGGTGCTGGCTTGGATCGACGCTGCCTTTCCATTTGAATCGGATGATGTGCGCTTTTGGCCGCAAGCCGAACCGCTGTCACCGCATGCGCGCACTGTGACGGCGCATGCGGACGCTGCCGGCATTCCCGAGCCGACCGTACGGCTCATGAATCAGCTCAGCTTGCTGCTCCGCGCAAAGGCGCTGTACGCCGAGGCCGAGCCGCTGATACGCCGCGCGCTCGCCATCGAAGAAATGAGCTTCGGTCCGGACCATCCCAGCGTCGCGACTCGCCTCAGCAATCTTGCTCAATTGCTGCAAGATACCAACCGACTCGACGAGGCCGAACCGCTGATGCGCCGCACGCTCGCCATCGGCGAAAAGATCTTCGGGCCGGAGCATCCTCAAGTCGCGACCCGCCTCAGTAACCTCGCTGCATTGCTGGGCGCTACCAACCGGGTTGTCGAGGCCGAACCTTTGATACGGCGCGCACTCGCCATCGACGAAAAGAACTTCGGGCCCGAGCATCGCCAAGTCGCGACCCGCCTCAACAACCTGGCCTATTTGCTGCATGACACCAACCGCCTTGACGAGGCCGAACCGCTGATGCGCCGCGCGCTCGCCATCGACGAAAAGAGCTTCGGGCCGGACCATCCCAAGGTCGCGCTCCGCCTCAACAACCTCGCCCAATTGCTGCAAGACACCAACCGGCTCGACGAGGCCGAACCGCTGATGCGCCGCGCGCTCGCCATCGACGAAAAGAGCTTCGGGCCGGACCATCCCAACGTCGCGACCCGCCTCGGCAACCTCGCCCTATTGCTGCAAAAGACCAACCGGCTCGACGAGGCCGAGCCGCTGATGCGCCGCGCGCTCGCCGTCGACGAAAAGAGCTTCGGGCCGAACCATCCCGAAGTTGCGACCGACCTCCATAACCTCGCCCAATTGCTCAGTGACACCAATCGGCTCGACGAAGCCGAGCCGCTGATGCGGCGGGATCTTGCGATCTTTGTGGAATTCACGCGCCGTACGGGGCATCGCCATCCGCATTTGGATCTGGTGTTTGCGAATTATGCGGGCCTGCTCGCAGCCATGGGCAAGAGCCAACAGGAAATCGGGACCGCGTGCGCTGAGTTGAGGCGGCCGTTGGAGTCATGACTGTCATCATCCGCGAAGATGGATGAGCCAGTATTCAGTGAGGATTTGGTACCGCGCGGCATCGCAAAAGCGGATCGCGTAGCAATGACTGGATGCCCGCCTTCGCGGGCATGACAGTCCTACACATCCACACTCGCAACCAGCGCATTCGCCTCGATAAACACCCGCCGCGGCTCGACCTTGTCGCCCATCAACTCGTCGAAGATCGTGTTGGCCTCGTCGATCTCCTTGATGTTGACCTGCAGCATCGTGCGGGCGTTGGTGTCCAGCGTGGTTTCCCAGAGCTGGCTGGGGTTCATCTCGCCGAGGCCTTTGTAGCGCTGTAGCGCGATGCCTTTGCGGCCGGCCGTCATCACCGCATCGAACAGGCTGACCGGGCCGTGGATGGCGGTTTCTTCGTCCTTCCTGCGCAGCATCGCCGGCGGGGTCGGGCGCGGGAAGACTTTCTGCAGCGACGGCGCGAACTCGTCGAGCTTGCGCGCATCGGCGGAGCCGAGCAGCGCCTGATCGATCACCGCGACCTCTTTGACGCCGCGCACCGTGCGCTCGAACCGGAAGCCGGCGCCTTCGGTGAATTCGCCCTGCCAGCCGCGTTCGGTTTCCTCCGACAGCGCGTCGAGCCGCTTGGCGATATAGGGCACCGCGGCCACGGCCTTCTGCGGGTCGCCGAAAATGTCGCGATTGAGCACGCTCATGATCGCCGCCTGTTCGACGACCTGGCGATTGTACCGGCTGTGCAGGCCGCGCAGCAGATTGCGGATCACGCGCGCGTCTTCGACGAGCTGGCGCAGATCGTTGCCGGCGCGCACTTCGCCCGATGACAGCCGCAGCGCGGTGTCTTCGAGGCCGGTGTCGATCAGGTAATTCTCGAGCGCGTGCTCGTCCTTGAGATATTGCTCGGACTTGCCGCGCGAGACTTTGTAGAGCGGCGGCTGGGCAATGTAGAGATGGCCGCGGTCGATGATCTCGCGCATCTGCCGGTAGAAGAACGTCAGCAGCAAGGTGCGAATATGGGCGCCGTCGACGTCGGCGTCGGTCATGATGATGATCTTGTGGTAGCGCAGCTTGTCGGCGGTGAATTCGTCGGTGCCGATGCCGGTGCCGAGCGCGGTGATCAGCGTGCCGATCTGCTCGGACGACAGCATCTTGTCCATGCGCGCCCGCTCGACGTTCAAAATCTTGCCGCGTAGCGGCAAGACGGCCTGGAACGCGCGGTTGCGGCCCTGCTTGGCGCTGCCGCCGGCGGAATCACCCTCAACGATGAACAGCTCGGATTTCGCCGGATCGCGCTCCTGGCAATCGGCGAGTTTTCCAGGCAGCGAGGTAATGCCGAGCGCGCTCTTGCGCGTCATCTCGCGCGCTTTTCGCGCGGCTTCGCGGGCCGCCGCCGCCTGGATCACCTTGCCGACGATGATCTTGGCTTCGCCCGGGTGCTCCTCGAGCCAGGCCTTGAGCATGTCGTTGATGAGGCCTTCGACCGCGGGGCGCACTTCGGAAGAGACCAGCTTGTCCTTGGTCTGCGACGAGAATTTCGGGTCCGCGACCTTCACGGAAAGCACGGCGGTCAAGCCTTCCCGGCAATCGTCGCCGGTCAGCGCCACCTTCTCCTTGCGGGCGGCGCCGCCGGATTCGGCATAGCCGGTGATCTGGCGCGTCAGCGCGCCGCGGAAGCCGGCCAAATGCGTGCCGCCGTCACGCTGCGGAATGTTGTTGGTGAAGCAGAGCACGCTCTCGTGGTAGCCGTCGTTCCACCACATCGCGCAATCGACGCTGACGCCCTCGCGCTCGGCCTTGATGACGATCGGCTGCGGCACCAGCGGCGTCTTGTTGCGATCGAGATATTTGACGAAGGCTTCGACGCCGCCTTCGTAGCGCAGCTCCTCGCGCTTCTCGACGGCGTGGCGCATGTCGGAGAGCACGATGGTGACGCCGGAATTGAGGAACGCGAGCTCGCGCAGCCGGTGCTCCAGCGTGGCGAAGTCGAACTCCGTCATGGTGAAGGTTTTCTTCGACGGCAAAAACGTCACTTCGGTGCCGCGCTTGTCCTGGGCGTCGCCGACCACGGCGAGCGGCGCGACCGCGTCGCCGTCGCGGAACTCCATGAAATGCGCCTTGTCGTCGCGCCAGATGGTGAGTTTCAGCGAGCTCGACAGCGCGTTGACCACCGAAACGCCGACGCCGTGCAGGCCGCCGGAAACCTTGTATGAGTTCTGGTCGAATTTTCCGCCGGCGTGCAGCTGGGTCATGATGACCTCGGCGGCGGAAATGCCCTCACCCTTATGGATGTCGACCGGGATGCCGCGGCCGTCGTCGCGCACGGTGCAGGAACCGTCGGGATTGAGGGTGACCACGACGTCCTTGGCGAAGCCGGCGAGCGCCTCGTCGATGGCGTTGTCGACGACCTCGTAGACCATGTGGTGCAGGCCCGAGCCGTCGTCGGTGTCGCCGATATACATGCCCGGCCGCTTGCGCACGGCATCGAGCCCCTTGAGCACCTTGATCGATTCGGCGTCGTAATCGGAGGCTGCAGCAGGGGTTTTGCGGGCGGGTTCGGCCATGCCTAAAGGGCTTTCAAATGAGCTTTCAGATAAGCTTTCGAATCGCTTGCGAAAAGCACCGAAGAATCGCCTTTCGTTGTACACGAAAAAGGGCTTCCGTACATCACAAAGTGGATGCCAGTAAGATATTGTCAAATCGCCATTTTTCAAGGATTCCGCGTGGCGATTCCGAGGCGTGAATCGGGGCTTAAAAAGAGCCGCCTCGGCGGCGGCGAAATGGCGGTGTTGGAGCGCCTTTTGGCGGCGATGAATCCGCGCCCCGAAACTATCTGCAATTTACGACCAAGTGTTTCCTTTAATTTGCGACCGAGCGCTTCAATTTGCGATTACGTGAGCGCGTCCCGGCGCTGCGGCCGGGTTGGCAAAAGATAACGCTCGCCCGTTTGATAATCGGGAACCGGACGCTGAAAACAGTTCAGCGCCGCGGTCCAAAGTTCCACGCGATCCAAATCCTCGTGCAGGCGCTCAATGGCCTTGGCGAGATTGCGAGCGATTTGGTCTTCCGCCGGTTCCGGCATATTATTGGCCTTGTTCCACGATCGACGTTTCTGCTCCCTGTGTAACTAAGAGTTTCCTTGGCGCTCTGGTTCCGGTGCTGCCAGCTGCGCATGGCAGGTTGGCAAACAAATCTTAGTGGAACCAGGTTCCAACGTCAGTTGTTTGGCCGCCTCGGCTCCAACCGGCCTGACGCTACCTCGATGATCATCGCGTCATTCTCGACCTCGGCAAACAACGCCGGGTCGGCGCCCGTCATCCAAACCTGGCCGCCAAGTTGCGCGAGCTCGACATGCAGCGCGGCGCGCCGGGCGGGGTCGAGATGGGCGACGATTTCGTCGAGCAGCAGGATCGGAGCAAAACCCGTCATCTCGGCGATCAAGCGCCCGTGGGCGAGGACGAGGCCGATGAGGAGTGCTTTCTGCTCGCCGGTGGAAGCGTCTGCGGCGGCGATGCCCTTGTGGGCGTAGGTCACTTTGAGATCGGTCAGATGCGGGCCGTCGCTGGTCCGGCCCGCGGCGGCGTCGCGGGCGCGATTGTCGCGCAGCACCGCGCGATAGCGCTCCTCGATCTCGATGGCCGGGTGTTCCGGGACCAGCTTTTCCATCCAGCCGTCGAGCGCGATCTCCGCCGGCGGAAATGCGGAGCCCTTGCGGCTTGCCAGCACGGCGTCGAGCCGGTGTACCGTTTCCATCCGTTGTCCGGCGACCGCGACGGCGAGTTCCGCGGTCTCGTGCTCGACGGCGTCCAACCAATGGGTATCGGGCCGCGCCTCCTCGAGCAGCCGGTTGCGCGAACGCAGCGAGCGTTCCAACGCGTTGACCCTGCTGCCGTGCTCCGCATCGACCGCGAGCGCGAGCCGGTCGAGAAAGCGCCGGCGCTCGGACGGGGCGCCGACAAACAGCGTATCCATGGCCGGCACCAGCCACACCACGCGCAGATGATCGGCGAAGGCCGCGGCGGACCCGACCGGCTCGCGGTCGATCCGGCATTTGCGTAAAGTTGTTGCGCTGTCTTCGAGCGGCCGCTCGATGCCGGTGCCCAGCGTGGCAAGGCCCAGCGCGCCTTCGATCTCGGCCGCGGCCGCCCACGAGCCGTCGCCTTCGCTGAACGCCACTTCGTCGAGATTGGCGCGGCGCAGGCCGCGGCCCGGCGCGAAGAACGAAATGGCCTCGATCAAATTGGTCTTGCCGGCGCCGTTCGGCCCGACCAGCACGATGGTCTTCGCTCCGGTTTCAAGCGAAGCCGCGTGATAGTTGCGGAAATTGTTGAGCGTGAGTTTCAGGATCATCAGGCATCGGCAATCAGGGATCAGGACGGCTGATACCTGATCCCTGATCCCTGATCCCTGTCAAACCCTCATCGGCATCAGCACATAAAGCGCGCCGTGGGGATCCTTGTCTTGGATCAGCGTCGGCGATCCGGGATCGGCGAGTCTGAGGACCGCGGCCTCGCTCTCGATCTGCGCGGCGATGTCGAGCAGGTAGCGCGAGTTGAAGCCGATATCGATCGGGTCGGACGCGTATTCGACCTCGAGCTCCTCGTTGGCGCTGCCGGAATCCGGATTGGTCACCGACAACAGCAGCTTGCCGCCGGTGATCGACAGTTTGACGGCGCGGCCGCGCTCGCTCGAAACGGTCGAGACGCGATCGACCGCGGCCTCGAATTCCTTCTTGTCGACCACCAGTTCCTTGTCGTTGGCCAGCGGAATGACGCGGGCGTAGTCGGGGAACGTGCCGTCGATCAGTTTTGAGGTCAGGATGGCGTCGCCGACGGTGAAGCGAATTTTTCCAGACGACAATTCGATCGCGACCTCGGCTTCGTTGTCCTCCATCAGGCGCAGCACCTCGCTGACCGTCTTGCGCGGCACGATGATGCCGGGCATGCCGGCGGCGCCTTTGGGCAATTCAAGCTCCATCTGCGCCAGCCGGTGGCCGTCAGTCGCCACCGCGCGCAGCATTTGCGTCTTGGCCGCGCCGGCGGCGTGCAGGTAGATGCCGTTGAGGTAGTAGCGCGTCTCCTCGGTCGAGATGGCGAACTGGGTCTTGTCGATCAGCCGCTTGAGGTCGGCGGCCTTGAGGGTGAATTTGTGCGTCATCTCGCCCGGCGCGAGATCGGGAAAATCGCTCTCCGGCAGCGTCTGCAAGGTGAAGCGCGAGCGGCCGGCGCGGATCGCCAGCGCCGCGCGGTCGCCTGAGGATTCGAGCACGATCTGCGCGCCCTCGGGCAGCTTGCGCACGATGTCGAAGAACATGTGAGCGGGCACCGTGGTCGATCCACCGGGGCCGACCTCGGCCGCGATCGTGTCGGTCACTTCGACGTCGAGGTCGGTGGCTTTGAGGCTCAGCTTTGAACGGTCGGCGCGCAGCAGCACATTGGCGAGGATCGGAATGGTATTGCGGCGCTCGACCACGCGGTGGACGTGGCCCAGCGACTTCAACAATTCGGAACGCTCAACGGTGATCTTCATCGCGAAATCCGTTCACGCGCCGGTTGACGGGCGGACGACAAAAGTGACCCTGCGGACGGCGTTGCGCAAGGCCGGCCCGCCCCTGATCCGGCCTTTTCCCGGCCTTTCACCGTTTTCATCAGGATTCCCATCAGTCCTGAAGCTGGCGTTTGAGGCCCTCGATCTCTTCGGCGAAGGTGGTGTCATTGCCGGCCAGCGCCTCGATCTTGCGCACGGCATGGAGCACGGTGGTGTGGTCGCGGCCGCCGAACCGGCGCCCGATCTCAGGCAGCGACCGCAAGGTCAGGATTTTGGCCAGGTACATCGCCACTTGCCGCGGGCGCACGACGTTGGCAGTGCGCCGGGATGACAAGAGATCGGCGCGGCTGACATTGTACTGGCGAGCGACGACGCGCTGGATATCCTCGATCCGCACCCGCTTCGGTTCCTGCGGCCGGATCAGGTCGCGCATCTCGCGCTCGGCCATTTCAAGGGTCACCGGCTGGCCGGTGAGCTTGTTGTGGGCGAGCAGCCGATTGACGGCGCCCTCGAGATCGCGGCCGTTATGGGTCACCGCCTTGGCGATGTAGGCAAGCACCGGCGCCGGCACTTCGAAGCCAGGATGATAAAGGCGGGCGGCGGCGGTCCGGCTCTTGAGGATTTCGAGCCGCAATTCTTCGCCGAGCGAACCGATCTCCACCACCAGCCCGCCGGCAAGCCGGGACCGGACGCGATCGTCGAGGCTTTCCAGGTCCGCCGGCGGACGGTCGCTGGCGATCACGACCTGGCGGCCGGCGTCGATGAGCGTATTGAGCGTGTGGCAGAACTCGGCCTGGGTCGAACGGCCTTGGAGGAATTGCAGGTCGTCGATCACCAGCACGTCGATGGCGCGCACGGCTTCCTTGAACGCCAGCGTCGTCTGGGTCTTCAGCGCCGAGACAAAGCCGTACATGAAGCGCTCTGCGGTCAGATAGAGCACCTTGCGGTCGGCGCCGTTGCCGGCCCAGGTGATCGCCTGCAGCAGGTGGGTTTTGCCCAGGCCCACGGCAGCGTGGATATAGAGCGGGTTGAACATCAGCTGTTCGCCGCGCCGGGTGGTCGCCACTTGTTTTGCCGCGGCGTGCGCCAGCGTGTTCGAACGGCCGACGATGAAATTCTCGAAGGTCAGGCGCGGATCGAGCGGCGAGCCGCCGAGCGCTTCGTGCACGCTCATGTACGGCGTGCTGGTGCGGCTTTCGACGCCGTCCATGGTTTCGCGCAGCTCGCGCGCCAACATCGCTGGCTCTGCCGGCTTGGGCTTTGTCACCGGCGGGCGGATCGCCGCCGAGCGAACGCTCAGCTCCAAGCGGGTGATGGTGGCGTCCTCGGCCTGCCATTTGGCGAGCACGTGCTCGCTGTAATGCGCCTGGATCCAAGTCCGCAGGAAACGCGTCGGCACCGACAGCCGCACGGTTCCATTGTCCGCAGCGTCCAGCTCCATGCGGCCGAACCAGCTGCTGAAGACGTCCTCGCCGAGTTGTTTACGGAGCTGGTCCTTGACCCGCTGCCAGCGCTCCCGGTCCGTGCTCGTCATTTTGGCCTGCTATTCTTCTTCGGAGTTAAAATTCGACCGAGCAACTCAGGCGAGGCAGGCCCCACCATGCCGGACACTGGCAAACGCGATTGACATATCGAAGGGGTGGTGCTGGCGCGGCTGCGGATCAGTCGATCGCAGCCGCCGATCGGGGGAGAAGCGGGTTCAGCCGCTGGGCTTGGCGGTGCCGGGCTGAAAGGTGAAGACGTGAGGCCAACAGCATCTGCTCAAACGCCCTCTGGGCAAACAGACCCTGGTGGGCAAACAGACCCTGGGCAAAGACGCGCCCGCCGCTATTGCCAATGGATGGATTGTCGTCATCATGCCCCCATCTCCATCGCTCCCAGTTCGATGGTTGTCACTGACTGCCGCGCCGGAAGTTTTGCGCCACCGTCAGAAGCTGCCTGCATGTTTCACCTGCTTCATGACGCTCATAAGCAGGTTTTCTCGTTGAGAATTCTCGACTATGGTGACGTCAGAGCCGCAGGCAGTTGGACACGGCTCTCCCGCACCCATTTTTCGATGAGATTCCTGTCAACCCGTGTGTGATGACCTTCGAAACCGAAGGGACGAAACTTCGAACCCGAAGGGAAGAAAAACGTAGCACGCAGTTTGCGGCTCGCAATAGGAAAAACCGCGCCAACATTGGACTTTTACCAAGGCGCGGGCCAGGCTGCGTTGTCGATGACTCCCACAAGACATTGACTCAACGGGCTGATTACAGTTCGATGACAACCGGAAACAGCCCAAAAATGCGCGCGACCAAACAGCGGACCAAATAAAACCCGACTCGACGGAATCGGGGATGACTCCAACCCCCGAAATTCATCTTGTGGATAAGCCATTCATTGCACAACAATTCTCGTTTTCAAATTTCCGGGGTAACCCCCACGGCACGCGCGCGGAGCAAATAAAACCCGACGCGGCAGATGCGCGCAAAAAGCGAAAATAGCTTTTGCACCCATTTTCACGGGCTTAGGTGACGATTCTGCAACAGTTTAAAGGCGACCCACCGCGAATCGCAAATGATCGCCATCCGTAAATCCACGTACTCGGACGCCAAGTTCCGACCCGCAGACTTCGAATCGTTGGCAAGCGTTGCGCCTTAAGCGCCACGCGCTCACCCGATAATTCTAACTGCTATTTGCCGAGCTTGGCAATGCGGTGGGCGAGCCGCGAGACTTTCCGGCGGGCGGCGTTGCGATGGACGATGCCCTTGCGCGCGGCACGCACGAGTGCCGGCTCGGCTTCAGCCATGGCGGCGGCTGCCGCGGTGCGGTCGCCGGCCGTGATCGCCTCTTCGACTTTACGCACGGCACTGCGCATGCGGGTGCGCCGCGACTTGTTGATCACGGTGCGGCGGGCGATTTGACGAGCGGCCTTCTTGGCGGACTTGGTATTAGCCATGGGGTATCGCGCGAGACCTGTTGAACCAGTGTTATCGTGAAGAAGCGCAGGCCAAACGCCTGACGCCTTGCGTCGCGCTTATAGGGGGATGGGGCGGCGGCGTCAACGCAGGGCTATTTTCCCAGCTATGCCACGCGCTTGGCGCGTACCGCCTCGTAGCCGGCAATGACCGCCGTACGGTCGGCCGCCGGGAAGGCCGAAAGCGGCGGCGCCATGCGGGCCCATTGCGGCTCGTCATGAATATGGGCGACCAGCGCCTTGATGCCGGAGACCAGCGCCTTGCCGTCGAACAGCTTGCGGATCGCGACCGCTTCGTTGAGCGCCGCGGTGTCGCCCGAGCGATAAGCGCGGGCGCAGAGATCGGCGTTGAGATTGGCGGTCGCCGAGATGCAGCCGGCGAACGGGCCGGAACGGGCGTCCGGCAACGCCGCCTCGGTCGAGGGGAAGACCTTGAAGCGCGGCGAGATACTCGCCGCCTCGCGGGCATACGCCATGTCGCCGGACGAATCCTTCAAGCCGACGATACGCTCGCCGTAACCGTCGAGCAGGCGCCGGATCAGCGCGACATGCCAGTGCAGGCCCGACTGGGCCGGGAAATGATAGAGGTAGATCGGGATCGGCCGCGCCGCGGTGGCAGCGACGATCGCGTCGATATAGGCAACCAGGCCGTCGTCGGGCACGCCTTTATAGTAGAACGGCGGCAGCACCAGCGCACCGGCAAAGCCAAGCTCGGCGCCATGCCTGGTCAGCGCGATAGCGTCGGCCAGCGCGGCTGCCCCGGTGCCGACCATCATCCGATCGAGCGGTAGACCGCTTGCCGCGTAAGCGCTCATGACGCGTTTGCGCTGATCCAGCGAGAACGAGGTGGCTTCGCCGGTGGTGCCCAGTACGTTGAGCCCGTCGCAGCCGTTACCGAGCAGGAAGCCGGCCAGTGCGGTCGAGCGCGCGCTGTCAGGCTCGCCCTTGTCGTCAATCGCGGTGGTGATGGCGGCGATCACGCCGCTGAGCGTCTTTGGCGTCGTCATGGCTACCCTGTACCGTCCCTTCGTATTGGCAGGCTTAGAGCACGATCCGGAAAAGTGGATGCCGGTTTTCCGAAAAGATCATGGTCTAGTGTACCACGATCGTGGTGCGGCTCATGCCTTCCCGTTCGACCAGGTCGAATAAGATGGCGGCGTGGTCCGGATCGAGCCGCACGCAGCCGTGCGAGGCCGGTCCGCCGAGCCGCGAGATTTCGTAAGTGCCGTGAATGGCGTAGCCGCCATGGAAGAAAATCGAATACGGCATCGGTGAATTGTAATACAGGCGCGAGAACCAGCGCCGCGCCATCATTTGCGGGCGATAGGTGCCGGGCGGCGTGATGTAGCCTTGCCGGGCGGTCGAGACCCGCCAGAGGTAGCGCCCGTAGCCGTCGACGCTGACCGACATGGTCTGGCTGGCGCGGTCGATATTCACGACGACGGCGGCCTCGGCGCGTTGGCCAAAAGGCAGGAAAACCAAAACCCACGCGACGACGGCAGTCGCGCAAAGCAACCGGCGCATTGCAATCCCCCAGCATGGTCCTGGTCGATAGTGCGGGTAACATTGTAGTGTCGGCGGAACTTGCAAAAAAGTGGGTGCGACAGCGACGGTTAATCATCTGCCGTGCGCTGGCAGCCATGAAACTGCCGGAGCTTTTCCGCTAGACTTTCGGCGATGTCCTTCGATCTGTTCAGCATCGGCCATTCGAATATTCCTGCCGAGCGCTTCATGGCATTGCTGCGCGAGGCCGGCGTGGACGCCATCGCCGATGTCCGTTCGACGCCGTTCTCGCGCCGCTTCCCGTGGTTCTCCGGTAAAAATCTGGCAGCGACGCTGGCGCAGCATGGCATGGCCTATCTGGCGTATGGCGACGCGCTGGGCGGCCGTCCGCGCGATGCCGCGCTTTATTGCGACGGCGTCGCCGACTATGAGGCCATGGCGCGGCAGCCGGACTTTCAAATCGCACTCGATCAGCTGACGGCGGAAAGGGCGCAGCGTCGCGTCTGTTTGATGTGCGCGGAACGCGAGCCGCTCGATTGTCACCGCTGCCTCTTGGTGGCGCGCTCGCTCGCCGAACGCGGGCTCACCATCGGCCACATCCTGCACGACGGCACGGTCGAGCCGCATGCGGCGACCGAACAGAGGCTTTTGGCGCTGATCGGCGCAAGCGATGACTTGTTCGTAACTGGACAGGACGAACGACTCGCGTCAGCGTATCGCCGCCGCGCCCGTGCGGCGGCGTATCGGGCGACGGCGGGGGCGAAGTCCGTCGTGGAGATGAAATGATGCTCGCTCCGGTACGCGCGCTCGCCGTGCTGCTCTTGCTCGGCGCCGGTTCGGCGCTGGCTCAAGACGCCGGCACGCAGAACAGAGCAGCCAGCACTGTCGATACGACGCCGCCGGGCACGCTCGAGAAGGTGACGCTGCCGCCGCTCGCCAATCCCGACGCCCCGAACATCCCGGCGAAAGAATTGTTCGTCCGCAAGCTGACACCGCTCGCCGGCCCGGCGCGCGCCATCGGCGGCTACTCCAAGGGCTGCATGTCCGGCGCCGAGGAGCTGCCGATCACGGGCCCGACCTGGCAGGTGATGCGGCTGTCGCGCAATCGCAATTGGGGTAACCCGGAGCTGATCGATTTCATCAAGCGGTTTGGTGAGAATGCCAAGAAGGCCGGATGGAACGGTCTTTTGATCGGCGATATGGCGCAGCCCCGTGGCGGTCCGATGCTGAGCGGCCATGCCAGCCACCAGATCGGGCTCGATGCCGATATCTGGTTCAGCCCGATGCCCGACCACGTGCTCAGCCGCGAGGAGCGCGAGATGACCGGCGCCGTCAACATGGTGGCGCCAAGCGGTCTCGACGTCGACCACAGCGTCTGGACGCCGGTCCACACCGCGCTGGTGAAGGCCGCCGCCCAGGATCCCGGGATCGCGCGCATTTTCGTCAACGCGGCGATCAAGAAGGCAATGTGCAGCCAAGCCGGCTCGGATCGCGCTTGGCTTGCCAAAGTGCGGCCGTGGTGGGGCCACGCCGAGCACTTCCACATTCGGCTCGACTGCCCGCCCGACAGCCCGCAATGCGAGTCGCAGCAGCCGGTGCCGCCTGGCGACGGATGCGGCCATGCGCTCGATTACTGGTTCACCGCCGGCGTGCTGCATCCGAAGCCGCCGGAACAGCCGCCCGGACCGCGGACCGGACCGACGCTCGCCGCGTTGCCGGCGGCCTGTAAGCAGATCGTGAAGGCGCCGTAGGCTTAGAGCATGATCCCGAAAAGTGGATATCGGTTTTCGGAAAAGATCATGCTCCACTAGGAGTCTTCCGCACTAAACGCCGGCGGTGTGGAACACGGCGCGCTGAATGGCGGCGGCGATCAGCGTTAGCGCGCAAGCGCAAACCACGACCGCCAAAGCGTAGCCGTAAGATTTCTGTACCGGCGATTTCATCAGCCGCGGCAGGCCGAGCACCAGCACGTAGGCGCCGTAGAAGCTCAAGAGGATCAGGAAGCGCAAGCCCGGCAGCAGCAGAAAAATCCCGGCGAGCCACACCGGCGTATAGGAATAGACCGCGAGCTTGAACGCGCTGTCGAAATCCTTCCTCCCGCCGAACAGCGGCGCTAACAGGTCGATGATCAGCGCCAGCACGAGAACGATGCCGAAGGCCATCGCATAGCCGAAGATCGCGCCAAAGAAACCGTCGAACAGCGACGCGCGGGCCAAACCTGTTCCGGGAATGATCACGCCGATGACGCTTGCGCCGATGAAGCCGCACATGGCGGGAACGAGCGCGAGCACGGCAACGTACCGGCTCAACAGATAAGCCGGATCGCCCGATTCCCGCTCGATCGCCGTCCATTCGGTCGACGGATCGAGCAGCATCGCCTTGGCGCGCCATGCCGCCTTCATGCCGCTGCGCCCTTGGCATCGGCGCGGATCAGGGCGGCGCCTTTTTCGGCGATCATCATGGTCGGCGCGTTGGTGTTGCCGGAGGTGATCGTCGGCATCACCGAGGCATCGATGACGCGTAGCCGCTCGATGCCGGCGACCCGAAGCCGATCATCCACCACCGTCATCGGATCGCTCGGCAGTCCCATTTTAGCTGTGCCGATGGGATGAAAGATGGTGGTGCCGATATCGCCCGCGGCCTTGATCAAAGCCTGCTCGTCGTCATCGTGCAGTTGCGGTCCCGGCAAATATTCGTCGGGATGAAAATCTTTCAGCGCCGGTTGGGCCACGATCCGCCGCGTCAATCTGATCGCGTTGGCGGCGATGCGGCGGTCTTCGTCGGTGGTGAGATAATTCGGTTTTATGCGCGGGGCGTCGGCCGGATTGCGCGAGCGCAGCCGCACAAAACCGCGGCTGGTCGGCCGTACATTGCACACGCTCGCGGTGAAAGCGGGGAACGTGTGCAACGGCTCGCCGAAGCGGTCGAGCGACAGCGGCTGGACGTGATACTGCAGATTGGCGCGCTCCTGGTCGCGGTCGGAGCGGGTGAATAGCCCGAGCTGCGACGGCGCCATGGTCAGCGGGCCGCGCCGCAACAGCGCAAATTCGGCGAGCATGCGGGTCATGCCGAAACGCGCGTGATAGCGCTCGTTGAGCGTGGTGATGCCGTCGACTTTGTAGATCATGCGCAGCTGCAAATGATCCTGCAGATTGGCGCCGACGCCCGGCCGATCGAGCACGACGGGGACCCCGAGCTCCTGCAATTGCTGCGCTGGGCCGACACCGGACAAGAGCATGATCTGCGGCGAGCCGATCGAGCCGGCGGCGAGGATCACTTCACCGCGGCAGCGCGCCATCCGTGTCTGTCCGCCTTGCGTCCAGCGTACGCCGACGGCACGCCGGCCGTCGAATACGATGCCTTCGACCAGGCAACCGGTTTCGAGCCGCAGGTTGGTGCGATGAAGCGCCGGTTTGAGGAAGGCGCTGGCCGCCGACCAGCGCCGGCCGCGCTTCTGGTTGACGTGGAAGGCGCAGATGCCCTCGTTGTCGCCGCGGTTGAAGTCGGGGATGGATTTGATGCCGGCCTGTTCGGCGGCAGCGCGGAAGGCATCGAGCAGGTCCCAGCGCACCCGCGGCGCCGCGACGTGCCATTCGCCGCCGACCGCATGGGCCTCGCTCTCGCCGAGGAAATGATTTTCGTGGCGCCGGAAATACGGCAGCACGTCGTCCCAGCCCCAGCCGCTCAAGCCGAGCTGGCGCCAGTGATCGTAATCCGCAGCTTGGCCGCGCATGTAGATCATGGCGTTGATCGACGACGAGCCGCCGATCACCTTGCCGCGCGGATAATTGAGGCTGCGGCCGTTGAGGCCCTCTTCGGGCTCGGTCTTAAAACACCAGTCGGAGCGCGGATTGCCGATGGCAAACAGATAGCCGACCGGGATGTGAAACCAGATCCAGTTGTCGCGGCCGCCGGCTTCGAGAATAAGCACGCGCTTGCCGGCGTCGGCCGAGAGCCGATTGGCGAGGATGCAGCCGGCCGAGCCGGCGCCGACGATGATGTAGTCGTATTCGCCTTCGATCGGCTCTGCCGCGCTCATAGTCCCTCGCTCCTGCGCGAAGGATAGCATGGCTCTCGGCCGGCGGGGCGAGGGCAGCCGTTGCGGTGCGACAGCGGCGTCGCTTGTCCGCCCCCGGCCGACGGCCTATTGTCCCGGCACGACCGACGGAGCGCTGAGCGCGCGCCGTAAATGCCCGGAACGACGGTTCCCCGAGGCGGTCGTATCGATCTGATCTCACGGATCATGTCTTTGATCCGGCGCGCAGTGCTGGCGCGCCCAAAAGCTGTTGGAGAACCGTCGTGCTCACAAGACAATCCATCCTGGCGGCCTTTGCCGCGACGATCGCTATTGTGGCGGTGCCGTTCGCAGCACAGGCGCAGGACAAATCCATCACTGTTTTTGCCGCGGCCTCGATGAAGAACGCGCTCGACGACGTCGATGCCGCCTTCACCAAGCAAACCGGCGTAAAAGTCGTCGCCAGCTATGACGCGAGCTCGGCGCTGATGAAGCAGATCGAAGGCGGCGCGCCAGCCGACGTGTTCGTTTCCGCCGACTTGAAATGGATGGACTACGGTTCGCAGAAAAAACTCATCAAGGACGACACCAGGGTGAATTTGCTCGGCAACACGCTGGTGCTGATCGCGCCCAAGGATTCCAAGATCGACAAGGTGACGATCGCGCCAGGGTTCGATCTTGCAAAACTTGCCGGCGATGGGCGGATCGCGACGGGCGACGTCAAAGCCGTGCCGGTCGGGATTTATGCGCAGGCCGCTCTCGAAAAGCTCGGCGTCTGGTCGTCCGTCGAGCCCAAGATGGCGATGACTGCAAACGTTCGTGCGGCGCTGGTGTTGGTCGCGCGCGGCGAGGCGCCGCTCGGCATCGTCTACTCGACCGACGCCAAGGTCGAGCCAGGCGTGAAAGTCGTCGGCATTTTTCCGGAAGATTCCCACGATCCGATCATCTATCCGGTCGCGGCGACAACGGGCGCCAAGCCCGACGTGACGCCGTACCTGGCGTTCCTGCGCTCGCAGGCGGCGAAGACGATCTTCGAGTCCTATGGCTTTGCCGTCCTGATGAAGCCGACGTCGTGAGCGGCAACGCGACTCAGGCACACTGTGCTCGACCTCACGCCCGCTGAATGGACTGCGGTCGAGCTGTCATTGCGCATTGCAGTCGTTGCGACCGCGTGCGCGCTGCCGTTCGGCCTCGCCGTCGGCTGGCTGCTGGCGCGCAAGAAATTCTGGGGCAAGACCATACTCGACGGCCTGGTCTTCCTGCCGCTGGTGATGCCGCCGGTCGTCACCGGCTATCTCCTGCTCATCTGGTTCGGGCGTAAGGCGCCGATCGGCGCCTTTTTGGACAGTCATTTCGGCATCGTCTTTTCGTTCCGCTGGACCGGCGCGGCGCTGGCGTGCGGCATCATGGGCTTCCCCTTGATGGTGCGCCCGATCCGGCTGGCGCTGGAGGCGATCGATCGCAAGCTCGAAGACGCTGCAGCGACGCTCGGCGCCAATCGTCCCCGGGTGTTCCTCACCGTGACGCTGCCGCTGGCGTTGCCGGGCATCATCGCCGGCGTGGTGTTGTGCTTTGCTCGCGCCTTGGGTGAGTTTGGCGCGACGATCACCTTCGTGTCGAATATCCCCGGCGAGACGCAGACGATTTCGGCGCTGATCTACACCTTGACCCAGGTGCCCGGCGGCGACGCGGCCGCGGGGCGGTTGGTCTTGATCGCCATCGTGCTGGCATTTGCGGCGCTGCTCGCCTCGGAATGGCTGGCGCGCCGCGCCTCCATTCGTTTCCACGGGGAGTGATCGTGCTCGCCGTCGACGTGGAAAAGCAACTTGGTGCGCTGAAACTTGGCGTGCGCTTCGATGCCGCGCGCGGCGCGACGGCGCTGTTCGGGCCGTCCGGCGCCGGAAAGACATCCGTCGTGAATATGATCGCCGGCCTGCTCACGCCCGACCGCGGCTCGATCGCCATCGACGACACGGTGCTGTTCGACGCCGCCCGAAGCATCAACGTGCCGCCGCATCGGCGCCGCATCGGCTATGTGTTCCAGGAGGGCCGGCTGTTCCCGCATCTCAGCGTGCGGCAGAACCTCGACTATGGCCGGCGCATGAGCGGCCGGCCGCGCGAGGCTTCCGAATTCGAGCGCATCGTCGCGCTGCTCGATATCGGGCATTTGCTCGATCGCCGGCCGCGGATGCTGTCAGGCGGCGAGCGCCAGCGCGTTGCCGTCGGACGCGCCTTGCTGATGGGCCCGCGCCTGTTGTTGCTCGACGAGCCGCTGGCCTCGCTCGACGCCGCGCACAAGCGCGAAATTCTGCCCTACCTCGTTCGGCTGCGCGACGATGCCGGAATCCCGATGGTCTATGTCAGTCATACGGCCGCCGAAGTACGCCGCATCGCCACCACCGTGGTGCGGCTCGATGGCGGGCGTGTCGTGGCGACGGGCGGGCTCGAGTTGCTCAAAGACGCCGACATCGATGGCTTGGACTGAATCCGATTTCGCGTTCAGCGAAGCCTGCTGCGAACATTCATGCGCTGTTTTCCGGAACCGCAACGGTTTATGATTCGCGCCTGAATGACCCTTGCTCCGCCTTTGTCGGCAAAACACGCGACAACGTTGGGCGTGTTGTGCGGCGCCGGCTCGGCCTTGTTCTGGGCTTTTGGCTTCGTTGCCGCGCGCCACGGCGTCCTGGTCGGACTGTCGCCGTTGGTTCTGTCGCTGCACCGGTTCGTCTGGTCCGGCCTCATACTGCTCCCCTTCATGGCGGCCAGCGGATTGCGCGATCTCGGCGGTGTCGGTTGGCGGCACGGCATTCTGCTGACCGCATTCGGTGGCCTGCCGCTCGCGCTGTGGAGCTATTTTGGTTACCTGTTCGTGCCGCTCGGCCACGGCGCCATCATCCAGCCGTCCTGCGCCGCGGTCGTCGGGCTGATCCTGGCGAGGATCGTGCTTAAGGAGGCTTTGCCCTGGCGCCGCATTGCCGGCGCGCTGACCATCGTGCTCGGGCTTTGCGTCATCGGCGTCGAAGCGCTGAGCACCATGGGCGCGCAAGGCATCACCGGCGACCTGTTGTTCGTGGCCGCAGGGATCTCGTTTGCGATCTTCGGCATGTTGCTGTGGCGCTTCCGGATTGCGCCGCTGCGGGCGGCCGCCGTCACCAGCATCTTGTCGCTCACCGGCCTGCCGCTGCTGCTGTTGTGCTTCGACAACATGGTGGCGGCCGGATTTTGGGAAAATGTCATGCAGGCCGCGGTGCAGGGCTTTTTTGCCGGTGCCGGCGGCACTTATCTGTTCACCCGCGCAGTCGAGCTGCTCGGCGTCAGCCGCGCGGCGCTCTATCCGTCGCTGGTGCCGGTGTTTGCGCTGGTGGTCGGCGCCGTCACGGTGGGCGAACTGCCGAGCGTCTGGCAGCTCATCGGGCTTGCCATCGTCATCGCCGGCTTCCGGCTGACGCAGAGGAATTAGAGCGTGATTCGGAAAATGCCTGTCCCCGGACTTGATCCGGGGATGGATGCCGGTTTTCCGAAAAGATCATGCTCCAACGAAAAAGCTAGACCATGATCCGATTCAATTTGATCGGATCATGGTCTAGGGCGTGAACTCATGAATGCGCTGGGCGGACAACATACGAGAGTCCGCTTTGTCCCGAAAGCGCCGGACAACCGTCCCAGGGCGGCATGTCGCTTTGGGCGAATGGCGTTCTTGGCGCCTACTGCTGACCGCCCCCCAGCGCATCGGTGAGCTTATCGTAATTTTTGGCGACGAGATCGATATTGCCCTTATTCTCGACCGCTGGCGGCGGGGACTTCAGCGCGTCGTTGAGGCCGGCGAGCGCATCCTTCTTGTCCTTGGCCGACATTTTCTTGTCGGCCTGGATCTGAGCGATCTGCGCCTTCATCGCCGCATCGAACCCGACATATTTTTTGCTTACTGGATCGATACCCGAAAGCACCAGCGTGATGTTCTCGACGACATCATTGTATGCATCGTAGCTGGCAAAACCATTCTTCTTGGCCACGGCATCGAGCTGCGCGATAACCTTCGGACTCGGCGCGGCGTTGGGCGGCAGCTTCTGGGTAATCGCATCCACGTCCTTCTGCGCAGCAAGCACGCCATTGATCTGATTGTCGGTCAGCGCCATCTGCTTCAAGGGGGGTGGGGCGGGCTGGGCCGGAGCCATCTGGCTCGGCGGCGCCTGCCTGGCCTGCGCCAACGCGCCGCCCGTAGATAAGATGGTCAACCCGGCGGCGAGACAAGCAATACCGAGTGTGCCGGCGAGGGGACGCAGGAAGTCGCGCATGGGAGTCTCCTTGGGTTTGGGGCGGGTTTAATCATAATCAATAACGGTCTAACCAGGCCGGTCAAGCCGCGAATCCAGTGCTCATTTTCTGGTGCTCCATTATCACGACCTGCCGCGACGGGCGCTTTGCGCGTTAATGAGTCCACGCCTTAGTTTTCCGGCCCGGCATATTTGCCGGCGGTGTGCGGAAACATCGATTTTACGATCTTGAACCGCGAAATGTCGACGGTGGCGTCCATGTGCAAAAAGATCGCCGCGTCGCGAAAAATCTTCTCGACGCCGAAATCGAGCATGACGCCGTTGCCGCCGTGCAATTCGAGCGCATGCTGCGCGACTTTGAGGATTTCCTCGGAGGCGAACACCTTTGCCATGTTGCACAGCGTGTCAGCGTCCGGCGCATTGTCGTCGACGGCTTTTGATGCGCGCGCCAGCAGCGCGCGCACGGCTTCGATCCGCGTCGCCATATCGGCAATCCGCAGCGCCACCGCCTGATGCTTGATCAGGATACGGCCGCCCTGCACGTAATTCTGCACATAGTCGGCGGCGAGCTCGAAGCCGCGCACGCCGACGCCGAGATTTTTTGCCGCCTGGATGATCTTGCCGGGCCGGAAATAAACCGCGGCCTTGCCGAGCGCGTCGCCCTCGACCAAGAGATGATCCGCCGGCACCCGCATGTCCTCGAACACCAGCTCGCCGTTGTTCATGTAGCGGCAGCCGACGGTCTCGTTGCAGCGCGCGATGGTCAGCCCCGGGGTGCCGCGCGGCACCAGAAAACTCGACGTGCCCTGCATCATGCCGACTTGAGGATTGGTATTGGCATAGACCACGAACAGGCCGGCGTCATAACCATTGGAAATGAACTGCTTGCGGCCGTTGATCACCCATTCGCCGTTGTGCTGCACCGCGCGCGTCTGCATCGCGGCTTCCGGCACGTTATAGGGCAGCCAGCGGTCGGAGGCGCCGCGTGGCTCAGTCAGGCAGTGGGCGAGCAAAAATTGCGGCTCGGCCATCAGCCGCTTGAACCATTTTTCCTGCAGGTGCCGCGGCGCCAGATTGCGCAACAGCACCGACACCTTCCAATTCTGCACCAGCTTGTCGGCCAAGCCTGAATCGCCGCGCGCGATCTCTTCGGCGATCAGCGCAAAAGTCCGCACTTCGCTCGCCCGGTCGAGCTCGATGCCGCCGAATTCCTCCGGCACGCCCAGCGTGCGGATGCCGACCTTCTCGGCGCCTTGCAGGATTTCCGGCGGCAGCCGGTCCTCCGGCGTCATCGACCATTCGCGCTGCCAATTGCGGCGGACGAAGGGAATGATGACGTCGTCGACAAAATCGCGGCAGCTCTGCCGCATCAGGCGCTGTTCTTCGGAAAGCTCTGACGGCATGTCACGCCGCCTTGCGGCTCGTCAGAAAATCGCCCATGCGGTCGAGCGCCTTGAGGATGTTCTCGGTCGAGTTGGCGTAGGACACGCGCATATAGCCTTCGCCGAGCACGCCGAAATCCGGGCCGCCGATCAGCGCGACGCCGGCGTCTTCGAGGAGTGCGTTGGCGAGCGGCTTTGCCTTCCATCCGGTGCGCTTGATGTTGGGAAAAGCGTAGAACGCGCCCTTCGGTGTGGCGCAGGACGTGCCGGGAAGCTTGTTGAGGCCGGCCACGACGATTTTGCGGCGCTTATCGAACTCGGCGACCATTTTCGTCGCTTCGTCCTGAGGACCGGTCAGCGCGGCGAGGCCGGCATATTGCGCCGAAGCATTGACGCAGGAATGCAGGTTGACCGCGAGCTTACGCGCATAGTCGTAAAGTTTTCCCGGCCATATCGCATAGCCGAGCCGCCAGCCGGTCATGGCATAGGTTTTCGACCAGCCGTTGAGCAGGATCAGCCGGTCGCGGATCGACGGATAGGACAACAGGCACACATGGGTCTCGCCGTCATAGACCATGTGGTCGTAGATCTCGTCCGACATGATGGCGACGTCGGGATAGCGCTCGAGTCCGGCAATGAGCTTGTCGACTTCGGCCTTTGGCGTCACACCGCCGGTCGGATTGGCCGGCGAGTTGAGGATGAGAAGCCGCGTCTGCGGCGTGATCAGGCTCAGAGTTTCTTCCGCTGAGAAAGCAAATTCATTTTCTTCGCGGATCGGCACCGGGATCGGCCGCGCGCCGGTATATTCGATCATCGAGCGATAGATCGGGAAACCGGGATCGGGATAGAGGATATCCACGCCCGGCTCGCCGAACATCAAGATCGACATGAACATGGTCGGCTTGCCGCCCGGCATGATCATGACACTGTCGGGTGACACGCTGACCTTGAAACGCTTGTGCAGATCGGCGGCCACCGCTTCGCGCAACGGCGCGATGCCGACCGCCGGCGTGTAGCCGTGATGGCCATCGCGCAACGCTTTGATCGCGGCCTCGACGATGAAATCGGGCGTGCGGAAATCGGGCTGGCCGATGCCGAGATTGATGATGTCGCGACCCTGCGACATGAGCAGCATCGCCCGCGCCAGCACGGCGAAGGCGTTCTCCTCGCCGATCCGATCGAAGGCTGCGATGGTCTTCAGCATGGCGTTTCCCCGCGCGTCTTGTGAGCGGGGGCAGTTCAACAAAATCGGCCATCAAATGCAAACGCGATGATGCCCGGCGAAAAGCAAGAGCCCCGGACAAACGTCCGGGGCTCTCCAGCATTGCAACCGCGTGACGGAATTTAGCGGATCACGTTGTCGTCCGCGCCGGACTCGCGCGAATAGACGCTGCCGCTGCGGGTCGCACCATTCGGATAGGTGCCGACATCAACGGTGGGCGCGCTGGCGGCCGAGTTCTGCAGGCCCTGATAAGAAGCCGGGTGATGCTTCGCGGCAAAAGCCGGTGTGGCGAGCAACGCAACGCCCAGCGCGGACAGAACCAGCTTGGTGGTGAGGGATTTCATTTTTTCAGTCTCCGATTGCGGTCACCCTTGGCCGTCTACGTACACCGGATTTTGCGCTGCACAAGTCTCGTATGGTCACCGGCATGTCACGATATTGTTAGCTAAAATCAGTTAGTTAATGGGAATATTACAGCCATGTCGATGCTGTTTATATTGCGATGCAACAAGCACAAAAAGGCGACGGATAAATTCCTGAATCGGCGCAAAGGATTGCGCGCAAATCCACCGCGCGTGCCTTTATCTGCGGCGCCCAACGCGCGCCGCGGCGTAAAATCGCTATATCTACCGCAAGGGAGTTCCTGGATTTGCGAAAATCGCATTGCAGGTATTTGAACGCCCAAGGGAATAAATCGCGGAGACGGTGATGACAAAAAACGGCAAACCGCACGAACAACACCAGCGCCGTCTGCGCTCGCAATTGTGGTTCGACAATCCGGACAATCCGGGCATGACCGCGCTCTATCTCGAGCGCTATCTCAATTACGGCCTCACCCGCCAGGAGCTCACCTCCGGCCGGCCGATCATCGGCATTGCGCAAACCGGCTCCGATCTCAGCCCGTGTAATCGCCATCATCTCGAGCTTGCCGAACGGGTGCGCGCCGGCATCCGCGATGCCGGCGGCATCGCGCTGGAATTTCCGGTGCATCCCATTCAAGAGACCGGCAAGCGGCCGACGGCAGCGCTCGACCGCAACCTGGCTTATCTCGGCCTGGTCGAAGTGCTGTACGGCTATCCGCTCGACGGCGCCGTGCTGATGACCGGCTGCGACAAGACCACGCCGGCTTGTTTGATGGCGGCGGCCACCGTCAACACGCCGGCCATCGTGCTCTCCGGCGGCCCGATGCTCGACCATTATCTCAACGGCAAGCGCATGGGCTCGGGCACCTTGATCTGGCAAGCGCGCCAGGATCAAGCCGCGGGCAAGATCGACTACAAGGAATTCATGGAGATCGTCGCGGCGTCGGCGCCGTCGATCGGCCACTGCAACACCATGGGGACGGCCTCGACCATGAACGCGCTGGCGGAAGCGCTCGGCATGTCATTGCCCGGCTGCGCCGCAATCCCGGCGCCGTATCGCGAGCGTGCGCAGATCGCCTATTTGACGGGCGTGCGCGCGGTGGAGATCGTGCGCGAGGATCTCAAACCGTCCGATATTTTGACGCGCGCCGCGTTCGAGAACGCCATCGTCGCCTGCTCGGCCATCGGCGGCTCGACCAATGCGCCGATTCACATCAACGCCATCGCCCGCCATGTCGGCGTCGAGCTCAAGATCGAGGATTGGGAGAAGATCGGCTACGACGTGCCGCTTCTCGTCAACATGCAGCCGGCGGGAGAATATCTCGGCGAGGAATATTTTCGTGCCGGCGGATTGCCGGCGGTGATGCATGAATTGCTGCAGGCCAAGCGCCTGCACGGCGATGCGCTCACCATCAACGGCAAGACCTATGCGGAGAACGTGGCGCGGGCAAAATCCAGCGATGCCGACGTCATCCGGCCCTATGACAAGCCGCTCAAGCCCCATGCAGGATTTAAAGTGCTGCACGGCAATCTGTTCGATTCCGCGATCATGAAGACGAGCGTGATCTCGGACGAATTTCGCCAGCGCTACCTGAGCAACGCCAAAGACCCGAATGCGTTCGAGGGCCGCGCCGTAGTGTTCGACGGCCCGGAAGATTATCACCGGCGCATCGACGATCCGGCGCTCGGCATCGACGAGCACAGCGTCCTTTTCATGCGCGGCGTCGGCGCGATCGGCTATCCGGGCTCGGCCGAGGTCGTGAACATGCAGCCGCCCGCAGCGCTGATCAAAAAGGGCGTGACGGCGCTCGCTTGCATCGGCGACGGCCGGCAGTCCGGTACATCAGGTTCGCCGTCGATCCTCAACGCCTCGCCGGAGGCGGCGGCCGGCGGCGGGCTGGCGCTGCTCAAGACCGGCGATCGGGTGCGCATCGATCTCAACAAGGGCACCGCCGATATTTTGGTCCCAGACACAGAACTGACGGCGCGGCGCTCGGCGCTGCAGAAAGACGGCGGCTATCACTATCCGCCGAGCCAGACGCCGTGGCAGGAAATCCAGCGCGCCATGGTCGATCAGCTCGCCGAAGGCATGGTTTTAGAGCCAGCGGTGAAGTATCAACGCGTAGCCCAAAAATTTATTCCTCGGGACAATCACTAGTCCGGTACCTAGGGAGGGCGGGGCATGAGCAGGCTTTACGGTCCAAATCATCGCGCGCTGCAGGATCGCTTCGACATGCGAAGGCTTGCCGACAATGTCGAAAAACGCGTGCTCGTCACCGAGATCACGGCGGAGCACAAGGCGTTCATCGAGAGCCGCGACATGTTCTGGCTCGCGACCGTCGATCACGAGGGCCGGCCGACGGTCTCCTACAAAGGCGGCGAACCGGGCTTTGTGCGCGTGCTCGACGGCACGACGCTGGCGTTCCCGTGCTACGACGGCAACGGCATGTTCTATTCGATGGGCAATCTTGTCGGCAACGACAAGGTCGGCCTGTTGTTTCTCAACTTCGAACGGCCGCATCGCATCCGCGTGCAGGGGATCGCGAGCGTGGACGACAACGATCCGCTGCTGGCCGACTATGCCGAAGCGCAGCTGGTCGTGCGTGTCGCGGTGACCGAAATCTTCCGCAACTGTCCACGCTACGTCCATCGCTACCGCAAGGTCGAAGAATCCGAATACGTGCCGCATCCGGGATCGCATGCACCGCTGGCGGCGTGGAAACGCGTCGACGACGTGCAAGCCTCGCTGTCGAAACGCGATCAGGATCGCGTCGCGCGGGAAGGTGGTCTGATCACGCGCGCGGAATATGAGAAATACCTTGCGCATGTCACCGACCGCGACAAAGCCTGATCGACCGACTCGGGGAATGCGCTTTTTTTAGCCGCGCCGCCATGGCAGGCTTGGCCTGCTGCAACACCACGGAGATTGCCATGCCGGGCTCTCGTCCATCCACCGCCGACAAGCGCAAGACTTTTCATAAGCTTCACGAGGCCGGCTGCTTCGTCATTCCCAACCCATGGAACGTCGGCAGCGCGCGCTATCTGCAAGGCCTTGGCTTCAAGGCCTTGGCGACCACCAGCTCCGGCCATGCGCATTCTGAAGGCTACGCCGATGGTGCGCAGAGTTGCGACGACGTGCTGGCACATTACCGCGAACTGGTGGCGGCGACCGACGTTCCGCTCAACGCCGATTTCGAGAACGGCTTTGCCGACGATCCGGCCGGCGTGGCCGACAGCGTGACGCGCTGCATCGCCACCGGCGTCGCCGGGTTGTCGATCGAGGATTCGCCGAATAATTCCGCCACGCCGCTCTACGATTTCGATCTCTCCGTGGCGCGCGTCAAAGCGGCGCGCGCGGCGGTCGATAGCGCCGGCGGCGACGTGGTGTTCACCGCGCGGGCGGAAAATTTCATCCGCGGCGTGCCCGATCTCGACGACGCCATCCGCCGGCTCAAAGCCTACGCCGCGGCCGGCGCCGATTGCCTCTATGCGCCGGGCATCAAGACCCGCGAGCAGATCGAGGCGGTGGTGAAAGCCGTGGCGCCGAAACCGGTGAACTTCCTCAACAGCGGCGCGTACGGCTTCACGGTCGACGACCTTGCGGCGATGGGCGTGCGCCGCATCAGCGTCGGCGGCTCGCTCGCCCGCGTGGCGATGCACGCCTTCATCCGCGTCGCCACCGAAATCGCCAAGGACGGCAAGTTCGACGGTTTCGCCGGGCTCATTTCCAATCCCGAGCTGAACAAGTTCTTCAGCGAGGATCGCAAGAAGTTTTCGTCATGACCGCTTCGGAACCACATCCGCGAACCGGCCAGCCCGTCGGATTGCCGATCGACCCGACGCCGGCGCCGCGGCCGGGCCCGGTGACCCTGAAGGGTCGCTATGGCCGCCTCGAAAAGCTAACCCCTGCGCACACCATGGACTTGTGGGCGGCGTTCGCCGGGCACGACCAGGTCTGGACCTATATTGCGGCCGATGGGCCATTCGCGACCGCCGCTGAATTTGTTCCATGCATAGAGAGACGTGCGGCAGCGGACGATCCCTATGCGTATGCGATCATCGACGCGGCCGATCGCGCCGTCGGCTATGTGACCCTGCTGCGAATCGAGCCGGAGATGCGGGTGATCGAGGTCGGTCACGTGCTCTATTCCCCGGCTTTGCAGCGCACACCGCTCGGCACCGAAACCCAATACCTGTTGGCGCGTTACGCTTTCGAGGCGCTGGGCTATCGGCGCTACGAATGGAAATGCGATGCGCTCAACGCCCCATCATGGCGCGCTGCGCTGCGCTACGGCTTTGTCTACGAAGGCACGTTCCGCCAACACATCATCGCCAAGGGCCGCAACCGCGATAATGCTTGGTTCTCCATGCTCGACAGTGAGTGGCCGGCGCGCAAGCTCAACTTCGAGCGCTGGCTTGCGCCGGAGAATTTCGACAGCGAAGGCCGTCAGAAGCTCAGTCTCGCGGCGTTGAACGGCCAGAAAGCGTGAGGCAAGGATGAGTGACAGACTGCAAGGCAAGGTCGCGCTGGTGACCGCCGCCGGTCAGGGTATTGGCCGCGCTATCGCCGAGGCTTTTATCGCCGAAGGCGCAGCCGTCATCGCGACCGACGTCGTCGAAGACAAACTCAACGGTTTGAAGGCCGAGAAAAGCATCAAGCTTGACGTGCGCTCGCAGGACAATATCGACGCGCTGGCCGCAGAAGTCGCGCGTGAATTCGGCGCGCTCAACATCTTGGTCAATTGCGCCGGCTATGTGCACCAGGGCACGATTTTCGATTGCTCGGACAAGGACTGGGATTTTTCGTTCGATCTCAACGTCAAATCCATGCACCGCATGATCAAGGCGTTCCTGCCGGCGATGCTGGAAAAGAAAAAACCGGGCTCGATCGTCAATATCTCGTCGGCGGTGTCGTCGATCCGCGGCGTGCCCAACCGTTACGCCTATGGCGCGACCAAAGCGGCGGTGATCGGGCTGACCAAGGCGGTCGCCGCCGATTTTATCAAGCAGGGCATTCGCTGCAACGCCATCTGTCCCGGCACGATCGAATCGCCGTCGCTCGACGAACGCATTGCGGCGCTGTCGAAGGAGACCGGAAAATCACCCGACGTGGTGCGGCAGGCCTTCGTCGACCGCCAGCCGATGGGCCGGCTCGGGACGGCCAAGGAGGTCGCCTTACTCGTCCTCTTTCTTGCCAGCGACGAGGCAAGCTACATTACCGGCCAGACCCATCTCGTCGACGGCGGGATGGCGCTTTAGGATAACGGGGCGGCCGGTAACCCATGCACATTCTCATTACCGGCGCCGCCGGAATGATCGGGCGTAAGCTGGTGGCGCGGCTGGTCGCTGCCGGCGCGCTCAGCGGCAAGCCGATCGACAAGCTCACGTTGATCGACGTCAGCGCGCCGCAAAAGCCGCAGGGTTTCACCGGCACCGTCGAGAGCAGCGCCGCCGATATCGCCGCTGCCGCGGCGGCGCGTGCCGCCATCGCCGGCCGGCCCGACATGATCTTCCACCTCGCCGCGGTGGTGTCCGGCGAGGCGGAGCTCGATTTCGAGAAAGGCGTCCACGTCAATCTCGACGGCTCCCGCGCGCTCATTGAAGCAATCCGTGCCGCCGGCGAAGGCTATCGCCCCCGCCTGGTCTTCACCTCTTCGATCGCGGTGTTCGGCGCGCCGTTTCCGGATGCGATCGCCGACGACTTTCACTTAACGCCGCTCACCTCCTACGGCACCCAGAAGGCGATCGTCGAGTTGCTGCTTGCCGATTACACCCGGCGCGGATTTTTGGATGCCATCGGCATTCGGCTGCCGAGCATCGTGGTGCGGCCGGGCCGGCCGAACAAGGCGGCGTCTGGTTTCTTCTCGTCGATCATCCGCGAGCCGCTTAACGGCGAGGAAGCGGTGTTACCGGTCGAGGACAGCGTGCTGCATTGGCATGCGAGCCCGCGCGCTGCGGTCGGATTTCTCATTCACGCCGCCGGCGTCGACCGCGAAAAACTCGGGCCCCGTGTCAACCTCACCATGCCGGGCGTGTGCTGCACGGTTGCCGAGCAGATCGCCGCGTTGCGCCGCATCGCCGGCGACAAGGTCGCTTCCCGCATCCGCCGCGAGCCCGACCCGCTGGTGGCGCGGATCGTCGCCGGCTGGCCGAGCCGGTTCGATCCCCGCCGCGCGCTTGCGCTGGGCTTTCAGGCGGAAGCGTCGTTCGACGAGATCATTCGCGTCCATATCGCGGACGAATTGGGCGGCAAGATCGCGTCTTGAGGTTCCGCACAAAACCCTTTCCACGGCTTGGAGGGAGGGGTTATGGGTGCGGCCATGCGCTTTGTCTCGACGCTGATCCCGGCCACGCTGGCCCGCCGCTACAAGCGGTTTCTGGCCGACGTAGTGCTCGAAAACGGCGACATGCTCACCGTCCATGTCGCCAATCCGGGCGCCATGACCGGCCTTGACCGGCCGTTTTCGCGCGTCTGGCTGTCCAATTCGGAAAATCCGATGCGCAAGCTTCCCTTTAACTGGGAGCTTGTCGAAGCCGATTTCGGCACCGGTCCGGAGCTTGTCGGCGTCAATACCAGCCACCCCAACGTGCTGGTCGCCGAGGTCATCGAGACCGGGCTCATTCCGCAACTGCGCGACTACGCGTCCGTCCGGCGCGAAGTGAAATATGGCTTGAATTCGCGGTTCGATTTTCTGCTCGAAGACCCAAGCCGGCCGCCGTGCTACCTGGAAGTCAAGAACGTCCATCTCATGCGCAAGCCGGGCTTGGCCGAATTTCCCGATAGCGTGACCGCCCGCGGCGCCAAGCATCTCGACGAGCTGGCGGCGGCGGTCGCGGGTGGTGCCCGCGCGGTGCTGCTCTTTGTCATTCAAATTCCATCGGCGGAACGTTTCAATGTCGCCCGTGACATCGATCCGGCCTATGCGGCGGCGTTCGACCGCGCCCGCGCGGCCGGCGTCGAGACGCTGGCCTGGCGCTGCGCGATCACCGTCGATGGCATCAACATCGCCGAGCCGGTTCCGATCGTGACCGGCTAGCGGCGGCTTCCGGATTGCTTGCGTTGGCCGCGCGTATGCTTACATTGCGGGCAAATAGCCACGGGCATTTCCTCCCACTCGCCATGACCTATGTCGACGCGGCCTGCGCGCCGCTCCGCAAAACCGGCCAGATCAAGATCCACGGCGCTGACGCGTTCGAAGGCATGCGCAAGGCCGGCCGGCTGGCAGCCGAGTGCCTCGACATGCTGGTGCCCGAGATAAAACCCGGCGTCTCGACCGAGCGCATCGACCGGCTGGTCTACGAGTTCGGCTTGGATCACGGCGCCATGCCGGCGACGATGATGTATCGCGGCTACCGCAAGGCGACCTGCACCTCGGTCAATCACGTGGTCTGCCACGGCATTCCCGGCGAGAAGCCGATGCGCGAGGGCGACATCGTCAACGTCGACGTGACGCTGATCCTCAATCATTGGCACGGCGATTCCAGCCGCATGTATGCGGTCGGCGAAATTCCCCGCCGCGCCGAGCGGCTGATCGAAGTCACCTACGAGGGCATGATGCGCGGCATTGCCGCGATCAAGCCCGGCGGCACCACCGGCGATATCGGCCACGCCATCCAGACCTATGTCGAAGCCCAGCACATGAGCGTGGTGCGCGATTTCTGCGGCCACGGCCTGGGCCGGCTGTTCCACGACGAGCCGAACATCGTCCACGTCGGCCGGCCGGGCGAGGGCATCGTGCTCAAGCCGGGCATGTTCTTTACCGTCGAGCCGATGATCAATCTCGGCCGCGCCCACGTGAAGGTGCTGTCCGACGGCTGGACCGCGGTGACCCGCGACCGTTCGCTGTCGGCGCAATTCGAGCACAGCGTCGGCGTCACCGACACCGGCGTCGAGATTTTCACGCTGTCGCCGAACGGCCTCGACAAGCCGCCGTATCCGGCCTGACAGCGGCCCGGCCGCCGCAAGGCGATTGCAAAAATTCCTAATCCGGGCATCCTTGGCGGGACAGGGGCGAAAGTTGCGTGCGAAGTCCCATGCTGGAAAAGAAACGCGACAGCAAAGCCGGCCTCGCCGAGGCCACGCCGCACTATCACGGCCATCGCGAACGGCTGCGCCAGCGCTTTCGCGAGGCCGGCACTGACGCTTTGTCCGATTATGAGCTGCTGGAATTGTTGTTGTTCCGGGCACTACCGCGGCGCGATGTCAAGCCGTTGGCCAAATCTTTGTTGGAGAAATTCGGCTCATTCGCGGAAGTCGTATCCGCGCCGGAAGCGCGGCTGCGCGAGGTAAAAGGCCTGGGCGATGCCGGCATCACCGAGCTCAAGGTCGTGCAGGCGGCGGCGAGCCGGCTCCTTCGCGGCGCGGTGAAAAAGCGGCCGGTGCTGTCATCGTGGTCCAGCGTACTGGACTATTGCCGCACCGCGCAGGCTTTCGCCGACCGCGAGCAGTTCCGCGTGCTGTTCCTCGATAAGCGCAATCAACTCATCGCCGACGAAGTGCAGCAGACCGGCACCGTCGATCACGCGCCGGTCTATCCGCGCGAAGTGGTCAAGCGCGCGCTGGAACTGTCAGCGACCGCGATCGTGCTGGTCCACAATCACCCTTCCGGCGATCCGACGCCGTCGCACGCCGACGTGCAGATGACGCAGCAAATCATCGCGGTGGCGTCACCGCTCGGCATTTCGGTGCACGACCACATCGTCGTCGGCAGGGAGGGACATGCGAGCTTGAAAGGATTAAAATTGATCTGAGCAGGCCGGCATCGGCCTGTTGGTAAATCTAACAACAAAACAGTCTGCAACGGGAGGAAACACAATGAAACGCTGGGCAATCATCGCAACATCTTTATTGATCTGCGGCATCGGTCTGTTGTCCGTGCCGTCGTCGCGCGAAGCCGCCGCGCAGGCCGAGGCCGGTTGGATCACGTTGTTCGACGGCAAGAACCTCGACAACTGGAGCCCGATCGGCACCGCCAACTGGAAGTTGGAGGACGGCGCCTTGGTTGCCGACAACGGCAACGGCTTCATGGTGTCGAAGAATGACTACAAGGATTTCCAGCTCCGGGTCGAATTCTGGATCGAGGACAAGACCAACAGCGGTGTTTTCATCCGCGGCACCGATCCCAACAGCGTGACCGGAAAGAACGCGTATGAGGTCAATATCTGGGACACGAGGCCTGAGCCGAAATACGGCACCGGCGCGATCGTCGACGTGGCCGCGGTCGATCCCATGCCGAAGGCCGGCGGCAGGTGGAACGTCTACGAGATCATGGCGAAGGGCGACACGTTTACCGTGATCCTCAATGGCCAGAAGACGGTCGATGGCGCGCACGACGCCAAATTCGCCTCGGGCCGCATCGCGCTGCAGCACGGCAAAGGCGTGACCGACGAGAGCGGCGTCGTCAAATTCCGCAAGGTGGAGATCAAGCCGCTTTAATCAGCGCTGTAAAACGTCAGGCCGCGCCGCTTCGCGGCGGCGCTGCAGGTGGCTCACCATTGGCGGCACTGTGGCCCGCGCCATTGCCGTTCTTTGGCGGCCGGGCCTCTTTCGCCTTGTCGGCGTCGAACGCCTCCTCGGGGGCGCTGCGCCGCCGCAGCGAGCGCTCGGCCGACATTTCGCTTTGCAGCCGGGCGTAGTCGGAGCGGGTCGCCTCCAAGGCGCCTTCGGCGACGGCGCGCTCGGCGCGCTCGCGCTCGATCGCCGAATTGAGCTGCTCGATGCGCTTTTCCGCCTTGGCCTGGTTGGCCGCGGCCTCGGCCTTGAGCAGTTCGACCCGGTCGGTCAGCGACTTGATCTTGTCCTGGGCGTGGGAGAGCGAGCTGTCGCGCGCCTTGACGGTTTCCGACAGCACGTTGCTGCGGTCGGTCAGCGACAAGCGCGTTTGTTCGAGTTTTTTGTTCTGCCGGTCATGGGCTTCGTTGGCGGCGGTGAGTTGCTCGGCCTTCTTTTCCGCCCCGCTGCGGCCGAGCACCGCTTCGACCAATTTGGCTTCGGTAGCCCTGATCTCCTCGGTGCGCGCCACCAGATTTTGGCGCATTTCGGCGAGCAGCTTTTCCGCCGCGGTGGAGCGCGAGCGCATGGCGTCGAGCTTGAGCGTCAGCGCATAGACTTCCGATTGCCGCCGCTCGTTGGCTTCGTCCAAGGCCGCGGACAGCTTTTTGCGCTCGTCCTCGACCGCGGCCAGGTTGTGTTCCATCTGTTGCAGGCGCGCGCGCGCCTCGGACAAGGCATTCTCGATCTCGGCGAGGCGGCGCGAGGTCCGCGACGACTGGGTCAGGGTCTGATCGAGCGCCGTCTGCAGGGAGTCTTTTTCATTCTCCAACAGCGCCAGCCGTTCGCGCGCGAGATTGGCGGCCGCCTCCGATTCGAGAATCCGCTTGTCGGCGGTATCGGCGCGTTCGAGGAGAAGCCGCTTCTCGTCGCCCAGCGACCGGCCATTGTTGGCCTCTTCGCCCAATTGCTTTTCGAGATTGGCCAAGGCGACGCGCATCGTCGCGATCTCGCCGGTCAGCCTGCCCTTGTCGCCGTCCAGCTCCTGCGCGGACTGTTGCGACGCTGTCAATTCGCGGGTCAGGCGGTGATTGTCGCCTTCCAGTTCGGATGATTTCTTTTCGAGCCCCTCGAAGTCGCTGCGCAGCGTCTCGTGGCTAGAGCGCAACTCGGTCAGCGCGCCGCGCAAGCTCGCATTGTCGAATTTTGCTTGTTCCAGCGTGCTGAGCAGGTTGTGCAGCGGATCGACCAACTTGCCAAAAGTTTCCTTCAGTTCGTCGAGCGCGCCGAACTGCAGCCCGGTGTCGATCAGCAAATGTCGCAGCGCTTCGTTGTCACCGCCGATGCGCTCGCCGATATTGGCGAAAGTCGACTTGCCGTTGTCGTCAGGACGATTTGAGTTTTGCGGCTTGCTGGTCAGCGCTGCCAGGGTCTCAGGTGTCGAAGAGACGCCGGCGCGCGCAAGAAAGTCAGAGACTTTACGCATCGACCCACCCCAATACTTTACACAACAGTATTGACCATAGCGGTAATCGCATCCTGCCACAACCGGAATGGGCTCTGGCGCACGCCGATCGCACGCAGTCGGCAATGACAGGCCGGATCGTCTGCGCTTGTTTTCTGCATCGTGACAGTTTCAAGTAATTGAATACTGCCAACGAGATAGACCGCGGTGGAACTTTTGATGACGCGCCGACCGCGGGCCGATGGCTAGGTGCGGCCGACCGCTTTGCCGAGGATGGCTGCCGCATCGGCAGGCGCACTGACCGCGGACCAGGCAATGTAACGGTCCGGTCGAACCAGGATCAGGCTTGCCTCATAGGCCTCGCGACCGTCGCTATACGTGTCGCGAACGACCTTCAGCGGAACGTTCAGCGCTTTGGCCGCGTCGGTGAACGCCAGCACCGTGCGATCCTCGGCGTCGAAAGCAAGCAAAGTGAAATCCGGGCCGAGCTCCTCGAATACGTTGCGGCCGGAGCTCAGAAGCTGCGGCGGCAGGTGGTGGCCGGCGCGCGCCGTGAAGGTGTGCGAGCCGTGGGCGCTGCTCACCCCGCCCGCCGGTCCGAACACGATCGGCGATCCTTCGTAGTTCGGCTCATAGGTCAAGACCCGCGGCGCCGCGGCGTTGGCGTGGTCCTTCCAGGCCCGTTCGAACTCCGCGCGATCGTGGTCGGGGCTATAGTGGTCGAGAAATTCCTTGTCTCTTTGGATGCCGGCCTCGATGAAATCTTCGGCCGTTTCCTTGAAGATAGGGCGCCGTTCTTCGGTGTAGGTCTGCAGCAATGCGTCGCTGCCCCAGCCTTTGAGCTTTGCCGCGATCTTCCAGCCGAGATTGACCACGTCGTCGAGGCCATTGTTGAGGCCGTAGGCGCCGTAAGGCGGATGCGAGTGGGCGGCATCGCCGGCGATAAAGACGCGGCCGACCTGATATTTCTCGGCAACGGCGATGCGCAGATCCCAAAAGCCGACATAGTCGAAGTCGCAAGCAAAGGCGAAGCCGGCGGCTTTTTGCAGGAGGCCGTGGAAATCGTAATTGTCTCTGGTGGTATCGGCCGGCACCGGGGAGTGGAAGAACCAGCTCTCGCCGACATCAACCCGGCCGAAGAACTGCCAATAGCCGCCCAAATCGGGATGGATGACGCGATAGGTGGAGCGCGGCGGAAAGCGTTTGAGCTTTTCGTGCAGCTCGCGCGACCGGAACAGCGCCAGCACCATCAGCTCGTTGAAATCGGCGCCGCCGCGTTCGATGCCGATCTGTTGGCGCACGGTGGAATGACCGCCGTCACAGCCGACGACGTACTGCGCCTCCAGGACTTCCCGCTCGGCGCCGCCGTCTTTGGCGATTGTCACGCGCACGCCACTCGCATCCTGCTCGATCGTTTCCGCGACCCAGCCGAAACGGGCTTCGACGCTCGCAAGCTGCGCCATCCTTGCCCGCAAGACATATTCGCTTTGGTATTGCGGTAGTCGTTCGTTGTTCTGGAAATAATAGGAATTGACGATCTCGCGCAGCGGCGGCGCGTACCAATATTCGTTGTTGAGATCGTGGTAGGCGACGATGCCGCTCATGGGAAATTCAGGCGGCAACAGGCGCGCGGCGCGCAGTTCTTCAGCGACGCCCCAGAAATAAAAATGCTCAACCGAGCGCTGGGTCAGGTTCTGCCCCTTGGGGATGCGCTGCGGCTCGCGGCGGCGCTCGACCAGCGCGCAATCGATGCCGCGCTGCCCGAGCTCGACCGCAAGCGCGACGCCCACGGGCCCTCCGCCGATAATGACGACCTGATGCCGTTTGCTCATTCGCTGATCTGATGCCGATCTGATGTTTGAAGTTTTATCGGTTACTGCCGCACCAGCAATATCGGATCGGCGCTCTCCGGCAGGCGCTGCCAGGTATTGGTGTCGTTCTCCTCGAAACGCCACGTCTGTCCGCGCGCCGATTGCAGGACCAGTTCGCCGTTGTCCATGTGCCAGGATGTCGGGCCGAAACGGGTGATCAGCACATCGCAGCCGGGCTTGAGCTTCAGCGCCAGATTATCGGAACCGGCCGCGGCGGCCGTATTGGCGAGCGTGACCGTGCAGATCGGCTTGCCGGTGCTGCGCGCGATTCCCCAATCGCCGATCATGTCGTCGGCGGAGCGGACCGGCGCCGCCGCCGCGGACTGCATGACATAGCGGCCTTCTTCCGGCGTGAAGCCGTCGTACATGCCGCTTTCGACTTCGGTCAGCTCGATCACCGGTTCGCCCTGTGCATTGAGCAGCCGCAAGCTGCCGTAGTTGTCGACCGTCCAGGCGATGATGTCCTTGGTCGAGGGAAAAACGCTGGGGCAGCTCTTGTCGACGTCGATTTTATTGCCGCCTGGCGCGGCATCGGCGCGGAAATTGAGGCGGCAGGTCTTGTCATGGTCGGCGTTGGAAAGTTCCCAGGCGCCGACCACCGCGGCGACCGGGTCGTTCGAAGATTGCGGGTTTTGCGGCGGCTGGGCCGGTTGCTGCGTTGGCTGCTGAGTATCTTGCGCCAGCGCGGCGCTGCCAAAAAGGCTCGCCGCTATGGCCACGACAACAATGCGATTCATGTCGAAACTGCTCACGCTCACAGGCTAGCACGCACATCCTATGCCGTCATGCCGGGGCCGGGCATGGCACTGATGCAAATTATTGCGAATTTTCGTTTGAGCATGATCTTATCCGAAAACCGGGTTCCACTTTTCGGTGTCATGCTCTAGCTCTTCCAGGATCGCCAAGGCGTCTCCGCGACCGGCGTCAGCGGCGGCTTGCCCGCGGCCCAGGCGGCGATGTTGTCGACGACGAGCTGGTCCATCTTCTCGCGGGTGTAGACCGACGCCGAGCCGAGATGCGGGAACAGCACCACGTTGTCCATCGCCATCAGCTCCTGCGGCACCTCGGGCTCCTTGGCGAAAACGTCGAGGCCGGCGGCCATGATGCGTTTGTCCTGGAGCGCCTTGATCAACGCCGGTTCGTCGACCACCGAACCGCGCGCCATGTTGATCAAAATGCCTTCAGGGCCGAGCGCCTCGAGCACTTCGGCATTGATCAGGTTCGCGGTCCCCGCGCCACCCGGCACGATGACCATGAGGATATCGACCGCGCGCGCCATCTCGATCAGGCTCGGGCAATGCAGATAGCTGACGTCGCGCCGCGGCTTGCGCGTGTGATAGACCACCGGCACGCCGAAGGCGGCGAGCCGCCGCGCGATCGCCTGGCCGATGGCGCCCATGCCCACCATGCCGACGGTACGGTTGCGCAGCGTCGCCTTGGTGAGCGGATAATTACGCTCGAGCCATTTGCCCGCTCGTAAATATCGCTCGGCTTGGGGAAATTCGCGCACCGTGCACAGCAACAGCCCGAGCGCGGTATCGGCGACCTCATCGGTCAGCACGTCGGGCGTATTGGTCAGCACCACGTTGTGTGCGGTGGCCCATTTGACGTCCATGTGGTCATAGCCGACGCCGAAGCTTGCGACGAGTTGGAGGTTTGGGAAGCGCGCCATCAGGTCGCCGGGAATTTTGCATGCCGTGTCGCTGCAAGCGATGGCGCGCACGTGCGAATGGCCGGCGATGAAGGCGTCAGGGTCTTTCGCCGCGGCGACTTTATGGACGATGCAGACCGCGTCCAGACCTTTCACGACGACCGGCTTGAGCGGGCCGATCAGCAAAACCTCGCGCTTGTCGGTGGTCACCGTTTATCCTCTCGTCACACGAGCACGGTCACCGGCAATTCGATAAAAGCTTTGAACGCAGCCAGCAGCTCGGCGCCGACGGCGCCGTCGAGCACGCGGTGGTCGCAAGACAGCGTGACGGCGAGGACGCTTGCGAAGGCAACACCGCCGTCCGGCTTCTCGACCGCCTGCCGTCGCGCCGCGCCGACCGCAAGGATCGTGGCGTGCGGTGGATTGATGATGGCCGAAAATTCGCGCACGCCGTACATGCCGAGATTGGAGATCGCCGCCGAGCCGCCCTGGTAATCCGAAGGCTTGAGCTTCTTGTCGCGGGCGCGGGCGGATAGCTCCTTCATCTCCGCCGAAATGGCGCTGACCGATTTGGTCTCGGCACTGCGGATGACCGGCGTGATCAGGCCGCCGTCGAGCGCGACCGCGATGCCGATGTCGGCGTGCTTGAAGCGCAGGATGCGATCGCCGGCCCATGCCGCGTTCGCGGCCGGCACGCGCTGTAGCGCCAGCGCCAGTGCGCGGATAATGAAATCGTTGAGCGAGAGCTTGAATGCCGGATTGCCGTCCTTGTCCTTGAGCGCACCGATATTGGCTTCTTCGCGCAGTTTGATCAGGCGATCGATCTCGACGTCCGACGTTAGATAGAAATGCGGGATGGTCTGGATCGCCTGCGTCAGCCGCGCCGCGATGGTGCGGCGCATGCCGTCGAGCGGCACTTCTTCGTAAGCGTCGGGCGCGAACAGCGCCTTGACTTCATTGGCGCTCGGACCGTTGCGCGCGGTAAGCGGCGCGTCCACCGGCCGCGGCGCAGTTTCGACATCGTGCGCGACGATGCGGCCGTGCGGGCCAGTGCCGGTGAGCCGTGAAAGATCGATTCCGGATTCAGCGGCAAGCCTACGTGCCAGCGGCGTGACTGTGACGCCGCCGGACAATCGCGCCGGACCGAAATTGCGGTCGGGTGTGCGTACCTCGAAGAATGGGTCGAGTTTGATCGGGCGCGTATCCCGAACTGCGGGCGCAGGTTGGATCGCGGCCGCTATCGGCGCAGCGGCCGGTTTTGCGGCGGATGCTGTTGTTGGTGCGGCCGATTGACTCGGCTGCGCCGCCGAACCGTCTGCGATCACCGCGACAATGGCGCCGACCGGCGCGACGTCGCCGGCCGGAACGCGGATTTCGGCGAGCACGCCGGTCGTGGTCGAAGGCACTTCCATCGAAACCTTGTCGGTCTCGATCTCGAACAGATTGTCGCCCGGCTTGACCTGTTCGCCGGCCGACTTGAACCACTTGGTGATCTTGCCCTCGGCGACGGTCTCGCCGAGTTGCGGCATCAGGACGTCCATGAGCGTGTTTCTGGTCTCACTTGATCCGTTCCCATAAGACTTCGGTCGTGGTGCCGATGGGTTTTAAGATCAGCCGGTCGCCGGCGAATTCGTAGCCGCGCACCAGATCGGCCTTGTCGCCGGGCTGCACGCTGCCGTGGCGATGGTGCGTGACGGTGCGGGCGCGCTCGTCCACCGAATATTTGCCGAAATAGGCGACGTGGCCGTCGAGCGCCGCCTTGGCCTCGTCGCCGGTCGGTTTGTCGCCGGCCCTGGTGACGTCGCGGTCGGGCGCGACTTGGCAGGCCATGAAGCCGTGCACGTCGTAGATGATGATGCCCTTGGGATTGGTGCCCTGTCCCTGCCGCGGCTTGCCGTCGACCGTCGAGCCGATATGGCGCCACGAGCCGATCAGGCGCTCCTTGTCCGATTGTCCGTTCACTTAATCCGCTCCCACGTGACTTCCATGGTCGAATTCGGCGGCCGCAGCACCAGGCGGTCGCCGGCGAATTCATAACGGCGCACCAGATCGCCGCCCTCGCCCGGCTGCAAATTGTCGTGGCGATGATGGATCACCGTGCCGGCTGTCTCATCGACCGTGTAGGTGCCGAAATAGGCGATGTAATCCTTCAGCGCGGCAAAAGCCTCATCCGGCGTCATCACCGCGCCGGCGCGTTTGCGCTCGACATCGGGCGCGATCTGTACCGCCATCTCCCCATGCGGGCCGTAATAGATCATGCCCTTCGGGTTCTTGCCGCGATCCCAGTTGCCGCCGTTGATGCGCGTGCCGACATAGCGCCAGGCGCCGATCAAACGCTGTGCGGCCGATTGCGATTCTCCGCTCACCACGTCACCGAGATGTATTGCGTCTCCAGAAATTCCAGCATGCCTTCGTGGGCGCCTTCGCGGCCCAGCCCGCTCTGCTTGGTGCCGCCGAACGGCGCTGCGGGATCGGAGACGAGACCGCGATTGAGCCCGATCATGCCGAAGTCGAGCTGCTCGGAAACGCGCATGCCGCGGCTCAAATCCTTGGTGTAGAGATAGGCAACGAGGCCGTATTCGGTGTCGTTGGCGCGGGTGATGACTTCGTCTTCAGATTTGAAGGTCTGGATCGACGCGACCGGGCCAAAAATTTCCTCGTTGAGCATTTTTGCATCGTTGGACACGTTGTCGAGCACCGTCGCCGGATAGAAATAACCCGGTCCATCCGATGTCTTGCCGCCGGTGAGGATTTTTGCGCCCTTCTTCACGGCGTCATCGACCAGCTCGATCACCTTGTCGCGGCCTTCTTTGTTGACCAGCGGGCCGAGCGCGACGCCGTCGTCGAGGCCGTTGCCCATTTTCAGCCCGGCCATCTTGGCGGTGAGTTTTTTGGTGAACTCGTCATGGACCTTTTCGTGCACATAGAAGCGGTTGGCCGCGGTGCACGCCTCGCCCATGTTGCGCATTTTGGCGATCATGGCGCCTTCGATCGCCGAATCGATATCGGCGTCCTCGAACACGATGAAGGGTGCATTGCCGCCGAGCTCCATCGCCGGCTTGACCACGCAATCGGCGGCCTCGTGCAAAAGCTTGCGGCCGACTTCGGTCGAGCCGGTGAACGAGACAACGCGCACGCGCGGATCGTGCAGCATCGCGCTCACGACCTTGCCCGACGAGCGCGACGGAATGACGTTGACGACGCCGGCCGGGACGCCGGCTTCTTCCAGGATCGGCATCAGCGCCAGCATGGTCAGCGGCGTGTCGGAGGCGGGCTTGAGCACGACCGGGCAGCCGGCGGCAAGCGCCGGGCCGATTTTGCGCGTCGCCATGGCGGCGGGAAAATTCCACGGCGTCACCAGCACGGCGATGCCGGCCGGCTTGTGTTGCACGAAGATGCGCGCCCCGGAGGAGGGGGCGCGGGAGTTCTGGCCGTTATTGCGCACGGCCTCTTCGGCGTACCAGCGGAAGAATTCGGCGGCATAAGCGACCTCGCCGCGTGAGTCCGACAGCGCCTTGCCATTCTCGATGGTGATCAGCTTCGCCAGCCGCTCGGCGTCACGCATGATCAGGTCGTAAGCCTTGCGCAAAATCTCGGCGCGCTCGCGCGGCTTCTTGGCGGCCCAGCCCGGGAACGCCGCGCTCGCGGCATCGACCGCGGCCTTGGCGTCCTCGACCGTCGCGCTGGCGACCGAGGCAACCTTGTTCTCGGTGGCCGGATCGATCACGTCGAAGCGGCCGCCGTCGGAGGATTTGCGCCATTTGCCGCCGATCCACAGATCGGTCGGAACGTTGGCGAGAAGATTGTCATACATGGCCATGATGCACCTTTTGGGGCAACTAGGATGAGAGCGAACGCCGCACCCGATCGGCAATGCGATCGGCGGTCGGCAGCGCGATGTCTTCGAGAATATCTGCGGCCGGCAGCGGGATATGCGGCGTCGTGATCCGGACCGGCGGTCCGTCGAGCTCGTAGAACGCCTCGTCGGCGACGATCGAGACGATCTCCGCGCCCCAGCCGCACAGCCGCGGATTTTCCTCCACGGTGAACAGGCGATGGGTGCGTGCCACCGAGCCAAGGATGGTCTGGGTGTCGAGCGGCACCAGCGAGCGCACGTCGACGACTTCGCAGTCGATGCCGTGTTCGCTTTTCAGCTTTTCCGCCGCCGCCAGCGCCCGCGGCACCATCAAGGCCAGCGCCAGAATGGTGGCGTCCTTGCCGGGCCGCACGATCTTCGCGGTGCCGAGCGTGTCGACGATCTCGCCATCGGGCACTTCGCCCTTGGTCGCATAGAGCGACTTGTGTTCGAAAAAGATCACCGGATCGGGATCGCGCACCGCCGCCGCCATCAAGCCGATGACATCGCGCGGGCTCGATGGCGCCACGACCTTCAGCCCGGGAATCATCATGCACCAGTTCTCGACGCTCTGCGAATGTTGCGCGCCGAAACGCGAGCCGGCGCCGTTGCCGGTGCGCACCACCAGCGGGCATTTGACCTGGCCGTTCGACATGTAACGGCTCTTGGCGAATTCGTTGGCGATGTAGTCGAAGCACACCGCAAAAAAATCCGAGAACATGATTTCGGCGATCGGCTTTAGGCCGGTCATCGCCGCGCCCATGGCGGCGCCGAGGATCGCCTGTTCGGAGATCGGCGTGTCGCGCACCCGCAGCGGCCCGAATTGCTCATACAGCCCGACGGTCGCCTTGAACACGCCACCGGCCTTGCCGACGTCTTCACCCAAGAAGACGACGTCCGGATCGCGCGTCATTTCCTGGGCGATGCCGCGGGCGACGGCGTCGCGATAAGTCAGTTCCGCCATGCCCAGCCTCCATCGGCATAGACGTCGGTGGTGAGGATATCGAGTGGCGGCATTGGCGCCGCCTTGCACTTCTCGGTCGCGTCATCGACTTGTTGCTTCACGTCGGCGTCGATGCCGGCGATGACGCCGTCGGCGATGCCGAATTGCTTGAGCCGCTCGCGATAGATTTTTATCGGATCGCGCTCCTTCCATTTTTCCAGTTCGCCCTCGGGGCGATATTTGGCCGGGTCGGCGCGCGAATGGCCGCTATGGCGATAAGTCATGCACTCGATCAGCGACGGGCCGTCGCCGGCGCGCGCTTTTTCGTAGGCCGCATTGGCGGCGCGAAAAACCTCGTCGGCGTCGTTGCCGTCGACGACGATGCGCGGCAACCCATAAGCCGAGGCGCGGTCGGCGGCCGGATGCTGCACGGCGGTGACGTCACCGATCGGCGTATATTCCATGTACAGATTGTTCTCGCAGACGAAGATCACCGGCAGCTTCCACACCGCGGCGAAATTCAGCGCTTCGTGGAACGCGCCGATATTGGTGGTGCCGTCACCGAAGAAGCACACCGAGACGTCCTTGGCGCCTTTGTACTGAGCGCGCCAGGCGGCGCCGCAGGCGATCGGCAGATGCGCGCCGATGATGGCGTAGGAGCCCATCACGCCGTGATCGGTCGAGGTCAGATGCATCGAACCGCCTTTGCCGCGCATCAGCCCGTTGTCGCGCTGCATCAGTTCGCCCAAAACCTTCTCGATCGGCACGCCGCGCGCCAGGGTGTGGGCGTGGCCGCGATAGGTGCAGAACGACAGATCGCCCGGCTTCATGGCGACGGCAAAGCCGGCCGCGACCGCTTCCTGGCCGAGCGACAGGTGGCTCGTTCCCTTGACCAGGTTTTGCAGGAACAGATCGAACGCGCGCTGCTCAGCCTCGCGGATCTCGACCTGGACGCGATACAGGCGAAGCCTGGTCTCCTCGCCGATATCGTCATTGAGGCTCGTCTTCGACGCGAGCGCGCGATCCTCGACAGTGGCCATGGAATATCCTCGGAATGCCCAAAATAGCTTTGGGACGGGGGCAACTTAGCGCCACTTGCGAAGGCGAGGCAATGTCACTGGTAGGCGCTTGGGTGGGCGGCTTGCGTGGGACCGGATAAGTTCCTAATTGACGCTAACGGGAGATTTCGATGAGCCAACAATCCCTGGAATCGCAGAAACCCCACGACTACGTGCACCGCTTCTTTGGCGGCCGGCCGCTGGCGGTGGTCGGCCGGCTGATCCTGCTGTCGATCCTGGTCGGCGTCATCCTGGCGGCGATCGGGCTGGACCCGTGGAATATCATCGACTCGGTTCGCCGGCTGATCGTGCACATCTGGAATATGGGTTTTGATGCGGTGCGCTGGCTCTGGCAGTATTTCCTGCTCGGCGCCGTGATCGTGCTGCCGATCTGGTTTCTGGTGCGGCTGGCCAAGGCTCCGCGCGGCCAATAAGCGCCGGGCAGCCTGAGGCCGGCGGCGTACGCCTTTTGTGATCAACGTCTTTTGTGATCAACGTGAATTTTAAACGCTATGCCCGGCGCAAGGCCGGGCATCCGATCAATCTTCGCTCTGAGGTCCGCCGGACGGCATCGGTGCGTCGCCCTCATTGGACATGGAATGGTCGCGCGGCCCGCGATGGCGCCGGCGGCGGCGATGCAGCGGGAAGCGGTCCGGCGAACCGTCGTAGCCATTCTGGCCGGGTTGATTGTTCTGCCCATTAGGGCCGTTCGGTCCATTGGGCCCTTGGGGCCCTTGCCCCTGTTGCGGCGACGGCTGCGGCTGGCCGCCGGTGATGAAGGACGGCAGCCGTTCGACGTCTTCGTCATGGGTCGGCTGGAAGTTTTGGTGCCGGGGCTGATAGTGCTGCTGCGGTTGCTGTTGCTGTGGTTGCTGATATTGCTGTGGCTGTTGCTGCGGCTGTTGATGGTGAGGCTGTTGGGGCTGCTGCGGCTGCTGTTGCTCGCGCGGATAGTAGGACTGCTGCTGCGGTGCGAACGGCTCGCCGCTCATCGGCGGCTGGTCATTGTCGCCGTCGTCGAACGAGTCGTCGGAGTCATTGCCGCCTTGCTGCGGTTGCTGCTGATAGAAGGAAGGTTGGGTCTGCCTTAAGTGTTCCTGCGCGGCGGCTATCAAGCGGAAATAATGCTCGGCGTGCTGGTAGTAGTTTTCGGCCGCGATCGGATCGCCTGAACTTTGCGCGTCGCGGGCCAGCTGGAGATATTTCTCCGCAATGTGAGAGGCATTGCCCCTGATCTTCAGGTCCGGTCCGTTGGACTCGTACATGCGCGACAATGGATTTTGGTGATGGTGATGATGATGACCGCCACCACCACCTTTACCGCGGTTGCGACCCCGCATGCGCTTGTTCTGACCGTTTCTCATGACTTGCTGTTCCGCCAACCCCCGTTTGCGGCGGCGCTGATGCCGCCGTTTCTTTTCATAAGCTTACTGCTCTCACCATGCGTCACTCATGCTGCCGGCTCACAGCAGTGAACCGCCGGCATACGCATTCGCTTAACCTCACCGTATCCTCAGCAACTGCTGCCCTCACCCTCGGCTTGACCGCGGTGTTGCAAACCCCTCGTTGCGCGCGCGACTGTTCCGTACAAATGCGCGCCAACCGATGAACGTCTCGGTATGAATGGTGGCGATCCCGTCTGCCGTCTGTTCCAGCTTTCGCTTTCCGGCTTTCGCTCTTTGCTGGGCCTGCGCTGCCAACCTCTGGGAGCCGAACTCTTAAAAGCCTGCTCCGGGCATTCGAGGCGGCGCGGCACCATCATCTCGGGCCGATTCCGTGGCCGCAAGCTAGTCGGTTCCGGCCGATATTCCAAGTGCTTTTTTGCCGGGGCCCCAAACGCTTTTTGCGGGGCCCCAAGTGCTTTTTGCCGAGGCCCTAAGCGCTTTTTGCCGGGGTCCAATGCTTCGCGCTCATGCCCGTTTTCTTGCAACGAGGGCGCGTGGCGTACCGCTAAGGTCGGGGTGCGGCGGTGACGGCGCAAGCCCCGCCGCTGCAAATAAATGGGCGACCGGTTCCGCCTGGCCGATGCCAAGCTCGACGACCAAAACCCCGCCAGGCGCCAGCAATGCGGGTGCCTCCGCGGCGATGGCACGATAGAAATCCAGACCGTCGGTTCCGCCATCGAGCGCGAGATGCGGATCAAAATCGCGCACGTCCGGGGCGAGCGTAGCGATATCACCGGACGCGATGTAAGGCGGATTGGACACGATCGCATCGAACGGTCCACGCAGCGCCGCGGCCATATTGCAGGCGATGAACCTTGCCCGTGTCTGGGCGAGACGGCGGGCATTGTCGCACGCCACCACAACCGCCTTCGTACTCGTGTCGGTACCGACGCCGAAGGCGTTCGGCAGTTCGGACAGCAGTGCCAGAACCAGCGCGCCGCTGCCGGTGCCGAGGTCGGCGATACGCAGTTTTCGCGCGCGCGGGCCGCCCGCATCGAGCGCCGCCAGCGCAGCCTCGACGACAGTTTCGGTTTCAGGTCTTGGCACCAGCGTCGCGGCATCGACACGCAGCGGCAAGCTCCAGAATTCCTTGTACCCGAGAATGCGCGCGACCGGTTCGCCAGTGAGGCGGCGACTAGCCAAAGCCGCGATGGCGTTTTCCTCGTCCGCGCCAAGCCTGCGCGTGGCCGCCGCGGCGAGCGCCGCATGATCGAGGCCGAGAGCGTGGCCGATGAGGATCCGGGAATCAAGATCGGGGGAGTCTAGACCGGCGGCGTGAAATTTTGCCGTCAATGCGCGCCTGACCTCGGCAGCTGTACGAGCACCGTCAGGTCTTGCAACAGTGGCGGCATCGGCGCGCGGCATCAATTCACATCCTCGGCCGCAAGCAGCGCCGCCTGGTTCTCGGCGACAAGCGCGTTGATGATCTCGCCCAGCGCTTCGCCTTCGAGAATCTGCGGCAGCTTGTAGAGCGTGAGATTGATGCGGTGGTCCGACACGCGGGCTTGCGGATAATTGTAGGTGCGGATGCGCTCCGAGCGATCGCCGGTACCGACCTGGCCGCGGCGTTCGGCGGCGCGCGCGGCGTCTTGCTTCTGCCGTTCGAAATCGTAGAGCCGCGTCCGCAGCACGGCCATCGCCTTGGCGCGGTTGCGATGTTGCGAGCGGTCCTCCTGCATCGTCACCACGATGCCCGACGGAATATGCGTCACCCGCACCGCCGACTCGGTCTTGTTGACGTGCTGTCCGCCGGCGCCGCTCGAGCGCAGCGTGTCGATCTTGAGATCGGCGTCGTTGATGGCGATGTCGAGGTCTTGCGCCTCGGGCAGAACCGCAACGGTCGCCGCCGAGGTATGGATGCGGCCGGAGGCTTCGGTGTCGGGCACGCGCTGCACCCGGTGCACGCCGGATTCAAATTTGAGCTTGGCGAAGGCGCCGCGGCCGCGAATTTCGGCGATGATTTCCTTATAGCCGCCCATCGAGCCTTCGCTCGCGGTCACGATCTCGACTTTCCAGCCTTGGCTGGCGGCGTAGCGCTCGTACATGCGGAACAGATTGCCGGCGAACAGCGCCGCTTCGTCACCGCCGGTGCCGGCGCGGATTTCCAGAATGACGTTGCGCTCGTCCATCGCATCTTTGGGGATGAGCGCGACGCGCAGTTCCTCCTCGAGCGCCGTGCGCCGCGCTTCAAGCTCGGGCCGTTCTTGTTCGGCGATGGAGCGCATCTCGGCGTCGGTCGACGGATCCTCGATCAGGCTTGCCAGCCCGTCGAGCTCGCGCTGCGCGTCGCGATAGGCCTTCACCGCTTCGACCACCGGGGCAAGCTCGGCGAACTCACGCGACAGCTTCACATACGTCTCCGGCGGCAGCGGCGCCGTGAGGTCGCGTTCGAGCGCGGCATGGCGGGTGACGAGCGCAGTGAGTTTCTGATCGGGCAGCATGGCTTTTGTATTCTCAGGCGCAGCTAAAGTGCGGGTCCTTTGTCAGGGCACTTACCCCTAACTTCGTGCTCGGTTGCAGTTGGGCATGGCCGGCGAAATCCCTAACGAATGGCTCGGTCATACGAGCCCCGCGGTGGCCAGTGTCTGCCTTGCATTAGGGCCGTGAAAACGCAAATATTCAAGCGGTTCACAGGCGAGAATGTTTACACGTACCATATCAACCGGAAATTTATCGCAAATGTTCGAACCGGTGGAAATATTAAATGGCCTCATTAAAGGGGTCATTTTGGTTACTTACGATTTCGTTCGATTGACTGCATTGGGTTTTTTGCTGCCGTTCTTCAGGCGGAGTCACAAAATCTGGCCGTTTTTGTTTGCGGCAAGTAAACGCCTTCCGTCACTGACCTATCTTCTTATCTGGGTTTTCATCGTTGTCGTATTTTTTTCGGGAAATACGAGCAAGGTGGCGTTGCGCGCGGCGGGGTTGGAGAAGAATCCGGATGTGGAAATCCCCATCGTCATTGTAACAGTCTTGATCGTGACCACACTTGTAGACGTGCTGGTGCGAATGGGCTTTGCGATGGTACGCAATCGCATTCGTCGTGAGGTCTATGAGCCGCTAGCAAGAATTGCCGTCGGTAATATTTTCTTTGGAATATTCATTGTCATGACGGTTGCAGCCATCCATGTTTATAGACATCCAGGTGGGCTTGCTTTTTTTGGCGACCCCCTTTTTACGCTCATCGGGCTTGCCAGCATTCCTGGTGGTCGTATGCCCTGGAGTTTTATTTATCCGCGGCTTTACCTCCTTCTTTTCGGAATTCCGCTTGCTCTTGTCATAGCCAGGGCGTTCAAGGTACGCGGTCGGAGACTAAATACTCTCATCGGGCTGACGACAATATCAATTGCTCCGTTATTGGTCGTGGAAGCGACGGTTTTCTCGTATGCGGGAGTTTTGGGTGTTGCGAATTTGCTTTCACCACCAAAAGTACCGACTCTTGCCCAGCAATTTATGCACTGCAGCTACGCGTCGGGCCAAGTTCGTGCGTCCGGCCTGCTTAAGCTTGAAAACTCTCCCACGCTCGCGCTAACTCCGCAGGAGTTTGTAATATTCCTTCCTGATTACACGCCCCCGGATTCAGCTCCGTCTCCGCCGGTGCCGAGGTCGCCAACCCATGACCCGGCCGGCAGCGCGCCATCGCCGGTCGCCCCAACAGACGTGGAACTGCCGCCCGGCTATCTTGGAAAGGGTAATGAAGGCCAGCCACCCATCGTACTCACAAGCGGACGCTTCACGGCGGTCACTATTGTGGCCGCTTTCGCTCCTCTTGCGGGTGGTCCCGCAGCTCCTCAGGCAGATGGCGAATGTAAGCTTCTATTTCTCGGAGATCTTTCCGACGACTCAAAGCCTGTGACAAGGCCATCATCGATCACAGAACCTACGCCGTAAGCGAGCCGTATCCGTAGAACCTGTCTTCCATTTACGCGTGTGTCACAGGCGCATCTTGGACAACGCCAACTACAACTGCAGGCCGCTGTCGGTCGCAAATTTTTCAAGCTGCGCGCGGATCGGTACGCCGCCATTGCGCTTGTCGATGAGCGGCCGAAGAAACGCCGCCGCCTTGCGGCAGTCAAGATCGAGCAGCATCGCCTTGACCGGGCCCACCGCGGACGGCGTCAGCGACAGTGCGCGATAGCCGATGGCCGCCAGCGCCAGCGCACCGATCGGCTGCGACGCCAGCTCGCCGCACAGGGTCACGGGCTTTTTGTATTCATGACACTTGTCGGCGATGTCCCTGAGCGCGCGCAGCACCGGTGCCGACAACGGGTCGAACCGGCCGGACACCCGCGGATTGCCGCGATCGACGGCATAAAGGAATTGCACCAGGTCGTTCGAGCCGACCGAGAGGAAGTCGACGCGTTCGAGCAATTCGTCGAGCTGATAGAGCAGGGAGGGCACCTCGACCATGCTGCCGACCTCGACCTCATCGGGCAGCTTGTGACCGTGACGGCGCAGATGCGTCAGCTCGCGCTCGACCAATTCCTTGGCCTGGTCGAATTCATCCACGGTGGCGATCATCGGAAACATGATTTTCAGCGCGCGGCTGCCGGCGGCGCGCAGCAGCGCGCGAAGCTGCGTGCGCAGCAGCCCCGGTCGGTCGAGTCCGAGCCGGATGGCGCGCCAACCGAGCGCCGGATTCTCTTCCTCGACGCTGCGCATATAGGGCAGCACCTTGTCGCCGCCGATATCGAGGGTGCGAAACGTCACCGGCTTGTCGCCGGCGGCGTCGAGCACGGCGCGGTACAACGTGTACTGCTCGCTGGTGCGCGGAAAATTCGGCGCCACCATGAATTGCAGCTCGGTGCGGAACAGGCCGATGCCGGCGGCGCCGGTATCGGCGATATGCGGCAGATCGACGCTTAGTCCGGCGTTGAGCATCAATGTAAACTTTTGGCCGTCCTTGGTGACGCAAGGCTTGTCGCGCAGCGCGAGATATTGCTGCTGGCGCCGCGCGCCGAGCCGCACCCGTTCGGCATAGGCCGCTTCCATGTCCGGCAGCGGCCGCACGTGCAGATCGCCGGCCGTGCCATCGACGATGATGGCGTCGCCCGGATCGACGACGCCGGTGGCGTTATCGATCTCGCCGACCGCCGGGATGCCGAGCGCGCGGGCGACGATTGCGACATGGGAATGCGGCCCGCCTTCCTCCAGCACCAGGCCGCGCAGCCGTTTCCTGTCGTAGTCGAGCAGTGCCGCCGGGCCCATGGAGCGGGCAACCAGAATCGCGTTCTCCGGCAGGCTTTCGCGCGACGGCGCGTGATCGCGGCCGGTGAGCTGGCGCATCAGCCGGTTGGCGAGATCGTCGAGATCGTGCAGGCGCTCGCGCAAAAATGGATCGGTTTGCCGCAGCATGCGCGCGCGGGTGTCGGACTGCACGCGCTCGACGGCGGCCTCGGCGGTGAGACCTGTCATCACCGCTTCCTCGAGCTTGTGCACCCAGCCGCGGTCATAGGCGAACATGCGATAGGCTTCGAGAATGTCGCGGTGCTCGCCGCCTTCGACCACGTCGCCGTGTTCGAGCAACTCGTCGAGATTGGTGCGCAGCGTCTCGACTGCCGCTTGGAGATGCTTCAATTCCTTTGGGATGTCGTCGGCGATGAAATTGGTGACGACGACGCGCGGCTCGTGCAGCACGACATGCCCCAACGCGATGCCATCGCTTAACGCAGAGCCTTTGATGTGAACCGTACGCCGCGCCGCCGGCTCGGCGCCGGGCAGCGCCATGGCTGAGAGCTCGCCGGAGGCGATCATCTCGGCCAGCACCATGGCGGTGGTCTGCAGCGCCTCGACTTCTTCTTCCGAATAGGTGCGCCGCGCCCGGTTCTGTACCACCAGCACGCCGAGCGTATTGCCGGCACGCAGCACCGGCACGCCGAGGAAGGAATGATAGATTTCCTCGCCGGTCTCCGGCCGGAAGGAGAAGGCCGGATGCGCTTGCGCGTTTGACAGGTTGATGGCGCTGGCCTGGCTAGAGACCAGGCCGACCAGGCCCTCATCCGAGCGCAGCACCGTCTGGTGGACGGCGTCGCGCTTCAGGCCCTCGGTGGCGTACAGCTCCAGCGTGGAATCGACGCGCAGCACATAGACGGAGCACACCTCCGCAACCATGTTGGCGGCGATCAGCACCACGATCTTGTCAAGGCGTTCCTGCGCGCTGACCGGCTCCGCCATCACTTCGCGAAGCCGGCGCAACAGCACGCGCGGACCGCCGAGTGCGCCACGCATGGGTCCCTCGGGCTATGCTTCGACCGAACGCAGCCGGTGTTGCGCCGGTCCTATTCAAAGAGAAGTCCGCCCGGGTCCCAGTCCCGAGGCGACCACCCTCTCGCCTATATCGAATGCGGTATGCAAACCGCAAGCCAGAGACAGCGCTATGACGGCGGCCAAATTTGTGCGCCGCAACGTAAACCCGCGAAAAATGCCGTTTAAGGCGCCGTTTTATCGAGGCCGTAGAGCGAATGCAGCGTGCGCACGGCGAGCTCCGTAAACGCCGCGTCAATCAGCAGCGAAAACTTGATCTCGGAGGTGGTGATGGCGCGGATATTGATCGAACGCTCGGCCAAGGCGCTGAACGCCTGCGCGGCGACGCCGGCGTGGCTGCGCATGCCGATGCCGATGACGGAGATTTTGGCCACGTCGGTGGCGCCGTCGAGCCGCGCATAGCCGATTGCCTCTTTGGCCTTGGCGATGGTGTCCAGCGAGCGCTGATAGTCCGCCGCCGGCACCGTGAACGTCAGGTCGGTGGTTTTGCCGTCGGCCGAGACGTTCTGGACGATCATGTCGACGTTGATGTTGGCTTCCGACAGCGGAACGAAAATCGCCGCTGCCACGCCTGGCTTGTCCTGCACCTGACGGATGGAAATTTGCGCCTCATCGCGTGAGAAGGCGATGCCGGTGACGGTTTGCTGTTCCACGATCTCGTCCTCTTCGCAGATGAGGGTTCCGGGCGGGTTCTTGTGCGGGTCGATGTCCTCGGGCCGGTCGAAACTCGAGCGCACGAAGATGCGCACGTTATGCACCATGCCGAGCTCGACCGAGCGCACTTGCATCACCTTGGCGCCGAGCGAAGCGAGCTCCAGCATTTCCTCGTACGCGATCTTGTCGAGCCGCTGCGCCCGCGGCACCACGCGCGGATCGGTGGTGTAGACGCCGTCGACGTCGGTGTAGATGTCGCAGCGGTCGGCGCGGATCGCGGCCGCAATCGCGACGGCCGAAGTATCCGATCCGCCGCGGCCGAGCGTGGTGATGCGGCCGGTCTCCTTGTGCAGGCCCTGGAAGCCGGCGATGACCGCCACCTCCTTGCGCTCCTTGAAACGCTGGATCAGTTCGGCGCCGTCGATATCGAGAATTCGCGCCGAGCCGTGCACGTTCGAGGTCAGGATCGGAATCTGCCAGCCCAGCCATGAGCGCGCGTTAACGCCAATTCCCTCCAGCGCAATGGCCAGCAAGCCGGCCGTGACCTGTTCGCCGGAAGCGACGACCGCGTCATACTCGCGCGTGTCGTGGAGCGCCGAGGCCTCGCGACACCATTCGACCAGCTTGTTCGTCGTGCCGGACATGGCCGAGACCACGACGGCGACCTCATGGCCGGCGTCGACCTCGCGCTTGACGTGGTGCGCGACGTTGCGGATGCGGTCGATATCGGCGACCGACGTTCCGCCGAATTTCATCACCAGACGGGCCATAACTTCAGTTCGCAGCCTTCAAAGACGGACGCGCCGGCGGCGCCGGCGCATACATACCGGCGGGGTCAGATGGCTGCAACCTGATCCCGCTTACGTGGCGGTGTTGGCGACCGCGCTCAGTTCTTGACGTATTCCTTCACGTCGGTAGCGGCGGTGAAGCCGGCGAACACGTGGCCGTCCTTGTCGACGGCGATGGCCTCCGGCATTTCCACCTTCGGATCGGTTCCGGCGATGAACGCCGTCACCTTGCCGTCCTTGACGCTGCCGATGCGGATGCCCTGCTTGAACGGCGCGTTCACCTTGTCGCTCGATTGCGAGTCGGCGACATAGATGATGTCGTTGCGGATGGCGATGCCGCTCGGCCGGCCGAACTGCTTCCACTCGGCGACGAACTTGCCGTCGGAATCGAAGATCTGGATGCGGTCGTTGGCGCGGTCGGCGACGTAAAGCCGGCCGGTCGAATCCATGGCGAGCCCATGCGGCACGTCGAATTCGCCCTGCGCCGATCCGTGATGGCCCCATGCTTTGACGAAGGTGCCGTCCTTGGTGAATTTGACGATGCGGTCGTTGGTGCCTTTGACCGGGAAATCGCCGTGGCCGTCGGCAACGAAGATGTCGCCGCTGGGCGCGATCAGCACGTCCGATGGCGAGTTGAACATGTCGGGACCGTTGCCGGCGACGCCCGGCTTGCCAAGCGTCTTCAGCAATTTTCCGTCGGCGGAGAATTGCATGACCGTCTGGTTTTTGCCGTCGGTGACCCATATCGTGCCGTCGGCGGCCGTGAACAGGCCGTGCGGCCAGGCGAACTGGCTCGCGCCGAAGCTTGCGACCCGCTTGCCGGTCGCGTCGAATTTCTGGATCGGCGCGACATTCGAGCCTTCACAGGTTTTGCCGGCGCAGCGATCGAACACCCAGACGCTGGTGCCGTCGCGGTCGATATCGACGCCGATCGCCTGGCCCCACGTCCGGCCTTCGGGCAGCTTCGCCCAATGCTCGACGACGTGATACGGATTTGGCGCGCTGTTCGGATCGTCGGCTTGGACCTGGCTGACGGACAGTGTCATGGCGCCAAAAACGGCCGCGCCGACGAGGCCGACACACAGCATAACTCCCACGCGGTCACGCACGGCGATTCCTCCCTTTCGATTAGAGCGCTGTACTGCGACAGCTCAACGCGAGCGTGCGCTTTTTTGCCGAGCGTCGCAAGCGTCCGGCGACGCAAGTGCCGGAATTGTCACGTCATATTGGACCGTGATACAGACGGCCGAAATTACGATACCAATCGACGAATAGCAGACGACCAAATCAGCCGCAGCGTTGCGTTGTGTGAGGGTGTGAAATGCCGGCCGTGATCGACCCCGTGAGCGGGCTCGAGCTTTACGAGCTCAGCCATCGCTGGGGCATGTATACGCCGATCTTCCCGGGCTACGAGGAGATCAAGCTCGAACGCATTACCCATCACGCCAAGCAAGGCGTGATGACGCACAAGATCACCACGATCTTCCACACTTCGACGCATCTGAATGCGCCGATCCACCTCGTGCCCGGCGCGCCGGCGGTCGGCGATCTTGAGCTGCAAAAGTTTTTCGGCACTGGTGTGGTGCTCTCTTTTCCAAAAAGAAAATGGGGCCTGATCGAACCATCCGATCTGGAGCGCGCCAAGCCGGCGATCAAGGCCGGCGACATCGTCCTCATCAACACCGGCTGGCATCGCAAATATGCCGATAGCAAGGAATATTTCGGCTACGCGCCGGGCTTGAGCAAACACGCCGCGGATTGGCTCGTCAAAAAGCGCGTAAAGCTCGTCGGCATCGACACCGCTTGCATCGATCACCCGCTGGCGACGTCGCTTGGGCCGCACCGCAACGGCCCGCAGATCAAATATCTGCTCCCCGAATACAAGGAAGCCACCGGCCGCGAGGCGATCAAGGATTTCCCGGAATGGAACGCGGCGCACCGCACGCTGCTCGAAGCCGGCATTCCGACGATCGAAAATGTCGGCGGCGATATCGATGCGCTCGGCGGCAAGCGCTGCACGTTCCAGGGCTTTCCTTGGAAATGGCATGAGGGCGATGCCTGCGTGATCCGGCTGGTCGCCATGCTCGATCCGAAAGGCACGTGCCGGCTGGAGCGTGGCGCGGGGCGCAAGGTGGCGGCGGCGAAAAAATCACCGGCCATAAAAAAATCGTCGCGCGGCGCCGACAGTTTGCAATTCTTCGACCTCAGCCATCCCTGGGGCCACGGCATGCCGCAATGGCCGTCGCGCGCCAATCTCAACGTCCGGGTGCTGGAGTTTCACGCCAAGGACGGCCTCCTGGTGCAGCAGTTCGAAGGCATCATGCACCGCGGCACGCATATGGATGCGCCGATCCATGTGGCGGAGAACACGCCGACGCTCACCGGCTATCCGCTGTGGCGCTTCTTCGGCACCGGCGTCGTCGTTTCGATCCCGAAGGGCAAGTGGGGCGTCGTCACGCCGAAGGATTTGGAGCGCGCCGAGCCGAAAATCCAGAAGAACGACATCGTGATGATCAACACCGGGAGCCACAAGAACCACGGCGACAATCCCGATTACTTCGCCTATTCGCCGGGGCTCTACAAAGAAGCGGCGGAATGGCTGGTGGAACGCGGCGTCAAACTCGTCGGCATCGACGTGCAGGCGCTCGACCATCCACTCGGCACCTTCCTCGGTCCGCATGGTCCGGGCCCGGCGCAGCCGCATCTCGACGTCGAGTACAAAGCCGAGACCGGCCATCACATCATCGAAGATTTCCCGTATTGGGAGCCGGCGCACAAGATCATGATGACCAACGGCATTCCCGGCATCGAGAATATCGGCGGTGACATCGACCAAATCACCGGCCGTCGCTGCACGTTCTTCGCGTTTCCGTGGCGCTGGCCGGAAGGCGAGGGCTGTGCGCTGCGCGTCGTCGCCGTGCTCGATCCGAAGCAGGCGTTTCGTTTCGAAACCGGATGATAAGCCATGATCTCCGAGCCGCTGCGCAATCCGCTGTCGCTGTTCGACGTCAAGGACAAGGTCGCCATCGTCACCGGCGCGTCCGGCACATTCGGCCGCGCGACAGCGCTGGCGCTGACCGCGCTCGGCGGCAAAGTGCTGCTCGCTTCCGGCACCAAAGGCGAGCTCGACGAGGTTGCTGCCGAAGTGCGCGAGCTGGGCGGCGATCCGGCCGTGATGGTCCGCCGCCCCGACAGCCTTGCGGATGCCCAGGCGATGCTCGATGCGGCGCTGCAAAAATTTGGCAGGGTCGATCAGCTCGTCGTCGCCTCGGGTTTCAACAAGCCGGGCTTCATTCAGGATTTGGAATACGAGGACTGGCAGGCGGTGATGGATGCCAATGTGCGCGGCATCTGGTTCATGGCCAAGGCGGTCGGCACCTATTGGATCGAGAAGAAAGTCAGAGGCAAAGTGCTGACGATGTCCTCGGTGCGCGGCCGGCACGGCAATGTTTCCGGCTATACCGGCTATTGCACGTCGAAGGGCGCCACCGATTCGCTGACGCGCGTGCTGGCAACCGAATGGGCCAGGCACGGCATCACGGTGAACGCGATCGCGCCGACGGTTTTCCGCTCCAAGCTGACGGCCTGGATGTACGGCGACAACGACCTCGGCCAGCAGACCCGTGCGCGTTCGCTGTCGCGCATCCCGCTCGGCCGGCTCGGCGAGGTGGAGGATTTGGTCGGGATGGCGATCTATCTGCTGTCGCCGGCATCCGATTTTTGTACCGGGCAGGTCATGTATGTCGATGGCGGCTACACCGCGGGCTAGTTGCCGCGCGGTCGGTTCATTTTCTTCGGCGCAGCCGTGAGGAACACGTGAGCGAACAGGGAAAACAAAAAATCGGCGTCATCGGCGGCGGCTTGATGGGCCACGGCATCGCCTATCTGTTCGCCGCGGCCGGGCATCCGGTCGGCTTGTTTGAGCCGATGGCGGAGATCCGCAACTCCTTACCGAAGCGGCTGGCGGCGATAGTTGAGCTTTTCGGTGACGATGCGGCGCTGCTGCAGCGGATCGAAACCTACGATCAGCTGGCGCCGGCCATGAAAGATGCGGCGTTCGTGTTCGAGGCGGCGCCAGAAAAGCTGCCGTTAAAACAAAAAATCTTCGCCGATCTCGAAAGCGCTGTCGCGCCGGAGACGATCCTCGCCAGCAACAGCTCGGCTATTCGGTCGACCGAAATTGGCCGCGATCTTAAATATCGCGAGCGCGTCGTCGGCACGCATTTTTGGAATCCGCCGCATCTGGTGCCTCTGGTCGAGGTCATCCAGAACGAAAAAACCAGCGACGCCGTGGTGGGCGCGACGATGGACTTATTGCGCAGTGCCGGAAAAATCCCGGTCCACGTGCGCCGCGATATTCCGGGCTTTGTCGGCAACCGCCTGCAACACGCCATGAAGCGCGAGGCGATCGCGCTGGTCGCCGCCGGCGTCTGCGACGCCGAGACCATCGACACGGTGGTCAAGGAAGGCTTTGGCGCGCGCACGGCGGTGCTTGGGCCGATGGAGCAATCCGATCTTGTCGGGCTGAACCTCACCCTCGACATCGCCGAAGTGCTCATTCACGACCTCGACCGCACGCCCGGGCCGCATCCGTTCCTCCGCGAAAAAGTCGCGGCCGGCAAGCTCGGCATGAAGACCGGCGAGGGCTTGCGCAAATGGGCACCGGGCGAGGCCGATGCGGTGCGCGAGCGGCTGTCGCGTTTCTTGGTCGAGCAGGCGAAGGCGCGGAAAAAGAATTCGGCTCAGTCCTCGTAGGGCAGTCCGACATATTGCTCCGCCAGCGAAGCCTGCGCGTTCTCAGACGACAGCAGATAGTCGAACTGATTGAGCCGCATCTGTTGCTCGAACGGCGTCTCGTCGGGGAAGCGGTGCAGCAGCATGGTCAGCCACCACGACATCCGCGCGGCGCCCCAGACGCGGCGCAGCGCCATGTCGGAATAGCCGTCGAGGTAATCGGTCTTGTTGTGGCGATAGGCTTCGGTCAGCGCGCGCGATAGATAAAAGACGTCCGAGACCGCGAGGTTGAGGCCCTTGGCGCCGGTCGGCGGTACGACATGGGCGGCATCGCCGGCCAGGAACAGCGCGCCGTAACGCATTGGTTCGGAGACGAAGCTGCGCAACGGCGCGATGGATTTTTCGATTGACGGGCCGGTGACGATGCTGTTCGCCATGTCCTTGGGACAGCGCGCCTTGAACTCTTCCCAGAAGCGGTCGTCCGGCCAGTCTTCGAGCCTGGTGTCGAGATCGCACTGGATGTAGTAGCGGCTGAGCATCGGATTGCGTTGCGAGGCGAGCGCAAAACCGCGGCTGTGATAGCAGTAGCAAATCTCCGGATAGGGCGGAGTCTCCGACATGATGCCAAGCCAGCCGAACGGATAGCTCTTCTCGTAGGTCTTCGCCAAAGCCGCCGGGATCGATGCACGGCTGATGCCGTGCGAGCCATCGCAGCCGGCGATGTAGTCGCAGTCGATGCGTTGCATCGTGCCCGACTTTTCGAAGGTCACGTAAGGCTTGCCCGACGTCAGGTCGTGCAGCTGCACATCGGCGGCTTCGTCGATCACTTGGCCGCCGGCGGCGTCGCGGGCCGCATAGAGGTCTTCGGTGATATTGGTCTGGCCGTAAGCCATCATCGGCTTGCCGGTGTATTTCTTGGTGTCGATGAGGAAGTGCGGCCGGTCTTCCCAGACGATGCTCGAGCCGTCATGGGGCGCGCCTTCGCGATCCATGCGTTCGCCAAGCCCAACCTCGCGCAATAGCGCAACGGTGCCGGCCTCGAGCACGCCGGCGCGAATCCGTTCCAGCACGTATGTGCGACTTTGGCGCTCCAGCACGATGCTAGCGATGCCGTTGCGGTCGAGAATGTGAGAGAGCAGCAAGCCTGCCGGCCCGCCGCCGATGATGGCGACTTGCGTGCGCATCAACCCGAAATTCCCATAGCCTCGACAAATTCCCGCCGCACCTCGGCCGGCTGACCGTAATGGTGGCGGAATTCCTTCAGCCGCTGGCGCAGGATCGGGTCCTTGTCGAACTCCGCAAGCGTGAGGCCTTCGGTATTGAGCTCGCGCGCCATGTTCGGCAGCGCGATGCACTGCGCCTCATTGGCGCTGCGGATGATGCCGCCGGGCTCCTTGCCGGCCGCCATGGCTTCGAGCTCTTCGAAGAAACGGCCGCGCATCATGGTGATGCCGATGTCGCTGGAACGCAGATGCTCCTTGGTGCGGTCGGCGATGCGGCCCTGGCCGGCCCAGGCGACGATGTCCTGGTTGATGACATGGCTGGTGATGAAGCGGCCGGTTTCGTCCTGCAGCGGGCTGACCCAGGTCGGCACGCGCTCTTGCACATAAGGCTCGCGGCCTTTCGGTACGCGCATGAAAAACCAGGCAACGCTGAGCGTATTCTCGTCATCGATCGGCACGCGCCATTCGAAATGGCTGCCGAGATAAAAACCGTTCGGCCACAGCGCGACGCGCCCGACGGTCCAGTAACGATCCTCTTCGCTCTGGCCTTCGCGCACGCGCTTATAGATGAAGCCATGGTCGAAGGCCTCGAACTTCAGCTTGAGATGTTTTGGTGCGGCGTTGGCGCCGCCGCCGCGCAGGCGGGCGCCCCAATTGTCATGCATCCACTCGAAGTGCACCGGGTCGATGGAGTTTTCCTGGCACTGAAACCAGTTGCACGGCACGTCGGCGAGCACGATCTCGCGAAAGCCGTTGCGCCAGGTGAACGGCTCCCACACCGGCAGTTCCGGCGCCGGCAGCGGGCCGAGATAGGCGAACAGCAGGCCGGCGCATTCCTTGACCGGATAGGCTTTGGTCTCACAGCCGGCCTTCGACGGTTTCGGACTGGTGGTGTCTTCATAGGGCTGTTCGAGGCAGCGGCCGGTCTCGTCCGCCAGCCAGCCGTGATAGCTGCAGCGGATGCCGGTCTCCTCGACCCAGCCATAAGCCATGTCGGCGCGGCGGTGCGGACAGTGCCGGTCGATCAGGCCGTAACGGCCGCCGCGGTCGCGGTAGAGGACGAGGTCCTCGCCCATCAGGCGCACGGTCTTGATCGGGTTGGAATCGAGCTCGCTGGCGCCGGCGATCGGCTGCCAGTAGCGGCGCAGCAATTCGCCCATCGGCGTGCCGGGTCCGACGCGGGTAAGCATCTCGTTGCGGGCGGCGGTGAGCAAGCGTTCCTCGCTGGTTGGCCGGATATCCGGTGGTGATTATTTCACCACTGGGCACGAATCGGGAAGGGGATAGCGTTAACTGCGCCGATGGCGGCGGAATTGCAGCCGAATCAGCCCTTTCGCCGCGCGGCGCGGCATTTCGATTCAAATCCAAAATGTTTTTTTATCGGCGATTCAACGGGTTTTGTCGTTCTATACCGGCATGAGCGCAGCCGAGAAAGTGGGCCGTGACGCCGGCGCATGGTTCGTCGAGGCGGATCATGTCAGCGTCACCGCGCTGGCGCGGCGGCGCTCGCGCGCCCGCATGGACGAGGAGCGCGCGAAGTCCGGGCGCGTCGTCATCGTTTCCTCGCTGTTTCTCGTGCTTTTTACCGCGGCCTTGCTGATCGGCGGCCATGCGGCGATCGACCCGCTCCTGCAGTCGGCGGTCGAGGCGAGGGAGACAAAGGGCGCCGGCGACGTCGTCTGGACGATGCCCGACGGGATATTTTGCCGGCATATGTCGTTTGACAACGTGACCGCGGAAATCACCGAGGGCGGCATCGAGCGTTGTGCCAGCGACATCGTCGGAAATCGGCCACGCCCAAGCCGGGGTTTTGCCTGGCACACCCATTGAACCGGCGGCTGTAGGCCGGCCGGTTATCCAAAATTCTTCGCCTAGACCGTCGACGGCGGGTCCGCTACTTTCGCCCCGGAGCGAGAGCTTTTTTCAAGACCGGGATAGAACAGATGCGAACCACGCTTTTCGTTTGCCGGCTGGCGTTGCCGGTCTGCGCGTTGCTCTTTTGTGGCATTCACCAAGCCGGCGCCCAGGGCGCCGCCACGGGCTCGGCCCCTGTCGACGTTGAGCAAATTTGTACGCCCGATGCGATGCGGCTGTGTTCCGATGTCATCCCGGATCGGGCGAAAGTCACCGCCTGCATGAAAGCAAAGCACGCGCAGATCAGCAAAGAGTGCCGCGTGGCCATGGCCGGCGGTGGTGGGGGTGGTGGCGGCGGGCGCAGGGTGCACCACTATTACCACCATCGCTCCGCGCATTAATTAAGCAGATATCGCGACTGATCATTTTTCACGCTGCAATCGCCGGCGCGACCTGAGCTGCGGCGCGGCGTCGCGTGGGCTGCGCCTTGAGCGTTGTCGCCTGAAAATGCCATGGTGCGCCGCTAACGGTCCGTGGCGACCGGTACGGCGCTGGGGCGGAGTTTTTCCAGGAGGGGTGATGCGTAGCGCCACGCAGCGATGGTGGCTCGGTATATTCGTCGCCACCGCGCTGGTCGCGGTTCTCGTCGAACTCCGGGCGCAAACCGCGCCAAGCGAAGACACCTTGGTGCTCGAAGCCGATCAAGCGCTCGGCGCGGCCATGCGTGCCGACGACAAATCGATCGCCCGCAAGCTTCTGTCGCTGCAATTCACCTTCGTCGACGCTGACGGCAAGGTTCACGAACGCAAGGATTTCCTCGCCGATCTGAAAACCGCGGCGGCTGCCCCGCCAAGCGATCCGGTGGTGAAGATTTACAGCCGCATTGGCATGGTCACCGGCCACCGCAAATCGGCCGACGGCCGCGACGTGTTTTTTCTCGACATCTGGGCCAAGCAGAAACGCGCCTGGCGCGCGCTGGTGAGCCAGGAGGTGGTGCTGGCGGCGACGGATACGCCGCGCTCGGCGCCAGTCCGGCCGAGCACGGCAGTGGCTCCTTACGATTGCAAGAATCCCTGCCAGACGATTCCCTATCGCGTGCGCTCGCCGGCCGAGCAGGACATCGTCAATTCGTTCCAGGCGATCGAGAAGGCCGCGGTCGGCCACGACGCTGCCGAATGGTCGAAGCACGTCGCCGACGAGTTCGTGCTCTACGGCAGCGGCCGCGCGCCGATCCCCAAATCCGGACGCATCGCCGCGATCAATCGCCAGAAGGAGAACAACACGCCAGTCACGGTCGGCGAGGTCCAGGCCATGCGGCTGTCGGTTTACGACGACGGCGCGGCCATGATCGCAACCCACACCCTGCCGGATAATTCGCGGCCGCCGTACCAAGCCGCCCGCATTTGGGTCAAGCGTAACGGTCAGTGGCAGATGGCGATCAGCGTGCAGACCGATATCAAATAACGGTCTTACTGCATCGGCTTGATGCCGAGATCTTTGGCGAAGGCCGCGACCGTGGCCCGCTGCTCTTCAATGGATCTGCCAAATTCGTCCGGCCCGCCGATATTCATGAGCTGGCCGGTGATGGTCAGCCGGTCTTCGATCGTCGCGTCGGCGACCGCGCGGATGTCGGCGGTGATCCGCTCGCGCAGTTCGAGCGGCATCCCCGGCGGCCCGAACAGGCCGACCAGGCCGTCCATGGTCAGCGTCGGATGGCCGGCCTGCGCGGCGGTCGGAATTTTTGGCTCGGTCGGCGCACGCACCGTGTTGGTCACGGCGAGGAGCTTTATCTTGCCGGCCTCGAGTTGCGGCCGCACGATCGCCAGCGCCGCGTGATAGACCTGCACCCTGCCTTCGGCGAGATCGTTAGCGGCATCGACCGGGTTGCGGTACGGCACTTCGGTCAGACTCAAGCCGTCGTGCTTGAGCCAGCCGGCAAACATGAACTCGTTGGCGCCGGTCACGCCGGCCCAATTGAGTTTTCCAGGTTCGGCGCGGGCCAGCGCCACGAGGTCATCGAGCGAATTGGCCTTCATGCCGATCGGCACCGCAACCGTCAGGATGGTGTTGGACACCCGCGTGATCGGCAAGAGATCGCCCGGCTTATAGGGCAGGTTGTCGTGCAGGAACGGATGCGCCGTGAACGACGACGACGGCGCGAACAGCAGCACGTGATCGTCGTGGGCGCTGACGAAGGCGTTGATGGCGATCAAGCCGTCGCCGCCGGGGCGGTTTTCCACGATCACCGGCTGGCCCCAGCGCTGGGTGAGGCGGTCCGCCAACAGCCGCGCGCCGATATCGGTGCCGCTGCCCGGCCCGAGCGTCACGATGAATTTGACCGGCCGCGTCGGCCAGTCGGCCGCCGACGCCGTGGCGGCGACAAGCAGGGCGGCCATTGCTCCGAAGACAATGGCGCCGAAGATGGACAGGGCGCGAAGGTACATGATCTGCTTCCATTCGCGTTCGTGGCCGCCCGATTGCGGGCGGGCGGCGTGAAGATTTAGTTCTCCAACCCCGTCGGCACGTTTTTATTCTCGCTCTCGAGCTTCATGCCGGCGGCGAGCGCCATGGTTTCGGCCAGCGCCGCGAAATCCTTTTCCAGATATTCCTTCGGGTTCTTCTGCAGCATGGCGGCGCCGAAATGGCCTTGCAGCACCTCGCGCGTTGCCGCCGTTATCGGCATCGGCACGTCCATTTCGCGGGCGAGCTCCAGCCCGAGATCGAGATCCTTACGCAACAGCTCCGGCGTGAACGTGGTGGTCCAGTCGAGATTGACCAAAGCCGGCGATTTGTAGGCTGTGAACATCGAGCCCATCACGCCGTTGTTGAGGAAGGCGAGGAAAGCGTGGCGCGGCACGCCCATCTTGTTGGTCAGAAGCGTGATCTCGATCAGGTTCTCGATGACGACGCCGAGCATCACATTGTGGGCGATCTTGCAGACGCGGGCGAGCTCGCCGTCGCCAACATAGGATGCGCCGCGCGGCGCGAATACTTCGATCAGCGGCGTTGCGATCTTGCAGGCGGCTTCGGGGCCGGACACGACCGCGGACAGCTTGCCGGCCTTGATCACCTTGGCGTTGCCGCTCACGGGAGAGGCGACGAAATCGGCGCCGAGCTGCTTGAGCTTGTCGCGGATGGCGGCGGATTCCTCAACCGCGATGGTCGAGCAGTCGACCACGATCGGCGGCATCTTGCCGCCTTGGCTGCAGACGCCGTTCTTGCCGTACAGCACGTCCTGCACGTCCTTGCCGGTGGCGACGATCGAGAACAGCACGTCGACGTCTTTCAGTTCGTACAGATGGTCGACCACCTTGCCGCCGATCTTGGCGAGCGGCTCGGCCTTGGCGCGGGTGCGATTCCAGATCGTGACGTCATGGCCCGCCTTGATGAGCCGCTCGGCCATCGGGAAACCCATGCGGCCCATGCCGATCCAGCCGATTTTCTGCGTGTTTTTCGTGGCCATGCCAAACTCCTGTGCTGTCGGCGCTGTCCTATCACAGGGGGCGGACACTGCAACGGCTTGGCAACGGCTTGTCCGGCCATGCGCGGGCGCACTATCCTTGCGCTGGCGCTGTGGCTGCGTCACAGCTTTGCAATTGCTCATGGCACACGACCTCGCTCAAGCTTCCCAAATCGCGACCGCGCGCGCTACGCGCGAGGACGGCCTGCTGCGCCGCGTGGCGCGCAACCTGTTTCCCTTCGTCGTGGTCGGCGCGATCTGGGAGGTCGTGGCGCATGCCGGTCTGTTTCCGCCGCGGTTCTTTCCGCCGTTGGAAGCCATTGCCGCGGTATTCGCGCGGCTGACGATCAGCGGCGTGCTGCCGCATCACGCACTCGACACCCTGGCGCGGCTGATGGCGGGCTTCGCGCTTGCGGCCTTGGTCGGCGTGACCATCGGCATCATGATGGGCCGCTCGCGGCGCGCCGAAGATATCTTGCTGCCGCTGGTGAGCATCGGCGCGCCGATTCCGGGGCTCGCTTATGCGCCGCTGTTTCTGTTGTGGTTCGGGCCCGGCAATGTCTCGGCGATCGCTCTGGTCACATTCGTTTCGACGTTTCCGATCATCTACAACTCCTGGACCGGCGTGAAAGCGGTCAAGGATATTTGGGTGCGCTCCGCGCAGGCGATGGGCGCCAACGATCGCCGCTTGTTTCGCCACGTCATTTTGCCCGGCGCGCTGCCCTACATCATGACCGGACTTCGCCTCGGCCTGGCGCAGGCTTGGCGCATCCTGGTCGGCATCGAGATGCTCGCCGCCGTGTCGTGGGGCCTGGGCTGGCTCATCTTCGGCGCCCAGGAATTCCTCAATACCGACGTGATGCTCGCCGGCATCGTGGTGATCGCGCTGATCGGGCTGACGCTGGAGAAACTGGTGTTCGAGCGGCTCGAACAATTCACCGTGGTGCGCTGGGGGATGTTGACATCATGACGGTCGATCGGGTGCGCTCGCTACGTCGTGGCGCGATCAGCATCATCGCGGTGCTGGCGCTCTATCAAGCGGTCGCGCGCAGCGGTCATTTCGCGCCGGCCTTGATGCCGCCGCTCGGCGCGGTGGCGCGCACGCTATTGGATACTCTTCTCGACGGCACGATGATCGAGCACGCGGCCTTCACGCTCTATCGCGTGCTGTGCGGCTTCGGTCTCGCGGTGTTCATCGGCTTGCCGCTCGGCGTGTTGATGGGTCGGTTCCGGCCGGTCGAGAATTTCGTGCTGCCGCTGGCCAGCGCGCTGATGCCGATCCCGTCGCTCGCTTGGATTCCGATCTTGATCCTCTGGTTCGGGCTCGGCAATCCGGTGACGATCCTCGTCGTGTTCTACGCCGCGCTGTTTCCGATGCTGCTCAATACCTGGTCGGGCGTGCGCGCGGTCAATCCGCTCTGGCTGCGCGCCGCCGGCGCCATGGGCGCCAACGAACATGCGCTGTTCTGGAAGGTGATCATTCCCGGCGCCTCGCCGTTCATCATCGCCGGCTTGCGGCAATCCTTCCTGCGCGCCTGGGTCGCGGTGATCGGCGCCGAGATGCTGGCGGCGTCGGATTGGGGATTGGGCTGGGTGATTTTCGACGCCAAGGAATTTCTCAATACCGACGTGATGCTATCCTCGCTCGTCGTCATCGGCTTCATCGGCTTCGTTAGCGAGCGGCTCGTATTCGGCTCGATCGAGCGCGCCACCATCTATCGTTGGGGCATGGCGCGCGCGGCCAAGACCTAGGCGCTGGCGCTACAGCCGCCGAGCGACAAGGCCTGCCGTTTATGCTTGAAAGAGCCGGGAAACGTCCCTTGGCAGTGCCGCAAGAAAAATCGATGCCCCATATTGAGGCGCGCGATATCACGCTGATTTACGATACGCCGAGCGGCACCGTGCCGGGGGTCCGCGGCGTGAGCTTCGCGATGGAGGCGTCGGAATTCGTCTGCATCGTCGGGCCGAGCGGCTGCGGCAAATCAACGCTGCTCAATATCATCGCCGGATTCATCACGCCGAATTCCGGCGAAATTCGCATCGCCGGCCAGCCGGTCAAAGGCTACGGCATGGACCGCGGCATCGTGTTTCAGGATTTCGCCCAGCTGTTTCCCTGGCGCACCGCGCTAGGCAACGTCGCCTTCGGCCTCGAAATGAAGGGCATGGCGAAAGCGGAGCGCGAGACCATCGCGCTCGAACAGCTTCGCCTGGTGAAGCTGGAAAATTTTGCCCGCTCCTATCCGCACCATCTGTCCGGCGGCATGCAGCAGCGGGTCGCGATCGCACGCGCGCTGGCTTACAATCCGGCGGTGCTGTTGATGGACGAGCCGTTCGCGGCGCTCGACGCCTTGACCCGCGACGACATGCAGCGCCTTCTCGCCGATGTGTGGCGCACGACCCGCAAGACGGTGATCTACGTGACCCACAATGTCGCCGAGGCGGTTTATCTTGCCGACAGGGTCGTGGTGATGACGCCGCATCCGGGCACGGTGAAAACCGAAGTGCCGATCCGTCTGCCGCGGCCGCGCGATCCGCTCAGCGTCGAATTCCTCGACCATCAGAAGGAGCTGTTGCGCCTTCTCGGTCAGGACGCGCGAGGCAATTGATATGACGCGCCACGTTGCAGTCAGGCGATGGATGCTCGCACTGCCGTTGGTCGTATGTGCGCTGCCGGCGCAGGCCGCGGACACTTATCCAGGCCGGCCGATTCGCCTCGTCGTCGGCTTCGGCGCCGGCGGCCCGACCGATATTCCGGCCCGCTACATCGCCGACAAGCTTGGCGCGGCGCTCGGCCAGCCGGTCGTCGTCGAGAACAAGCCGGCCGTAGGCGGCATCGTGGCGACGCGCGATGTGCTGGCGCAGCCGCGCGACGGTTACACGCTCCTTCTGTGCACGCATTTCGACGCGACCAACACGGCGGTCTATCGCAATGCCGGTTATCAGCTCGGCGACATCGCGCCGATTTCCCTGATCGCCAAATATTATTACGGCCTGGCGCTGGCCAACGTCGTCCCGGTGGACGACTTCAAATCCTTCGTCGCCTACGCCAAGGCGCATCCGGGCGACGTCACTTATGCAACGGTCGGTGCCGGCTCGGCGCAGGAAATCGTGACGCGCCAGATCGCCAAGCTGACCGGCATCGAGCTCAACCGGATTCCGTTCCGCGGCGGCGTCGGCGTGGTGCAGGAACTGGTCGCCGGCAGGGTCGACCTTTATCCGTCGCCGACGCTCGCCATCATGTCGCAATATCAGGCCAAGCAGCTCAAGGTCATCGCCACCACCAGTCCCGAGCGCCTGAGCGCCATGCCCGAGGTGCCGACGCTCAAGGAGCAGGGCTTTGACTTCATCCGCTTCGGCTGGCTCGGCGTTTGCGCCGGTGCCGGCACACCGGAGCCGATCATCAAGACACTCAACGAGGACGTCGCCCAGATCGTGGCGACGCCGGGCTACCGCGCGCTGATCGAGAACGCCGGTTCGATCCCGGTGTCCGCGACGCCGCAGGAATTTTCCGCCATCATCCAGAAGACCTTGGACGATGCAGTGCCGACCATCCGTGAGTTCGGCCTGCAGCAGGACCAATAAGCGCGAGGCTTGGAGGACAGCACAATGATCAAGCAGCCATCACTCACGCGACGGCACTATCTCGCGGCCTCCGGTGCCGGCGTTTTGGCGCTCGGCTTTGGCTCGACGCGCGGCGTCGCGGCGCCGGAGACCATCAAGCAGGGCTACCAGACCAATATCTGGGGCATGCCGACCTATTATCTGATGAAGTCCGGCTATCTGGAAAAGCACAATCTCGCGGCGGAAGAGTTTGCCGTGCCGTCCGGCAATCTCACCATGCAGCAGATGGTGGCGCGGCAGGTGGACCTCGGCACCTATGCCGGCCAATCCTTCATCATCGGCAGTGTCAAGGGCGGGCTCATCGCTATCGCGTTGATCGAGCATGTCGGCAAGACCGCGCGCGTCACCACGCGCAAGGATTTGAACATCACCAAGGTCGAAGAGCTGCGCGGGTTGAAAATCGCCAACCAGACCGGCTCCTCGGTGGGCAACGTCTTCGTCGACACCATCATGCCGCAGCACGGGCTGAAGAAGGGCGATTACCAGGAAGTCCGCATGGACGTGAACAACATGGTGGCCGCGCTGGCCGCCAAGACGGTCGACGCCATGGTGAACGTCGAGCCCTATAACGTCATCGCCGTCGCCGACGGCATCGGCAACGATTTGATCGATTTTTCCGGCGTCGATCCGATGCCGGTGTTCATGGCGGCGACGCCCGAGTTCGTGCAACAGAAGCCCGACACCGTGATCGCCTACCTCAAAGCCTGGCTCGACGTGGCGCAGGATTTTAAGAACACTCCGAAAAAGGTCGCCGACGTCATCTACGGGTTTTATGCCGACAAGGGCTATAAGATATCGCTCGATGTGTTTGCGACGGCGCTGTCGCGGGTCGAGGTCAATCCCGGGTTTCCCGGCGACCTCAAGCCGTATATGCAGGAGCAAGCCGAAATCCTGCTCAAGGACAAGAAGATCGACGCCATCCCGGACTGGACCAAGGCGCTCCGGCCCGACCTCATGGAACGCGCCCGCTCGGGCGCGTAATATCGGGCGCTCTCGCCGACACTGACATCATTTCCCACAGGAGACTTGTGAATGGCTGCCTCTGACCAAAGCCCGATCACCAAGAGCTATCAACCGATCACCTGGAATTTCAAGTTACTAGCCAATGACATGCTCGGCGGCTTCGGTGGCATGGGCGAGGGCATGTCGGTGCAGATCGCGCCCGACGGACGCCGGATCATCTGGCTGGCGCACGAGAGCGCGCCGAAGAATTTCACCGCCGTCGACGTCTCCGATCCGCGCAAGCCGAAGGTGGTGTGCCAGACCGATCTGCCGCACGCTAACATGCGCTCGAACTCGCTGGAGACCTGCGGCAACATGATGGCGGTGGCCTATCAGACCTCGAAGAAGGATCTGCAGCCGGCCGGCTTCGAGCTGTTCGACATTTCAAAACCGGAAAATCCGAAGTCGATTTCGTTCTTCGATTGCTCGGGGCCGCATTCGCGCGGCGTGCACCAGCTGTGGTTCTGCGATGGCGAATACGTGCACTGCGCGTCGGGCTCGCGCGATTTCGTGCCGACCAGTCCGGGCGACGACCAGTTCTATCGTTGCGTCGACGTGCGCAATCCGTCGAAGCCCGTCGAGGTCGGCCGCTGGTGGATGCCCGGCACGCGGCAGGGCGACAATGTCAGGCCGCCGACGCGGCATCCGATCGACAAGGGCTTTCGCGCCCACAACACCAACGTCTATCCGCAACGGCCGGACCGCTGTTACCTCGCCTATATCGACGGCGGCATGTTCGTGCTCGATATTTCCGACAAGGCGAATCCGAAGAAGGTCTCGCAGTGGACCAATTCGCCGCCCTATACGGGCTTCATGCACACCATCGTGCCGTTGTTCGACCGCGGCTTGATGCTGGTCACCGACGAATCGACCGAGAACAACGCCAAGGACTGGCCGAAGCTGATCTGGGTATTGGACGCGCGCGACGAATCCAATCTGGTGCCGATCTCGACCTGTCCGTTGCCCGATCACACCATCTATGCCCAGGCCGGCCGCTTCGGCGCCCACAACATTCATGAGAACGTGCCGCTGCCGACGGCGTGGCAGTCCGACCAGATCGTGCTCGGCACCTTCTTCAACGGAGGCTTGCGCGCCTATGACATTTCCAATCCGTACCAGCCGAAGGAAGTCGGCGTATTCCAGCCGCCGGCGCCTCCCGGCGCGCCGACCGGCACCATCCAGATGAACGACGTGTTCGTCGACGAGCGCGCCATCGTCTACGCCGTCGATCGCCACATCGGCGGGCTCTACACGCTGGAAATGGACTTTTAGCCGCCCTCCATGCTCGATCTCTTCCCCTCGCGCGAAGCCGGCCTGTTCGGGCGCCGGCTTAAGCGCGAGCGCGGAGCGCGGATTCCGGTGACGGTGGTCACTGGGTTCCTCGGCAGCGGCAAGACCACGCTGCTGCAGCGCTTCCTGGCTTCGCCGGAAGGGCAGGGCACCGCCGTCATCATCAACGAGTTCGGCGCCGTCGGCATCGACGACGCGCTGGTACGCGACAGCGCCGAGGAAACGGTGCTGCTCGGCAACGGCTGCGTCTGCTGCATCACGCGCACCGATCTGCAGGCGGCGCTGCGCCGGCTGGTGTTCGATCGCGAGCACGGTGCGATACCACCGTTCCGCCGCATCGTCATTGAAACCAGCGGTCTCGCCGATCCAGGGCCGATCCTGCAGACCTTCTCCACCGACCGCGCGCTCGGCGGCGAATTTCATATCGACCTGGTGCTGACCGTAGTCGATGCGGTCAACGGCGAAACCGCGCTCGACAGCGCCGCCGAGGCGCGCAAGCAGGCGATCCTTGCCGATCGCCTCGTGATCTCGAAGACCGATCTCGCCGATGCCGTCACCGTCGAGCGGCTGACGCAACGCCTGCAAAGCCTCAACCCGCGCGCAGCCATAGACGTCGCGGTCAAGGGCGCGCTCGATCCGCAGCGCGTCATCGAGCCGGCCGCCGGCGAGCGCTCCGGCTTCGTCGCCGAGGCCGCGCACAGCGACGGCATCGCGAGTTTTGTCATCGAGCAGGATAAGCCGATCGAATGGCTCGCCTTCGCCCGCGCCATGGAGACCTTGATAGGACTGCGCGGCGCCGACCTGTTGCGCGTCAAAGGCATCCTCAATGTCGCCGGTTGCCGCGGCCCGGTGGTGGTGCAATACGTCCAGCACCTCGCCCATCCGCCGGTCGAGCTTGAATCGTGGCCGGACCAGAATCGCGATAGCCGCGTCGTGTTTATCACGCGAAATATTGCGGAACGCGACGTGCGAGCTTTATTTGCGACCGTGCAAGCGCTGGCAAAGGGTTAGCTCTCGTCGCAGAAGTTCCACGCCCCGAACCGTGTTCCCATGGCGCAGTTTTAGGAATAATCTTCGCGCCAGCGGATGCAGCGGCACGGGACTTAAACCGGCACATGGCCGGCCCCGACAAAAACGGCCGTTGCGCATATGGAGGACGCCGGGCAATGACCCAGAAGTATTCCCTCAACGTCAATGGAAAGGTGAGCACCGTAGAGGCGGACGAGGACGTGCCGCTGCTCTACGCGCTGCGCAACGATCTCGGCCTGAACAATCCGCATTTCGGCTGCGGGCTCGCCCAATGCGGTGCCTGCACCGTGCATCTCGACGGCCAGCCGATCCGCTCCTGCATCACGCCGGTCTCGGCGGTGGGCGACAGCAAGATCGTCACGCTCGCCGGCCTCGGTACGCCGGATAAGCCGCACCCGCTGCAAACCGCTTACGTCGAGGAAGAAGTGCCGCAATGCGGCTATTGCATCAACGGCTGGCTCATGACCGCGGCGGCCTTCCTGCGCGACAAGAAGAAGCCGACCGACGCCGAAATCCGCGACGCGCTGACCGGGCTGAAATGCCGCTGCGGTACGCATGTGGCCATCCTGCGCGCAGTGAAGCGCGCCGCCGCGATGATGGGTTGAGGGAGAGCGCCATGACCAGACAAGACAAGTCCACGATCTTTTCACGCCGCGCCGTTCTCAAGGCCGGCGGTGCGCTCGTTGTCTCGATCGGCGCGCCGGCCACGCTCGCGCTCGCGGCCGATGACGCCATGGCGGTCGCGGCCAAGCCGCCGCTCACGCCGGACCAGCTGTCCTCGTACATCGCCGTCAACGGCGACGGCACCGTCGCCGCCTATTTCGGCAAGATGGACATGGGGCAGGGACTGTTCACCGCCGTCGGACAGATCGTCGCCGAAGAGCTCGATGTGCCGTTCAAGGCCGTCAAGGTGTTCATGGGCGACACCGCGACCAGCGTCAATCAAGGCGGCGCGTCCGGCTCGACCGGTCTGCAGGAGGGCGGCAAGCAGATGCGCATGGCCGCGGCCGAGGCGCGGCGTGTGCTGGTCGCCATGGCGGCCGACAAGCTCAACATTCCCGTCGACCAGTTGACGGTGTCCGACGGTGTCGTCCACGCGGTAAGCGACGCCACCAAGAAGGTGAGCTACGCCGAGCTCATCGGCGGGCGTTACTTCAACGTCCACCTCGACTGGAACGGCAAATACGGCAATCCGCTCTACGCGCCGGGCAAGGCGCAGCCGAAAGATCCCAAGGATCACAAGATCGTCGGCCAGCCGATCAAGCGCGAAGACATCGCGTCGAAAGTGTTTGCGCAGGAGGACTTCTGCACCGACATCAAAGTGCCCGGCATGGTCCATGCCCGCATGATCCGTCCGGCGATCGCCGGCGCCGTGCCGGTGAGCGTCGACGAAGGCTCGATCAAAAATATCCCGACCGCCAAAGTGGTCTGGGACAAAGGCTTCCTCGGCGTCGTCGCCGACAAGGAGTGGGACGCCATCAAGGCGTCGCAGCAGCTCAAGGTGGTCTGGTCGGACACCGCGCCGCCGTTCCCCGATCAGGCTGCGCTCTACGATCACATCCGCAAGGCAACGCCGCGCAAGCGTTCGGTGGAGCCCGCGGAAACCGGCAATGTCGACGAGGCATTCAAGGCGGCGGCGCGGGTGATCGAGGCCGAGTACGAGTGGCCGTTCCAATCGCATTCGAGCATGGGGCCGGCCTGCTCTTTGGTCGAGATCAAGGACGGCAAGGTCACTTGCTGGAGCGGCACGCAGAAATCGCATTTCGTGCGCGCTGGCCTCGCCGCGATTCTCGAAATGCCGGAGGATGCGGTCCACGTGATCTGGACGCCGGGTCCGGGCTCCTACGGCCGCAACGACGCCGACGACGCCGCGATGGACGCCGCCGTGCTCGCCAAAGCCGTCGGCAAACCGGTGCGCGTGCAATATATGCGCAATCAGGGCACCGGCTGGGATCCAAAGGGCCCGGCTTCAACCCATCACGCGCGCGCCGCGATCGATGCCCAGGGCAACGTCATCGCCTACGACTTCGTCAGCAAGGGATTCTCCCGCGTCGACGTCGATACCAACGGCAGCAAGCCGTTCGACACGCTGGCCGGGCAGACGCTCGGCGTCGCGTTGAAATCCGGCGACGGTTTCGGCGTGCCGGCGGAATCCTATCGCTTCGACAATAAGCGCACCGCGTGGGAGACCATCCCGCCGCTGCTCGACCGCGCCTCGCCGCTGCGCTCGTCGCACTTGCGCGATCCGGTCGGGCCGCAAATCCACTTCGCCAGCGAATCGTTCATGGACGAAGTGGCCGCGGCGCTGAACGTCGACGCGGTCGAATTCCGCCTGCGCTACGTCAAGGATGCGCGCGACATCGCCGTCATCAAGGCGGCGGCGGAGAAGGCGGGCTGGCAGACGAGGCCGTCGCCGCGCAAGGACCAGACCGGTGACAAAGTCTCCGGCCGCGGCATGGCTTATGCGCAACGTAACGGCACGCGGGTGGCGATGGTCGCCGACGTCGACATCGATCGCCGCAGCGGCAAGATCTGGGTGCGCAAGTTCACCGTCGCCCACGATTGCGGCCAGATCATCAATCCGGACGGCATCCGCATGGCGGTCGAGGGCAACGTGGTGCAAGGCATCAGCCGCACGCTGTGGGAAGAGGTGAAGTTCGACCACAAGACGGTGACCAGCGTCGATTGGCTGACCTATCCGATCCTCGACATCACCGAGACGCCCGAGCAGGTCGACGTGGTGCTGATCAACCATCCGGAAATCGCGCCCTCGGGCGCCGGCGAACCATCGAGCCGGCCGGTGGCGGCGGCCATCGCCAACGCCATCTTCGACGCCACCGGCGTGCGCATCCGCCGGGTGCCGTTCTCGCCCGGCAACGTCAAATCGGCGCTGTCGTAGCGAGATCGTAGCGAGATCGTAGGGTGGGCATCGCGCCCTCCCGTGTGTCCGCGTGGGCAAAATCGTGCGTGCGCGATGCCCACGCGGAAGCTCAAAGCAGACGATTTTGCCCACCCTACAAGGCGGTGTAATCTGGCCCCATGGCCATCATCGCCCGCACGCTCGATGACGCGATCGAGCCGATTACCGACGGCTGCATGCTCGCGGTGCCGCGCGAGACTTCGGGTGCCGCCATGGCGGCGACGCGGGCGCTGATCCGGCGCGGCGTCAAGCATTTGCATCTGGTGGCGCTGCCGACCTCGACCTTGCAGGCCGATCTCCTGATCGGCGCCGGCTGTGTCGAGACGCTGGAGACGTCTGCCGTCAGCCTCGGCGAATTCGGCCCGGCGCCGCGCTTCACGGCTGCGATCCTTGCCGGCTCGATCCGCATGATGGACGCCACTTGTCCGGGGCTGCATGCGCAGTTTCAGGCCGCCGAGAAGGGCGTGCCGTTCATGCCGCTGCGCGGGCTGATCGGCTCCGACGTGCTGGCGCATCGGCCGGACTGGAAAGTTCTCGACAATCCGTTCGGCAACAACGATCCGATCGTGCTGTTGCCGGCGCTCAAGCCCGATGTGGTCTTATTCCACGCGCCGATGGCCGACCGCGCCGGCAATGTCTTTGTCGGCACCCAGCGCGAGTTTTTTGCCATGGCGCATGCCGCGCAGAAGACCATCGTCACCGTGGAGAAAATTCACGACGGCGACCTGTTGCGCGATCCGCTGCTCGCCGCCGGCACGCTGCCCGGCTTCTATGTCGAGGCGATTGCGGTCGCGCCGCGCGGTGCCTGGCCGCTGCCGCTGCCCGATCACTACGGCATCGACGCCGCGCATATGACCGAATATGCCCGGCTCGCCGCCACGCCCGAAGGTTTTGCCGACTACCTGCAACGGTACGTGCATGAGCAGCGTGCCGCCTGAGAAAACTTTCCGTGACGAGGAATTGCTCGCCGACGTGATCTGCCGGCTGATCGGCGATGTGCGCCACGTCGCGGTAGGCAACGCGTCGCCGATACCGGCAACGGCGGCGCTGTTGGCCCGCGAGCGCGGCGGTGGGAAACCTTACGTGTCGCTGCTCGGCAGCCGCGCGCATACGTTCTTCACCGACGGCGCCCGCGAATTGTTCGACTGCGCCGGCCAAGGCCGCGTCGACGTGTTCTTTCTGTCCGGCGGCCAGATCGACGGCGAAGGCAACATCAATCTGGTCAGCGTCGGCGACTACGACAAGCCGAAGGCGCGTTTTCCCGGCTCGTTCGGCTCGGCCTACCTGTATTACGTGGTGCCGAAGGTGATCCTGTTCCGCCTCGAGCATTCGCGCCGCACGCTGGTGCCGAAGGTCGATTTCATCAGCGCGCCGGGCGGCAGCCCCGACAATGTCTTCCGCCCCGGCGGCCCGATCGCGCTGATCACCAACCGCTGCCTGTTCGATTTTGATCGCGCGCGGCGCCGTTTTCGCCTCGCCAGCGTGCATCCCGGGCACAGCGTCGCCGAGGTGATCGAGAATACCGGGTTCGACTTCGACCAGCCCGCGGAGGTGCCGACGACGGCGGCGCCGGCGCCCGAGACACTCGCGCTCTTGCGCAATGTCGTCGCGCCGCAACTGGCCGAGGTCTATCCGCAATTTGCAAAGAATGTCTTTGGAATCGCGGGAGCAGCACCGCCATCCTGAGACCTGTAGGGCGGATTAGCGTAGCGTAATCCGCCATTTCCGCCGCAACGTAATCCGCCATTTTTTCCATCGAAAGACGGCGGATTACGCCTTCGGCTAATCCGCCCTACGGCTACGGGCCTCGTTCGCCGAACGCGCCACTCGGCGCGACCTCGCCCGCCCAGTCGAGCGGGAATAGGCCGTGGCGAACGTCGCGATGAAACGATGAATGTGGCCAATCTTGCGCGCGGCGCGCGTGACCGTGCTTGATTGGGTTGAAATAACAATATTCGACGTGATGCGCGTAATCGGCGTCGTCACGAATCAAGTGTTCCCAAAATCGGCGTTGCCAGATGCCGCGTTCGCCACGCGCCTTGCGGACTGCTGAACGCCGCTCGCGCCGCGGTAGTGATTTTGCAAACCGTGTTTTTATCAGCCGCCATCGCGTCGAAAAGTCGGCGTCATCGGGCGGCAAGGTCCAGATTGCGTGCAGATGATCCGGAAGCACGACAATGGCGGCAATGTCGAATGGGTATTTCCTTTGCGTTTCCTCGAACGCCCGCCGCAGCGCATCGATGTGATCGACGAGCAACGTCTGTCGCCGATCCAGCAGATTGTGGGTGAAAAACCAGCGGCCGTTGGGGACAAATGCGCGGCGATAATTAGGCATGCGTCAGAATAACATTATTCCGTGGGGCGGATTAGCCGAAGGCGTAATCCGCCGCTTTTGCCGCCGGAAACGGCGGATTACGCTGCGCTAATCCGCCCTACGGGCTACGCTTGCTGAAAGATACCTCACCGCTTAATGGTTGCTACGCTCGCTGTATGTGAGCGGCGGTCTTGCGCTTTCGACGGTCCACTTCTTCATCAACTATTTTATTTAGCATCTGGTTTCTGTCCACATAGCCCCACTTCGTGAAAAGCTCCGCAAGACAGTCAATCATGGCGTCGCCCGAATGATAAGCAAATATTTTGGCTAGCTCGGCGGGATCGACGCAGTCAGCTCCATAACCATAAAACTCATTGGGCAGCACAGCTTTTTGTTCGGCCGAAAGATTGTTCGCGTCTAGCCGAACCTTCGGGTACTTTTTCCCGAATAGACTCCCAGTCGCTAGAAACTCATATGCCGCCACATCTGGTCTGAAAAGAATATCAGTCGCTACACGATCACGAAGATTGCCGAAGTCGATTTGAGGCTTGGCGAAGCCTTCCAACACCCAGATGGCGATGAAAAGAAATATTGGGCCACCGACTGGTACGAACAACAGCGTCCAAAATAACTGCGAGATGTATCGCCAGATAGGGCCATAGGGATGGCTATTTACAACCGCGACAATTTGGGAGCCAAACCAGACGATCCAAAGCACGGCGACAGCAATGTACAGCCGCAACAATCCTTTGCGGATATAGGCGGGCATACTTCGCCATTTTTTGCGCAGCCGCTCTAGCACCCTCGGGCTTCCCTAAATTGCGGAGGTTACGGTAATTGGTAGCTCACCTAGCTTGCAGGCGCTACCGAAACGCGACTTGTTGTTACTCGCAGCCGACGGCCTAATAGTAAGCGATTTCAGAGGGCTATTTGCGGCGTCACATTGTTGCCCAATAGGCTGGGGATCTTCGGGTGGTCAAACCATCGTGCTTTATCGAAGGACGGGAGTTGTATGATGTCTTTTCGGTTGATTGAGAGAGAGCGCATCCCCGGGCTTTACGGCGACCGGCGGGTAACTCAACATCCTACGTTGGGCGCTGCCCAAAAGGCAGGTGCCTTATCTACGCGCGACTATCTGATTGAGGAATGTCCCGGCTGGCCAACGGACCTTTCGGGAAAACCGGTCGAATATCGCATCGCCTGACGAGCGTTTCCTCGGACGCCACAATAGCGCGTAGGGCGGATTAGCGAAGCGTAATCCGCCGCTCGGTTGTTCTGGCGCAGCCGTCGGCGGATTACGCCTTCGGCTAATCCGCCCTACGCTACACGGCGTATCTTTTTCGGCGACGCCTCTTGACATCCGTCCCTATTACAGTTACGTCATGATCCTCGCTCCGGTGAAGGACATGACACGGAGGCACATCGCGTCATGGGAGCGAGGGCGGTGCCCGCGGGCGGGTTTGCAGTCTGCTCCCGGGCGGCTTGGGCATCATGTCTCCCGGCATTACGACCGGGGTGGGAGGTGCATCCCTGGACTGGGACAGGCGAAGGCGGGTAACGCCCGTTCAGACCGCGTCCCAGGAAGCCTGGCCTGAAGCTGACCTTGGGGATGAACTAC